>Ga0315274_10014538_pt1 | contig 11161 bp, 6 predicted proteins | sample YL17G02_20_MG_FD_203700 | JGI IMG/M metagenome (GOLD analysis project Ga0315274, IMG submission 203700) | Sediment microbial communities from Yellowstone Lake, YNP, Wyoming, USA - YL17G02_20 | ecosystem: Environmental > Aquatic > Freshwater > Lake > Sediment | place: USA: Wyoming | collected...
CACGCCAGCCATGGCGGCGGGCCTCGCCAGTCACGTATGGACCCTTCAGGAATGGCTGACCTACCCGGCAAAACCTGGGTAGTCATTTGGGGATACCACCCGAAATTCCTTGGTCCGGAGATTTGTCTCCTCCGGAACTTCCGACTCCGAAACAGCCACCAGCCCGTCGCCTTCTTGTTTGAAATACCGGGGAAAACGCCCCTTGGGACTGATGTCGTTGGGGAGCCATTGCAGCCCCCACACGGTATCCCCAAACACCTTGGTGGTGAAGACACGCTCCACGCCGGTGATCTTCTTGCCGCCCTGATCGAAACCGGGCATTCTCGTCGTCAAGGTAGACTTCCAAACACCCTTCTCGTCAAAACGGCCGGAACAGGAGGGACCAGCATCACGCCACGCCTTGAACGCGTTGTACAGCGCCGCCTTGGAGTAGTAGGCGACGTCCTGAACCAGAAGGGCCTCTCCCTCGTCATTCACCGGGAAGAACAACCGCGGGATTTTGGAATAGACAACGCCCTGCGCATCCCTGGACAGGAAACAGGGCACCGTGTTGATCTCCATGGCGCCGCCTCCCGAACGGCCCGCCCGGGCATCCAATCCTCGTCCGTAGATGAAGGGGTAGTTGAACAGCTTGCCGATTTTGCTCCAGGTTTCCGGGATATAGTAGGCCAGAGGCCCTTTGAAATTGGCGGCGCTCAGGAAGAGGGTCCAACTCTGATCGCCGGTCGGAGGATCTCCCGTGGTGGGCTCGGTAAAGGGCAGGGCCATATAGGCGTAGCCGAGGAACTGGCCGTTGGGATTGCCCTGAAAAGGCAGAGCGTCCGGCGGAACGAGCACCCGGTTGCTCAACTGGGCGATACCCAGCCGGTTGTCGGGCAGCGCTTCATTGCTGTAGAAGAAGGACCAGCCGGGTGACCCGATCTCGTAGTCATAGCATTGCGGGGTGGCGTTCATGCTGAACTTGGGTGGACCATAGCGGAAGTGGTTGCGCGCCCAATAGCCCAAGCCGCCCTCGAGGGTTTGAAAAACGCTCGAATAGGTGGGCCCCCGTTCGGGCCAGTGGTCGCGGGCATGCGTGCCGATGGGAGCCAGCGGCTTGTCTTTGTTATCGGAGTTGTCCGGCGTGATCCAGGTTCCCGCCAGACCGATCTGAAAACGGGCGAGCGGTTGGTCAATCAATGGCCAGACCGCCGAATAGAAGCCCATGCCCGCCCCGTATTCGGCCGGGTCCGGCGGTCGCGTCGCGCTGTAGCCGATGTAGCCGTGCAAACCGCGAGAATTTGACGTGACGACGCCCGGTTGCGTGCCTTCCGGCGTCGTCCTCTTCTCCTGGCCTCCGCATATCCCGTACAGCGCGATGAGTGTCAAAACCGCGAACAACACCCTTTTGTTCATGATGGCCTCCTTCTGATATGGATGCGAGCCAGCATCTCCGTTTTTCAATTGTCGGCACTTCCACGAACCACATGGGCATCCGCCCAGTTGCCCAGAGCGTTCTTCCCCTCGAAGACAAGCATCAGGCACCGGACATCAATCAATGCGATATCGATTTCCTTGGGGGGCGTGTCTTTCGTCATGCCGCCGCTGTCCCATAGAACCCTATTGCTGAAAAAGTCACCGCTCTGCACGCGGAACCGTCCGTTGGCGTCCTCCGGACCGGCCGCATCCATCGCCACCGTAACCCGGAATCGGTCGGTGCGGCTGTTGACCTTGAACATCACCGCGCATTTGCCCTTTGCGCCGAGGCCCTTGTCGAAGGTGCGACCGGCGATCCGGATCGGTTCGCCGCCAAATGTCGCGTCGTACACGGGCGCATTGCCCGACTTCCAGATGTAGTACAGGTCGCTCAGATAGGTCCTCCCCTTGCGAGTGACCGTGTATTTCTCAGACGGCATCGGGGAAGGTACGGGCAGCAGCGGTCCCGGCCTGCCAACCTTGATCATGCGATGCTCGTGCTCGCCAAGGTCATGGGCCGTGAAGAAGTCCTCGAACTCGCCGAGATCCGCGCGTGACCATAGGTCCCGTACCGGCTGGCTGCCCACAAGGCCGATCTGGTCCCAACGAACCGTGATGTCGGCCTTCTCACGGCTCTTGTTGAGAAGCAGGAGGGCCGTCGTCCCGTCCGCCAGCGGCTTGTTGTAGACTTCACGGCCGCCCTCATGAAGGACCTTGTATCCCTGAATCCCACGCCGGTCCTGGTTCACCGCGATCAGCTCGGGCGCCGTCAAGACCTTTCGCGTCTGGTCGCTCATCGTGCGAAGATCGTTGCCTGCCATCAACGGGGCGGCGAGAATGCACCACAGGCTGAAGTGCGCCCGGTCGGCAACCTCCCGCCGGTCGGCGTCTATGTTCTTGAGGTTGCCTACCTGCAACATGTCAGGGTCGTTCCAATGGCCGGGTCCGGCGAACTGCCAGAGCCCGTTGAACGCCGGATGGATGGCCCGGTCCCCGGCCGACGTTTCCGCACAGGCGTAGATCGAATCCATCCAGGGATAGATGTCATTCGAAGTCCGCCACAACTGGGCGGATTCCTTGCCGCCCCACGCCCAGGCAGCATTCCCGAAATCCGAGATGCTCAGCACGATCGGACGGCTGGTCGCCCGGATGCACTTGCGAAAGAGAGCGTAATGTTCCGAGCTCATTCTCCCATTGCTCTCGGCAAAGCAACTGTCCATCTTGATGTAGTCCACGCCCCACTCGGCGAAAGTCTCCATGTCGATCTGCTCGTGCCCCAGACTTCCCGGCAACTGCTGGCACGTCATCTTCCCGCGATCCTCGTACAGGCCGAACTTCAATCCCTTGCCGTGGATGTAGTCGCCGATGGCCTTCATGCCGCTTGGGAATTTCTTGGGGTCCGCGACGAGGCGACCGTCTTCGTCCCGCTGGCTCGCCATCCAGGCGTCGTCGAGGACCAGGTACGTGTAGCCCGCGTCGCGCATGCCGGAGGTCACCATCGCGTCGGCAATCGCTTTGATCTTCCCCTCGTCAATATCCTTCTCAAACGCATTCCAGCTATTCCATCCCATCGGCGGCGTCGGGGCCAGGCTCACATTTGCGTTCAGCGCTTGCGCCAGAGCGTAGCCGATCAAAGAGTAGTTGGCGGCAGAGCCATTGTAGTGACAGTACCAATGGCCGCCCAAATGTCGGTACTCGTCGCTCAACTCTTTGGTGGGCAACACGTTGTCAGACGTGTTCTGAATCTTCTGTTCCTTCTTGACGCGATCGTACGTCTCCGCCATGACGCGCAGTTCTTCCAAGCGCGTGTCCCAGAAGTCAAGCGTCGGAACGAACGTGACGTTCCTGAGCGACGGATCGTCCGCCACCGCCTTCTGGGCGTTGCGGAACTTCACCATAGCCACCGCCTCGCGGTCCCTGGGGTTCTGGGCTCTCCCGGTCATCTCGTGACCGCCGATCCCCAACTCGCCGATCGCAGCCGGCAGATCAGGCACGCCGAGGTCCTGACGCAAGTCGCGAATCATGTTCGCAAGGTTGCGCGAATAAGCATCGATGATTCCGAGGCCGACCTGCCGCTCCTCCACACGGGCAGGCCACTGGCAGAAATCGTTCCAGCCCTGGAACCAAGCCATCCCGGTGATCTCGTAGCCTTGTCCATGGTAGCCAGGCACAACGTCCCGGATGTTGGCCAGGCACTCTTTGGTTTCCGAAATCATCTTGCGGTAGTAGACGCCGATCTCCCGACTACCGCCTTCCGATCTCTGCTTTTCCAGGAGAGCCGCCTCATCTCCGGCCGGCTTGCCCGCGCTCGGCGACCGAAAATCGCAGAACACGTCCTTGCCACCCCAGGCGGTCTTGATCAGCAGGACATGCTCTTCATGAAGCTCGCCCATGATCGTGCCGAACATCAGCTCCGGGCCGATCTCGTTGGCCGAGGCCCCCCAGCCAACAGTCAGCGGGCCCTTCTGCTCCTTTCTCTGCTCCGCCCGATACGAGATGGTCACATCGTCGCGGATCGCCCAGGAGCCGTCGGCGTTCTTCAGGAGCTTGAGCAGATAGCCATATTTCGGATCGTCGCCAAGACGGTTGAGGCTGCGGATATGACCATGCCCCTCCATGTTGGACTGCCCGGCCAGGATGAAGACTTTGACCGGCCTGTCTCCGGTCAGTTCTGGGGTATTGGCCAAGCCAATGCCGGCGCACATGCACAGGACGAGGAAAGCCAGAATCTCCCTAAGACCGTTCATCAGCGCTCTCCTTTACCAATAGACAGACTCTTATCCGGCGCCTGATTGAGGCCATCAGTGCCGAGCTGATCGACAACTCGCAAATCGTGGACACATGGGGTTCCAGCATCTATCACTGGATGCCCACCATCCAGCGGCGCATCGGTCTGGACAGGATCAGCAGGAACACGCCGATGCCGACAGCCGATAGGGTCACCCACCAGAAGTGGCTGGCCATCTGACCGGCACTGCTGCTGCCTTCCCCGGCAATCAAGCCGGCGATCAAATTGCCTAGCCCGGTAGCCATGAACCAGAGGCCCATGATCTGACCCACCATTCGCGCCGGCGCAAGCTTGGTGATAGAACTCAGTCCGACCGGGCTGACGCACAGCTCTCCCAGCGTGTGAAGCAGGTACGTGAGCAATAGCCAGGAGGGCCAGACCCGTCCTGCCACCGCTCGCTGCGCACCAATTGCGATGACGGCAAAGCCCGCCGCCAACAGCATCAAGCCCAGCGAGAACTTCATGCCCAGGGACGGATCGCGGTCCCGCCTCGACAACACCATCCACACCCTTGCCGCCAGCGGCGCGAGCAGAATGACGAAAAGCGGATTGATCATCTGGAACCAGCCAGCGGGCATCTCCCAGCCGGCCACGATCCGGTCCGTGTGCCGCTCTGCAAAGAGATTGAACGATGATCCCGCCTGCTCCAGTCCCGCGAAGAACATCGCCGCCGCCACGAACAGCACGGCCACCACACCGATGCGTTTTTTCTCGACAGCGTTGAGATCGCGGGCCAGGAACAGGCGCAGGAAGGTTAGGAGTGCCAATCCCACGATGATCCACTTGGCCGCTTGCGCGATCCACACTGGGTCTATCCGAATGACCCCGCTCCACACCAGGACCGCGATCAGTGCCACGACCATTATCGCTCCGCCCACCGGAAGCCAGTCCCGCGCGGCCACGGAAGCGACCCCAGGCCGAGCGCCCGCGCCCTCCAGCCGCCGGCGCATCAGCGTGAACTGCAGCAATCCCGCGAGCATGCCTACGCCCGCCGCCGCGAACCCGAGATGCCAGTTGATCTTCTCGCCCAGCCAGCCGCACAGCAGCGGCCCGATGAACGAGCCGATGTTGATCCCCATGTAGAAAATTGTGAAACCCGCATCCCGCCGTGCACCCCCTTCGGGATACAGCCTGCCGACGATGGCACTAATGTTGGGTTTCAGCATCCCCGTGCCCAGCACCACCAGCAGAAGGCCGAGATAGAACGCCTCCGTTCGAGGAACGGCCAGCGTGAACTGGCCACAAGCGATCAAGACGCCGCCGCACAGCACGGCTCGCTGCGCGCCGAGCAAACGATCCGCCACCCAGCCGCCGGGCAGGGCCGCAAGATAGACCGCCGCTGTGTAGAGCCCGTAAATCGCTCCGGCCATCGGATCGGAGAAACCCAGCCCGCCCTTCTGCACCGCTGCCGTCATGAACAGGATGAGCAGCGCCCGCATCCCGTAGTAGCTGCACCGCTCCCACATCTCCGTGAAGAACAGCGTATATAAGCCTGGTGGATGCCGCGGAGACATTGCGGCCGCGAAAGCGGACTCGCCGGATGGAGGCAGACGGGGGGTTTCCGGACTATTCGACATGAATACGATGTCCCTACGTCAGTTGGATCCAGACCGTCTTGAGTTCGGTGTATTGATAGTGGGCGAAAATAGACTTATCGCGGCCGAAGAAGCCCGATTGTTTGAAGCCGCCGAAGGGTGTCGTCACGTCACCCTCCGAGAAACAGTTGACGGATACGGTGCCGGCACGCAACGCACGAGCGACGCGATGCGCCGTGCCCACATTCTGCGTATAGACCGACGCCGTAAGACCATAGGTGGTGTCGTTGGCCAGCGCGATGGCCTGTTCCTCGCTGTCGCATGTGAAGACAGAGAGGACCGGACCGAAGATCTCCTCTCGGGCAATCCGCATGGAAGGCTGGACCTGATCGAAAATGGTGGCCTCAACGAAGAAGCCGCCCGTCTTCTCCAATGTGCGTTTGCCGCCCAGGACAAGCTTGGCGCCTTCACTCTTGCCGCTCTCGATATACCCGAGCACTTTGTTCATGTGGCTTTCTTCGATCATCGGACCGATTCGGGTGGCCGGATCGAGCGGATCGCCGACAGTCCACTCACGCGCGACATCGAGGATCCGGGCCAATAGAGCGTCCTTGAGTCTTCGGTGAACGATCAAGCGGGAGCCTGAACTGCAATTCTCACCCATATTCCAGAACACGCAATTGACGGCCTGGGCGGCGATATAGTCCAGATCGCCGGCACTCTCCAGGACCACCTGGGGGTTCTTGCCCCCCAACTCCAGCACGATCCGCTTGAGGTTCGACTGCGCGGAGTACTCCAGGAGTTGACGGCCCACCTCCGTCGAACCTGTGAACGCCACCGCGTCAACATCCATATGCCTGCACAAGGCGGCCCCGATGACGGAGCCGTTTCCGGGCACGACGTTGACCACCCCCTCGGGAATCCCCGCCTCGGCCGCCAGTTCCACCAGGCGCAGCGCGCTGAGCGAGGTCTGGCGGGCCGGCTTCACCACGACGCTGTTGCCCGTCGCCAGAATGGGGCCGAGCTTCCAGGCCGCCATCTGGATCGGGAAATTCCAGGGCAGAATCGCCCCCACAACCCCCAGCGGCTCCCGCACGATCATCGCCACGCTGTCGGGCCCCGTCGGGGAGAGCCGTTCATATTCCTTATCGATGGCCTCGGCGTGCCAGCGGAGACAGTGGACCGTGTCCGGCAGGTCCATCGTCATGCAGTCGTTGATCGGCTTGCCGGCATCGAGACAGTCCAGCAGGGCCAGTTCCGCGAGGTTCTGCTCCACGAGATCGGCGAACTTGAGCATGACATGCTTGCGATGCGCCGCAGAACACCGTGCCCACTGCCCTTTCTGAAACGTCCGACGAGCGGCCTTCACCGCCGCGTCCACGTCGGGAACATCGCAGGAGGCGATCTCCGCCAGGCGCTTGCCCGTGGCCGGATTGATGGATGCGTAGGTCTTGCCGGAGGCCGCATCGCGGAATTGACCGTCGATGAAAGCCCGTGTCCGGAATGACAGATGGCGCACGGCCTTCTCAATGGCCGACCGCTCCAGAGGGAAAGACATTGTCATGGCTTCTCCTTTATGAATTCAAGTGTGCGGAGTTGGTGGTGATCTGAATCACAAGCGGTGCTGTTTCAGCGCCGGCGTTGCAAGAGCCGCTGCAGCGCGATAGGTCTCTACGGAAGGGGAATCGGACGATCGAGCAGCAACGCCTCGACGAACAGCACGGGCGGCGATCCGAACGACAGAACCTTATCGTGATAGGTCTTGAGATTGAAATCACTGCCCCATGCCTTTTCCACGTTTCGGCGCAGTTCGGTGTGCTCCAGGTAGCCGACGAAATACGTGGAGAGCTGCGCGGAGGTAAGACACGCGCGCCTCCACTTGCCCGCGGCTTCCCGCTCCTCCTGGAACGCGTCCTCGACGAGCAGCCTCAAGGCCACATCCTCGCGGATGCCATCGACGTGGACGGCCTGATCGAGGATCGCGTTGGTGACATCCCGCAGGTACCATTTCAGGACGATCAGCTGCATGAGCGGATCATTCTCGCGGAACCCTGCTTCCACCATCATCCACTCCGTGTAGGTCGCCCAACCTTCGACAAAGACGCCGGAGCCGAAGAGGGCCCGGAGCTTGCCCGGATAGCGGCTCGCATGGGCAAGCTGCAGGAAATGGCCCGGCATCGCCTCGTGGATCGTCAGGTTGTCGAGCGAGCGGGTATTGTACTCTCTCAGAAACGAGCCAACCTGCTGCTCGGTCCAGTCCGTGGGCGGCGGGGCCACGGCATAGAACGTCTTCTGGCCCATGTCCAGCACGCCGGGCGAATCACAGTAGGCCAGACTGACGCCTCGGCGAAACTCGGGCATGAGGATGATCTCCAGCGGGTCCGACGGAATCGTCAACAAGTCCTTCTCGCGTATGAACGCCGTCGCACGTTCCAGGGCGCCGGTCGCCTCTTCCACAATTCGATCGGGACTCGGCCGCTCGGCATAAGCCAATTCCAGGCACGCCCGGATGATTGCCTGCTTGTAGGCTTTCGATGGATGGGCCGGGAATTTCGTGTGGGGATGCCGCTGTTGATAAACGCCCCTGGCGATCGTATACATTCGCTCTCGCAGCTCGTGGAGTTGGCGTTCGGCCCGCGCGCGGACCTGCTGCCGGGTCATCGCGGTTTGGAGTGTAAAAGCCAGCTTCTGATCGTACAGTCTCTCGCCGAGACGGAACTCCCCTGCCGCGTTGGGGAGCAATTCCAACTCGAGCCATTCTTGGTGCTTCTTTACTTCATCTCGCGCGGTTGCCATCGCTTGGACGAGCCGCTCCCGCTGTCCGGCGGGCAAGCGATCCAGATGCGGCTCCACCTGGTTGTCGAGAATGCTCAGGATCCCGCGGTTCTGACTGACGGCGGTCTCAGCGTGGATCTTCGGTACCCGGACCGACTGCAGGGTCGATCGAACCTGGGCGAGAAGCCGGGGGAACTGCTCCAGACGATCGGCAACATAGGGCAGGCGCTCCTCCAGCGGCGCGAAGTCGCGAGCCAGGAGACCGTAGATCGCGTTTCCCGCAAGTCCCGTGTAGACCAGGGGGTTCCACGCCCACTCCTGAAGCACATTCTGGTGCCAGAGGCTCGCACGCAGATGATGCTCGAGCAGTGCGTAGTCCACCTGGTTCGCCCGCGAGAGTTCGGCCGGCGAGATCGCCTCCAACTCATCCAGGAACCGACGGAGGAAGCGGTCCTTCTCCGCCCTCGCCTCGGCCCCTATCTGGTCCAGACGGCCGTCGTAGCGGTGATCCCCCTCCAAAGTGGCCGACACGGGAGACAATGCGGTGAATTCCTCCGTGTAGCGATTTCCCAGTGATTCGAATCGCCGGTCCATGGAACCTTGCGCCAGCAGCGTGGAACGTGCCATCGGGCAGGTTGCCAGACAGACCATCGCCATCAGCAGCAGCTTGGACCGAGTGCACGACATGGTTACCTCCAATCGAGTCCTTCGGGAAGTCCGTTCAGGTTCTCACAGCCGGCTTCGGTCACGACGACGATATCCTCGACCCGAACACCACCAAGATCGCGGCGGTACAGCCCCGGTTCGACGGTTACCACATCGCCGGCCAACAATTCGGGGCCGCCAGCATCCAGAAGGGGCGGCTCGTGAACGTCAAGCCCGACGCCATGACCGGTGCCGTGAGTGATCGCGCAGTAGGAACGGGGGGAGTCGGCGACGGGCAGGCCGACGGCATATCCGGCATCCGTAATCGCCCCGGTGGTGGCGGCATGGATCTCCCCGCCGGTCACCCCGGGCGCCACTTTCCGAATTGCAGCCGCCTTGGCCCTGCAAACTGCCGCGTGCATTCTCTGCAGTTCCTCAGGGACGTCGCCGTGAACGACCGTTCGGGTGCAATCGCCACAGTAGCGCGTCGCGCGGCTGCGCGGGAAGATATCAACGATGACGGGCTCCCCGGTCCGCAGTTCCCCGGAGCCGTGATCATGACAATCAGCTCCCTTCGGCCCGCCGGCGATGATGGACATGAGATTGATGAATCCGTGATCGACCAGGAAGTGATCCACGGCGGCACGAACCCGCTCGGAGGTGAGCGGCACTCCCCCGTGGAAGAGAACCCCACCGGCGCCGGCCTCCGCCCGAGCGACGAGTCCGCACGCCATCTGCACGGCCTCTTCCGTGACACGCTGTGCCTCGCGGATGTGATCGATCTCCGTCCCGGTCTTCCGACGTCTTTCGGAGACCCACATCTCTGGGTCACATTGGATTCCAATGCCTACGGATTGGATGAGATCGGCAAAAAGCAAGGGCAGGCTGCGGTCGGCGACAGCCGCCGTCACCCCGGCTCGGCGCAGGCACTCGGCAGCGGCCTGGGCGGTGGCCGTTTCCCGGTCACCCGATAAGCCCCCCGGGGGAGCGAAGTCAGCCGGACAGGCCACCCGGTCGACCCGTGCGATCCTTCGTGCACGTCCCATTTCGATGTCGCGCAAGATGAGGGTGGATTCCATTCCGCCGTCACGTGGTAATTCGACCAGCGCTACCGGGTCGCCGACACAGAAGTGGATGCGCCAGTAGAGAGCGCTGTTGCTTTCGGGAATGCCCGCGGCAATCCTCGCGGGATTCCTCAGTCGTCGCTTCGGGTCCGGCATCAATCACTCCTGCTGAGGTCACCCTTCTGTCTTTGCCGCCTCTTCAGAGATCGCCTCTCTCGCCGTCTCGCGACGAAGACAGCCGCAGCGGAAGATCCGCCTGAAGGGCTCCGCCCGGGCAAGGGTCCAGCGGAGGAGGGGCCGGGATTCCCAGGAGGCTTAGCTTCTGGCCAAGACGCCGGATTTCCTCCGCCGCCGCCGGCAACAACGGCCGCCGGGGAGGTCCGACCGGATGCCCGACCAACGCACAGCCCGCCTTCACGAATTGCGTGTACTTGCCCTCATTCTCCATCAGAGAGAGAACCGGCAGCAATCGATGGTAGAGCTTCTCTGCCGCATGTCCATCTCCTTCTTCGCAAGCCAGTGCGAACAACTGCACGTGCTCCTTGGGCAGCAGGTTCGCGACGCCACCGACCCAGCCCACCGCCCCCAGGCGCAGACTCTCCAGTGCCAGCGTGTCACAGCCGCAAAAGACACCCATCTTGCCGCCTACGCGACGCAGGATCTCACCAATCCGAGCTATATCCCCCGTACTCTCCTTGATGTACCGGATGTTCTTCAACGCTGCCAGCCGCTCGACCAACGCCGGGGTCATATCCACGCCCGTGCGTCCGGGATAATTGTAGAGCATGATTGGAATCCCGATGGCATCGTTCACCATCCGGAAGTGCTCGAACAACTCGTCGGGTGTCGGCAGCGAGTAGTAGGGGGCGGCTAACAGAACCCCGTCGGCGCCCAGGGCC
>Ga0315274_10014539_pt1 | contig 11161 bp, 7 predicted proteins | sample YL17G02_20_MG_FD_203700 | JGI IMG/M metagenome (GOLD analysis project Ga0315274, IMG submission 203700) | Sediment microbial communities from Yellowstone Lake, YNP, Wyoming, USA - YL17G02_20 | ecosystem: Environmental > Aquatic > Freshwater > Lake > Sediment | place: USA: Wyoming | collected...
GACAGGGCCTGAGTCGGGCGGGTTCGTTGTGGGGTGGGGGACTCTCGCGCTGATCAACGCGGGCCTGGCTCAGGGCAAGAACCGCAGCGGCCTCAACTGGTTCCTGCTCTCGCTTCTGCTCGGCCCGGTCGCCACGTTCATTCTGGTCGCGTTCTGCGAGCCGCTGCGACCGCAGGTCGGAGAGGAACCGAAGTAGAGACCGGCCCCCAATGATTGAGAGGCTCAGAAGGATGCGCTTCTTGCGGATCGTGCTTTCAACCGTTCTTGCGATTGTCGTTGCCGGTGCTTCATCGGCCCGCGCCGGGGGCAGCGTCAGCTACAACCTTGCGACCGAGCCCGAAACGCTCGACCCGACTCAGGCCACCGGCATTCCCGAAGCCACCGTGATCACCAATTGCTTCGATGGGCTGGCCCGAACCGACCCCAGCGGCAACGAGATCGTCCCGCGCGCCGCCGAACGCTGGGACATCTCGCCCGACGGCCGCACCTACACCTTCCACCTGCGCGAGTCTTACTGGTCGGACGGTCGGCCCGTCACCGCCGGCGATTTCGAGTTCGCCATGAAGCGCCTGCTCGACCCCGCTCAGGCCGCCGAGTACGCCGTCATGCTCTTCTACGTCGAAGGGGCCGAGGACTACAACAGCGGCAAGTTGAAGGACCCCTCGCGCGTGGGCGTGCGCGCGCTCGATGAGCGAACGCTTCAGATTCGCCTTCGCGCCCCAACGCCGTTCTTTCTCAAGCTGCTGCCCCACCAAACCTACATGCCCCAGCCGCGCCACGTCGTCGAAAAGGACCCCAATTGGGCGCTGAACCCCCGGACCTACATTTGCAACGGCGCGTTCACAGTCGCCGAATGGCGGCACCACGATCGCTTAATCCTCAAGAAAAACCCGCGCCACTGGGACGCGGCCAATGTCGTGCTCGACGAACTGGTTCTGCGCACGATTGAGTCGGTTTCGACGGAGCTGGCCATGTTCGAAACCGGCGAGATGGACGTGACCTATCAAGTACCGACCGAATCCATCGCACGCTGCCGGACGACGGCCGAGTTTCGCTCGTTCCCCCAGATCGCCACCTACTTCATCTGCTTCAACACCAAGCGCAAACCGCTCGACGATGTGCGTGTGCGGAGGGCGATGGGCCTAGCGATTGACCGGCGCGTGATCGCCGACAAGATCTGCCTGGGCGGCGAAAAGCCCGCCTATGCGCTGGTGTCGCCGAGCATCCGCGACGCCGACAGTCGGCGCGATTTCCGCGACGTCGGCGGCGACCTGTTCAACAGTCCCGACGTCGAGACGGCCCGCCGCCTGCTCGCCGAAGCCGGCTATCCCGGCGGGCGCGGCTTCCCCCGCGTCACCTATATCTACAACGACGACGAGCGCCACCGAAAGATCGCCCTCGTTCTTCAGAACATGTGGAAGAAGAACCTGGGAATCCTGGTCGAACTTCGCGTCGAGGAATGGAAGGTCCTTCTCACCCACCGCCGCTCGGGCGGCTACGACATCTGCCGCCACGGCTGGGTGGGCGACTACGCCGACCCGAGCACGTTTCTCGACATGTTTATCACGGGAAGCGGCCTGAACGACTGCAAGTGGTCGAACGCCGAGTACGATCGGCTGATTGCCGAGGCGCGCGAGGAGCTCGATCCGGCCAAGCGCATGACGCTGCTCCATCGGGCCGAGAGCGTCCTGATGGACGCGATGCCGATCTCGCCGCTGTTCTTCTACGTCACGCTGTACATGCAAAAGTCGAACGTGAGCGGCGTGGTGCGGAATGCCCTGGGATATGCCTACTTCGACCGCGCGCGCGTGGCGGCGAAGTAACCAACGGGGTCTGAGTCGGGGCCTTCGGTGAGTTCCGTCCAACCGAGCCGGTCAGCTGCGCTCGGGCGCCTTCTCCTCCTCTTCGAGGTCGCCGAGGTCCGCCTCCCGGTCCAGTTCGAGGTCGGCAAGCGTTTCTTCGTACTCTTCTTCCGAGGAAACGGCAATGCGCCCGTCGAGGCGTTTCATTTCGCGATGGTACAGATCGAGCACCCGTTTTTCGATCATGGCGCGGGTCTCGCGATTGAGCGGATGCGCGATGTCGCGAAACTTCCCGTCCTTGCGTCGCCGGCTCGGCATCGCGACAAACAAACCCTTGTTGCCCTGGATGACCTTGAGGTCGGTCACCACAAAGCAGTTGTTGAACGTGATTGTGGCAAAGGCCTTCAGCTTCTCGTCCTCTTTGCTGCACGGCCTCACTCGGCAATCGGTGATCTCCAATCCCTCCATCGTTCCACCGCCTTCCCAGGTTGATGAATCCCTCACTGTCCGCTTGCCGCCCCCACGGCATCGAGAAACGGAACCGCTTCGGCCCGCCCACACCACCGCCCCATCTCACGCGCCACCGCCGCGGCCTGCTCCGGGTCGTCGGTCAGCCCGACGACCGCCGCCCCGCTGCCGCTGAGAAAAGCGCCCGCACACCCTGCGGCCAGAAGACGATCCCTGAGTTGCTTCACCTCCGGATAAACTGGAAACACCACCCGCTCGAAGTCATTTCCACACATTGGCGCCCATCGCGCGAGCGGCTCCTTCAACAGCCTTCCGACAAACTCCTCAACCCGCGCCAGTTGAGACGGCTCTCGTTGGTCCAGCTTTTCGTAGGCCCAGCGGGTTGAGATCGCCGGGGCCGGAACAGCGATCACGGCCCACATTCGGTCGCGCATCTCCAGGGATTCGATCTGCTCGCCCCGGTTTCGGCCGATGGCCCGCCCCCCCTGGATCAGGAACGGCACATCCATACCGAGCTGCGCCCCCAACTTGCGCAGTTCGTCGGCGCTCAGCCCCAGACCAAAAAGATCATCGCACGCCCGCAACGTTGCGGCGGCATCGGCGCTCCCGCCGCCCAGCCCACCGCCCGCCGGAATCCGTTTCTCCAGCCGGATTCGCATCCCCCGAACCCGGCCGGGAAAACGCTCCTGCATCAGCTCCGCCGCGCGCACAATCAGGTTTTCTCGATCCACGGGCAGATCGCTGTTCCCGCAGTCAAGAACCACCTCCTCGCCTGACACCTCAAACCATAGCCGATCGGCCAGACCCACCGACTGAAACACGGTCTCGATGGTGTGATAACCGTCGGGGCGCCTCTCGAGCACCCTCAGAAAGAGGTTGATCTTCGCCGCTGCCCAAATCTCCATCGGCTGGCCGCCCGGCCCGTCCTGCCGGCCCCAAGCAACGCCGACCGGCGTACTGCCTGCCGTCATCCTATCCGGGAGGGCATCACTTCCCGCCGGGCCATACCGCTTCCTTCTATGCCCCTACCGGCCTGGCGATGCAACCTTTTTCTTGACCGTCCGGTTGCCTCTCCCTACGGATGACCCTGTTGCCTGACCGATCGCCGCCTGGGAGGCGGGGTTCGCGTTCGAATCGGTCAAGGTACGATCGTCGCCAAAGAGAGCCAGATTTCAATGGCTGCGGGTGTTGCGGGTCAAGAGAAATCCAAAGCCGCGCGGGAGGAAATGGCCGCCGCCGCGCCGGAACAGCCGCGCAAGTCCACGCTCGCCGTGGTGCGCGAGTGGGCCGATGCCCTGGTGATCGCGTTCCTGTTGGCCATGTTCATCCGCACGTTTGTCGTCGAGCTGTTCAAGATCCCCTCGGGTTCGATGACCCCGACGTTGGTCGGAACCTCCTATGACTACAGCAGCAAGCCCGACGAATTCGCGGTCGAGTGGGATGTGAGCGATCCGCCCGACGGCGAAAAGGACCTGATTCTCGAGCGGCTTCATCGGTCTCCCCGCTACCATGTGTTCTACCGCAAGGGCGGCCAGTTCGACGGCAACGAAGAACGTGATGATTTGCGGCTGCCGCTCAAGGCGCGCCAGGCGGCCCGGCTGCGAAACGACCGGATCATCGTCAACAAGTTCCTCTACTGGTTCCGTCCGCCGCGTCGCGGCGAGATCGCCGTATTTCGGGTTCCGCCCTGCATTTATCAGCGCGACAAACCGATCTACATCAAGCGCGTCGTCGGACTGCCGGGCGATCTGGTGGAAATCCGTCACCCGCACGTCTTCGTGGACGGCCAGCAACTGACCGAGCCGGACATCTTTCAGCGCAACGAGTACGTGAATTATTTCAGCCGCGGCAAGGATGACCCGCCCGACTACATTCAGTGGCACGCGGAAACCAAAGGTTACCGCCGTTGGGATTGGTTCGACAGCGCCAAGGTTCCGCCCAAGCACTATCTGATGCTCGGCGACAACAGCAAGAGCAGCAGCGACGGTCGCGTGTGGGGCGCCGTTCCTGAACAAAACCTCAAAGGCAAAGCGGTGTTCCGCTACTGGCCGGTTCACATCGGCTTTCTGGAGTAGGGCAGGCCTTCGGGGCGCGCCGGGGCGACCGAGCGATCAGACCGGGAGGGATTCCAGAGTAGCCAGAAGATCTTTGGGGTTCTGGAAACGCGCCTCCCGCTGTTTTTCCACGCATCGGTAAATCATATTCCTCAGGTCGGCGTGTATTTCGTCGGACAACGGCGGCACGGGCGTGTTCACGTGGTGATATTCGATGTTGCCTTCGGTGAAGGGCGGCTGACCTTTGGTCATTTCGTACAGCATGATCCCCAGGGCATAAATGTCGCACCGGCCATCCACGGTCTTGCCTTCGATCTGTTCGGGGGCCATGTAGAGCGGCGTTCCCATGATCATCGAGCTGCTTCGGGTGACGTCCTCGGTGCGCAGGATCTTGGCGATTCCGAAGTCGGTGATCTTGACCTGGTCCTGGCTGGTGATCATCACGTTGGCGGGCTTGATGTCGCGGTGAACGACCTCCAGCTCGTGGGCGTATTGCAGGGCGTTGCAAATCTGGCTGAAGTACTTCTTGATTTCGGCCATTGACAGCCGGCCGCGTTCGAGCAGGACCTTCTTCAGATCGCTCCCTTCGATGAACTCCATGGAGATGAACTTCTTGGCGCTGGTTTCGTAGAACTCGTGGATGCGCACGATGTTGGGGTGCGACAGGCGCTTGGCCGCCCGCGCTTCGCGTTTGAAACGCTGGACGGCTTGCGGGTCCGCGCACAGATAGTCGTTGAGGACTTTGATCGCCACGATTTCGTCGAGCACCTTGTCGCGCGCCCGATAGACCACGCCCATGCTTCCGCGGTTGATCTCGTCGAGGATGGTGAACCGCGTGTCCTGAAGGACTTCGGCCGACGCGGGGGAGCGCGTCTGGGCCAGCTCCTCCTGCTGCAACCGCAGGCGCTGGTTGATGTTCTTCAGTCGCGCCTCGGCGTCGCGGTAGCTGAAATCGCTTTCGAGGATTCGTTCGATCACGTACTTGGCGTTGATCAGCTGATCGGCCTGCTCCATGTCGCTGGCCAGGCGATAGAGGATGTCCTTGATGTCGTCGCTCGTCGGCAGTTGTTTGAACTTCTGCCAGGCGAGGTAGTACATGTTCTTTTGCCAGAAGCAAAGCCCCAGGATCTTAAGCGCGCGTTGTTCATAGGCGGCGTGATTGACCAGCTGCTGGAGGATGCTGATCGCGTCGTCGAGCCGGTTGATCTTCAGGTAGAGCTTGACGAGTTTGAAATCCACCGCCGGGTTGGGCCCCGCCTCCAGCTTGGTCTTATAGAGTTGCTCGAGGCGGTTGAGGGTGATTTCGTCCGAGGTTTCGCGCACCACGGCCGCTTCGAGATCCTCGATGGCCTTGTCGGGCTGGCCCAGGTCGCAGTAGATCAATCCGCGCGATTTCAGCGCGGGAACGTATTGCGGATAGCGCTCGATCAGGCGCGAATAGAGCGCGACCATCAGGCGCACCTGTTCGGGCGAGTCGCGATGGAGACGCTCGATGACCGAGTTGGCCGCCTCGGGGTTGCGCAGATACACATGAAGCGCCGCCTTGACGGCAATCAGGACCGGGCGGTCGGGCGCCGTCTCCTGGAGACGTTCGCACTCGGCCAGCGCGGCGCGATAGGTCTTCGTGGCTTCCTCGCTGACGACCTGGCGGTCGAGCAGTTCGGCGGCCCGGTGAATCATCGCCGGCGCCTCCCGGCACTGTTCGGCCAATCGGGCGACCAGACCGATCGGCTGGGTCTCCGAGGGAGCCGTCGGCCTGGCCACGGCGGGGCGCGCGGGTCCGGGCGGTGCGGGTGCGGCCCCCGGGGCGCGCGGAGCTGCGGCCGGAACGGCGCCGACCGAAATCTGGGCTTCCGGCTGTGTCTCATCCTTGGCCGAAACGGCCATGCCGCGAATGTCGGCCACGTCGCTCATGGCTTCGGCCTGCTCGCTGATGGCCTCGACCGTGGGCGCCCACGTGGCCGTGGCGGACGGTTGAGGAGGCGTCGTGGGCTTGGGCGGGCGCATGACCGACTGGGCCACTCGCGCGCCGTGTTTGCTGCCTCCACCCGTAGCCGCGGCGGCTTCCGCCGCCGCCTTGGCCTCCATGGGAATCTCCATGAAGCCCATGCTTTCAACCGGCGCCGGGGCGACGGAGGGCGCCTTGGCGAAGCTGGAATCCTGCGCGGGTGCGGCGACGCCGGATTGTCTCGCCATCGCGTCGTCGAGCACCTTGCCCTGCAACGTCGTTCCCGAACGTTTGGCGGCTACCGGGCGGCGACGACGGCGTCGCGCTTCGCGCGAAGCCACGCGCCGCCCTTCTCGATACTGCTCGTCCGTGGCGAACGAGTGGACCACCGTAAGGCTCTTTTCGCGCCCCGACTGCAAATCTGTCGCCGACACTTCGACGACGCCGTCGGAGTTGATGAAAAAGGTCACCCGGATGCGCGGAGCCCCCGCCGCCAACGATTGGATTCCGCTCAGAGTAAACCGACCCAGCGACCGGTTTTGACTGGCTTCGGCGTTTTCGCCCTGAAGGACGTGGATGCTGACGACCTCCTGATTGTTCTCGGTCGTGGTGAACGTCTTGGAGGCCTTGATCGGGATCGTGCTGTTCTTCTGAATGATCCAGCTGACGTGGTCATTCTTGACCTCGATGCCCAGCGAGTGGGGCGTGACCTCGAGCAGAACCACTTCTTCGAGGTGGCCCGCCATGACCCCGCCCTGCGTGGCGGCGCCAAGGGCCACGATCTCGTCGGGATTGACGCCCTTGAACGGCTCCATGTCGAAGAACTCGGCCACGGCGTCCTGAACCAGCGGGATGCGCGAGCTGCCTCCGACCAGAATGACTTTGTCGATGCTGGACTTGCCCAGGCTGGCGTCGCGCAACGCATCGCGGCAGCAATCCACGGTGCGCTGCACGATCGGCTGAATCATCTCCTCGAACTCGTCGCGGGTCAGCCGCCGTTCCAGATGGAGCGGGACGTTACCGTTGTAGGCAACGAACGGAATGCTGATCATGGTTTGCGCGGTGGTTGATAGCTCGCACTTGGCTTTTTCGGCGGCATCCTTGAGGCGTTGGGCCGTCAGCGGCTCGGCCAGCAGGTTGACCGCATGTTTCTCGGCGAATTCCTTCACCAGGAGCTCCACGATCAACAGGTCAATGTCTTCGCCGCCGAGGTGCGAGTCGCCCATGGTCGTCTGCACCTCGAAGGCGTTGCGCGCCACTTCGAGAATCGAGAAGTCAAATGTCCCACCGCCGAAGTCATAAACGGCCACCATTTCTTCCTTGCTCTTGCCCAGACCGTAGGCCATCGCCGCCGCGGTCGGCTCGTTGACCAGCCGCTCGATTTCCAAGCCGGCCAACCGCCCGGCCTCGATCGTGGCCTCGCGTTGCAGATCGTCGAAGTTGGCGGGAACTGTGACGATGGCCTTGGTTATTGTCTCGCCGAGATAGTCCTCGGCCGCGTCTTTCATTTTCTTCAGAATCAATCCGGAGACTTGCTGGGGAGAGTAGCCGACGCCCCGCACGTTGATGAGCAGTTGATCGTCATCATGCGTGACGGCGAATGGAAACTGCTCACCGCTGCCCTCGATGTCCGAATAGTAGCGGCCCATCAGGCGCTTGACCGCGGTGATCGTGCCGGATGGGTTCGTCGCAATCTGACGTCGGGCGATCTCGCCGACCAGGACTTCGCCGTCTTCGGTGAACGCCACAATCGAGGGCGTTTTGTTGCTTCCCTCGGAATTGGGGATCACCACCGGTTCGCTCGTGGACTCGTCGAGAATCGCCACGACCGAGAACGTCGTCCCGAGGTCTATCCCGATGATCTTCTCGCTTGCACGTTCTGTCATGATCGTATGGTCCGACGCCGCCTCCCCATTCTGGCGACGGGCTCAACCCCGCGGCCCATTCCCATCTTCGCTGGGACCGACGAAACATACTAAGATGGCCGTGCACCCTCTGTTGTTGCAACCTGACCGGGCGGCCCTCCGGCCGCTGACTCCCCCTCGGCGCTCCCGCGGCACACGAACCGCACTCCTTAGGGCTGCTTCCTTCCGGACCTGACCCGGTTCGAAGGAGTCCGTTGCGCAGGACCGAGAGATCAATGCTGCGCACCGGCGCCAGCCCCGTTCAGCATTGCCCCGAAAGAGGGGATTCGTCCTGCATATAGCGGATTTCAGGTAGAGGGCACCGCTAGCGCCCCACTTAGCACGGCCATCGCTTGCGACTTGTTTCTTCCTCCCGCGCCTCTTTGAATCGGCGCTCTTCTTGGCTCCAACGGCATTCGTCGTCAACCAAAAACATCGTTCGCTACGGCTCTTGAGCGTGGTACCCGTCTGCGGCTTCGATATACAACCGCCGCGAGAACACGCTCTCGAACAAACCGGCCTTCCGTTCCGCTCCCCAGATCTCCGTGCCGCAGTCGCGATAGGCTTGAAGCCGAAGCCACACCGCATTCGAATCGCACGACACGTCAATCGCTTGCACGGTCGAAAGGTGGGCGCGGTCCAAACCGTCGGCCAGCCGCAAGATGGCCGCCAGCTTCCGCACCGCATCGCGATCGCACTTGGACAACGCCGCATAATCCCCGTGCTTCAGGCACGGCGCGGCCTTGCGGTGGTAACGCGCCAACAGGGCAAAGAAATCCACCTCACGGGATTTCCACCGCCGGAACGAGTGCGTCGTGATCAACTCATGCGATCTCTTGTGGTGGCGTCGGTCGGAGACGCTCATCCCTACGTCGTGGACCAATGCCCCTGCATGAAGCAGATCCCGCTCGCGCGGCCCGAGACTATGAAGCGGCGCCAACGCATCGAACAGCGTCAACGCCAGCCGGGCGACGTGTCGCCCATGTTCCGGCTCGGGGTCTATCTCTTCCATCCACGCGCGAAGTTCTTCGATCCCCGGATGAGATGGCACGCTGGTCTTCGATGGCAAAGCCGTAGCTGTCTGCGCCATCCGCAATCGTTTCTCACCTCTCTGACCCTGACTCCCCTGACATTCGTCAGCGCACTAACAGCAATCCTATCGGCAAGGCGGCCCCAGACTCAAGCGAAATCTACTCCATCCATCCGAGACGAAAGAAACCACAACGGGCACGGTTCTCGGTCGCGGGCGCTCTTTTAGCCGCCAACCAGTTCCGCGAGTGCGGCCGTCAGCATGTCCATCTCCTGCGGCGTACCAATGGTGATCCGAAGTCCATCGCGTGTGGCCGGCGTGTCGAAATACCGCACAAGGATCTTGCGCTCTTTCAATTGCAGGAACAGCCGCCGCGCTTCGGGATGGCGCGCGAACACGAAATTCGCTTGCGACGGCAGCACGTCGAAGCCCAACTCCCGCAATCGCTTCGTCGTCGTTTCACGCGTTTCGATGATCCTCGCGGCACACGACCGGTAGTAGTCGCCCGCTCGCCAGGCCGCCGCCGCCGCCAACTGGCTCATCACGTTCACGTTGTACGAGTCGCATACGATCCACAGCGTCGCCAGTTGCTCGGGCCGCGCCAGAACAAATCCCACGCGAAGTCCCGCCAGCGCCTGGCTCTTCGATCCCGTGCGCGTGATGAACACGTTGTCGAACCGGCGAAGCACCGACAGGCAGTCGCCCCCGGCAAAATCCACGTAGGCTTCGTCAATGACAAACAAAAGATCGCGATGCGCGGCCACCAGCGCCGCGATTCGCTCGGGCTCGTAGAACGTTCCGTAGGGCGGGTTGGGATTGGACAGGTAGAACAACTTCACGCGGTCGAGATTGATTCGCTCGGGCCATTCGCCGTTTCGCCCCACTTCGGAGACGACGCCGCCGGCGCCAAACATCGCCCCAATCAGCGGATAGAAACTATACGTCGGCCACAACATGCCGACGTGGTCGCCCGCATTGAGATGGGCGTGGGCGATCAGCCGCAATCCCTCGTCCGACCCGTTCGTGACCAGAATTCCCTCGGGCGGCCAGTCCAAAACCTCGCCCACCACCTTGCGCACCACGGCGGAATTCGGCGGCGGATAGAGCCGCGCCCGATCGGGCGCAAACGAACGATAGACCTCGGCCACCTCCGGTGCCGGAGGATAGGGATTCTCGTTCGTGTTGAGCTTGACCCATCCCGCCTCGGTCGGTTGCTCGCCGGGGACGTAGGCTTCCAGCCCAATCAAATGGCGGTTGATCTGTATCGTCATCGGACGAGTTTCCTCATTCGTACTCGAACCGCTTCGGCGTGGCCGAACAACCCCTCCATCTCGGCTAACGTGATCGTCGGCGGCCCCAGTCGCGCCACGCCGCGCGGCGTCATCTCAACGACGTTGGAGAAACGAACGAAGTCGTCCACCGAAAGCGGCGAGAAAAATCGCGCCGTCCCGCCGGTCGGCAGCGTGTGATTCGTTCCGGCCGTGTAGTCGCCGATCGCTTCGGGCGTCCAGGGGCCGACGAAAAGGCTTCCGGCGTTTCGAAGGCGCGCCGCGACCACGCGCGGACGGCGCGTCATCACGGCCAGATGCTCGGGCGCGCGACGGTTGGCCAGCTCGATTGCCCCGTCGAGCGTCGCGGCGCGAATAATCGCGCCGTTGACCCGAAGCGACTTGCGAATGTGATCGCGCCGCGGGGCCGACGCCGTCTGCGCTTCGAGCGCCGCCAGAACGCGCTCCTCAAATGACCGGTCGGCGCAATGGATGCACCATGCGACGGAGTCGGGGCCATGCTCGGCCTGGCTGATCATATCGGCGGCCACAAGGTCCGGGTCGGCGGAATCGTCGGCCAGCACGAGGATTTCGCTCGGCCCGGCCATCGAGTCTATGTCTATGCGGCCATACAGCAGCCGCTTGGCCAGCGTAACGTAGGCGCTGCCGGGGCCGACCACCTTGTCC
>Ga0315274_10014540_pt1 | contig 11160 bp, 11 predicted proteins | sample YL17G02_20_MG_FD_203700 | JGI IMG/M metagenome (GOLD analysis project Ga0315274, IMG submission 203700) | Sediment microbial communities from Yellowstone Lake, YNP, Wyoming, USA - YL17G02_20 | ecosystem: Environmental > Aquatic > Freshwater > Lake > Sediment | place: USA: Wyoming | collected...
GGGCTGGTATTCGAGGTGGCGCTTCCAACGCCAGGTCTTCCCTTCGTCGTCGGAAATCTGCACGGCGAGGCTGTGGCGACCGCGTTCGGTGTCATTACTGATCAGCACCCAGTGCCCGTTTCTGAGCATGATAATCTCCGCGCCCGAGCCGGGATTCGGCAGGTCGCTGTCGGTGACCGGGCTCCAGGTCTCACCACGGTCGCGCGATTCGCTTTGCTGGAGGCGTTTGGGCGGCGGGCCGTTGTCACGCATTAACGTGTACAACGAGCCGTCGCGGCGGCGGACGATGCTGGGCTGGATATTGCCGGGGCCGACCAGGGGCGAGCTGGTATGCCAGGTCTTGCCCCAATCATCCGTGATGGCCATGAGCGAGAACGAGAAGCCGTCCGAGTAAAGCGGGACGATCAACCGTGTGCCGTCCAGGACGAACGGATGGGCGCGGGTCATCCAGCCGAGCCGGCAGGAGAGTTTGTTGGTGGCAGAGATCCGGAGGTTCTCGAAGTGTCTGCCGGCTTCCGGACGCAGGTTGCCGGTCGGGTTGGTGGCGCGCAACGAGGCCTCGGCCTGGTCGGCCCACTTCAGTGTCAGTTCGGTGAATTCCCGGCCAGGGGTGACGTGCAGCACTTCGCTGATCTCCCACTGGGGCGGGTCGCCGCGACGGTAGTCCGATGACACCCGGTATTTCATCAGCGCCGTCGGCCACTCGTTGGCAAGGATGGTGGGCCACAACAGCCACAACCGGCCCTGCGCGTCGATGAACATCGTGCAGTTGGTGTCGGGGTAGCCTGGTGTATCCGCCATGGTGAAGCGGCGGCTCCAGGTGGATGCACCCTTGCGCTTGCGTGACCCTTCGATCTTCACATCGTCGGCGGTCCGTTCGCCGGAGCCGTGGAACCAACAAACCAGCAAGTCGCCCTGCGGTGTTTCCACGATGCAGGAGGCGTGGTTGTGCCAGTGTTCGAGCGGAAAGATCAGCTCCGATTTCAGGAAGGGCCGTGTCGGCTCATGCGGAGCGGCGGGAGCTGTGCTGCCCAGGCAGGCCACCCCCAAAAACCAGCGTATCACCATCGCCCGGCGTGTTGATGTTTTCATAAGTTGCCTCTCAACCTGGCGACGATCGGGGCGGGTCCCGGAAGCGCCGACTGTTCGTCGCCGCATTAATGCCTCGCCAGGCAGAATTCGCCAAGACTGTTTTTCGCGTACGGAAAGCGGCAGGGCACTGCTGCAGTCCAAGGCTGCCGCGGAGGGGCGGAGCTTTTAGAGTGCGCCGGGGCTCCGTCGCTTTGGGTTGCGGGCAGGCCTCGCCGGGCGGTAAGCCCTCGCCAAACTCGCCGGGACTTGGCATGTTCGCTCGGCACCGATGGACCAGGAAACGCTCTGCGTTAGCGTGACGACCGCGCTGATCCTCGCCCGATGGGCTGGTCAGCTCGGTCTTGAGCTATTGAACCGGCGCCACGTGCTCGCCCGCGCCGCCCGGATGCCGGAGGCGCTCGCGGGTTGCGTGGACGCCGCCGCCTACGCAAGATCCGTGCAGTACACCCTCGCCAAAGGCCGCTTTGCCCAGGTTGAAGACATCTACTGCCTCGGCGTGTTGCTGGTCGTGCTGTTCAGCGGAGTGTTGCCGTGGGGCTTCGAGGTGTTTACCGCCCGACTGGGTGTTGCGGTCTGGGCGGAGGCGGCGTTTCTGTTCGTGACGGGGGTGGCGCTGGTGTTGCCGGGGTTGCCGTTTGACTGGTATGACCAGTTCCGGCTCGAAGCGCGGTTCGGTTTCAACACGAGCACCTTTGCGTTGTGGTGCACGGATCGGTTGAAAGGGTTGCTGCTGGTTTTGCTGTTCGGTTATCCACTGCTGGTCCTCGTTTTGCAGATCGTCGCGTGGGCTGGCGCCGGCTGGTGGCTCTGGGCCTGGGGGTGCGTGTTGGGCTTTCAACTGCTGCTGATGGTGATCGCGCCGGCCTTGATCCTGCCGTGGTTCAACAAGCTTACGCCGCTGCCGGCCGGGTCCCTGCGCGAACGACTCCTGGCGCTGGCGGCTCGAACCGGCTTCCGAGCCCATAGCATCCAGGTGATGGACGGCAGCAAACGCTCACACCACTCGAACGCCTTCTTCACCGGGTTCGGGCGTTTTCGGAAAATCGTATTGTTCGACACGCTGATCGAGCAGTTGACAGAACCTGAATTGGAAGCCGTGCTGGCGCACGAGCTTGGCCACGCCAGGAAAAAGCACATCGTCCAGAGGTTGCTCTGGTCAGCAGTGAGTTCAATGGTTGCTTTTTACCTGTTGTCCTGGCTGGCCGGGCAGAAGTGGTTTCCACGGGCATTCGGTTTTCCTCCCGGTCACATTGCTCCGGTGTTCCTGTTGTTCTACATCCTGAGCGGGGTGGCTTCGTTCTGGCTCGCGCCACTGGTGAACTTCTGGTCGCGGCGGCATGAATACCAGGCCGACGCCTACGCCCGGCAAGCCATCGCCGGCCCTGAACCGTTGGTTGCTGCTCTGCGGAAGCTGTCGGAGAAGAACCTGAGCAACCTGACTCCGCATCCGATCTACAGCGGTTTTTATTATTCGCATCCAACCTTGCTGGAGCGGGAGCAGGCCTTGGCGCCCGGTGAGGGCACCGGGCCTACAACCAGAAGCGGTTCTCTTGTAGGCCGCGTGCCCCCACGCGGCGGGCGATGCGGGACGACGGCTTGGGATGCACTGACCTGAACAGTTAGCGAACAACGAAGCTTGACGGAGTTGGCGGGGCTCACAATAGTCTTCCACCCATCGACTGGAGAAGCCAACTATGACGACAACCCCCGCGGATCATTTGATCGAAGACAAGATGCGCGCAGCGGGCGTGGGCGGCCCGACCATCCGCGCCTATCTGGGGGCAGTGCACCGGGTCAGGACGGGCGAACGCGGTCTGGTGCCCGAGGCGTGGATCGACGCGGTGGAGTCGCTCCCGCGCGTTGACGAGTTGAGCGCGGCCGGCGGCTCGGACGCAGCCCCTCTCCTGAAGCAACTGGTCGTGGTCAAGCTCAACGGCGGGCTGGGCACGAGCATGGGGCTGGACCGGACCAAGTCGCTGATCGTCGTCAAGGGCGTGGACACCTTCCTGGACTTTGTGGCGCGCCAGATCCTGCATTTGCGCGGGGGCGGCCGGCAGCGGGAGCCGGCCTTCTACCTGATGAACAGTTTCAGCACGCGGAAGGACACGCTGGATTACTTGCGGAAGTACCCGGACCTGGGCGAGGACGGACGGCTGGACTTTCTGCAAAACATGGTCCCGAAGATCGACGCGCGCACGTTCGAGCCAATCTCCTGGCCGGCCCAGCCGGATTTGGAGTGGTGCCCGCCCGGCCATGGTGACATTTACCCGGCGCTGCTGGCCAGCGGTTTGCTGGAGCGCCTGTTGCAGCGAGGGATCAAGCATTGCTTTGTGTCGAACTCGGACAATCTCGGCGCTACTGTGGACCTGAAGGTGTTGCGCTACTTCGCTGAGTCCGGGTTTTCCTTCCTGATGGAAGTGGCGGAGCGGACTGCGGCGGACCGGAAAGGCGGCCACCTGGCACGCGGGAAGAGCAACGGGCGGCTGTTGCTGCGGGAGTCCGCCCAGACGCCGAAAGAAGATGAAGCCCGCTTTCAGGACATTGTCCGGCACCGTTACTTCAACACGAACAACCTCTGGCTGCGACTCGACCACCTGCAAGCCGAGTTGGAGCGGTACGGGGGCGCGTTGCCGCTGCCGCTGATCACCAATAGCAAGACAGTGGATCCCCGTGATGCAAACTCGCCGAAGGTGCTCCAGCTTGAATCAGCCATGGGCGCCGCCATTGAATGCTTTGAGCGGACCGGCGCGCTGGTGGTGCCGCGGAGCCGCTTCGCTCCGGTCAAGACGACTTCGGATTTGTTGGCCTTGCGCTCGGACGCCTATCGCGTCACTGACGAGCATCAGTTGGTCCTGGCAGAGGCCCGGCAAGGCCGGCCGCCGCTGGTGGACCTGGACGCGCGGCACTACAAGATCCTGGCCGACTTCGAGCGCGCCTTCGCGGCAGGCCTACCATCGTTGGTGGATTGTGAGGCGCTCAAGGTCACGGGGCCGGTGCGTTTCCAGGCCGGCGTGGTTTGCCAGGGAAAGGTCGAATTCGCCAACGCCGCGCCGCACCCCGGGATAGTTGCGGCCGGGACATATCGGGACGTGCACGTGCAGCTTTGAGGGTGTATTACCAGGAGGTAATCGGGCACGGTCCTTCCCGCAGTTCGTATCTGGCATTGCCAGCCTGCGAACCAAGACTCAGCCTCGACGCGAATGGGTTCTGCAACCCCGCTCAGCGTCGCGGCCACCTCGTATCCCCGGCTTTTCTCCAGGCCCATCCAGGGCATCGCATCGGCAGCACGCGGGGGTTGTCGATCAGGAGAATCCTGATGCCGGCCGGCGTTTGGTGTCCAGGCGGTTGCGTGGTCCCGCAGTCAGACACCCTGAAGAGTGCATGGGCACCATGAACCCTTTGCGGCTTTCGGTAGGGCGAGACTCCGTCGAGCCCTGACTTCCGCAGCCGCAGGAGATTCGAGGGCTCGACGGAGTCTCGCCCTACCGATGGCGGACGGTTTATGGGTAGTGTGAGCATGGTCCTGACGTACTTACCTGCGCTCTCCAACGTGTCGGTTCGACTCAGCAGCGGGATCAGGAACGGACAGGTCCTCCGCAGGCATCGGCGAGGTCCAGTTCCGTACGGCCTGGTGCCGGATTAAGGACTCTCCCGCTCCCAAATCCGGTAGTATTCCTGTTGGTCATCTCCCGGGACCATGCTTATGGAGCTCTCTTCACCAACGGCCAGAACTGGATTGCCCCAGTCAGCCCAGGCATCATCCGTGATCAGATGCTTGGATTGCACCTGGTAGGTCTTGCCTGGCTTGCTGGCCCAAACAATAGTCAGGCGATGGTCTTGCACGCTGATTCCGGTGATTGCCAGGGGGTTCTCCGGTTAGGCTGTTGCGACTATGCGTTCACTGGTTGGCTTCACTTCTGAAGTCGCCGCCTGCGTCTCCATCTTCGCCAGTCTGTCTTCGAGCTTGAGGATGGAATCCGAGAGCTGCTCTTGGTGGTGGCGGCTGAATGCGGGGTGATTGACCCACCAATCGACACCAATCTCCTTGGCTTTGTCCACGGAACAAATCAGCAACCGAATCTGAATGGTCAGCAGCTCGATATCGACGATCTTTACCTTGATGTCGCCTGCGATGACAATGCCTTTGTCCAGGATGCGTTCGAGGAGATCGGCCAGAGTGGCGCCACTGGTGGAGTGTTCGATGTGCCGTTGAGTTGTCATGATGTCACAGAAGCTTCCCGAGGGGGCCGAGGTCGAGGTTCAAATCTTCCAGTTGCAGACCGAGGTCTTTGGCCAGCCGCTCAATCTCCTGCGCTTGCCGCATTAAAGTCACGCCGAGCCTTTCGGTTTCGGCAATGCTCAGCGAACCGGCCTCCATGCGGCGGAGAGCTTGGCGCTTCAGGAGTTCATGCAGCACTTTGATGAGCGTGAGGACCAGTCTGCCGAGCCCGGTTTTGTCCCGGGCATGGCCCGCAGGGGTGGGTGCCGCCAGGGCGCGTCCGCGGCCAACCGGTCTTGGAGAGGCCAGGCTTTCTCCCATGGCAGGCGGCCCCGGCAGAGACGGGTTTGCTGGTCCGATCTGCGGACTGCTGGCACCGGCTTCTTCGCACGATTCTGTTTGCGGGCCGCAGCGCAATGTGCGGCCAGGACTCGGACCGTCCTCGAACGTGCCGTCAGGCTTGCGGCCAGTTTCGATGGAGGTGATGACCAACTGGAGGCCAAGGTAAAGCAAGTCGATATCGGCCACCGAGATCGTCACTTCGCCCAGCGCCACCACGCCGGTGTTGAGTACGCGGTCCAGCGCGTCGCACAAGGACACAGACTGATTGTGTTGAGGGCGGAGGTCACGCATAATTCAGGCACATTGGGGCGGGGGTTTGATACAGGGCTCGGGCGAGAGTGCCCAGGCGTTCCAAGCCCCGGGGTTCTCCGAGCCGGTAAACCAGGACCTGCCGGAGGTTGGGGAACGCCTCCCGAAGTTCTTCCCGGACCAGCAATTCTCGCCGGCGCACGGCCGCGCACAGCGGACAGGCGCTTCGGGGAGTGGCGAGGTTGAGGAAGAGGACCGGCACATGGATCTGCATCCGTTCGCAGACAGCCAGCAAGTCTTTTGTTTCCTCGAAGGCCATATCGGTCAAGATGGTCACGGCGTGAAGCGCGCACTGCTCCGAGTCGGTTAGGAGGGTCCGGAGGCGTTTCAGATGTTTAGACATTTCCACCAGCCGTTGCGAGACTTGGGGCAAGCGGAAGATCTGCCGGTATTTCAGGAACAGGCCGAAGAAAACTTTTAGCCAACGATCCACCAGCTCCGGCGTTTCGAGGAGCCGGATCAGATGTCCGGTGGGGGCGGAATCGAGCACGAGCGTTTGGTAACGGCGCTGTTCGAGCAACTCCATGACTCGGGTGAGGGCGATGACTTCGTCCAGGCCGGGCGGCGCGAGGTCCAGAATTCTCCCCATAGCTTCCCGGTCAAAGGCCAAGTCCATGCCGGGCAAGAGGGCCTGGAGGAATGATTTCAACTCCTCCGAGTAAAGTCGCTTGAGGGCGTTGAATTCGGCTTCGGCATCAATCTCTAACGCCGTTAAGCCGGGGCAGACGCGTTGCGGCGTGGGGCCGACGGGCATTTTCAGACAAGTGGAGAGCGAATGGGCCGGATCCGTGGAAAACAAAAGCACCTCCGCTCCGGGGAAACTCTGGGCCAGGCGCAGGCTGGTGGCACAAGCCAAAGTGGTCTTGCCTACGCCGCCTTTGCCAGCGAAGAGCAACAAAGTGGGCGCGACTGAAGACGACTCAGCGTCAGCGTCCACTTCGACGCAGGCGAAGGCGGTGGTAAGCGGCCTTCTGGAAGGGGCATGAACCTCGGTGAGATTGGTGGCTCCCTCCCAAAACGCTCGCAGCGCCTCGGTTCCTCGCACTTCCCATGGGTAGAGCGGCACTGCCCACAGAGAGCACTGGGAGAAATGGCGGCCTTTGAAAATCTTCCTCAAAATCGGCACTTGGAGCCCGCGTCCCTCGAGGCACACCGGGCATCCGTTCTCGGGATAGAGCCGGTTGATCACCACGTCTGTCACCGGAACCCGCCGGCGTTTCAGTTCGTCCAACACCGCGCACGTTTCGCGGTAACTCATCTCCTCGGCCAGCATCACGGGCACGAACCGGCAGCGCGCGGCATCGCCGAGCAACGCTTCCAGTCGCTGGACTGACGCCCCGAGGTCGAGGAGGAACTGGTCGATTTCGTCGATTTGCGCTGCCGCGCCGTAGAGCTTCTTCAGATAGCGGTGCTTGGCCAGCAAGGCGTTCAAAGCTTCGAGCCACTTGCGGAGCAAAGCGGGCATGGCCAGGAGCCGGAGCGTGTGGCCGGCGGGCGCCGTATCCACCACGACGCACTGCTGCGGACGGGTTTCGACCCAGTGGGCGATTTCCAGCGCGGCCATTAACTCGTCGAGACCGGGCAAAGAAAGATCAAGGAAGCTGTTGATGTCCTCCTGGTCAAGAAAGGTCCCGCGCGACGCGATCTCCTGGAGCTTCAAGCTGTGTTGGCGCTTGAAGGCAGCCAGGCATTCCTGAGCGTCCAGTTCCGTGATTTCCAGGTTAGGCGGCGGGTTTGATCCGGCCAGGCTATCCATCACCGAGTGGGCCGGATCGGTCGAGACCAGAAGGAAAGCCGTTTCGGGAGAGTTCTGAGCCAGCTTCAGTGCCGTGGCCGTGGCGCAAGAAGTTTTGCCCACCCCGCCCTTGCCGCCGAAGAGCAAGAGTCTGAGCCCGTGGTCGGCGAAGAAGGATGGTGTTGGCGCGCACATGGCAAGAAATATCCCCTTCCTGATCAAGCCCCACGGGTGCTCACAAGGCGATCCTCATGTGATTGCCTTCGCCTCGGGTTTCGCTGCCTCTTCGTGGTTGTTTTCATCCTCCTGCAGGTGGTCCAACTGGTCGAGCAGCACCTTTTCGCGGGCATCAAATTCCCCTTCGCTAATCCGGCCGGTCTCCAGCATCATATAGAGCTCGCTTAGCTCGGCTGTAATCCGCGCCGGTTCAGCCGCCCGCTCTTGCTCGATGGTGTTATGGACCTGGCGGGCGACCCAAATGGCGCCATAGATCGGAGCGAGCAGGAGTGTGTCGAGGAAGAGCATTTAGTGCTCGACGCTATCGGAGTGGTTTAGCTGGAGGTTCATTTCGACGAAATTGTGCGGGGCCCAGGGCCCGTTGACATCGAAGGCGTAGTTGTTGTCGAATAGCCTGGCTGCGGTCAAGACGGCCTCTTCGAGGTCTTTCTGCCGGCCCCGTTCGACCAGCAGGCTCAGGTTCACCACTTCCTGGACCTGGCGCGGCGGCGCGCGCTTGATGGCGTCGCAGCATGGGGTGAGCACTTCTTCGATTTGGCTGAAGTGCGTTTCCCGGTCTTCGGTGAGGAGTTGTTCGAAGAGCCGCCCCAGTTCGATCTTCTCTTCCTGGCGCGGCTCGCGACTGCCACCCAGCAGGCGATCACGTGCCGAGCGCAGCTCCGGGTGGAGGTCAATGAAATACTCGAAAATGTTGGGCACGTCCCAAATGACCCGCAGCCCCATCTCGACCTTGCCCGCCACGCGCTCGATTTGCTCCAGAAAGGCGGGCTGGTTAAGCGAGAGCATTTTGCGGACGGCCTTAAGATTGTCGGCGATGATGCCAAAGGCCACCGGCAGCACCGTGCGGTCGAGCATGAGCCGCCGGAGGATTTCCTGATGGGCGGCTAACTGAGCGCGCTCGGGCCGGATTTTGCGGCGGGAGCAATCACTCACGACGGCGGTCACAACCCCATCGGTGACGCCATAAACCGTGGCCCTATCAATGCCGGTCACGTCGTAAGTCCATTCCTCCGAACCGGCCGCGATGGCGTAGAGGTATTTCCCGTTCGATGGGGGGCTGGTTTGGGGCATGTGGGCGGCACCCTTCAATGTGAGCATCGATTTAAGCATAGCTCAGCCCTCCTCGTCCGGCAGATGCGTCACCTTCCACGGCAGCTTGATGGACTTGAGGCCGCGCCAGCTTGATCGACTTGGGCTTGCCAGCCTCGAGCTTGATCTCCAGCCTGGCGCCACAGGCAAAGCACTTGATCTGGCCTGCATAGTCGTCATACGCGTCGTCCAGATCCACGTTGTGCCCGCAAGAAAGACAGTTGATCTTCATAGGTTGTTCTCTCTTTTGTTGACGAATGTTTGTCCCCGTTTTCTTAGTACTGAAGCTTGAACCCGCCAACACTGCCTTCCGAACCGGGTCTGCTGGTTGTACCCCGCCCGCTGGGCTTTCGCTTCGTCTCCTTGCCCAGGCGCTTCACCAGCGCCGTTTTCTCGGCTTCAATCGTCTCAAGGCGCGCGTTGATGTTGCTCAGGTTGCTCGTAAGCCGTTGGCGCTCCGTCTCGCGCCGGAATTTCTCCATCTCCAAGGCGGTGATAACCATGTAGGCCTTGTAGGGCACGACGGTCTGATCCGGTGTGCCGAAGCGGGTCCGGATGTCTCTTACGCCACGGATGACTCTGGTTGGCGGGGGCATGGGCTTGATCCTTCTTTTGCAGCGCTGGATGTTTGCTTGCGGAGGGAGTTGTTTCGCGGCGTGCTGGGTCCGGTCCGCAGACCTCTGAGCAGAGCTTCCTCGACTTTCTGGGGCATGATGGACTGACCGCCGCGACTTACCTTCGCGCTTTCGGAACTCAACACATCGCGGCAGACCCATTGGAAGATGGGCTCCTCCGACCGGGCGTGCACGCCCCGCAAAACCAAGACGCGGGCCAGGGCGAGGCAGGCCCGGATGGTCGGCCGGCTGTTGCACACTCCGACGCGCCGCAGCTCGCGCACCAGATCGACTATGATTTGCGCGTCCGCGCGATCAATGCCGGAGCGGGCGATGGTGATTTCAATTTCCGTCGCCCGGTCGTAGTGCTCCAAGGGAATGGTGATCAGGCGATCCATCAAGGCATCCTGGGTTTTGTGGACACCGGCGTACTCCTCCGGGTTAGAGGTGAAAATGGCGCGGAACTCCGGATGCACATGCAGGTAGCCGCCGTTGGATTGGCGCAGCTTGGGCAGGTTGAGGATTCTCTCGGAGAAGATGCTGAGAAAAGGATTGTTCGCCTCGGGCCGGGACCGGTTGAACTCATCGTAGATGAGGGTGTCGCCATTCTGACAGGCCGTCGTCAGCCGGTTCGCCAGCCAGAGGGACTTCATCTCCTCCTCGGTCTTGATGACCGAATGGATGTAGTTGTCGATGAGTTTGTGTTTGCGGTAACCGCTGTCCTGCCCGACCAGATCGGCGCTGCCGAAGTCATCATCCCCATGAATAAGGCTCACGGGCCGGCCGAGTTGCGCGGCCACGTGAAAAGCCAGCGTGGTTTTCCCCGTCCCCGCGGCGCCGGCAAAATGGACTGGATAGCCCGCCTGCATATAGGTCAAAGCCCGCTGGGTGATGTCCTCGACAAAGGGCGTGATCACGAACCCATCACTGGGTTCCGGAAGGACGGTCTCCGCCTTCGGTTTCACGCCCGCCATCATCCGGGTGCTTGAATCGCTGTCATTCATATCGAAATCCTCATCCCACAAAATCAGGTTCGCGGCTTATGGTTCCTTCACGCTTTGTGTCTGCTCCGGGGCGACGTCATCCTCGATGACCGGGATGCTTGCCGACCAGCTCTTATACTGGACTCGACTGTGCAAACCCGGTCATCGAGACCAGGCTCCGCTCTGCTCAGAGCTGGTCCTCTCTCGGGACGAAGGCGCAGCCTCATTCTAGTGCTTTCTCTTCTTGGCTTTCGGAGCGAAATGTTGCGCTGGTTTCTCGCCCGCCATGCGGGACAGAGCTCGCCCGCAGATGTTACCGCGCCAGGCACGGTGGGCGCCGGCAATGTCCTGCAAAAACCCCTCGCGCAGGCAAGCAACGCCCTGCTTCACTCCGGCGACGGCCTCCTGCACACTCTCGACGAAGTCCTGAAGCTCAGCCTTCGTTTTGGCCGCCATCGCCTCGCGCGAATTCCGGAAGTCCGCCAGCATCTGGCACACGGTGTCCCCGCGACCAGCTCGGTCCTGTGCGAGTTTGCTCCG
>Ga0315274_10014542_pt1 | contig 11160 bp, 11 predicted proteins | sample YL17G02_20_MG_FD_203700 | JGI IMG/M metagenome (GOLD analysis project Ga0315274, IMG submission 203700) | Sediment microbial communities from Yellowstone Lake, YNP, Wyoming, USA - YL17G02_20 | ecosystem: Environmental > Aquatic > Freshwater > Lake > Sediment | place: USA: Wyoming | collected...
GGGCCACCGGGGGAGTCTCTTGCCGGCCGTCAATCTGTGCCAGATGAGCGAACTGTCGCTGGTGATTCTCGCCCTGGGGCGCAAGGCCGGCGACGTGTCGGCGCGCGCGCTCAGCACCGCGGCGTTTGCCTTTGCGTTTCTGGCCGTAGGCTCGACTTACGCCATCCTCCAGAACGACCGGCTGTTTCGCCGCGCCAGTCCCTGGCTGCGCCGACTGGGCTTGCGGGATTTGGACGAAGCGCACCGCCCTGCCGCGGAGTCGGAGCAGCGCCCGCGGCTGTTTCTATTGGGTTTCTCCTGGACCGCCAGCTCGTTGCTCGATGAAATCCGCCGTCGCCGTCCGGACTTGCTGCGGGAGTTGCGGGTGATCGATTTCAACCCTCTTGTGCACGCGGAACTGCGGCGGCGCGGCGTTTCCGTGATTTATGGCGACATCGCCCATCGGGAGGTACTCGAGCACGCCGGTTTGGCCGGGGCGGAAATCATCATTTGTTCGTTGTCAGACACGATGCTCAAGGGGACGAGCAACTTGAAGCTGGTGCAGCAATTGCACGCGCTCAATCCCACGGCCCAGATCGTGGTCCACGCCGAAAAGTTGGTGGATGCCCCCGCCCTGCACGCCGCAGGGGCGGCCTGCGTGCTGGCGCCCCGCCTGCTCGAAGCCGAGGAACTGCTCGCGGCCATTGACGCCGCGGAGGACGATCTGCTGGCCGAGAAACGCCGCCGGCTGGAGGACGACCTCCAGCAACGCGAGGAGGTGCTGCCGTGAGCCTCACGCCGCATTCCGGACTCGAATGCGCTGGGGACAGCGCACGCTACAACTCGAAGCGTTGCACTCCGCGCTTTCCGCTCACGGCACCCAGTGGAGGTTCGGGGTGCAGGGCCGCCCTCGGTCCCCGGTGAAGTCCCAGTATTCGGCGCTGGGAAAGCGGCGCACGTGGCTGTCGAGGAAGGCGAACTGTGCGCCGCCGGTGTGCAGGTTGGTGTGCGCAAATGACCAGGACCCAACCGCCGGGAGATTCTTCGAGTCGAACAACCATACGACCAAAGCGGGGTCCGGCACGGAAGACAGCCGGACTGGCCGGGCGTCGTCGCCGGTGCCGTTCACATGCTCGTTGAGGCAGTAATGAAACAGGTTCTTTCCGTTGCTGCGGCGCGGATTGGCCGGGCAAATCCAGATGGTATGGCCGAGGCTGGCGGCCGGGTTGGTGCGCCAGGGCATATCGTGGTAGCGCGGCAGGCCCAACTGTTGGGGAAGTTGAACATACCACCCCAGGTTCGTGGCGAGCGGACCGGGATTTGGGGCGCCGTCGGGCGGCAGGTGATCGTCGTGTTCGGCCGCGTAGAGGTGAGTGGCGACCCCCCATTGCCGTAAGTTGTTCAGGCAGCCGACCGTGTGCATCCGCGTCCGGGTGCGCGCCAGCGTGGGCAGGACCAAAGACGCCAGGACAGCCACGATCGCCAGCGTCACCAACAATTCGACCAACGTGAAAGCGGCTGTGTGTTTCATGGGCCAACCTCCTTTCCAACCTCCTTGGCCTAATCTACTCCTCCTGGTCCCGACTGCAAGGAACGGCGCCGGGCGAGGGGAAGTGGCCGGCGCATCGCGAAGTTGTCGGTCAGCTTTGGTTGGCAGAAGAGGACCGTCGATCAGCACGACGGCTCGAGGCACCGGCAGTTACAGACCATCACTGCGCCCAGCCCCGAAGATGATCGGCGGGCCAATCGCCGCGCCGTGAAGCGGGCAAGGAGTTGATCAGGCGCGAGGGTGACCAGACCGGTTACCGGTTCGGTCCGGTGCCTGTGGGGGCGTTCGTTGGGCTCAAGATGGTGGAGGTGCCATCGCGGCGGATTTCCACGTTGAGATTGGCGTTGGTTCGGCCCTGGGCACCGGGTCTGCCAAAGCCACCCTGGAGCAGTTCGGCTCCTTTCTTGGGCTGTCCGTAGAGCCCCTTCCGAATCCATTCAAGCCGCCGCGAGATGGCCAAGCCTTCCTTGAGTTTCTTGACCTGTTCGCGGAGGACGACCAAGTCTGTGAACTTCCGTTCCAACTCGGTTTTCTCGGCCTGGAGGCGTTTCAGTTCCTTGAGCAGGAAGTCGCGGTCGCCCTCGGACTTGGCGAGCTTGCGCTGGGTGTCGGCGATCCTGGTTTCCAGCTCGGCGATCGCGGCTTTCAGCTCATTCGCCTGCTTGTCGAGCGCGAGGTTCTGGTTCTCCAACTGGGTGATGCGGGTGTTGTGTTGGGCGATTTCTCCGCGCGCCGTCTCCAGTTGCTCCTTGGTTTCGCGGACCTCCTTTTGGGTGTTGGCGAGGTTGGTGCGCGCCTCGACCAGTTGAGCGGCGGTGCTTTGCAGTTCGGCGGTTTTGGTCTGGAGATTGGCGGTCAGGACGTTGTTGACCTCGGTTTGCGAGGTGAGCAGGGCGCTGGTCTTATTCCACTCGTTCGAGAGGTTCTGAATCGTCGCGCGGTCGTCGCGTTTTTGACGCTCGGCTGACTGGTGGCGGAAGAGCCAGGCAGCCAGCAGTACCAGACAGAGGCCGCTCAGAAGCACAATGCCCGTCTTCGGTTTCACGGCTCGCATTGTGGCGTCGGGCTGAGTTGGTTGGCAAGCGCGAAAGGGCCCTGCTGCTTTTCTTGCATTAGGCGGGTTGGTCCCTAGAATCTGCTCATGCGACTGCCGAGCGAAGTGCCGGTGATGACGTTGTCGGGGGTGATCTTGTTCCCGCAGGCGATGTTGCCTTTGTATATCTACGAACCGCGTTACCGGAAGATGTTGGCGGACAGCCTGATCACGCACCGGATGTTTGCGGTGGCGATGCAAAGACCGGAGCGCACGCGCGAGACACCCGTCAGCGTGGCCGGCTTGGGCCTGATCCGGGCCGCGGTCACGGGCAAGGACGGCACTTCACACCTGATCCTGCAGGGTTTGGCGCGGGTGGAGTTGACCTGTCCGGTCCGTTACCGCCCCTATCGGGTTTACGCGGTGCGACCGCTGCTGACCGCCCAGAACTCCGCCGTGGCCACGCAAGCCCTCGCGGCCAAGGTTCTGGAATTGGTAGGGGAGCGGCTCGACCTGGGGCTGGAGCTGCCGTTCAAAGCCTTGAGCGAACCGTTGTCGTCAGCCGCCGCCGTGGCGGACGCGCCGGCCGACGAACCGCTGGCCACCCAGGCCTTTCGCGAAGTCTTGAAACAACTGTCCCGGCTCGACGACCCGGAGCAGTTGGTGGACTTGGTCTCCGCCACGCTCCTGCCGGAACCGTCCGACCGGCAGCTCATTCTCGAAACACCCCGCTTGGATGAACGATTGCGCTATCTGGTCCGCTTCCTGATGAGCGAAATCAGCCGGCAGAAAAAGCAACAGCAACATGAGTGACTCCCCTCCTCCGTCTGAGGCGGCTGGGCGCGCCATGCCCGACCCGCAGCAAGCTGTGTTGTTTGCCAACCTGGTGTCGCAGCAAGTCAACCTGGCTTTGCTGTTCCTGGGCAAAGTGCCCGCAGAAGACGGGGCGAAACCCCGCGTGGACCTGGACCTGGCCGGTGTCTGCATCGACACCCTGGAGATGCTCGCCGCCAAAACCCGCGGCAACCTCAGCCCGCCGGAACAAGAGATGCTCCAGCGCAACCTGACCGCCCTCAGAATGTTGTTCGTCGCGGCCGTGGACCATGCCGGCGCCGCGCCAACGCCGGCCACGCCCCCCGCCGCTGAGACCGGCGCCGCGGCGGCAACCGCTCCGTCAGTCGAGACGCCGGCTGCGAAACCAGCGGGCGAGTCCGGCGACGCTCCCAAACGCTTCGTGAAGAAATACTGACCCGCGTCCGGGCGCCACTCTCGGGCGGGTCACCCGCGTCGGGGTCAAGCCTTGCTGGGGCGGCGGGCGGCGCGTGGCTTCGCGTGCAAAACGCGCAACGCCCGGCGAGCATCCGAGACGCGGAGGATCATGTTCACGCGGCTGGCGGCTGGCGGGGCGGTGCTGTACAGGTACTCGATATTGATTTGGGCCTGAGCCAGTCGCCCGGCGATGTCCGCGAGCGCTCCCGGCTGATTTTCGATCTCGATCAGGAGGACGTCGTTTTCCACCACCAACGTCCCCCGTTCCTCCAGGAGGAACAGGGCCTTGCGGGGGTCGGTGACCACCAGGCGCACGACGGTGTGATCAACCGTATCGCTGGTGGAGATGGCGTGGATATTGATGCCGGCCAGGGCCAGCGCCTCGCAAAGGCGGGCGAGCGCCCCGGGCCGGTTGGCCAGAAAGACGGCGAGTTGGGTGACAATTTGCATGGTTGTGTGAACCGCCGTGGCGGTTGTCTGCGGCGAATCTACCAGAACGCTCCGCCGCTGTAAAACGCCGAACCACTTCTTTGGGCTTGGAATCCCCACCGGGCGTGGCAACCTGCAACGGTGCAAGGACCCGTAAAGGCCCGCCGCCGGTGGTTCGGTTTGCGGTTCACACCCGGTTCCACCCGTCAAGCCGGCCCGCCGTGACGGAACGAGCGAATAAGAGCCACCCCGCCTTGTCCGACCATGCTCTACGACACCCACGCCCACCTGGGTTTCCCGGACTTCCGAAAGGATTTGCCGGCGGTGATTGACCGCGCCCTGGCGGCGGGAGTGTCGCGCATCATCACCATTGGCACCGACGGACGCAGCAGCCGCCGGGCAGTGGAACTGGCCGACCGGCATCCGGCCGTGTTCGCGGCCGTCGGCTGGCATCCGTGTCACGCCGACGAAGCCCCGGCGGATATTCGGCCGCTGCTGCGTGAGCTGGCCGGCCACCCGCGCGTGGTCGCGCTCGGCGAGACCGGCTTGGATTGTCATCACCTGCCGAGCCAACGTGGAGGGAGCGCGGCAGACGATCAGCGGCACGTGGAAAAGCAACGACAACTCTTCGCGCAGCACCTCGAACTGGCCGCCGAGTGCGGCTTGAACTGTGTGGTCCACCAGCGTGAGGCCCTGGACGAGGTCCTGGAAGTGATGGCGCGTTTCCGGGGCCGGGTCCGGGGGCAATTCCATTGTTTCGTGAATGACCGCATCGCGCTGCAGCGCGTGCTGGCATTGGGCTCGGTGGTGAGCTTCACCGGCATTCTCACGTTTAAGAACGCCGGTGCCGTCCGCGAGACACTGGCGGCAACGCCGCCGGAGGCCTTCATGCTGGAAACCGATTGTCCTTACCTGGCGCCCGTCCCGTATCGGGGTAAACGCGCCGAGCCGGCGCACGTTTTGGCCACGGCCACGGTGGCGGCTCAGGTTCAGGGGTTGTCGCTGGAGGCCTTAGCCGAGGCGACGCGTGCCACGGCTCACCGATTCTTCCCGAAACTGCGCTGACGCCGCCGCGGGGGGGGCGCGGCTCAACCGGGGCCCTTGGCCCGGAGGTTCTCCCGCTCGTCGAGCGGGACATAATGCCGGAGGGTGGGGCCGGTGTAGATTTGCCGGGGCCGGTAGATGCGGCCTTTGGGATCATCCAGGATCTCCTTGAAATTCGCGATCCAGCCCGGCATGCGGCCGATGGCGAAAATCACGGTGAACATCTCGAGCGGAATACCCACGGCGCGCATGATGATGCCGCTGTAGAAATCGACGTTCGGGTACAGCTTTCGTTCCAGGAAATACGGATCGTGGAGGGCGGCGTCTTCGAGTTTCTTGGCAATGTCCAGCAAGGCGTCCTGGACGTGCATCGTATTGAGAATCTCGTCGCACGCGCGCTTGATGATCTTGGCGCGCGGATCATAGTGCCGGTACACGCGGTGGCCGAAGCCCATCAACCGCTTGCCGCTGGACTTGTCCTTGGCCGCCGCGATGAACCGGGACCCATCATCGCCCGAACGCCGGATGTCTTCGAGCATCTCGACCACCGCCTGGTTGGCGCCGCCATGCAACGGTCCCCACAGCGCACAGACGCCCGCCGCCGCGCAGGCAAAGAGATTGGCCTGGCTGGAAGCCACCATCCGCACCGTGGCCGTCGAGCAATTCTGCTCGTGATCGGCGTGCAGCAGGAAGATCAGGTCCAAGGCACGCACCACCTCCGGCCGCAATTCGTAATCCTGGTACGGGTCCGAGAACATCATGTGCAGGAAGTTGGCCGTGTATTTGTAGGTTTTCTTCGGATAGATGATCGGCAGGCCGCGCGACTTCCGGTACGAGAACGCCGCAATGGTCCGCACTTGCGAGATGAGCCGTGCCGCGTGCACATCGAACCGGTCCGCGTTGCGCGGGCCATTGAGGCCGGCATAGAAGCAACTGCTGGCGTTGATCATCGCCGAGAGGATCGCCATCGGATGCGCCGTCGAGGGGAACCCCTCGAAATGGTACTTCATGTCCTCGTGCAGGTTCTGATTATCCGTCAACAGGTCCGAGAACTGCCGAAGCTGAGACCGCGTCGGGAGGTTGCCGTAGATGAGCAGGTAAGCGATCTCGATGAACGTGGACTTCTCCGCCAGCTCTTCGATCGGGAGGCCGCGATACCGCAAGATGCCCTGCTCGCCATCGATGAAGGCGATGTTACTGACACAGGAACCGGTGTTGCCATAGCCGTCGTCCAGGGTGATGTATCCGGAGGTGTCCCGCAGGGCCGAGATCGAAACGGCCCGTTCGCCTTCGGTTCCCACGACCACCGGCAGGGCATAGGTCTTGCCCTCCACTTCCAATGTTGCAGGAGTGCTCATGGGTATCTCGCGTATGCAGTTTCTCAGGTGCAGTGTGGGAAGAAACCATCCCGCTGGCAAGACCGGAAAGCGAAGTCAACCGGTCGCCCGCAACCGCGCCCGAACCGCCGGGCCGGTGAGGCCGCGCACTTCCACCAGCTTGTGCCGCGAATGCTGGCCACGAAGGAGGCGCAGGGCAGCGCGCGGACAATCAAGGCTGCGAGCCAGAAAACGGAGCAGCGCTTCGTTCGCGGCATCGTCCACCGGCGGCGCGGCGACGCGCACCTGCAGTTCGTGGCCCTCGGCCTTCCCCACGGCGTTCCGCCCGGCGCGCGGCTGCACCTTGACCGCAATCGTCACCGCTCCCGGCCGTTCCTGCAGCCAGTCCGCGCTCATAACGGGCGTGGCGCGAACAGCAGGTTCAACAGCCACTCGCTTGCCGTGAACGCCAGCCAAGCCAGCGCGAGGCCCAGCACCGGCGAGCAATCGATCCGGCCGACCTGCAGCGGCAGACGCTGTAACGGCTTGAGGAGGTTGCGCGAGGTCGCGCCCACGAACGTCCAGAAGCTGAAGTTCCCCAGATAGAGATACATGTTCAGCACGCCGAAGAAGAGCACGAGGACGACCAGGTACTTCCAAGCCAGAAGAGTGCCCAAGCCCACCAAGGCTGCCTCCTGCCAGAGGTGGGCGAGGGAGACTGGTCTGGCAGCCATGCTTGAGGTCACCAACACCGGGTCCAGCAGCACCCACACGGCCATGGTCACCACCGGCGGCCCACCGAGCTTGAAGACCGACGGCAGTCGCTGGAGCCAGCCGAGGTGCAGGCGAACCAGCTTCTGCCAGACGTCGGTGTCCGGGACGCTGCGGTTCACCACCGAGATCAACAGCAACCACATATAGAACACCCCGATCGTCAGCCCAAAGCTCGCGAACGAGAACACAACCATCCGCTCCGGAGAAATGCTCTTGAACGGCAAACTCACGATCCCCAAGTCAAGGACGGGTATCCAGTTGACCGACGAACCGACGCGCCAGTAGAGCACTGCGCGTAACGCGAGGAGCGTCACCAGCCCTACGAGGTACCAGAACCGGCGCGGGCGCCCGCTCTTTGCCTGCTTCAGAACCGACGAAATCGTCGCCGCTGGCGCCGGTTTGACGAGCCCAATCGCCCGCCAGCTCAGCCACAGCAACACCCCGGCGAGGTTCAGCAGCAGATCGACGAAGCTCATGACTCGTTCACGTTTTGCCCGGTTGGAGGCCGGTCAGGCGGCGGTGGCCGCGCCCCGCCGACGCCCGGTCTCCTCTGGTCGGCCCGCAACACCCTCAGAGCAAGCGAAGCAGGGTCTCTGCCATCACCGACGGCGTCTCTGCCACGGCAATTCCCGCCGCACGAAACGCGGCGATCTTCGCCGCCGCGGTCCCCTTGCCGCCGCTGACAATGGCTCCCGCGTGCCCCATGCGCCGGCCCGGCGGAGCGGTCACTCCGGCCACAAAACCGGCCACCGGCTTGCGGACAGACTGCCGCACCCATTCCGCCGCTTCCTCCTCTGCCGAGCCGCCGATTTCCCCAATGATAATGATGCCGTGCGTGTCCGGGTCCTCGTTGAACATCCGCAAGACATCCAGATGCGAAGCACCACCTACCGGGTCACCGCCGATTCCCACGCAGGTCGACTGGCCCGCGCCCCGGCTGGTGAGCTGCCAGACCGCCTCGTACGACAACGTCCCGCTCCGCGAAACCACGCCGACGTGGCCCTTTCGATGGATGTAGCCCGGCGCAATCCCGAGGCGGCAGCCGCCGTGCGACTCGGCGCCTTCGCCCGGCGTCACAATGCCCGGGCAATTGGGACCGATCAGCCGCGTCCGGCACCCGTGCATGACCTGCTTCACTTTGAGCATGTCATTGACCGGAATTCCCTCGGTGATGCACACCACCAAGTCCAGCCCGGCGTCCACGCCTTCCAGGATCGCATCGGCCGCGAACGCGGGCGGAACGAAGACTGCGGAGGCGGTGGCACCGGTCACGCGCGCCGCTTCGGCCACGGTGTCGAAGATGGGCACCCGGCCTTCGAAGAGCTGGCCTCCCTTTCCGGGCGTGACACCCGCCACGACCTGGGTGCCGTAGTCAAGGCTCAGCCGCGTGTGGCGCGCGCCGTAACTGCCCGTGATGCCTTGGACCAGAACCTTCGTGTGGCTGTCGACCAGAATGGCCATAAGCGAGACCCATCAATGGGCGGCGGCCGCCACCACCTTTTCCGCCGCGTCGGCCATCGAATCGCCGCTGATCAGGGCCAAGCCCGACGCCGCCAGCGTCTGCTTCCCGGCGACCACGTTGTTCCCTTCGAGGCGGACGACCAAGGGAAGGCGCAAACCGGATTCGCGGACCGCGGCGGCCATGCCCCGGGCGATCACATCGCAATCCATGATGCCCCCGAAGATGTTCACCAGGATCGCGCGCACGCCGGGGTCCTTGAGAATGATCCGAAACGCCGCCGCCACCTGTTCCTGGCTGGCGCCGCCGCCCACGTCGAGGAAATTTGCCGGGTTGCCCCCGTAGTACTTGATGATGTCCATCGTCGCCATTGCCAGGCCGGCCCCGTTCACCAGGCACGCGATGTCCCCGTCGAGCTTGATGTAGTTCAGCCCGTTCCGACTCGCCTCGGTCTCCAGCGGCGCTTCCTCGGCAAGGTCCCGCAAGGTCTGAAGGTCGGCGTGCCGGAAGAGGCCATTGTCGTCCAGGTTCATCTTGGCGTCGACGGCCATGACCGTCTGCCTGCCGTCGGCCAGGGTAACCACGGCAAGCGGGTTGATCTCGACGAGGGAGGCATCACAATCCCACCAGGTCCGGTAGAGGCCGCTCAACAGCCTGGCGGTCGGCGCCAGCAGTTCTCCCTGCAATCCCAGTGCCACGGCTACCTTGCGCGCCTGGAACGGCATCAGACCCTGCACCGGGTCCACCAACTCCCGGATAATCTGGTCCGGCGTGGCCGCCGCGACTTCCTCAATTTCCATGCCGCCCGCCGTGCTCGCCATCAGCAAAGGGCGCCCCGCGGCGCGGTCCAGCAGTACCGCCACGTACAACTCCCGCTCGATCCGCAACGCCGCCTCAATCAGTACCTTGCTCACCCGTCGGCCCTCCGGACCGGTTTGCCGGGTCACCAGCACCTGGCCCAACATGGCTTGAGCGCGAGTCGCGACTTCCGCCGGTGACGAGCAGACTTTGACACCCCCTGGCAGCCCGCTCGCGAAGACGCCTTGGCCGCGTCCCCCGGCGTGAATCTGGGACTTGATCACAAAACGTTGCGCGCCCGCCGCGGCCAGCCGCTCGGCCGCCGCCTGGGCTTGGGCCACGTTCTCCACGACCTCACCAGTCGGCACCGCCACGCCACGCTCCTGGAGCAATCGCTTGGCCTGGTATTCGTGAATGTTCATGTCAAAACGGCGCGAAGAGTCTGGCGGCGGACCGACTTCGGTTCAACCTTCAAATCGCACCACCGGAGCTTTTGCTTGAGCGGTCCGCGCATCGCGTGCAGCCTGAAGCACCATGCGATTGCTCATGGCCATCCTGTCCGTGCTGTTGTTGGCGGCCGCCACCGCCGGCCAGCCGGCTCGCCCCGCCAGCGCCGGCCGCCGCGGGGACCGTGAGTTCGTGGACCTGGCGGTTTGGGGCCGGACCAATGCCTTGTCGCTGTCCTGGAATCGCACGAGTCGCGACCTTTTCTTGACCAACCGATCGACGCGCCTGATGTTCACCATCAACTCCCGCCAGATCGAGATCAACGGGGTCAAGGCCTGGCTGTCATTCCCGGTCATCGCGCGTGGCACCAACGCCGCGGTGTCGCTGCTGGACCTGCGCACGCTGGTGCGCCCCGTCCTCAGCCCGGCGCGCAACCAACCGGGCCAGAAGGTGCGCGTTATTGCGCTGGACCCCGGACACGGCGGCAAGGATGTGGGTTACGACACCGGACAGCGCCAGGAAAAAAACCATACGTTGTTACTGGCGCGCAAACTGCGCGCCCTCCTCCAGCAGGCCGGCTTCAAGGTGGTCCTGACGCGATCCGGCGACACGTTCGTCGAACTGGACCAACGCCCGGCCCTGGCCCGGCGCTGCCGGGCCGACCTCTTCGTCAGCCTGCACTACAACTCGGCCGGAAACAGCAACGCCGGCGCGAAAGGCGTGGAAAGCTACTGTGTCACCCCGGCCGGCGCGGCGTCGACGAACGCTCGGCCGGACGAAAGCGGCTCAACCCAGGCGATCGTGGGAAACCTGCAGAATGCGAAAAACGTGCTGCTCGCCTACCAAATCCAGAAGGCCATCGTTACCAGCCTGGATGTGGAGGACCGCGGAGTGCGCCGCGCGCGTTTCGCCGTGTTGCGCACCGCGGAAATGCCCGCCGTCCTGATCGAAGGCGGTTTCCTGAGCGCTCCGGATGAAGGGCGCGAGTTGGTTGGGGTCGAACGCCGCCGCGACCTGGCGCAGGCTGTTGCCGACGGCATCCTTGCCTATAAACGGCTGGTCG
>Ga0315274_10014543_pt1 | contig 11159 bp, 5 predicted proteins | sample YL17G02_20_MG_FD_203700 | JGI IMG/M metagenome (GOLD analysis project Ga0315274, IMG submission 203700) | Sediment microbial communities from Yellowstone Lake, YNP, Wyoming, USA - YL17G02_20 | ecosystem: Environmental > Aquatic > Freshwater > Lake > Sediment | place: USA: Wyoming | collected...
AAGACCTGACGGTCCATATCCTTGTCGACCTCTCGGCATCAATGACTGCCGGGGAGCCTTCGAAGGTCCACTACGCGAAGCAGCTCGCGGCAGCGCTTTCCTACATCGCGCTGTCGAACCTGGATCGACTCAGCCTCACCACATTTTCCGACCGGCTCGGGTCAAGCACGCAGAGGATCCGGGGACGCGCGCATCTGGCAACCGTGATCGATCTGCTGAATGACGCTCCCGCGGGCGAGAGGACGAATTTCGATGACGCCCTGAAAGCTTTCAGTCTCCGTCACCGTGCCCGCGGCCTGGCTTTCGTCATCAGCGATTTCCTCGACCCTGTCCACGCCAAGGACGGGATCAAAAGACTGGCGCAGCACAAGCACGACATCCTGCTGCTCCAGGTCCTGGATCGAACCGAGCTCGATCCCGACCTCAGAGGCGACTGGGCGCTCACCGACTGCGAGACGGGGGAAGTGGTGGAGGTGTCGGTCAGCCCGAGACTTCTCACGGACTACAAACGCAGGATGGTGGCATATCTCGACGATTTGAGGACTTTTTCGAGACGTCTCGGCATCGGGTACGTTCTTACGACAACCGATGTGCCGATCGAGGATTTCATACTGAAGGAGCTCGTTTTCACCGGGCTGGTGAGACGCTGATTCTAGAGCCCCTGCAACGGCTCCAGGGGCAATGTATCGATGATCTTGAGAGCCGCGGCAAGCTGTCGGCCCATGCTCTCCGCCTTCTGTTTCAACGCGTCATGTTCCTGCTGCGAAACAAGTCCCACTCTCTTGCACACGACGAAGTGCGAGGTGAGCTCGTTGAGAGAAGTAAGGGCGCGGGTCAGGTGAGCATAGCGATAGGGCACATCGAACCGGGCCATGCCCAGGGCCGAGTTTTCGAGGACGGACAGCACGCTGTCCCGGATCATGGGCACCATGACATACCGCTCCTCTTCCGGGAAAGCAGCGATCTCCTCGTTGACGGCAAGGGTCAACTCGGCGGCGGTGCGGACGATTGTCAGCATGTTCCAGGATGCCATATTCGTTCGGCGAAGCCTATTACAGATTATAGCACGGCCGTTGCCTCCTCTATTATAGATGCAGAAAACGTGAGATACATCGACGTAAACTGGCTGAGGAGTCGGAATGACGATAAATAATCCCCTGGCGTTGATCTTCGCTGCGGTCATACCCGTGATCGTCGCGCTCTATCTCCTCAGGCTCAAACGCAAGAAGAAGCTGGTCGCTTCCACGTTCTTCTGGACCGAGATCGTTCAAGACCTGCAGGCGAACGTTCCATTCCAGAAGCTCCGCTGGAATATCCTGCTCCTCCTGCAGATCCTGATTGCTCTGGCTATTATCGGCGCGATGGTCGACCTGTCGGTCAGGGCGGCGCTGAACGAGGGTCAGAGGACGATCTTCGTGCTCGATACTTCCGCCGGCATGGGCGCGAAGGAGGGAGGATCGACCCGTCTGGAGAACGCGAAGAACGACATCAAGATGTACTGCAGGAATCTTGCTCAGCGCGAGCAGGTAATGATCATCGAAGCCGGCGAATACGCGCGTGTGATCCTTGATTTCACCGGCAGCTTCCAGGCGGTCGAACGGGCATTGGACTCGGTGAAAACGCAGGACACCCGGAGCGACCTCGCGACCGCCTATTCACTGGCTGTCGGGAAGGCGTCGGAGGTCGACAAGCCCAGGATCGTCATCGTGAGCGACTTCTCCGGTTTCGACCCGGAAATCTTCAGCGATGCCCAGTACCCTGTGAGCTTCCTGCAGACGGGGAGGGGGGGACGCAATGTGGCGATAACCGATTTCGCGATCGCAGGTCTGGCCGAGACTGAAACAGGCAGGACCTTCAACGCTTTCCTCGCCGTGAGAAATTACACCGATCAGAAGCTTGCGTGCGACGTGGAATTCTATGTCGAGGGCGGGCTGGCGGATGTCCGGACGATCGAGGTCGATCCCGGGAGCCGTGTCGCGAAAGTCTACAACGAGATACCGTATTCGGACGGCGTAGTGGAGGTAAGGCTGGACACGGTAGACAGTCTCGACATCGACAATGTCGCGTATGGCATCCCGCCCGCGAGCGAAGCGATGGAGATACTTGTCGCGGGAGACGATCCATTCCTGGTCTTCGCGCTGTCCGGCATTCCTGGAACGCGCCTCTACCGAATACCTCAGAACGAGTACGCTGCCGGCGCAGGATACGACCTCACTTTCTTCCCGGGCTGGGCCCCGGAGCAATTGCCTCCCGGCAACTACGTGTTTTTCAATCCCCCGAACAGAGACTACCTGCCATGCAAGATGAGCAATCAGGTCGAGACTCCGAAGGTCACCGACTGGGACGACGGTCACCCGATGCTGAGATTCGTCAACCCCGGCAGCTTCAACGTCTTCGCAGCCACCAAGGTCGAGCCGGTGCCCGGAGCGATGACTCTGGTGGATGCGGACAAGACGCCGCTCATGGTCTACGGGGAGCGAAACTACCTCAGGGCGCTCGTCTTCTCCTTCGACCTTACAAGCACCGACCTTATCACTCGGCCGACATTTCCGATCCTGATGTACAACGTCGTCAGCTTCTACCGGTCGTATCTTGAAAGCGGCTCGTCGGGGCTGAGAACGCAGGGGATCGAGGCGATCAGGGTGGAGGAGCTCGGGGAGAAGGTGAAGCTGACCGGGCCTGACGGTGTCGAGCTCGAATTCCCGATCGATGCCGGGCATGCGTTCATAGACGTGAACACAGCCGGCGTCTACAACATGCAGGTCGTCGGGGGAACCAAAGAATCAAGCAGGAAGCTGGTGGCGAATTTCTTCGACGAGGCGGAGAGCGACATAGCATCGGTCGCGAACCTGGAGGAGCAGTTGGGCGAGGACAAGGTGATGCGTTTCGAGGTCCAGGGCGAGAAGCGCATATGGAAGTGGCTGTCGGTCATGGCGCTCGTGATTCTTTCCGGTGAGTGGTTTTTCTACCACCGAAAGGGGTTTTAGAGAATACATCAGTCCCCACGTGCGAGGCGAGAGGGGACTGGCACACCGATTTCGCCCTGCAATCCTGTCCCCACCGAGCGAACGGGTCAGGGGCGAAATCGGGGTGCCTGTCCCCAATTCCGCACTTGGAATTAGGGCACGCGATCTCAAATAGCTATGGACTTCCGAACTCCACAGGCGCTCTGGTTCCTCCTCGTTGTCCCGTTCTTCGTGCTGCTTCATTTTCGAAGCTTCAGCGACATGGGGCGATTCCAGCGAGGTCTAAGCCTCCTTTTACGGCTGTTGATTTTGTCGGGGATAATCCTCGCCCTCGCGGACATGCGCCTTATCCAGAAGTCGGACAAGCTGTCGGTGTTTTTTCTCTGGGACGGAAGCCGGTCGGTGGGGCAGGGGAGCACGCAGGCGATGCGGGATTACATGGAGCAGTCCTTCCAAAGCTCGGACAAGGAACGTGACCAGGCAGGGATCATCGCGTTCGGGCGCGACTCGTTCGTCGAGGCGAAACTGGGAAGCGACCTTGAGGATTTCACGTCGGTCGAGTCGGACATCAAGCCGGACTTCACCGATCTCTCGAGCGCGATAGGTCTGGCGCTGGCGAGCCTGCCTCCGGACACGGGCGCGAGGATCGTCGTGCTCTCCGACGGCAACGAGAATCTTGGAGACGCGGTGACATCGGCGCGCATTGCCGCGAACAGGGGAATCCAGATCGACACTGTGCCTTTCGGACAGCCGATGGCGGGCGAGGTCGCAGCGGGGCGTATCATCCTGCCCCGAAGAGTCGAGCAGGACGAGATGTTCGATGTGCGCGCGGTGGTCGAGTCTGAGAGGGAAACCGACGCGACGATCGAGGTGTACGAGAACGAGAAGCTGATCGGAACGCAGCGGGTGCATCTCGTTCCGGGAAAAAATGTGTTCACGTTTCCCAGGCAGCAAACCGAGGGCGGGTTCTACGGCTATCGCGTGCAGGTTCTGGCGGACGGCGACGTTGAAGCCGAGAACAACAAGGCGGTGGACTACACCATAGTCGAGGGTCATCCCAAGGTGTGCTACGTGTCGGGGGACCCGAACGAAAGACCGTACATGGTCGACGCCCTGCGCAGGGAGGGCATCGTCGCCGAGTTCAAGGACATCTCCGGGCTCCCGACCAGCCTCATCGGCATGGCGCCCTACGATGTCATCATGTTCAGCGACGTGGGCGCGGAGCTTCTCATGCCGGACACGATGAAGTCGTATCAGTCGTTCGTGAGAGACCTCGGGGGCGGGTTCGCGATGATCGGGGGAGAGAACTCCTTCGGGCCCGGCGGATATTTCCGGACTCCGATCGAGGAGATGCTTCCAGTCGATCTGGATCTGACCAAGAAAGAGTACATGCCTTCGATCGGTATCTGTCTCGTCGTCGACAAATCCGGCAGCATGGGCATGGTGGAGGGCGGAGTGGAGAAGGTCGAGATCGGGAAGGAAGCGTGCAGGCTTGTCGTTGACCTTCTCGATGAGACCGACCAGCTCGGAGTCGTGTGTTTCGACTTCGCGGCGCAGTGGGTTGTGAATTTTCAGCAGTTGAGGGACAAGCGAGGGGTCATCAACCAGATCGGGACCATGCGCGCGGGCGGCGGGACATCGGTTTATGCCGGCATGGAGCAGGGATACCTGGCGCTCAGGAACGCCGACGTGAAAATCCGGCACATGATTATCCTGTCCGACGGCGTGACGGCGTGGGCGGATTTCGACGGCCTGATGAGGCAGATAAACGACGCCGACATCACGGTGACCACTGTGTCGGTGGGATCGGACGCGAATCTCGAACTCATGGAGGACCTGGCGAAAAAAGGCGGCGGGAATCACTACATGACACAGAGCATCCAGCAGGTCCCGCAGATATTCACAAAAGAGACCTTCCTGATGTCCAACCGCGCCCTCGTGGAAGAACCGTTCGTGCCTCTCAAAAACCAGGTCTCGCCGACAACTGAAGGCATCGACTTCACATCGTCACCGCCGCTTCTGGGCTACGTGGCGACGAACATCAAGCCCCTCGCCACGGAAGCTCTGACAACGCATCGCACCGATCCGCTGCTTGCGCACTGGCAGTACGGCCTGGGGAGAAGTCTCGCGTACACATCCGACGCGAAAGCTCACTGGGGCGCGGGATGGCTGCAGTGGGGCGGCTACAGGCAGATGTGGACGCAGGCGGCGAGATGGCTTGTCGGCGGCCAGATGGCCGGCAACCTGGTGCCGAATATCTATTTCAGGGCAGGGAAGGCGTATATTTCGGTCGACGCCATCGATTCGAGGGGAGAGATCATCACCGACGCCTCGATAAGGGCAAAGGTGGCGTGCCCGGAATCCGACGTCAAGGAGCTGAACCTTTTCCAGGTGGCGCCGGGACGATATGAGGCATCGATCGACGCGACGGAAATCGGAAGCTACCTCGTGAACATTTTCCAGGAGGACGAAGACGGCAGCGTAATCGACCAGGTCTCCAGCGGGTTCTCCGTGAGCTACCCCCCTGAGTTCGAGAAGAGCGGACCCGACATGTTCCTGCTTTCGCAACTGTCCGATGCGACCGGCGGACAGCTCGCCGCGTCGGCTGCAGAGGTTTTCCGGCACACGAACCAGCCGGTCAGCCGGTATTTCGATCTCTGGTACTACCTTCTGATCGCGGCGATATGCCTGCTTCCGATAGATATCGCCGTTCGGCGTCTCAGCCTGACGGGCGAATCGCTTCAGTATGTCCGCGAGCGGGTGTCGAGCGCGGTAACGGGCTTCCTGACGAGAAGTGCGCGGGAACGCGAGGCGCCGACCCACATCGATCATCTCAAGAAGGTGAAGGAACAGTATCGCCTGACCGCGGGTTCCGACGACATCGCCGGCGGTTCAGCCGAGGTGGACAAACGTGTCAGGCAGATTCTGGCGCAGAAAAAATACGACTCCGAGGACAGGCTCCCGGTGTCGAGAAAGACCGTAGGCGAGCGTCCGCGCAGGGAGCCCGAGCACGGAAAACCGGACGAAGAAGGTTCGCTCGATCGTCTCCTCAGGACCAAGAAACGTCTCAGGGGCGACGACCACAAGCCATAGCCTCTTTCTTTACCGTCCGGGGGGACAGCAGGGGGGCATAAGCATGGATTTCGGATCACCACAAGCGCTCTGGTTTTTTCTGGTTGTCCCATTCTTTGTCCTACTCCATTTCCTCAGCTTCAGCGACATGGGGCGGTGGCAACGGGCGCTCAGCCTTGTACTCCGTCTTGTGATTCTCGGGTCGATAATCCTGGCCCTGGCGGACACGAGGCTTGTCGAGGCTTCCGACCGGCTCGCAGTTTACTTCGTGCTGGACGGCAGCCATTCGGTGGGGGAGGGAAGCAGGTCGAAGATGCTCGACTATGTCCGGCAGGCTTCCGAGAAATGCGACAACGAACGAAAACAGGGCGGTGTCGTGGCTTTCGGTCGCGACGCGCTGGTGGAGGCCAACCTGGGAAGTGATCTGAAGGATTTCGACATTCTGGCCAGCGACCTGAGGCCCGATTTCAGTAATCTCGTCGGCGCGATCAATCTTGCCCTGGCAAGTCTTCCCGACGACGCAAGCGGGAGGATCGTGGTCCTGTCCGACGGGAACGAGAACATAGGCGACGCGATGACGGCGGCCCGGATCGCCGCCAACAGGGGAGTGGAGATCGACACCGTGCCGTTCGGAGAGCCCACGCAGGGGGAGGTTTCCGCGGGACGGCTGATTCTGCCCAGACGAGTGCAGGAGAACGAGATGTTCGACGTCAGGGCGGTCATCGAGTCGCAGGGCGAGACCGACGCGGTGGTCGAGGTGTACGAGAACGAGAAGCGCATAGGCGAGCAGAAGGTGCATCTCGTTCCGGGGAAAAACGTGTTCACGTTTCCGAGACGTCAGACCGAAGGCGGGTTCTACAGCTACCGGGTCCAGGTCCTTGCCGACGGGGACATGGAGGCCGAGAACAACCAGGCGATCGACTACACGGTAGTGGAGGGGAGCCCGAAAATCTGCTATGTCTCGGGAGATCCCGGCGAACGCCCGTTCCTCGTGCACGCGCTTCAGAAAGAGGGCATACGTGCCGATTTCGTGGACCTCTCCGGTCTGCCGACCAGCCTTGTGGGCATGGCGCCCTACGATGCGATCATGTTCAGCGATGTCGGCGCAGAGCTTCTGATGCCGGACACGATGAGGAATTATCAGTCGTACGTCCGCAATCTCGGGGGCGGATTCGCGATGATCGGGGGGGAGAACTCGTTCGGTCCGGGCGGATATTTCCGCACCCCGATCGAGGAGATGCTCCCGGTCGATTTCGATCTGTCCAACAAGGGCTACATGCCGTCGATCGCGATCTGCCTGATGATCGATTGCTCGGGAAGCATGGGCGGGGTGGGTCCGGACAGCTCCCAGAAAGTGGAGATCGTGAAGAACGCATGCAGGCTTGTCGTGGAGCTTCTGGACAAAGGCGATGAGCTGGCGGTTATCGCCTACGATTTCAGCACACGTCCGATGGTCCCGCTCACAAAAGTGCAGGACAAGGCCGACATCATAAACACGATCGGCGCGATCACGGCAGGGGGCGGGAGCGACATCTGGCCGGGCATGAACAGTGGATTCGAGGAGCTGAAGAAATCGAACGCAAATGTGCGACACATGATAGTCCTCTCGGATTACATCTCCATGCCGTTCGATTTCAAAGGGCTCGCCGACGACATGAACAGCCATGGAATCACGCTGACCACGATAGCCGTGGGGACCGACGCGAACGTTCCGCTTGGGCAGGACCTCGCCAACTGGGGCGGCGGGAGCTTCTACCAGTGCGACTCACTTCAAGCGGTGCCGCAGATTTTCACGAAAGAGACGTTCCAGATGTCGAAACGCGCGCTGGTGGAGGAGCCGTTCACTGCGGTCGCGAAACAGGTTTCCCCCGCGACCGAGGCTATCGATTTCAAGTCATCGCCACCCTTACTCGGATATGTGGCTACCAATATTAAATCGCCGGCCACCGAGGCACTGTCGACTCATCGCGACGATCCTCTCCTGGCGCACTGGCAATACGGGCTCGGGAGGAGCCTCGCGTTCACGTCCGACGCCAAGGCTCACTGGGCGGCGGGCTGGATCAACTGGCCCGGGTTCGAGCAGATGTGGACCCAGGCCGTCCGATGGCTCGTCGGGAGCGAGATGCAGGGCAACCTCGTGCCGAACATCCACTTCCGGGCAGGGCAGGCGTATATATCGATCGACGCGTTCGATTCCGGCGGGGATATCGCCACCGATGCATTGATCAAGGCCTCCGTCGTATGCCCGGGCTCCCAGACGATGGAGATCAACCTCTTTCAGGTCGCCCCAGGCCGATATGAGGAATCGATCGATGCCACCGAAGTGGGCACCTACCTCGCCAATATCTATCGCGAGGACCCTGAGGGAAATGTGATCGACCAGGTGTCCAGCGGGTTCTCGGTCAGCTTTCCCCCGGAATACGAGCAGAGCGGTCCCAACCTGTTCCTACTGTCCCAGCTCGCCGACACCACAGGCGGAAAAATGTCGATGCCTCCCTCAGACGTGTTTCGCAGCACGACCGTCCCGATCAACCGTTACTTCGATCTCTGGTACTACCTTCTTCTGGTCGCGATCTGTGCTCTTCCCCTCGACATCGCCGTGCGCCGCCTCAGCATCACGGGGGAATCAACCGCGTACGTCCGCGAGAGGGTCGGGGCCTTCATCAGAGCCGCACTGTCCGCCAGATCGGCCGCCCGCGAGAAACCGTCCCATATCGACCAGCTCAAGAAAGTGAAGGAGCAGTACCGTCTCACGGCCAGGCCCGACACCCCGCAATCTCCCTCATCGGAAACCGACGAACGAATACGCGAAATCCTGTCTGGCACTCGTCCCAGGTCTCCCGCGACAAGGGGAGGGCTCTCCGCTCAGAAACGGGAAACTCCCGCAGAGGACCAGGCTACCGAGAGCTCGCTCGGACGTCTGCTCAAGACGAAAAAGAAGGTGCGGGAAGACGGTCTTGACGGGAGATAGTGGACCACTAGAGTAGTCATGCGCATCCTGCGCATGGTTCTTAACGACTAGCGCGAAGAACCATGCGCCAGAGGCGCATTACTACATAATAACTATTATGCGACGTTGCATCAGCCCTTAGCAACCCGCTTCTCCCAACTTGGCATCCCAGCAACCCGCTTGCCACCGTCACGGCGTTGTGACAAAATCAGCCCGCGGCTAGACCAGGAGCTTCTCATGACGGACGCGACTGCCAACGCTATCGAGATCAGGAACTTCCACAAACGCTACGGCGACGTGTACGCCGTGCAGGGTCTCACCCTCAGCGTAAAGCGCGGAGTGTTCTTCGCTTTCGTTGGGCCAAACGGAGCCGGCAAGTCGACCACGATCAACGCGATGGTGGGCCTCCTGAGGCCGTCACAGGGCAGCATCGGGATTCTTGGGCATGATGTCGAGAAGGAGCCGCTCCAGGCGAAGGCGCTCACCGGATTCATGCCGGAAGAGGTCGTGCTATACGAAAGGATGACCGCGCGGGAGTACCTGTCATTTGTGGGTCGGATGTACCTGCTTCCCGGGGAAGTGATCGAAGAGCGGACCCGGGACCTTCTGGGGATGCTGGATCTTGACGGAAGCAAGCTCATGGGGGCGTTTTCGCTCGGGATGAAGAAGAAGGCGGCGCTGGCTGCGGCGTTGATCCACAGGCCTCCGGTGGTCATTCTGGACGAGCCGTTCAGCGGGATCGACGCCACGACGGCGAGCAGGGTTCGCACGGCGCTGGGAAAGATGGTCGCGGACGGTCACACGGTTTTCTTCTCTTCGCACGTGCTGGAGACCGTGGAGCGGATCAGCAGCGAGGTCGGGATAATCGACAAAGGGCGGCTGCTGGCGGTCGGGACCCTGCCCCAGATCAAGACGGCGGCCGGCTGCGACTCGTCCGCAACGCTCGAAGACGCTTTTCTCAGGCTGGTCGGTGCGGCAGGTCCGGAGGGTGCGAGCTCATGAGGCTCTGGTTCCTCGTTCGCACGAAAATGCGGCTGACCTGGCGCATGTACACGCGTCACACGCTCGCGTCGGTCGAAACGATTCTCTTCCTGCTGATTTATACGCTCTGGATCGCGGCGATCTGGCTCGTTCTAATGCACGTCGCGCAGCACGGGCTCAGGGGAGGTTTCGTGCCTGCGCGCCTGCTCTTCGCGGACGTTCTGACGCTCGTCCTGATCATGTGGCTCGCATTCGCCCTGATCGGTTATCGCCTGAATGAAGGTTACGATCTGAACCGTCTGCGTATCTATCCCCTGCCCTTGAACTCGATCTTTTTCGCGAACCTTGCGGGCGCAATGCTCGACCTGAGCGTGGTCGGCCCGCTGTCGGCGTTCCTGGCCGTGTTTCTCGCCGCGGGACCCACGTTCGTGCAGTTCGTCGTCGGGCTTGTTTTCATCCTCCTGTACCTGTTCTTCATCGTGTTGTGCGGTCAGACCATCGCCGTGCTTCTGTACGTGATGCTGCCCAAAGTGAGCACGGTCAAGATGTTCGTGACGGCGATGATCGCGGTTCTGATCTGGTCGCTCGTGATGGCATTCGGCGGATTCAGGAGCCCGGAGAGCTGGTTCAATTTCCACATTTTTTTCGTGCCGTCGGGAATCGAGCATTTCAGGCTCTACCCCGGCGGTCAGATCGCGATAATCCTCGGGGCGATCCTCGACGGCAAATGGGCCGACATATGGCTCAACACGACCCAATACACGATCCAGGGACAGGTTTTCGTGTCGTCGTCCCATCCCCTTCTCGGATTTGCCGCGTGGACGCTGGGGGTCCTCGTTCTGAACTACCTCCTTCACGCCTCCTGGATGGAGAGCGACATCAAGGGCCGTGTCGCCGTGTCGAGGGTCAGGGAGAACGATCCGGCGGCATTGGTGCTGACGTGGCTGTCCGGAGTCCTCTCGCCGGTCATCGGACCCGCCGCCTTCGAGCTTTACAGAAAGGACATGCTGGAGTACGCGTTTCGCAGCCCGTATTTTCTGATATATAAATTCCTGCCGGGCACAATCGCGCCGATAATCATCGTTCTGGCGATGAAATGGAACCTGGACCCCGCTTCGGGGCTCATCACCGGAGAATGGAGGTCGATGGCGCTCACGGTCACGGTTGTGCTGATCCTGTTCATCGTGATT
>Ga0315274_10014545_pt1 | contig 11157 bp, 12 predicted proteins | sample YL17G02_20_MG_FD_203700 | JGI IMG/M metagenome (GOLD analysis project Ga0315274, IMG submission 203700) | Sediment microbial communities from Yellowstone Lake, YNP, Wyoming, USA - YL17G02_20 | ecosystem: Environmental > Aquatic > Freshwater > Lake > Sediment | place: USA: Wyoming | collected...
GGCTTTGGGGGGAGAGTCCTGACCATCATTCCCGGAGAAACAGCCTGCCTGAGGTGTATGTATCGGGGCCCAGTGCCACAAGAGAAGTTTCCCGTGATTGGCGTTGCTCCAGCAGTAATAGGTAGTATTCAGGCTACTGAAGTGATCAAGTATCTCGTAGGGATTGGCAAACTGTTGACCAATCGGTTACTAATATATGATGGATTGAAGGTTGCTTTCAGCGAATTTAAAGTGACCAAAAACCCAAATTGTGATCATTGCGGATCTCCGCCCTAACGTTGCACTGAGTCGGCAGTGGGGTGTGTTTCCAAACCTTTACCAAGCGGTTTTTAGATATGTTATGGGTAACACACCATGTCACCCGAAGTGGATTCTGTAAGGTGTCTGGAAGCCAAGTTGCTGAGTCTTTAAAGGTTCCGCCCGTGGTCGGGTCTTATCGACTGTAAAGGTTTTCCAGCACACCCCACTACCTTCCGTAACGTTTTTTATGTACTGTAAGGTTTGTTAAGAAAGGGGTAAGACATGGCCGTCAAGGTACACATTCATACAACTCATCGACAATTTACTAACGGCTTGGAGGTGGTAGAAGTAGAGGGGAATACAGTGAGTGAATGTCTGAACCAGCTCATCAAGCAGTTCCCTGGAATGGAGAAAGCGCTATTTGCCAAAAAAGATAAACTGCTCAACATCGTTGAAGTTTATGTCAATCATGTCAGCGCGTACCCAAATGAACTCGTTAAACCCGTTAAGGATGGCGACGAAATTCACCTTGTCATTATGCTTGCTGGAGGATAAGAGGAACTCGAAGTTAAACAATGGAGGGATCAAACCAGAGCCAAAACGGAGGGGGACTCGAAATTAAGTATGGTACCCCCCGAATCGCACCCCGAATATAAAAATATGTTTACGTCAACATAAATTTGCGGCAGAAATAATATAAGTGTAGCCTGAGGGGGGAGTTAATAGCTTCGTTTACAGTGGTTGAGTAATCAAATCTTTTCTTAACAGGGGGACTTTTTATTATGACTACCCAACAAGGAATTCCTAAAGGAGCCGCCGTCGCCATCAATGAATTACTAGATCATTGTGCCAAAATCCAGGCAGGCCAGGAGGTTGTACTGCTGGCACATATTGACGGGCTTTATGGGGGAGACAATCTTGTTGACGAAAAGGCCATCTCTTGGATTCAGGCCGCTATCCAGCAACGAGGTGCTAATGCTTCGGTTCTCTGGATAGATGAACAGGCAAAGCCTCACGCATGGCGATTACCTCCTGTAGTCAAGGCCGCTTTGACAGCCTGTGATGTTTTTATTAATCACTCTTTCAATATTGTGTTTGAAGAAATGGTGGAGTTTAAGCAATTTGTATGGGAACAAAAGATACTCATGGTACGTAATTTCGCTACGACAGCGCCCCTCCTTTGCACTGCCTGGGCGCAAACCCCCCATGAACTTGTGAGTGAAATTCGATACCAAGCTTCAGTTCCCTTTAAAGAAGGGCTAACCTGGCAATTGACCGACGACAACGGGACGCATCTGGAAGGCCTAATTGATCCTCCGTATAACCCTAACCATCCATGGTTCCGTACTTACACAATACGACGTGAAGAGGGGGGCGCTTATCGGCCATGGCCTGAATGGGTGATCCCGCCCATCAGACTATCAAACACTTCTGGCATTTTTATTTTTGATCGCATGCTCAGTTGGTGGTCACGGTATATAGGCATATCCCCTTACTTCAGTAAACCGATTCGACTAACCATTGAAAATTGCCGAATTACAAAGATTGAAGGCGGGGATGAGGCGGATGCTTTGCGCCGGTTCTTGGCTTCGATGGTTGAACGTTTGGGTGATAAGGTCTACGACTTTAATTGTTTACATTTCGGTGTCCATCCACAGGCGGCTGTCGGATCACACCAATGCCCGAATATCCTTTATCGCCGCTTAATCGATCATTCACACAGCTCCAACATTCATGTACATATTGGGGCGCCACCGCCTACTTCCACCTATCCTTACTGGATGCATTGCACAGGTGACATCCGAACGGCAACTTTTCGTGTGGGCGATACCCTGGTCTATGATCGGGGGCACCTTACTGCCCTGGATCACCCGGCGGTTCTTGCTATTGCAGCAAAATATCCCGGCCGTCCCGGGCTAAATCCCGAACCACGGTCTTATTGACCCAGATGTTGCATTGGAAAGGCAGTTGGGTGTGCTCCAAACCTTTACCCCGTTAGAAAGCGCCATTATTTATGGCGGAGATGTAGAAAAAAATGTTCATTCCTTATTGAGGGCAAGGTTAAATCCCCCGTCCATTCTAACGGGGTTTACCAAGCGGTTCTTTACTATGTTTAATGGGTAACATGCGATGTTACTTTAGGTGACTTCTGCAATGGTCTTGGAAACATAGTAGCAAAACGCTAAAAGGTTCCGCCCGTGGTCGGGTCTTATCGACTGTAAAGCTTTTCCAGCACACCCAACTCCCTTTTGGAACGTTTTTTATGCAACTGCGGGTTAACCCTAACGTTGGTGCGCCGGTCAAGCCGGTAAAGTGTAATTGGAGAAAGTTCCATACGGTGACCTTGTATAGTCATTGACATGCTTTAGAGGATAATATATAAAACCTGTTAGATTGGGGAGATAGGATGATGCGCATTCTCTTTTACTGTAATCTTTTTTGGCTTATCTTTTCTCTTCTTATCTGTGTTGAATCTTATCGGCTAAAACTCGGTGCAATCAACAAACCCGGGCCAGGCTTTTTCCCTTTTAGTGCAGGCCTCATCATGCTTATCCTTTCTCTGGCCGCCCTTTTTCAGTCGATCAGAAAAAAGAGTGACGTAGAGAAAACGACTCGTCAGGAGCCTTTTCGGTGGTGGAATATCGTGATCATCCTAACAGCCATAACAGCTTACGCGTTTTCTCTCGAAAAGATTGGATTCCTCATCAATACCTTCCTCTTCATGTGCCTGCTGCTCAAGGTTGTGGAGCCCCAGACTTGGAAGACAGCCATCATAGGGGGGCTGATCACGACAATTGCAGCCAACCTCATCTTTAATGTCATCTTTCGAGCCCAAATTCCCCGTGGGATTTTAGGGTTCTGAGGAGAGGGGTAACCATGGACATCTTCAAAGACCTTCTTTTTGGCTTTGGCGTTGCCCTCCAGCCCATGAATCTTCTCTACTGTTTCTTCGGTGTCCTCGTAGGAACACTCGTCGGCGTTCTTCCAGGTGTGGGGCCTGCGGCGGCCCTCTCCTTGCTTCTCCCTATAACTTTTTATGTCCCTCCTGTTTCAACCATCATTCTCCTGGCAGGGATTACGTACGGTGCCATGTATGGAGGATCAACGACTTCCATTCTCGTCAATATCCCTGGAGAGCCTGCCTCTGTTGTGACCTGCCTTGACGGTTACCAGATGGCGCGCAAGGGAAGGGCTGGACCGGCCCTCGGAATCGCAGCCTTTGGCTCCTTCATTGCAGGAACCATCACCATCTTTTTTCTCATCTTCCTCGCACCCAGCTTGGCCAGCTTGGCCCTCAAGTTCGGGCCCCCTGAATATTTTACCCTCATGGTGCTGGGGCTAAGCATTATGGTCTACCTGGCCAAGGGTTCTGTCGTCAATGCCCTGATCATGGTTTGCTTCGGGCTGATCCTGGGAACCATTGGGCTTGACCAGATGACAGGTGTGCCCCGGTTTGTTTACAAAAGCATCACCCTCATGGATGGAATCGGACTTATCCAGGTCGTCATCGGCCTTTTCGGTGTTTCTGAAGTCCTCATCAATGTCGAGACAACCTTCAAGCAAGAGATCTTTGAGACGAAGGTCAAAGGGCTTCTGCCAAATCGTGAAGACTGGAGACGGAGCATCGGTCCCATTGGAAGGGGTACCATCATTGGATTCTTCTTAGGGATAATCCCAGGGATGAGCGTTGTGATCCCGACCTTTGTGTCCTATGTCATTGAGAAAAAGCTTTCGAAATATCCGGAGAAGTTTGGTACCGGGGTGATTGAGGGTGTCGCAGGTCCCGAATCGGCAAATAATGCTGCCTCCACAGGGACGCTTGTCCCCATGCTCAGCCTTGGAATTCCTACAGGCGCATCGACAGCACTGCTTCTGGGAGCCCTGATGATCCATGGGATACTACCAGGTCCTCTCCTCATCCAAGAAGCCCCCGAGGTCTTCTGGGGTTTGGTGGCCAGCCTCTACGTAGGAAATGCAATGCTTCTCGTCCTCAACCTTCCTTTGATCGGCCTCTGGGTTAAGATCTTGAAAATCCCATATCATTTCTTATTTTCGCTGATCCTGCTGCTGTGTATCATCGGTTCATATATCACCAACAATAATTCTTACGATGTCATCATCATGGTCATCTTCGGTTTGATCGGCTACCTGATGAAGAAGTTCAACTATGAGGCAGCCCCATTGGTCCTTGCCTTGGTCCTGGGCCCCATGATGGAGAAGGCCCTCCAACGTTCTTTGATGATCTCAGAGGGAGAATTCGGTATCTTCTTCACACGACCCATCTCTGCCTCATTCCTTATCATGGCTTTACTCATCCTGCTCTCTCCTCTTTTCTTGAGAAAGAAAAGGCTGAGGGAAAACTTAAGAGCAGGAGATTGAAAGGAGGACGTTATGCAAAAGAAAACCGGAACAAGAATACGCTTCATTCTCATTGTTACATTGGCCTGTCTTTTGTGGATTGGCAGTTCACAGGCCCAGGATTACCCGAAAGGCCCGGTCCAGATCGTCATCCCCTTTGGTCCAGGAGGCCTTACGGACATCTTCTGGAGGAGTACTTCCGAGTTTATTGGCAACAATATGAAGGGAACAATCGTCCTCATTAATAAGCCAGGCGGAGGGGGGGTAGTCGGTACCTCTTTTGTCGCGAACTCAAAACCGGACGGATATACGCTTGTGTCGGCCAATTCCGACCCACTGAGCATGTCACCCGTTTTCTTACCCGATGTCCCATACAATCCTGAGAAAGACATCACCTACATTGCCAAGTTGGCCGCCTTCGCCTTTACGATCTCGGTACGGGCAGACTCCCCGTTTAAGACGATTGAAGAGGTTGTCGCCTTCGCCAAAGCCAATCCCAAGAAGTTGAAGGCCGCTGTTATGGGTATTGGGAGCACCCCCCATATCATCCTAGAGGTGTTCAACCGGGACGCAAAGATCGAGATCATCCCCATTCCTTTCGATAGTGGCGGAGAGAGTGTCACAAATCTTTTGGGAGGCCACACCGACCTTTGCGTGACTTCTTTGCCCTCGATGAAATCTCACGTTCTGGCGGGGAAAGCTCGCGTCCTGGCTTTTTGTTCCCCCAAACGACTCCCGGATTTCCCTGAGGTTCCAACAATGACGGAAAAGGGTTATAAGAAATCGTCCATCGCAACAGGTGTTGGCCTGGCAGGCCCAAAAGGTTTAGCTTCCCCCATCGTCAGCAAATGGGAGGAGGCTATAGACAGAACCTTGAAGGATCCAAAGGTCATCGCAATCATTGAAAAGCTTGGAGGTGTTGTCATCGATTTTAAAAGCGGTGAAGGTTACAAGAAGGAGCTTATGATGGATCTTGCGATGTTCAAAGAAATCGTTCCTACGCTGCCTGTCAAAAAGTAGCCGTTCATCTCCACCCCTTTACTGTTAAGGAGAGCAAAACGTTGTTTTCATTCACCACAAAAACACAGAGAAGGCGGAGAAAGGAGTTTTTTGAGTGCATTTGATTGCAGTCCCGGAGTCTGAAGATGGCCTTCGGAGGGCAATCGGTGAAGCTCATTGGCGTTACACGCGAAAGGTGGAAAGGGCATTTATGGCAAGGGAGGTTTGCTTCTTTTCTGATGGATGAGAGTTATTTGTTTGCTGCAATTCGGTACGTGGAGCTGAATCCGGTTCGGGCAGGTCTCGTTGAGACACCAGATGCATATCCGTGGACCAGCGCGTCTGGCCACCTGTCTGGCCAGGATAATTCGCTTGTGAGATCGCCTTTACGCTGCATTGCAGGACGAGGAAAAGATATCCTATGCGGTACTGGAGAGCCGTTTCAAGAAACATCTGGCTCCGTTCTGAGGAAGCAGCAAGTCAGCAAATCTGCAGACAGTAAGATAGAGTAGGGGGAGGGAAAGATGGGCGTTGATTACGACTATATAGCTAGTTTATTTGACTTATCTGGCAAAGTAGCGGTCGTCACCGGTGGGGGCGGTGTCCTGGTCGGGGCGATGAGCCGGGCGTTGGGCCGTGTGGGGGTGAAAGTGGCGGTCCTAGACCTGATCCTGGAAGCGGCTCAGAAAGTGGTGGATGAGGTTGTGGCCGCCGGTGGCGAGGCCGTCGCTGTGAAATGTGACGTGCTGGACAAAGTTAGCTTGGAAGCCGCTTGCAGAACAGTGCTGGAGCGGTTCGGTCGGGTGGACATTCTCATTAACGGAGCAGGTGGCAACAAAAAGCAGGCTACTACCGGCTCGGACCTTTCCTTCTTCGATTTGCCCTCGGATGCGGTACAATGGGTGTTCAACCTGAACTTTATCGGCACCTTGTTGCCCAGCCAGGTCTTCGGCCGGATCCTCGCTAAGCGGGGGGAGGGTGTGATTCTCAATATTTCCTCCATGAACGCCTTTCGGCCGCTGACCAAAGTCCCGGCCTACTCAGCGGCCAAGGCAGCGGTCAGCAATTTCACCCAGTGGCTCGCGGTGCACATGTCGCAGGAGTATTCGAATAAGATCCGGGTCAACGCCATCGCCCCTGGCTTCTTCCTGACCGAACAGAATCGCTTTCTCCTGACCGACGAGGCAAATGGCGAGCTTACTCCAAGAGGGAAGACCATCATTGACCACACTCCCATGGGCCGCTTCGGGAATCCTGAAGACCTGATCAGCACAATATTGTGGCTCCTTTCGCCTGGCGCAGCCTTTGTGCACGGCGTGGTGATCCCGGTGGATGGCGGGTTTTCGGCATTCAGTGGGGTATGAGTAACACTCTCCTCCACCCGTGATTAACATTCACCGCTCTCTGATGCGAAAGAGACCTTGCTCATCATTATATCGTTCGGTCTTGACCCCTTCGAGAACGGTCAGGCTAACCTCAGCCCGATAAGCCACTACACTCCCAGGTTCTAAATGCCCAATGTAAGTGGTTTTGCTGTCCCAGTCGAACACGGTGATGTGGGCGTGAGCATCACCGCCAATGACTGAGCCCTGAACGCTTGCCAGTTCGATGGCGCCCGTAAAGTTCCAGTACTTATCCAATGGTTGGACAGCGGTGGTGGTAATGGTGTGGAGATGCACTCGCTGCAGAGAACCGATCCCACCTGTGATTGCAGCGGTGTCGATCTGTTCTTTTTTTATAACCTCCTGGATGCCTTCAAGAAGCAGGTCATCTCTGTCAAACATTATCAGGATTATCCGCGGTGTTGTTTTGGATACGAAATACTGCATGAGTCTCCTCCTTTAGAAAGCATTTATCTCTACCACAACAATTCTTCCCAAAACAAATTAGATCACCTCTATGTGGTTCAGACTCTATCTGATCAGCTCAACTCTCTATAGATATCGATATGATAAAAATCCTCTAACGCCACCCAGTATGATAATATCCCATTGACCTCCATCCTTATCGATCGGCTTGATACTTGATCTCTCCCCTGGAAACAACTGTCTTAACTCTTTTCAGCGCCTCAATATCTTCCAGCGGATTCCCTTTTACTCCGATGATGTCGCCGAATTTGCCTGGCTCAAGGGTTCCTATGTTCTCTTCAAGTCCGCAAACCTTAGCAGCATGGCAAGTGGCGGCCATTAAGGCCTGGATAGGTGTGGCCCCAAACTCCACCAGATATTGAATCTCTTGAGCCAGGCCGCCATGCATGCCATCTGTGCCCACAGCGAATCTAATGCCCGCCTTAATAGCAGCCCTCATTCGTTGAGCGACCTCATCTCGCTGGCGTAAATGGCCGTCAATGAGGTCAGTCGGAAGAGTCTGAATCCGAGCATCGGTAAAGAAGACGCTGGGTGTCATCACCAACCATTTATCTGACTTGACTAAGAGGTCAATTTCCCGGTCTGTCAGAAAATAGCCGTGCTCGATAACATCGATGCCGATTTCTAGTGCCCACTCGAAACCGATGCCGCCAATACAGTGGGTAGCCACGGGTATGCCGACTCGGTGAGCCTCGTCCACTGCGGTCTGGATCTCCTCTCTTGAGAAGTAGCTGGGAATCCCCTCAGGGCCCCGTAGGGTTCCAGTGATGTAAATCTTGATCAGGTCAGCTCCAGCTGAAAGGTTTTCCCTCACCGCGGCCTGAATCTGGTCGATGCCACCAAAGGGATATCCTACGAAACCATGCCCGTGGAAGGCACGGATGCCCCTGGTGGCTATGAGAAGGCGAGGACCTTCGATGCGCCCTTCCGCAACTGCCCTTTTGCATTCCACATCAAGAAAGCCTTTGTCACCCATGCACCGGGAGGTGGTGACGCCGGATCGAAGATCAATCTTCATGGTCTCCCAGGCGCGGAGGGTCAGGGTGGGAATAGGATCAGCCATTCGATACAGATAGTTCTCTAACCTCGGGTCAAGAGAAAGGTGATTGTGGCAATCGATCAATCCAGGAAGAAGCGTTTGGTCGCTACAGTCCAACACGTGGACATCAGCTCTTTCCTTGACCTCTTCTTCTTTTCCAAGCCTGATGATGCGTTCTCCATCAATAAGAATTGCACCCTTGTCAATCGGAGGGCGCCCTGTTCCACCAATCACTAACCCTCCTTTCATAAGAGTCTTCCCCATGCAATCCTCCTCGCTCATTTTCTTTGGAGTCTCCCCGGGACCCCTGGCTCACAAAGAGATATTTCTACGCCCTCCTTGTGTCTTACGGTTAGGAGTTTTGATTTTCTCGCATACATGTTGCTATCTTAACCCAGCAGTTGCATAAAAAACGTTCCGAAAGGTAGTTGGGTGTGCTGGAAAACCTTTACCCCGTTAGGAAGGGTAAGACTTTAACTCCACCCTCAATGAGGAACGAACATTCTTTTCACATCTCCGCCATCAATAGTGGGCCTTCTAACGGGGTAAAGGTTGGGAAGTACACCCAACTGCCTTTTCAATGCAACATCTGGGTTAATTATCTACCGGTCAGGATAATGCCCAGGTTCTATTTTAGGTCAAACACCTAATCACCTGGATTCGTCCATTTTTCAAGGACCTTAATGAGTTCGTGGATATCAGCGTTTTCCATCCCCAAGGAAAGAGCCGCAAGAAAGTATTGATAGGTTGCAGAGGCTACAATTAAAGGAGTCCGCACACTTCTACTATCATTGATCACCAGCCCAATGTCTTTGCACATCTGACCCAGCCCCCCAGGTGCAGGGGCATTGTCAAGGATACTGGATGTGATGAGCCTGAACCAATCACTCCCGCAAATACCGCTACCCACGACCTGACAGACCAGCCGTAGGTCAAGTCCCTCTTTTTTGGCTAGAGTCATCAGTTCAACGATAGCAGCAGTGGTGGTGGCCACAAGGAGTTGGTTACAATGCTTGACCGCCTGTCCCAATCCAGGTTTTTCACCCACATGGGTAATTTTCCCCTGGACTTCAAGAACCGGCCGGCATTCTTCCAGAAGGTCTTTAGATGTCGCTACAATCAGCGTCAAAGTTCCTGCTTCCACCCTGGCCGGTCCCCCGGTAACAGGGCAATCTACAAAACCTACCTTCTTTTTTGCGCATTGCTCGGCCACCCATTCAAGATTCCCTTTGTCGATAGTGGACATGCAGATGACCCTTGTTTTTTTGTGGCATCCTTTAAGGATGCCATCTGGACCGGTCACCACCTCGATGACCTGCTGGTCATTCAACACGTAGACAATGATCTTGCCAGACTTTTCGGCCACTTCTCTACTGTTTCTCAGCGCAATCCCACCGGCACCGGTAAATTCTTTAATCACCTCAGGCCTCCGAGCATATCCCACCACTTTGTACCCTTCTTTGATATACTTTTTTGCGGCCACCATTCCCATCCGCCCCAGGCCGATGATTCCTATGGCTTCAGACATTTTCACCTCCTCAAGTGAAATGAAAAAGAGTGATTATACACTGTTTCTTCCCACATGATCAGAACAAATCGCTCTTCCTCAACCCAATTCCCTTCCGAGCAAAAAGGAGGAGGATATCTTTTTTTCTTCATAAGTGGGTCATGTTTTTCAGCAATTTGGTTGCCCGGTCGGGGTTGAATATCCCACACAGGCAGGGCTTTGCCAGCTCGACGGCGGCGTTCTCGATCGTGATCTTTTCCTTTTTGATATCTTCCACCATTTTCTTAACAAGATGACCGGAAACCAAACCATGGCCACACATGGTGACGAAATCAAGAATCTCCGGCGGCCAGAGTTTTTCTCTATTTCCATGAATTCCTAATGCAAATTCAATAAGCAGGGGGTTGATCCCGGCCTTTTGGCAACACTCGAAAACTTCATCAAACAAACCTGAGACCACCACTGAAATCCCAACCTTTTTCTCTTTCAACTCTTTCATGCAGGCAATTAGGCTTTCCTTGTCCTTGAAGACGACTTGCCAGCCTACCGTGTGTTTCTCCATGATCTCCTCAGGAGGAATCATGAACTTGTTTGCAACCTTGCAGTCTCCGAAGTTTAGATCCGTATATTTTCTCGCTACTACGGCCATCTGCTTTAAGCGTTCTCCAGCTCCTATGTCGTTAAACCCCTTGGCCACGTGAGTCAACATTGGAAAATCTTCCTTCAGGCTCTCGATGTCTCCTGTGCGATGCAGTGTGTGTGTCATCAGACCTCCTTTAATTCTTATTTATTCAGAGCTCTTCCCAGTCCCAGGTTCACCTTTCCATTTGGATAAATGGGAAACCCCATCTGCTTTGCGATCTCAAGCGCCGGGCCCTTCTCTTCTTCTTCCGGAAAAGAAATGAGGTCTACGGAGAATACGGTTTCTACCTTTTCAGAAACATTTTTCAATGTTTGAAGAACTCCTCTAAGCTGATTGGGCTTCACTCCAAACTCAATGATGGCTGAGAGAACCCTCTCTTCTTTCAGCTCCGGTTTAAGTTTTCCGATTTTCACGTCCTCAAACAAAAAAGTCACCGGGTTTCTGGGTTCAAAAACAATCCCTTTCTTGGCCAAAGCCATAGCAATCAATTCGAGGTCCCTAA
>Ga0315274_10014547_pt1 | contig 11156 bp, 7 predicted proteins | sample YL17G02_20_MG_FD_203700 | JGI IMG/M metagenome (GOLD analysis project Ga0315274, IMG submission 203700) | Sediment microbial communities from Yellowstone Lake, YNP, Wyoming, USA - YL17G02_20 | ecosystem: Environmental > Aquatic > Freshwater > Lake > Sediment | place: USA: Wyoming | collected...
GTTTCTTTGAGAAGCCTCTTGACTACGGCACCAAGTTTGAAATGACGAATAGCTCGATGGTAACGGAGAGACAGGCCAAGGATGTACACTTTTCCAAGCTGCAATCGCTGATCCGGCGATGCAAGACAAAGGAAGGCGAGAATTGGTTTGCGAAGTATACCGGACTCGACGTACGGCAATCCTTTGGAGACCTCAAGGCGAAGACTATCACGATCCCCACGCAACCGGAATGCGGTCCCATCGTGTTGCACTCGTTTGATTCGACACCATCGGCACCGGAAGGACTTCATATCCTTTTGGGTATTGTTGACGAAGCCAGCCGAGCCGACACGGAGGCAACCTATCTCGACATGGGCTTGCTCTGGAAAATGCTCATCGGCAACACCAACACAAGGTTCCCCGATGCGGTTGGCAAGGTGATTAACTTTAGTTATTTGAATAACTCTGAATATGACATGACTCATCGCCTGCTGCAAGAAGCCGAAGAGGAAAAGAAGCAAACGGATCACCCGATCATCTTCGCGGTGAACAAGTCAACCTTCGAGATGAACCCAAACGCGAAGAAGGAGCAACGGTCATATCAGCAAGCGTACCGTAACGATCCGGCCGATGCACTCGCCCGGTATGAAGGAATCAAGGGAGCATCGAGGGAGGGCTTCTATCAGCCGCACGTCTACAAGATACCGGAGTGCTTCTTCGAAATGGAGTCCCCGGTAGACTACGAGTTTGGGACGACGGAGCGATGGGTTGAGAATCCGCAGACGAAGGCGAAGGAGATGAGGCGATTCGTCAAGGTAGACCTCACCCGGATCAAAGGGGACAACCGTGTTCGCGGGTGGGCGTTTGACGCAGGTGTCAGCATCGACGCTTTCATTTTGAAAGGCGGATACATCGACACGATGGACGAGATGCGGGACGAGCTTTTCATCGAGAACAGGCGCGAGCTGGTCGTGATGAACAAGCGGCCAGTGGTCGATGTCGTGATCGTATGGCAGCCACGAGACGGCATGACGGTTGACTACCTCAACGTCGGTGAGGTTCTTGGCATACTTCTCGACAAGTTTCCCAACTCACGATTCGGAAACAGCGACAAGTACAACAGCGAGAAGCTGAGGCAAGAGATCATGGCGAGGGGAGTGAGCAGCGAGACGTATCAGTTCGGTAACACCCAACAGGTGCGGCTCTACAAGAAGCTCAGGTGGATGTTCTGGAACAACATCCCGCAGATCATGAAGGACACACACCACTCGATCCGCAAAGGCGGTATCACAAAGACGGTCGGGGAGTGGAATCTACAAGAGCACGAGCGGTTGCTCAGGATCAACGAGAACAAGGTGGATCACCCAAAAGATGGCTCTAAGGACTTGGCCGATGTGGACGCGATTCTCTGCAACGACCTTGCCGAGTTGGAGGTGACGGAGGTATTCGGAGCATCAGGGTTGGAGACGATGACGGACTACAAGAGACTCATGCTTGCCGAGAAGTTCATTGACGAGAGGTTCAAGGTCCAACACAAAGGGGTTCGCGGGAAGGAGATGTTCAAGGCGGTAGCCGAAGCGATGCAAATGAGCATTGCCGACACACAGACGCTCAACGCGTATGTGAACGAGAAGTATCCGCAGTTCAGGGAATACGAGTAGTATGCAAGGTTTGCCACAACGCAGAGGTGGTATAGAAGGAGAGAGGCATCCCGGATGGGCCAAGCAATTCCACAGTGATGAAGGCCCGATGGTGCGTGGCGTTACCTGTAAGCCACGCCGCCTCGCTCTATTTCATTTAAAAACTCATGGGGGGAAGCACAATGAAAGTCGGAAAATTGAAGCATCGCGGGAATGGATCCTCAGGCGGACCGAAAACAAATGCTGGCAAAAAAAGAAGTCGTTTGAATTCATTCAAACACGGGTTGTACGCGCGAAAAGCCCTGGTGCAAACGGGACCGTATCGGGAGATCGTCGTAGAGTACGAAGAACTTCTCGCCGCATTGGTGAAAGACCTTGAGCCGACCGACAGCGTCGAGCGGAGTTTCATAGAAACGGCTGCGGATGCTTGGGCGCGCAAGAATCGGGCCATCAGATCCGAACGAGCGCGAGTGGCTGAAGGGATCGAGGAGATCCAAAGGGCAAGCAAGAAGCGGGATCGGCAGGTGGGTGAGCAACGGCTTTTCGGAGACACACTTACGACTGAAACGAAGGCCTCAGAAGGGGAGCAGGGCTCCGCCTTGGCGTGGGACAATCTCAGCCGCACGCGCCTTACCTTCATCCGCGGCATGATCGAGGCAAAGGGCGGTCCCGATGCGGCCGAGAAATTCCAGAAGCTTCGGTCAGCTCAGGAACGAAAAGAGTTCTTCCATCAGATCGTAGGATGGGACGATCTTCAGCTCTACGAATGGCTGACGAACCAAGTCAAGGGCGCTCTGGAGGATCATCTCAAGGAGTTGGAGAAGCTGACCGCTATGAAGGAATCTCAACAAGAGGAACTTGACCTGAAGCTTCGCATCGACGGATCCCTCGTTCTTCCTGAGAAGGAAGCGGAGTTCTTTGTGGGCTTCATCAACCGATGCCAACGGCAGTACGAGCGGGCGATCGAAGATCTGATGCGGTACCGCGCGATGAAGCGCAGCCTGGTCAACGGTGAGGGTGAATCACGCAAATTGCTGAAAGGAGCCGGAGCGGAAATGGTGCAAGAAAACTGACCGCCGCCTGGAACAGCTGGATCAAGAACTCAGGCTTATTTAGCCTTTCCGGAGGCGAAGGTGAAGTACATCTCAATGTCAAATGACTTTACTGAAGAACAGAAGGAAAAGGAGTGCTAGGCTTTTCTGATAAGGACGATCTTATAGAGCTGGACATTTCTCGCTGAGAGTGTCACAGGTTCGACCGAGGGGCTGATCGACCAGAGCTGCACCTTATCATCGACACGACGATAGATCTTGATGGTGCCGTCTCCCTTTCCCCAGTGGGCTGCGACGAGATCTCCGTCTTTCAACTGAGCGCGCCGTATGATCATCACACGATCGCCCGGGTTGATGAACGGTCTCATCCCCTCGACCATGGAGTCATTCAGCTCAATGAAAACGTGATCTACGGTTGAAAAATCTTCGACTGCCCACGGCTGGTACAGATCAACCGCTTCTGCAAACTCGGCTGGACTGGGCGGTACGGAATCCCGAACCCGGAATGACTTCTCCTTGATGGCCCCCGGTGTCGTAAGAGCGAGTGACAAATCCGGATGTCCTTTGATGGGAGGCTTCCCGGTCCCATACATGACCCATTCAGGGTCGACGCCGATCCGCCTCAGTCGTGCCTGCATCTTATTGCCGGGAATGCTCTTGCCGGAGAGGTACTGACGGAGGTTTTCGTACGACATGTCCAACGCCCTGGCAAACTTGGTCGGCTTGTTTTCAAACCAAGCCTCGCAAATTGCCTTGAGCCTGTCAACGATCCGCTTTACGTCATGCTCGACCAAATAGATTTACTCTAGATTATGGTTGACAGAATAAAGTAAAACTATTATATTACCTTTCGGAGGTGCACGAGAGTGCCGAAATATGCGAAAATGCCGAGTCAATTCCAATATCAGTTTCCCGGGATCGCCAGCCCGGTAGGGTATTGACCTTCGGCTCGCACGGCCGCGGATGGCAAGTGAGGTTTTTCGCGGAACGAACCCAACCCGAATCAGAACTAACCTCAACCAACGAAAGGGATTAACCTATGTCACGTCAACCAGCGGTGCCAAAAAAATTCGAACACTTTCTCAAGAGGAAGGATGAGTACAACATCATTTTCCCCTCGGAGAAGGTTCTCGAGGTCTCCCCGGTTCATAAGCTCGTCCCGGAGGTGATCCACATCTCTGCCGATCCGGAAGACGGTGACGTCTGGAGGGTTGGCTACGGTACGGATCAGAAAGGAGGCTGGACGGAGATCTTTTCTTTCTCCAAACGAGGCCTTCAACGGATCGCTCAGGCTGCCGGAATCGTCTTCGATCCTCGCTTCACGCGGCGATCGGATGACGGTCGTAATCCTCGAAGGGTGGAGTTCCAAGCATCAGGCTCAATCCAAAAGCCTGATGGAACCTGGTACTCGGTCACGCACTCCAAGGAGATCGACTTGAACCAGGTCGAAGCGGAGGAACGGATGAGACTTGAGCGCGATGCGCTGGATGGAAATATCAAAGTGGGGGAGGGTGATCAAGAGCGCGTTCTTCAACACGGAACGCCTGAGTGTACGAAGGAGCTGGAGCGACGACTGCGCCACACGATGATGATGTGGAGCAAGAACAAAGTCGCTTTTGCTGATACCGGCGCGCACAACCGCGTTGTGAGAGCTCTTCTGATTTTGAAACCATTTTACACGAAAGAGGAATTGTCAAAGCCGTTCGTTCTTCCGCGCGTCTCTCTGAATGTCGAGTACCTCCTGAAGAACGTCCAGCTCAAGCAGCATTTCATCGAAGGGGGGCTGACAACGATCTTTCAGATGTTCGGGCCGCCGAAGCGGTACGAATTCCGGCCTGACAGATTCTTCGTAACGCTTGAGGAGAAGAGAGAGCGCCAATCGCAAGCCGGCGCTAACGGCGATGGTAGGCCTGATACGTTGGATGAGCAACGGGACGGAGGTGACCGATGAAGATCCTTCATACCGCGGACTGGCACTGGTCCGAACACAAACTCGACAGGTGTCTTCGAAGTGCCGACTTCATTATTGACCGAATGAGGGCCATCCGGCCAGACCTCCACGTCATCGCTGGAGACTACTGGGACAAGCGTCAGGTCCTCTCCAGTGCAAGCGCAGTTCTTCCTGCATTGGATATCATGAAAACCCTGGCCTCGATTTCACCAACTGTGATCATCCTCGGCAACTACGCGCACGATCTCCCCGGAAGCCTTGGGATCTTCGATAACCTCTACACCCCGTATCCCATCTACGTCACCGAGCGCGCGGAATCGATTCTGCTCTATCAGTCAAAGCATGGAAAGCCTGACCGCTTTGAGTACTACCCTCTGAACGAGGACTCGGAAGTCTCAGCGCAGGACGCCGATGCGATCCTTCACCTGTTTCCGTACCCGAACAAGAGCCAATTCCTGGCGAAGCGGAACGGTCTCTCGATCGAAGAGACCAACCAGATCCTCTGTGATGAGATCCGCAAGATCTTCTTAGGCTTTGCTGCAGCCAACGACGGCCTCCGATGTCCAAAGATTTTTGTCGGCCACTGTAACGTCTTGGAGGCCAAGCTTTCCAGCGGTCAGACGCTGATCGGGCAAGACATCATGATTTCGAAGCACGATCTCAACTTGGTCGGAGCCGACTATTATGCCCTCGGTCATATCCATCTCAATCAGGAAATCCAACCTCATATGTGGTATTCAGGCAGCATCTATCACCACGATTTCGGCGAGACAGAGGCGAAGTACTTGAACGTAGTGGAGATCGAAAACGGAAGGGTGGAGGTCTCAAGGGAAGAGATCCCTTCGAGGCCGCTGTCCCTGCATGAAGTGATATTCGACTCGGGGAAGAACACGATCCTTGATGAGAACACTGAGATGGACTGGATCGACGCGGATCTCAGGATCCGGATTCACCTTGGCCAGGAGCAAGCAAGACTCTTGTCAGATGAAGAGATCATCCGGAAATATCCCGGCGCCGCAACCTACAAGATCGAACGCATCATCACCCCGGAAGAGCGTATCAGGTCCGACGGTATCAGCCACGCTCGAACGCTCCGGGAACGGCTCATCGAATGGGGGAAAGCAATTGAGAGATCCATTCCAGATGAAGTGTTGGAGATGTCGGACGAGGTGGAAACGTGTCTGCACAATATTGAATAATAACTTGCCAAGGGAGATTGTCTATGAAACCTTTACTGTTACGCTTGCGGGGAGCGATTGGCATACGGGACGGTTTGGGGCTTGATGAAATCGACATCGATTTCGCAAAATTCTCTCCAGGGCTGATTTCCATCGTTGGAAAGAACGGCTCGGGGAAGACGACCATCCTCGACAACATGCATCCGTTCCTGGAATTGCCTAGCCGCAACGGTTCCTTGAACGATCATTTCTTCTTACGAGATTCTTTTCGCGAGTTCGTCTTCCAATTCAATGGCAAGCAGTACCGATCCTATATCCTGGTTGATGCTCGAACGGGGAAGACGGAGGCTTACTTCTACGTCGGGGGCCAACCGATAAACGATGGCCGCATCTCCACGTACAAAGCCGAAGTCGAAAAATTGATTGGCTCGCCCGAAGTTTTCTTCAATTCCGTCTTTGTCGCTCAGGGGGCTTCCGGTGTCACTGCGCTGAGCCCTTCGAAGCGGAAGGACTTGTTCTTCGAGCTTTTGGGTCTGCAGATTTACGACCGCTACGTCCAATATTCCAAGTGTCGCGGTGATGAACTCGAGAAGGAGGTTGCAGTCAAGAAGGCTTTATTGGAGCAAGTCGCAAAGGAGCTTCCTCAACGGGTATTCGCTCGGGAGACGATCGAGAGGGCTGAGAAGGTACTCGGTGAAGTCCGCAGAGAGATCCACGTAAAAGAGACCGAGCGAGAGGCAAACGAAGCGGAACTTCAAGCGATCCGAAAGCAAGCCGAGGCTCGCGCACGACTGTGCCAAAAGCGCCAAGAGCTTGATGATGAGATCGCAACGCTCGCGCAGAGACTCGATACCGCCCAGAGGGAGTTCGAAGTCGACAAGAAGAAGCTTGAACAACAATCAAAGGCGATAACCAAAGAGATCGATCGAACGAACCAGATCTTGAGCCACAAAGATGAGATCGAGGAGAAGCTGAAGGAGCTTCGATCTCTTCTGGAGAAAGAGCAGTCTTACTCAGACCTTGAGCGAGCACTGCGTGACGTAGAGCGTAAGGAAAGTGAAGCAGCCCTCAAGAGTGAAAAAGAGTGGGCCGAATACCACCGGCGCCTGGCTTTTCTTGAGCGCGAGGAAGATCAAGCCCTGGCTGAAGAGCGCCGTTTGAAAATCATGCTTGATGCTGAGCTTGCAAAGCTAGAGAAGCAACTCGACGATGCTCGATCATCGGCAGGCCTCGTTGACGAAGTCCCTTGTCACACCGTTGAGGGCATGCCCGATCAATGCAGATTGCTCACAAGCGCGGTCGAAGCCCGAAAACGGGTACCACTCTTGCAGGATCGAATACGAATGTTGAAGCAGGTCGAACACCGCGAGAGCCCTGAGTTCTACGCAGTGAGATCAAAGCTCGAAGAGATCGCCCGCAGGAAGGAGGAGCTTGACCGAAGCAAGCCAAGCCCGTTTGACCGCGAGGCGTTCACCGCAATGAGAAGGTCCATTGGTTATGATGTACGAAGGCACACTGAGGTTCGAGAACGAATCACCCACTTGGAGTCACAGAAATGGCTGCGCCTTAATGAAGCGCTCCTGGTCGCTCAATCCGTGCTCAAGGAAAAAGAGGCCGCGCTTGCATATCTGAACCAGCAGATGGAGGACCAGAAAGCAAAGCACCAAGCAGTGGTCGATGAGTTGATGAAGGAGATGAACGCCAAGCGAGAGAAACTCAATGAACTCGGACCCTCTTCTCCATTAGAAACTGAAGACGGGAGATGTCTCTGGATGAGGGAAGAGATCAACAGCGCCCTTGAGTCGCTCCGCAAAAGAGAGCTCAACCTTCACGGGCAGATCTCGGCCGCGCAGGCGACCGTCGATCGAATCGAGAAGCTCGAGTCGGAGAGCAAACAAACTGAGCAACAATTGGGAGATCTCCTCCAGCAAATCGAGCACTGGCGGCTCCTCCAACGCGCCTGTTCAAAGGACGGCATCCCGGCGCTTGAGTTGGATGCCGCGGGACCAGGAATCAGCGGCATCGCAAACGAACTCCTCGCCTCATCTTTCGGTGCGAAGTTCCAGATCTCCTTCGAGACCACAAAACTCTCCAAAGATCGCAAGAAGCAATTGGAGACCTTCAATATCATCGTCTGCGGCGAGGATGGGGAGAAGAGGATCGAAGACCTCAGCGGGGGAGAACGCGTCTGGATCGAACGAGCGATCTCAGAGGCTATCGCGATCTATATGTCCGAGCGATCGGGAAACCAGTTCTTGACAACCTTCCAAGATGAATCAGATGGCGCGTTGGATCCGGAGAACAAACAAAACTACTTCTCGTTGCTCAGGGAATCGTTCAAGCTCGGTCGACGGTATTACACCTTCATCATCACGCAGTCACCCGACATCTGGGAGCAAGTCGCACAGCGCATTCATCTGAAACCTGAACAATCCTCCATTGAGCTTGTCTATTGAAAGATAGGAACCAACTATGACGAAGATCGAAACCCTCGTCCACCGACTCAGTCAGCTTCAAATTGAGTATGGTCTGTATCACTTCCAGCAGGCCTTGCGCCAACTCAACAAGCGTCGACTGGAAATAAGTAGAACAGAGAAAAGAAAGCGGTTTCCGTGGTCAAAATATCAGACTCTTTACCATCGGCAGCATGGCGTCTGTCCGCTGTGCAAAGAGTTGATGCCATTGGTCAGAGGGGAGATTGAGATTGACCACAAGGATCCCAACAAGGAGGATGGTTTCAACGACGATGGCAATCTCCAGCTGACTCACAAGAAATGCAATCGATCGAAATCATCAAAGACGATCTATGATCTCGCGAAGGCGAAACACAAGACGGTTATCGAGTGCCTGTAGCATTCAACCAGTGGATGCTGTGCGCGACAGCGGGATGTTGGGGGGTGTGCCGGGCGTAGTTCGGTTTTTTCCGACTGCGTACGGACCCGACGTAACGGGTTTTCTTGCGCGATTCGCCTTTCATATACAAAAGTATATATTTGTATACCAAAGTATATGAAGGATTCCTATGGTCATTCACCGTGCATTGTCAGTCTCACGGGAAGCGACGCTCTTTCATTCCCACGGTCCCCTGTGGGGACGGACAGGAGATGCTGAACATCGGAGAGTGCTGTGGTCCGTTCCGACGCAGGAGCATCGGAACGAGAAGAGGTAGTCCCCTCGCTTGTCGAAATCATCTGCGCTGCGTGATCAATCAACCGATATGGAAAGAATTCACGTAATGACGATTGGTCGGCTGGCCGCGGCACGTCGAAAACTGCGAGCGAATCGCAACTCTCCTGAACTCTCCGCTTTCGCTCAAACCGTACCTCCTCGTGCAGGCGGAATATCATCATCGGCGCGGGGCTTTTTCTCAAAGCTGCTACAGAAGAGGTTTGAGTGCTCTGGCCGACATGCTGCTCGCCAAAAAGCTTGCATCTTGGTTCGGCAAAGTGTCCGTGTGAACTTATTGATTTTCAATCTGGAAATCAGAACATTTAAGATTAGCGAGAACGATCGCGTTCTAAACGTGGATAGTTGCTCACTTCGTCTTTCGCGACAACAAACAGGTGAAGGATGGGTCAAACACAGCTTCTGCTGGCATTATTGGGAGTGCTGCTCATCGGTATCGCGATCTACGTAGGACTTTCGCTGTTCCAGACGAGCGGCGTCGAGCAAGCCAGGGATGCCATTATAACTGACCTGGGCGGCTTTGCAGGACGAGCGCGGGCGTACTATTTGAAACGAACGCAGCAGGGGGGAGGGAACGGGAGCTTCGACGGTGTTACCATTCGAATGTTGTTTCCGATGACAGAGAATGCCAACGCACGCTACTTTGTTGTAAGTGCGACTGACTCAGAGTGTGTGATTGGCGCCGTCGGACGGCTAGCGGTGGGCGATGACTCTATTCGTGTCCGGGTGCGGGTGACGGAGAAGCGGAACATTTTCGAGATCATCAACTAGTTCGATCTCGAAATCCAATTCGCTACGATTCCAGTTGTTCTCGTCGGCAAGGGTGCGCACTAAGCATCCGAGCTCTGAAGCCTCCGCTTCACGCTGTCGCCTGATCGTCCTCTCCCTGCACCAAATAAATCCTAGTCACATCGAGCCCCGGCATTCGCCGGGGTAAACTCCGTCGAGGGGTGCACCAAGCCGAGTACAGTTCTTCCCGACTACGTCGGGACTCGAACTGACTTTGTCGTCACCCCGAGCGCATCCTGAGCGAGCGAAGCGAGTCGAAGGAGAAGTCGAGGGGTGTACCTGGCCTGGTACAGTTCTTCCCGACTACGTCGGGACTCGAACTGACGAGGTTTTTTTTCTGCTTACTGCCTGCTGCCTATCGCCGTCTGCTTACTGCATACTCCCTACTTTCTACTGTTTACGATCCCAGATCTACCCCCGCCCCTCACTTTTCACTCATCACGAACTCCCGCCAACCCCGCCGAAAATCCCGCTTGATCCCGCTTCAGAGACAGCGGGACACAGAAAACGTCGAACAGCGGGACACAAAGAACGTGGCGGCGGGGCACACAAAGCGTGAAAGCATGGCGGGCAGGAAAGTTCGTGCCTACTTTCTACTCCAATACTTCTCACGTCTTACATTCCACGCTATGTGTCCGCCCTTGCTGTTCACGATTCACGACTTACGAATCACCATTTTCTTCACACTCTTCCCCTCCCAGGCTGCATCCTGGTACTTTCTTTCCTTCCATCATTTCCTTATCTTTTCCGCGGATTACGGTTCACTGTTCACGACTCACGAATCGCGGTTCACGAACTCCCGCCAAATAGCTGGCGGGCAGGAAAGTTCGTGGCTACTTCGTGCCACTTTTCACCTTTCACTCATCATTCACTCTTCGGACTTCTTCCATGAAAAAAGCTCTTGTCTGCGGTGCCGGCGGTTTCATTGGAGGCCATCTCGTCAAGAAACTCAGGAACGAAGGCTACTGGGTGCGCGGTGTGGACATCAAGCCGCACGAATGGTCGCCGAATGCAGCAGACGAGTTCTTGCTGCTCGACCTTCGCATCGAGGAGAACTGCCGCAAGGCGCTCACGCTTGACGGTGGCGCCTGCGATGAGGTGTACCAACTCGCGGCAGATATGGGCGGCATGGGCTTCATCCACTCCGCCGAAACCGAAATCATGCACAACAGCGCGCTCATCAACATCTACATGACGGATCTGGCGGCCAGGATCGGCGTGCCGCGGTATTTCTTCTCTTCGTCGGTGTGTGTCTATAGGGATATGAAGCCCGGTGAGCCGGAGATGACGGAGGCTGAAGCAGTCCCGGCTCATCCGGATAACGAATATGGCTGGGAGAAGATCTACTCGGAACGGGTGGCCATGGCGTATGAGCGCCGCT
>Ga0315274_10014548_pt1 | contig 11156 bp, 7 predicted proteins | sample YL17G02_20_MG_FD_203700 | JGI IMG/M metagenome (GOLD analysis project Ga0315274, IMG submission 203700) | Sediment microbial communities from Yellowstone Lake, YNP, Wyoming, USA - YL17G02_20 | ecosystem: Environmental > Aquatic > Freshwater > Lake > Sediment | place: USA: Wyoming | collected...
GACTTCGGCGCTTGCACACGTCTGGATTTCGGCGGGGATCTTTCCCGTGGGCCTGACCTCGGACCATTGTCGATCACTCACCAGGCGACGCTCAGCACGTTGGGTCGCGGTGCTTGTCCTCTTTGCGGCCGTGTTGAGCGGATGTGCACCCGACGCGGTCGGTGCGCTGGCCACCCCGACGACCACGCTCCCGGTTCCCACCGCTCGGCCGGAAACACCTTCGCCGAGCCAGACAGCCGAGCCGCTCTCCCCGCTTCAGGGTACGGTGTCGATCTGGATTGCCTGGGAACCGGATCGCGTGGCAGATCTCTCAGACCTGCTTGTGCGCTTCCATCAGCAGCACCCACGCGTGCAGGTCAGCCTGACCTACTTCCGCCCCGAGGAGATGCTCGAGGCATACGTCCTCGCCGTGCGCGATGGGATCGGCCCCTCCGTGCTCCTCGGCCCATCGGTCTGGGGAGCCTCGCTCCTGCGTCAGGGTCTGATCGTCGACATCGCCTCACGCGTGCTCCCGGCGCAGCGAGAGGCCATTCGCCCGCTCCTGTGGAGCCAGGCATCCGATGCCGGAGCGGTGATTGGGGTGCCGGTGCGGATGCGCGGCATTGTCCTGTACCGCAACCGTTCCCTGGCGGCGCAGCCGGCCGCGACCCTGCAGGACCTGCTGGCCCGGGCGGCCGAGACCTCGAGCCGCTTCGCCGCCGAGCCCGTCTTCGACCTCGGCTTCGAGTTCTCGGGAGCACAACTCACCCCTTGCGGCGGTACGGTGCTGCGCGCCGGCGGCGGACTGGGCTTCGATGAGACAACCGGCGTGTGTTGGCTGACGTTACTGGCCCGCTTCCGGCAGGCCGGCCCTCTGGTGTTCAACTCCACTCTCGACCGGGCGACCTTCATGGCCGGTCACTCGCCCTGGGTGATCGACTCCACCGACGCGCTGCCTGAGATCGTCGCCGCGCTCGGGGCGGAGAACCTGAGCATCGATTCCTGGCCGGCGGTCGATGAGGAGGGCGTCCTAGTGTCAGGCACCGTGTGGAGCGACAACGCCTACTTCGCCGTCGGCACGCCCGCCAGCGACCTGGAAGCGAGTTGGGCCCTGGTCAACCTGATGATCAGTCCGGAAGGCCAGGAACGTTTGGCGCAGGCGGAAGGCTCGTGGTTCCTGCCCGCTGCCCGCACCGTTCAGCCCCTGGAGCCACTGGGCATCCAGGCCGCCTCGGTTCTGGCGGAGGCGTCAGCCAAGCCGTTGGCCGCCAACATCGATATCTACACCCTGCCTCTCGAACGCGCCGTCGTCGCGGTTGTTGCCAGGGCCGAGGATCCAGCCGCGGCCCTGCGACGCGCCACCGAGCTCATCCGCAACGAGCTCACGCAGAGCCCGCCCGGCGGATAACATCCCTCGCGGAGACCGCATGACCGTACCCAGCTGGATCGCCGACGCCGTCTTCTACCAGATCTTCCCCGATCGCTTCGCCAATGGCGACCCGTCGAATGATCCGCCCGGCGCTCAGCCCTGGGGCGCGCCGCCGACCATCTGGGGCTTCCAGGGCGGCGACCTGCGCGGCGTGCTGGACCACCTCGACTACCTCTCCGACCTGGGCGTTACGGCGCTGCTCTTCAATCCGCTCTTCCAGGCCTCGTCGAATCACCGCTACAACACCACGGACTACTATCGGATCGACCCCAGGCTTGGGACGCACGACGACTTCCGGGCGCTCCTCGGTGCTGCGCACGGCCGCGGTATGCGCGTCGTGCTGGATGGTGTTTTCAACCACTGCGGTCGCGGGTTCTTCGCCTTTATCGATCTTCTGGAGAACGAATCGCATTCACCCTACGTCGACTGGTTCCATGTCAAGAAGTTCCCGCTGAACGCCTTCACCCCAGGTGAGGCGGAGAACTACCTGGCCTGGTGGAAGTTCAAGAGCCTGCCGAAGTTCAACACCAGCAACTCCGAGGTCCGTCGCTACATTCTGGACGTGGCGCTGCACTGGGTGGAGCAGGGAATCGACGGCTGGCGGCTGGACGTCCCCAACGAGATTGACGACGATTCGTTCTGGGCGGAGTTCCGGCAGACCGTCAAGGGCGCCAATCCGGAAGCCTACCTCGTTGGGGAGATCTGGGACGGGGACCCGCGTTGGGTCGGCGCCAACCACTTCGACGGTCTGCTCAACTACCCGCTGCGCGATATGATCCTTGGCTTCCTGGGCGGCAAGGGCATCAAGGCGGCAGAGTTTGGACAGCGCACGGTGGACCTGCTCGCCCGCTACGCACCCGAGAACGGCTTCGCCCACTACCTGTCCCTTGGGTCACACGACACCGAGCGCCTGCGCACCAAGTGCGGCGGCGACCTGCGACGCGTCCGCCTCGCCTTCCTGTTCCAATTCTTCTACCCGGGTGCTCCAGGGGTCTACTATGGAGACGAGATCGGGCTTGAAGGCGGAAAGGATCCGGACTCCCGGCGGGCCTTCCCCTGGGACCCAGCACGCTGGGAGACTGACCTTCATGCCTGGGTCCGCACTCTAGCGCACCTGCGCCGCTCGCAGTCAGTCTTGCGCAGGGGCGAGTTCCGCCTTCTGGCGGCTGACGATGCGGCCCAGACGGCTGCCTTCGCCAGGACGCTGGGCGAGGAAACCGCCGTGCTCCTGCTGAACGCCTCGGATACCGCTCAACTCATCCGACTGCCAACCGCAACAGCCGGCCTGAGCGATCGCCAGACCCTGGCCAGCGCGGTGGGCGGCGCGGTGCAGACCGTCGAGGGCGGGGCCCTGAAGCTCACCCTCCCACCGCTGAGCGGGGAGCTGCTGCTGACCCCCTCACCAAGCTGAAACGTCCCCCGGCTGCGGTCAAGGCCAGGCTCCAACGGCCGACGTACCCGTCGCGCCGCAGATGTATAATCCGCGCCGCAGCACCTCCGGAACGTGGGGGGCTGCCGGGTCGGTCATGCACCTGATCCTGACGCACGAGCAGGCCGATTTTGATGCCACCGCCGCACTGCTGGCAGCCCGGCTGCTGCAGCCCGAGGCGTTGGCCGTCCTGCCGCGCCGGATCAACCGCAACGTGCGCGCGTTCCTCACGCTGTACGGCGACTCGCTGCCGTTCACCGAGGCGGATGACGTCCCGCGCCAGCCGATTGAACGCGTGACCCTGGTGGACACCCAGGCGCTGCCGTCGTTCAGGGGCGTCACGCCGCGCACCCAGGTCCATGTCGTCGACCATCACCCACCGGCCTCGACGCGCGACCCGGGCTGGATCGCCGACCTGGAGCCTCTCGGCTCGACGACCACCCTGCTGGTCGAGGAGCTCCAGGAGGCGGCGCCGCCGCTTGACCTTGTCGGCGCCACGCTTCTGCTGATGGGCATCTACGAGGATACGGGCTCGCTGAGCTACGCCGGGACCACCCACCGCGACCTGCTCGCCTGCGCCTGGCTCCTGGAGCAGGGTGCCTCCCTGGCGATCGCCGATGACTTCCTCAATCATCCGCTCTCGGCCGAGCAGCGGCGGCTGTACGATCGCCTGCTTGCCTCAGCCGAGACGCACACCCTTCACGGACTGTCGATCGTGATCGCCTGCGGGTCAGCCGAAGGCATGCTGGACGAGATCTCCACCCTGGCCCACAAGCTGCGCGACCTGTTCGATCCCGCCGGGCTGTTTGTCCTTGTCGCCCTGAACGGCACCGTGCAGCTCGTGGCGCGCGCCACGACCGACGCCGTCGACGTCGGCCGCCTCGCCGAGCACTTTGGCGGCGGCGGGCACAGCCGCGCCGCGGCGGCGCTGATCCGCGACCGCCGGCCGGAAGACGTTCGCGACGAGCTTCTGGCGCTGCTGGAGTCGGCTATCCGGCCGACACGCACCGTGGGCGAGATCATGTCGCGCGAGCCGCAGCTGCTCAGCCCTGCGGTGCGCGTCTCGGATGCCGCCGAACGCATGCAGCGCTTCGGGCATGAGGGCTACCCGGTCGTGGAGGGCAGCCGCGTCGTTGGCCTGCTCACGCGTCGCGCCGTCGACCGAGCCATGGCCCACGGGCTCGGTGCCCGGCCGGTGTCGAGCGTGATGGAGGCCGGCAGCCTGGTCGTTTCGCCGGCGGACTCGGTACAGCACCTCCAGCGGGTGATGATCCAGCACGACTGGGGTCAGGTCCCGGTGGCCGATCCGGCTACCGGCGAGATCGTCGGGATCGTCACCCGCACCGACCTGCTGCGCACGCTGGCCGCGGAAGCCAGCGGCGCGCGCCCCGCCAGCCTGGAGCCGCGGCTGGAAGCTGCGCTGGCCCCTGAGCGTCTGGCGCTCCTGCGCCTGGTCGCCCGGCAAGCGGAGGCCCATGCCGCCGCAATCTACATTGTGGGTGGGTTCGTGCGCGATCTGGTCCTGGGGCTGCCAAGCCTCGACTTCGATCTGGTGGTCGAGGGAGATGCCATCGCTCTGGCGCAGGGGCTGGCCGCAGCGTATGGCGGCCGCGTCAGCAGCCACACACGCTTCGGGACCGCCAAGTGGCACGTCGACGCTGGCCACGCGGCGCTGCTGCGCGCCCTCGACGGGCACCGCGCCGGACGCCTCGATCTCCCGGCATCGATTGATCTGGTCAGCGCCCGCACCGAGTTCTACGCCCACCCGACGGCGTTGCCCTCGGTCCAGCGCGGCAGCATCAAGCTCGACCTGCATCGCAGGGACTTCACCGTCAACACCCTTGCCCTGCGGCTGGACGGCCGCCGCTACGGCGAGTTGCTCGATCCGTGGGGCGGGGGGCGCGACCTCGGGGACCGGCTGATCCGCGTCCTGCACTCGATCAGCTTCATCGATGATCCCACGCGCATGCTGCGCGCCGTCCGGCTCGAGCAGCGTCTGGGATTCACGATCGAGGGGCGCACGCTCGAGCTGATGCGCGAGGCGATGCCGCTGCTTGATCGCGTCAGCGGCGAGCGGCTGCGCGATGAGCTCGGCCTGATCTTCGCCGAACCGTGCGCCGGACAGGCGCTGGCGCGCCTGCACGCTCTCGGCCTGCTGGCGGCGGTGCATCCGGCACTAACGTGGGATCCGTGGATTCAGGCGCGTTTGGAATCGGCGCGTGCCTTCCAGCCGCCCGACGCCTGGAAACTGCACCAGCCGCCGGATGCCGAACGGCTGCTCTACGCCTTGTGGCTGGCTCGTCTGGACGCCAACCAGGTGGCCGCCGTCTGCGATCGCCTGCACTTCTCGCTGGCCACGCGGGCCGTGGTGGTCGATGCCAACCGGCTGACCGCGGCGCTCCCCCGCTGGCCGGCCGGTGTTTCCCCCAGCGAAGTGGCCACGCGCCTCGATGATGCCGGCGAGGAGAGCCTGGTGGCCGCCTGGCTTGCGCTCGCCGAGTCGCCCGACGCTTGCGCCGTGCTAGCCTCCTACCTGGCTGTGTGGAGGCGCGTCACCCCGGTAACCGATGGGGGGGCGCTCCGCCGTCTGGGGCTCCCCCCGGGGCCTGTGTACCGCCAGATCCTCAGCGCGCTGCGTGCCGCCTGGCTCGACGGTCAGCTGGAGACCGCCGAGCAAGAGGCTGAGCTCCTGCGCACGCTGATCTCCCATCGGGAGGCGAATGGCTGAAGCGCCCCCCGTCGTCATCCGGCAGGCCCGCGCCGACGACCTGGAGCCCATCGAGTGGGACGGTGAGTACCGGCGCTACCGGCTCGTCTATCAGCGCGCGTACGCCGAGTCGCAGCGCGGCCGGCGCGTCCTGCTGGTCGCTGAGGCAGACGGCCGGGTCATCGGGCAGATCTTCGTCCAGGTTGACTCGGCTCTCAGCGGTGGCAATAGCCGAGCGGCCTACCTGTACGCCCTGCGCGTCCGGCCGGAGTACCGCAACCGCGGCATCGGAACCGAGTTGGTGCGCGAGGCCGAGTCCATCCTGCGTCAGCGGGGATTCGTTAGGGCTTTGATCTCGGTGGCTCAGGACAATCACGCCGCCCGGCGCTTGTACGAGCGACTCGGGTACGACGTCTTCGGCGAGGACGCGGGGAACTGGACGTATTTCGATGACCGGGGCCAGATCCAGGAAGTCCACGAGCCGGCCTTCCTGCTCGAGAAGATGCTCTAGGCCCGCGCCATCGTGGATCCTCCAACCCATTCGATAACTCGCGTGCCGCCCGCGCTGCAATCGCCGCGCGCTGCGTACGCATGTGTGATGCTGTTGGCGCATGACGTCGCCCCCGGCCGGCGTCCACGAGCCATTCTCCCAGGCGGCGTGGCACGGTTCTTGCTCGCTGACCCCGGACAGACCGATGGACCTGCTTGTGTCCGTCGGCCGATCGCCCGCATGCGCAAACGACCCGCCGCTCCCGCTCCGAAATGAGCGATCACCTTCCACCGGCAGGCGCTGGCCTCAAGGCCGTAGCCATTCTCGCCGCGTGCCTGGTGCTGATCACGGGCTGCTCCCGGCAGTCTGGGATTCAAGGCAGGCTGCCGGCGCCCTGGAGCGGCGAGATCCCCTTGCCGAGCATCGAATCCGAATCGCCGCCGCCCTCCGCCACGCCGCATCCCATCTTCAGCCTCCTACCGACGGCGCGCCCCGCTGGAATGCCGGATGTTGAGCCCACACCTGACGCGATCCGCGAGCCGCCGGTACTCAGGACCTCGGCGGATACGTACGTGGTCCAGCCGGGCGACAGCCTCAAACGCATCGCCGGGCAATTCGGCGTCAGCGCCGAGAGCATCCTGCGCGCCAACCGGCTGGCCAACGCGGACGTCCTCCCGGTGTGGATGGCTCTCATCATTCCGGCGCCGGTCCCGCAGCCGGCTGGCCCGCGGAACAAGGAGCTTCCGGACTCCGAGCTCGTCTTCGGCCCGGCGGCCGCCTTCTTCGATGTGCAAGCCGAGATCACCCGCCAGGGCGGCTACCTCTCGGGCTACTCGGAGGAGGTCGAGGAGCGCGTGCTTTCCGGCGCGGAGATCGTCGAGTTGGCCGCGCGGCGCTACTCGGTCAACCCGCGCCTGCTGCTGGCCGTACTCGAGTTCCAGAGCGGATGGCTGCGCGCGTCCAACCCGGACGCATCGACTCGGGCGTATCCGATGGGGTTCGTCCGCTTGCGCCGCGAGGGGTTGTTCAGCCAGGTCTCGCTGGCGGCGGACATGCTGAACAAGGGCTACTACTTGTGGCGCGCCGGCTGGGCGGGACCGTTTGTAACCCCGGATGGCGCCGCCATCCCGCCCGGCGAAGGCATCAACGCCGGGACGGCAGGCGTTCAGTACCTGTTCTCACACCTGTACGCCTCCGATGCCTGGCGACGCGTCGTCGGCCCTGACGGGTTCTACGCCACCTGGACCTCTCTCGTTGGCAACCCGTTCTACCGCGGCGTCGAGCCGCTGCTCCCGCCCGACCTGGTGCAGCCGGAACTTCACCTGCCCTTCGAGAACGGGATTGCCTGGTCGTTTACTAGCGGCCCGCACAGCGGCTGGGACACCGGTGCTGCCTGGGCGGCGCTGGACTTCGCCCCTCCGGGCGACGCGCTCGGATGCGTATGGTCCAACGCCTGGATCACGGCGGCCGCCGACGGGCTGGTGCTGCGCGCCGATCAGGGGGAGCTGATCCTCGATCTGGATCAGGACGGGGTCGAGCAGACCGGTTGGGTGCTGCTCTACATGCATGTGGAGAGCCGCGATCGGGCGCAGCCGGGGACGCGCGTGCAGGCCGGTGATCGCCTCGGCCACCCGTCCTGCGAGGGCGGCGTGTCAAACGGGACGCACCTGCACTTGGCACGCAAGTATAATGGCGAGTGGATCGCCGCCGACGGGTCCTTGCCCTTTGTCTTGGATGGATGGGTGTCGAAGGGGGCAGGGCGTGAGTACGATGGCACGCTGGAACGCGGCGACGTGATCCTTGAAGCCTGCGATTGCCGCAACGACGGCAATCAGGTCGCTCGCTGAGGCGCGCGTGCAACCCCGCCGACCTGCTGCCTTGCTCCCGGTCGTACTAGCTGCTGTGAGTCTGCTTGGCTCCCTACTGGCCTGCGCTCGCGCCGATGTGCCGTCGCCCAACGGCTCCGGCAGCTTGCCCGTCGCCGTGCCGCCGACGGCGACCCCCGGGCGACCTCTCGTCGAGACGGTCGACGTGGCGCCGACCCTCGTCCCGACGCCGACGATCCAGTCGCCGGCGCCGCTCGTTTCGCCGACTTTCCCGCCGACGGCCGTGATTGATCCAGGCGCCGCCGGGGAGACGGTGCTGTATGAGTCCCAGGCTGGGGACACGCCGCGGGCTGTCGCCGTACGCTTTGGCGTCCTGCCCTCCGACCTCTCCTCACCCGGCGGCCCGCTGCCCGACGAGGGGGCTCTGATCAATGCCGGGACTCGGCTGATCATTCCTCGCCGGCTCGACTCCTCCGGCCCCTCCGAGCAACTGATCCCCGATAGCGAGATGGTCTTCTCGCCCAACGCCGCCGACTTTGACGTAGGTGGATTCGCCCGAGGCAAGGCAGGCTACCTCACGCGCTATCAGGAGTTTGTGGCCGGAGAGATGCGAACCGGACCGGACGTCCTGGCCCTGGCGGCGCGCGACAACTCGGTCAACCCGCGGTTGCTGCTGGCGCTGCTCGAGCACCAGGCCGGGTGGGTCACGAATCCCACGCGCCCTTCCGGCAACCAGTGGAAATACCCGATGGGCTGGATCGAGCCGGGCGACGCCGGGCTGTACCGCCAGCTCACCTGGGCGGCCAACGAACTGGGCAATGGCTACTACGGCTGGCGCGCCGGAACGATCACGGAGATCCGCACCCGCGACGGGGTCAAGATCCGGCTGGCGCCGGACCTCAACGCCGGGACGGTCGCGCTGCAGTACTATCTGGCGCTGCACGACAGCACCCAGAAGTGGGCCACGGATATCGGCCCAGATGGATTCCTGGCGACGTACGAGCGCCTGTTCGGAGACCCCGATTCTTACTTCCACCCGCTGTATGAACCGGGTATCGAACAGCCGTCACTGATCCTGCCCTTCCTGCCCGGGCATATCTGGTCGTTCACGGGCGGCCCACACGGCGCCTGGGAGCGCGAGGCGGCCTGGGCGGCGCTCGACTTCGCCCCGTCCACGACCATCTCGGGTTGCAGCGTCTCGGATGACTGGGCGGTGGCCGCCGCGGCAGGGCTCGTGCTGCGCAGCGAGAACGGCGTCGTCGTCCTCGATCTCGACGGCGACGGCCGCGAGCAGACTGGCTGGTCGCTGCTCTACCTGCACATTGCCTCCAAGTCGCGAGTCGCCGCCGGCGAGTTCTTGCTCGAGGGCGATCTGATCGGCCATCCATCGTGCGAAGGCGGCACAGCGACCGGAACGCACATCCACCTTGCGCGCAAGTACAACGGTGAGTGGATGCTGGCCGACGGTGCGCTGCCCTTCACCCTGAGCGGCTGGCAAGCACGCGCGGGGACGAAGCCCTACGAAGGCGCGCTGCTTAAGGACGGGCAAACCGTGTTGGCCTGCCCGTGTGCCTCGAAGGAAACGCTACTCTCCCGATGAGACCCGCTTCCAGGATTGTCCTGCTTGCGCTTGCGGCGGCTGTGGCCGCGTGCGCTCCCGCCCCGCTGTCCACCCTGTCGGCGGCCTCGCCCACTACCACCGTGGAGATCGGCGGTCCGACCCCGCTTCCGGTGCGGACCCCGCATCCCCCTGGCGAGGTCTTCGTCTACGAGACACAGCAGGGCGACACGCTCCCGGCCGTGGCGGCCCATTTCCGTTCCAGTCTGCGTGAGGTGTTGGCCGCCAACCCGAACCTGCCGGCCGGGCTTACAACGCTCCCGCCGGGGTATCCGATCCGCGTTCCGGCGTACTACCTGCCGCTGGGCGGCTCGCCCTTCCATATTCTCCCGGACAGTGAGGTGATCAACGGGCCCGGGGCTGTGGGCTTCGACACACAGGCGGAGATCACCTCGCATGCCGGGTTCTTGGCCGGCATGACCGACTACGCCAATTCCCGCCAGCGGCCGGCCTGGGAGATCGTCGATATCGTCGCCCGCGAGTACTCGATCAACCCTCGGCTGCTGCTCACCCTGCTCGAGAATGGGTCCGGCGCGTTGACCAGGCCGGAGCCGGCGGGCGAGGCAATGACGTCGCCTCTCGGCTACACCAGCGAGCGCTACCGCGGCCTGTACCGCCAGCTCATGTGGGCGGCCGAGGAGCTGAACGACGGCTACTATGGGTGGAGGGGTGGAACGCTTACGCAGCTCGAACTCGCCGACGGCCGCCTGGTTCGGCTCGATCCCTGGCTCAACGCTGGCACCGCCGCGCTTCACAATCTTCTTGCCGCCATGTACCCTCAATCCGACTTCGATCGTCAGACAGGGCCGGATGGTCTGCAGCGAATGTACCGGTCGCTATGGGGGGACCCGTTCGAGCGTCAGGTCGACTTCATCCCCGGCAACTTGCAGCAGGCGGCGCTGGCGCTCCCGTTCGTGCCCAACCGCGTCTGGGATTTCAGTGGAGGCCCGCACGATACATGGGGCACCGCGCTGCCGCTGGGTGCCCTCGACTTCGCCCCACCGGCGATGGAGGGCGGCTGCGCGCTCTCGGGCGAGTGGATCGCCGCGCCGGCGGCCGGGATCATCGCACGCAGTGAAGAGGCCACGGTTGTGCTGGATCTGGGTGATGACGGGGACGAGCGGACGGGATGGGCGCTGCTGTTCTTCCATGTCGGCACCGAAGGGCGCGTCGCCGCCGGCACCGTCCTGGAGCAGGGGGGGCAGCTCGGCCACCCGTCATGCGAGGGTGGCCGATCCACGGGCACCCACTTTCACATGGCCCGCAAGTACAACGGCGAGTGGATGCCTGCCGGTGGGCCGCTGCCCTTTGTCCTCGACGGTTGGGTGGCAGCCGCCGGGCAGCAGCCGTATGAAGGGACGCTGACCAAGGGCTCGAAGGTGATCTCGGCCTCGACGACCTCAACGGCGGCCAATCGCATCCTGTACACGCTCCCCGGACAAGACGCCCCGTAGACGCGGACGGGTTTGGGCCTGCCCCGCTTCAGCGGCCCTTGCCTGCACAAGGCCTCTCAGGCTCGAATCACGAGCGCCCGCCGTAGCGGGCGCTCGTCCGATGGTACGCCCAGCATGGGCGCTGACTAGGAAGGTGGAAGTCCTTCCCGGGGGTTGATGGCACCCACCGTAGCCAAGGGCAAGGGCGTCGTCGTGAGGCGGGGTCCGGAGGAAGCCGGAGGCAA
>Ga0315274_10014549_pt1 | contig 11156 bp, 6 predicted proteins | sample YL17G02_20_MG_FD_203700 | JGI IMG/M metagenome (GOLD analysis project Ga0315274, IMG submission 203700) | Sediment microbial communities from Yellowstone Lake, YNP, Wyoming, USA - YL17G02_20 | ecosystem: Environmental > Aquatic > Freshwater > Lake > Sediment | place: USA: Wyoming | collected...
GTCCTCCCGCAGGACGCTGACCTCCTCATAGCATTTGGCCGGCGCCTCGGGCCTCGGCAAAGCCGCGGCTTGGGTGGAACCTTCCGCTCCCTTGCCCGCCGCCGGGACCCGGCCGGCTGCTATCGTGTGGCCCATGAGCAGCTGGTCCCGCGAGTGGATGAGGGCCTTCTTCATGATGTCGAAAGACGGCAGGCGCTTCGATTTGTCCGGCTCGATGGCCTTCAGAATCGTTCTGCTTAACAAGTCGGGGATAGCGGGGTTCGACTCAGCCGGCGGGCGGGTTCTTCCCATTGCAAACTCATCGCCCGTGAGCAGTTCGTAGGCCACGACGCCCATGGCGTAGACGTCGGCCAGCGTGGTCACGGACGCGGTTCCCTCGAAGCACTCGGGCGCCATGTACTTCGGCGTTCCCAGAACCACGTTCTGCCGCGTGAATCGCGTTTCATCGGGGTTGGCGTGATAGGCAACGCCGAAATCGAGGAGCTTCACTTCGCCCAGGTCGTTCACCAGGATGTTGGCCGGTTTGATGTCGCGATGCACCACCCCCCTTTGGAACGCATAGTGGAGAGCGTCGCAGATCGGTATGAGGCGCCCGATTTTCTCCACCAGGTCCTTCTTGTCCCCGTCGACGTCAAGGGGGCGTCCCTCGAAGTACTCCATCACGATGTAGAGGATTCCCTGCGATTCCCCCTGCTCGTAGACCTGGATGATATTGGGATGGTTCAGTCGCGCGATGATCTTTCCCTCCCGCTTGAACCGGTCCACCATCCCCTCGATTCGAGAGATCTGGCGCCTCAGCGTCTTGATCGCCACGGGGCGGTCCAGGGAGATCTGCCAGCACTTCGAGACCATGCCGAAACCCCCGACGCCGAGGACCTTCTGGAAACGGTAGTCCTTGAGGTGGGTGAGGAAATGGGTGACCTCCCGGGCCTCATCTCCGCGGCCCAGATTCTGTCGGATCTTCTCCAGCGCGAGGTGACGAGCCACATACTTCTTGATGACCGACTGAGGCGCCACGACCGGGTTGATCGCCACGTCGAGACATCGCGAGAGATCATCGATCAACTCCCGATCCGTGGGGTCGGCCATCACCAGAGTGAGGGTCCGCCCGGCGCGGGCCAATGGGAAGACGTCGCCTTCCGAAAGGACTTCCGCCGGGATCCCCTCGAAGAGCTCGGGGCGCAGGTGAATCGACGCTTCATCAATGGCGGGAACGCGGAACCGCTCAGCGAGGAAGGCGCCGAGCGCGCTCTCCTCGACGTAGCCAAGTTTGACGAGGTGATAGCCGATGCGCTGGCCCTTGCGCAGCTGGTGGTCGAGAGCCGCGTCGAGTTGCTCGCGGTTGATGAGCCCGGCTCGGAGCAGACTCTCGCCCAGACGGCGCGGGCGGACCCAGGGGGCCCGTGCGCCCGCGAACCTCGATCTGACGAGGGCGAAGAGCCCTCCCGTGTCGCTCGCCATTCGCCCGGATCCTCTCTTCAGCGGTTCGCCATGCTCCGTGCATCCCCTGTCGGGCCGTCGCGAGCCACGGCTCGGCGGCCCGCCAGTCCCCTACATATTCTTCGGCTTCACGGTCTCTTCTCTTCAGCGTTCTTTCTCTTGCGAGGCGCCAACCCGAAGGGTCTTGCCGTGCACGTCGGAGCGCCCGAGAAGATCGCGCACCGCGCGCGCAATCTCGTCCGGCCCGGGAAGGGCCCGCCGATCATTTCCGGATGAAACGGGCGCGTTGGCCGCCCCGCATTCGCGCCGCGGCGCCGGTCCAAGGATGATGTTCGCGCAGATCCGTCCGCTCCCTGCATGGCACGCCGAAAGCAACTCGCGAATCCCGTGACGGAGCTTCGCCTCCTGCTCCGGCAGGGACGCCTGAGACGGCGGTGCATCGCCTTCGAATGCCGTGATCACGATTGCCAGGCGTCCCGTCGGGTGCGAGCGTCGCAGGTGAGGGGCGGCTGCCTCGACCCAGGAACGCAACGACTTCCAGTCCGGTTCCCTTTCCGAATCCGGTTTGGGTTGCGGAGTCTCTGATACCGCGGAGTCGAAGAATTCGCCCCCTTCTCCGCCGATCAGGACGACGGCGTCGAGCCGACCGAAGCTGTCAATGATCCGTTCGACCGCGCTCCGGGCAGGCGCCTCTCCGTCCACAATGTCGGTCGAGATCGGGAGAACAATCGCGCCGCCTCTGGTCGCGCGGACCGCCGTTTCCAGCGCCGCATCCTCCTCACGCGGCTCATAGGCGATGGCTATGCGCTCCCCGGGACGCGCCAGGATCTCGGAAACGGCCGCGCCGACGCCGCCGATCCGGCCGCCTATCAGGATGGACCGCGGTTTCGTCACGTCCGAGGGGGAGGCGACCTTGGCGCTCGGCGCGCCCGGCGGTTCTCCCATCTTCTGCCGCTCCATTCGGAGAGATGTGGGGAAGCGAGACCTTCGGCGGCAAGCGCGGGCCGGTGACGGGCGCACTGAGAGGCCGGGCGGGAGACCGGCGGCGAGCCCCATCCAGCGCGCCTTCCCGCCCCGGGGAGCTCGGTCAGCCCATGACGCTCTCGGCCGCGCGGCGCCTGGCGTCGAGCCTCCGAACTCCGGCTTTCAGGCGTCCGCCAGCGGGAGCCGAACGGTGAAAGTCGTGCCCTCGTTCAAGTTGCTTGCCACGTGGATGACCCCTCCGTGATTCTCCGCAATCCGCTTGCACAAAGTCAATCCGAGCCCCGTCCCGCCTGGTTCGTGCGCCTTGGCGTTCGGGGCGCGGAAGAACTCCTCGAAAATCCGGTTCATTGACGCAGCGTCGATGCCGATCCCGTTGTCTTCCACCTCGAGCACTCCTTCGTTTCCGGATTGTTTCAGACAGACCCGGACAGAACCCGAATTCAGGGTGTAGCGCAAGGCGTTGGCGACCAGGTTTTTCACCAGGCAGAGGATTTCCTCCTGATCTCCCTGGATCCGACACGTCTCCATATCCAGGTTCAGGTTGATCTGCCTGGCCTCCGCCACGGGCCCCAGCTCATCAACGGCCCGAGCCACAGTCGCCCCCAGGTTGAAACACTCCGTGTGTTCGACCGCTTCCACCGCCTGGAGACGCGAGTAATGAAGCAAGTCGACGACCAACTCCTGAAGGGACTCCAGGCGCGCAGTGCAACGTTGGAGGATCTGCGTGGTTTCAGAATCAGTGATCTGCTTGGCGAGCCGCTCGCGCAGAATCGAGAAGAGCCCCTGCAAGGCGAACAAAGGGGATTGCATCTCATGACTCGCCACGCGCATCAGGTACGCCTTGGCCCGACTGACCTCCTCCAGTTGAGCGTTCATCACCCGAATCTGCCGCTCACGGCGGCGCAGGCGCTGAGAGATCGAAGAGGAGACGTAGACCATGAGAAAAAAGGCCGCGTTCATGAACACGCACGGCAGGTACGCTCGGCCGAGGTAGTCGGGGACCGCCGCGACATGCCCTAACGAGAAACCTTCGATGGAGTGATGGGCGATCCGGCCGGTCGCCTCGAGCAGCGTCATCCCGTCGAGCATCGCCGAGGCCAAACCGGCAACGAGGAAGGCAAGCCAGGGCCGCAACAACACGCTGGCCACCACCATGTGAAAGACGTAGCACACCACGAAGACACTGTCGATCCCGCCCGTGTAATGCACGATCCCGCTCAAGGCGATCAGATCGACGGAGATCTGAAGCAGAGCGAAAGAGATGATCTTCCCGCGCGAAGGTCGGGCAAGGCGGCGCAGGCGATGGTTGATGAAAACGAAGAGAAGATTGTAGGCGGAAGCGACGGCAACCAGAAGGAACAGCACGCCCAGCATCTTCGACGAACCAAGCACGCAAAGCGTGTACAGGAGCCCGATGCAGAAACCTCCCAGACCGATCCACCGGAACTGGATGAACCATCCCAGGCGGTTGTAGAGCTCGCGCTGGTGCGGCGTAAACTCATCGGGGCGAGTCACCGGTGGATTTTCCATGTCGGGTGTTCCGAAAACCGTCGGGCCGATGGTTTCCCCTAGAGCGTCTTTCCCCTCGGTCGGTCCTGGATTGTCCGCTCCCATGAGGAACCGCCACGGCGCCCGGAAAGACAAATGCAGCTGGAGCGTTTGCTCGTAAAGGAACCGGACGGTCCAGGCGACGGGCGTCCTAGACAACCGCCCGCCGGCCTCAGACCGCGCATGATTCACTAAACCACATTCTTCGCGGCCAGGCAAGCGGCTTCGGCGCGCGGCGCGGCGCGCATCGGCCTTGACGGCCCGTGTCTCGTTTGATAGAGTCCCCCGCGCCTTTGGCAGAATGCCCCCGTTCTTCCGGGACAGACGTTCAGAGGGACATCTTCGGGAAAAAACGGGCGAACAATCCATGTCACCCATTCTCGCGCGCCGCCATTTCTCACGTCGGGAGGTTTAGCGCCATGCCGTTCCGAAAACATCGGCAGTTCCTTGCCTTGGCCCTCTCTCTGGTTCTTGCGTTGCTCGCCTCCGCAGGAAACGGGCGGGAAGAATCCCAGGAGAAAGAGGGGGAGGCCTGGTACGAGAAAGACCGGGGACCGCAAGTCACGGATGAGGGAAAACCGCCGTCCATCGGCGCCAAGATCGCACTCTACCCCGTCAACCGCATCGCCGACCTTCTCGACGTCGCGACGGTCAATCTGGGCTTTGGCCTCGGCCTGCATTTCAACGGCCACGCCACGCGAGCCCTCCAGCTGGGCGCCGGCGGGTCCGTCATGAGCAAGCTGGGTCTGGACGGCCGGCGGGCCGGCATGTTCCACGAGACCCGCGGCGAGCTCTCCGCCCTCTTCTTCACCATGGAGAGGTACAAGCGGACCCGAGCCTTCGGACCGATCCCGGAAGCCGATACCTCGACGGCGCGGGACCGTCTCTACCTGGACGCGCGGCGCTTTACAGGCGTCGGCGCCGGGGTAAGCGCGGCCATCGTCGGCGTCGAGGTCGAAGCCAAACCTTCCGAGGCGGTCGACTTCCTTCTCGGCGTTTTCGGCGTCGATCTCAAGAGAGACGGCTATCCCCGCCGAATCTTCCGTCCCCATTACAATCGCTTCTACACCGGCCGCCGCCAGGGGATCGACAAGATCGTTTTCGTCACGTCCCGCGTGGTCTCCAGCCCCGATCTGCGAGCGGAAGCTCGGGAAGGAATCACGGTCTACAACAACCGGGCCAGGTCATCGTTCTTTCTGGGGGAGTTAGGCGTCCTGACGGGGAAAGACGACGACCTGCAAGAAGCGAAAGACCTTCAGAGCGACGTCGAGGAACGCGGCTACGACGCCGTCGAGGCCGTGGCCCTCGAACTGGCCCGGCAGTTCCGCGACCGCGCCTCGATCGAAGTCGTGCCGCCGACCGCCCTTGCCGAGTTCCGGGACAAGAAGGTGGAGAAGAGACTGGGCGCCGAGAGAATCGTCCGGCTGCCCAATTACAAGGGGCTGTGCAAGGAATACGGCGCCGACGCCGTCTGCGACGTTCGCCTGCTCGAGTGGAGTCTCTATCGCGACACGCTGGGGCAAGGTCTGCGCTCACGCCTCCACGTCGAGTGCAAGATCATCCATGCTCTGCACCCCCAGAGCCCGCTGCTCGCCGACATCAGCGTCATCGCCTACGACCGCAGCAAACAAGGCAACCGTCTCCTGGACTTCGCCAAGGACGAAGGCCGCCTGGTTCAGTTCGAAACCGAGCAGGCCGTCGAACGAGTCGTTGCCGTCCTCAGCGACCTGCTGCTCGAGCGCTAGACGCGGCAAGCGCGGTCTTGACAATCCCGCTCCCCCAATGAGAAACCAGAGCCCCGCGGACGAACATGGAAGACCCCAAGAGAACTTCGCCGAAGCCGCGCCACGCCTCCCCGTCCCCTCTCCTGTTGCGCGCCGCCTTCGCGCTCTTCTTCCTATCGGGACTGAGCGGACTCCTCTATGAGGTGGTCTGGACGCGGCTCTTGCTCACGGTTTTCGGCGCCACCCTCTACGCCGTATCGACCGTTCTGGCTGCTTTCATGGGAGGGCTGGCCCTCGGCAGCTTCGGAGGCGGCATTCTGGCCGATCGAGTCCGCCGCCCCTTGCGCGTCTACGGCCTGGTGGAATTCGTCGTCGCCGCAACCGCCCTGGCCGTGCCCCTCATGCTGCGCCTGTGCCATCCAATCTACGAGGCCGTTTACAACCGCGGCCAGGCGGCCTTCCTGCAATTGAGCCTGCTGCGCTTCGCTCTCTCCTTTCTCGTCCTCCTGATCCCGACAACGTGCATGGGGGCCACGCTGCCGCTCCTGGCGCGGTTCGTCGTACATCGAAGAGGAAGCCTGGGCAGCCGGATTGGGGGGCTGTACGCCGTAAACACCGCCGGCGCCGTGGCGGGGACTTTTCTGGCCGGCTTTGTGTTCATTGAGCGCCTCGGCGTCAACGCAACGATCGCCGTCGGGGCGATCCTGAGCGCCGCGGCGGGGCTCGGCGCGGCGCTCCTTTCTCTCAAAGGCGAGCGTCCCGCAACGTCGGAGGCGATCCGCGACTCCCTCCGGAGCGTCGACGAGACCCCATCGCCGACGGATTCCGGAACCGGAGAGACCCGGACGGCTGAAGCAGAAGGCCTTCCCCGTGCGGATGCGGTCGGCGGGGCCGATGCGGTCGGCGGGGCCGATGCGGTCGGCGGGGCCGATGCGGAGACCCCGCTCTGGCTGGCGCGGGTGGTGTTGGCGACTTACGGCGTTTCGGGATTCGTTGCTCTGGCCTACCAGGTCTTCTGGACCCGCACGCTCGTCTTTCGTTTCGACTATCTAAAGAACACGACCTACTCCTTCAGCGCCATGCTGACGGTGTTCCTGATTGGCCTGGCGGCGGGCAGCGCCGTCATGGCGGCCCGGATTGACCGCCAGCGCAACCTCGCGCGCCTCTATGGTCTGATCCAGATTCTGACGGGCATCTCGGGAGCCTTCTCGCTCTTCATGCTCATCCGCTACGTTCGCCTTTTCAGCTTGGGCGATCCTCTCGATTCCCAGACGTTTGACTTCAACTGGACGTTGGCCGTCGCGAACGTTTTTCTGCGCACCGCCGCCACGATCGGCCTGCCGACGTTTCTCATGGGCATGGCCTTCCCCGTCGCGGCACGGGTCTGCGTGCGCCACTTACGGTCGATCGGCGCTGGAACGGGCAAGCTCTACGCCTTGAACACCGTCGGCGCCATTCTCGGCTCCTTTGCCGCGGGTTTCGTGCTGATTCCGGTTTTCGGCCTGGCGCGCGGTCTCTTGGCCCTGGGGCTGGTCAACGTCGCGCTCGGGCTCGTCGTTCTTCTGGCCAACCCCGCCGACACCCCAAAACGAAGGTCCGCCTGGGTTGCTCTGGCAGCCGTTGCTTTCGCGCTCTTCTACTTTCGACTCCCTGAGGCGTATTGCTTTCAGGAACTTCCGGAAAAGCACAAACTCATCGCTTACCGCGAAGGCTCGCTGGCGACCGTCAGCGTCGCCGAAAACTCTATCGGCGACCGCACGATCTACGTCGATAACGTGGGCGTGGCGGGAACGGATCGCATTCTCCTGACGGATCAGAAGAGCCTCGCGCATGTCCCGATGCTGATCCTCGAGAATCCACGGCGGGTCTTGACGGTCGGCTTTGGATCGGGCGGAGCGTCCTATTCCTATCTGCTCTATCCCGAGCTGGAGCGGGTGGACTGCGTCGAGATCTGCCGCACCGTGCCGGAACTCGCGGACGTCCTGAAGGACTCCAATCACGGGGTCCTGGATGAGTGGCGGGGCGGAGACGTCGAGCGGCGCGCGCTTCACGACGGCCGCTATCGCATCGTCATCGACGACGTCCGCTCCTATCTTCGCTTCACGAACGAGCGCTATGACATCATCGCTACCGACTGCACGGACCTGCGCTACAAATCCAACGCCAACCTCTACGACCTCGAGTACTTCGCGCTCTGTCGCCAAGCCCTCGCCGAAGGCGGCATGGTGGTCGTTTGGATGCCTCTGGGCGGCCTGTCACCCGATCTTTTTGCGTCGGCCCTGAAGACCTTCGCCGAAGTATTCCCCGAAATGACCATCTGGTACATGCACAACGAGCCGACTCATTATCTGCTTCTTCTGGGAACGCCCGAGCCCCTCAGAATCAGCGTCGCCCGCTTGCTCGAACGGATACAGCGTCCCGCCGTCCGCAAGGACCTGGCCGATGTATCGCTCCATCAGCCGGAGAAAATCCTGGCTTGCTTTCTCGCGCCCGCCGCCGCTTTCCAGGACGTGTTTGAACCCCTGCCCGTCAATACGGAGAACCATCCCATCCTGGAGTTCGAGTCCCCGAAGTACGGCTACAGCGACCAGCCGGTCATCGTCAACCTCGCCTTTCTGCGCCGCCGGCAAGCGCCCGTGGCCGCCTGCCTTGCCGACGCCGCCGCCCAGCCGGAATTCATCGAGCGCCTGCGCAAGTTCGAAAGCGCCGTCGACCCGATCCTTGAGGGCCACGCCCACATTCGTCAGGCCGAGCCGCAGGTGGTCGAGGCGGCGCGCGATTACTTGCGCGCCTTGGAGATCAACCCCGCGGACGAAAGCGTCCGGTTCTTGCTGACCTTCCACGATCTGCGACGGCGCATCGAACGGGAACCCAACGATCTCTGGGCGCTCGCGAGTCTGGCAGACATCGAGTTCATGCAAGGCGATTGCGCTTCGGCCGCGAATCGCTTCCACAGAGTGATGACCCTCACCGAGCGCTCGCCCAAGGACCCGGCGCCAGGCTTCTACAGGCGCGGCGCTCTCGGTCTGGCCCGCTGCTACCGCGAGCTCGGCCAACCGCAGAAAGGGCTGGACGTCCTCGACCGAGCCGCTTCGGCGGCGGGGCGCCGGGCTGACCTTGCGGAGAGCGGCGAGTTCCAGGAGTTGCGTCGCGAACTGGAGAGACTGGCCGCCAGATGAGATACACGGGCCGCCCCGTCAAGGGGAAGCCAACGTGGGAGGCAGCCTCCGGCCGGCGGCAATCGCCGGGGTCCTTGCCCAGGCCGCTCAGGCGTTTTGGGCTTGCCCCCTGTCTGAAACACTGTGTAATATGGCGCCGTTCGTCCCACAACCGGCCCCCTTTGCCGTCTGAACAAGCGAGGGGCGGGGGGAGGGACTTTCGCGAGCGACGGAAGGAGTTCCCTCAATGAGGCGCAGCGACATTCTCACCCTCGGACTCCTGGCCGCGGCGCTGGCGTTGCTCGCGATCTTCCCTTCGGACGCAACGTCTCAAAAGAGAAGCCCCCCCAGCGACCACGTCCTTCCCGTCCCCCCAGCGAGCGCCGAACCGGCCTCCGCTCCCCCTGGCGCCCGGCAGCCGGGCTCTCGGGAACGCGGGGAGAAGGACCTGTCGCGACCCTTTCCGGCCGCGGACGCCGACGACAAGGACACGGGGAGCTATTGGGCGAGTCCCAGATACCTCGACCAGTTCTCCCACAACGACCCGGCTCTCCGAATATCCAGACCCAAGCGCAAAAACGCCCCACCGCCCTTCAACACCCAGAAGGTGCTGGACAATCTGAGGGAGTTCCAGAGCGAGCGAGCCGAGAAGAAGTTCGAAGCGCCCGAATCCGAGTCCACCTACAACGCCCGGGCGCCCATCAAACCGACTCCCCTGTTTCAGTTCCCCGAACCGGAACCCCTTAGCTACTGACCGACCCAAGGCAGGGGGCGCCGAAGAGCGGCGGCACACCCCCGCCAGTCGGGGGAAATACGGGGCTTTTTGCGCCCTTGGAGCCGTTTTGCCCACATACGAGCGCAAAAATGTGGGCAAAAGCTTCGTCTTCCCTTCGCCACTCCAGACTTTGTTCCTCCGGACTCCAGACTCCCGACTCCTACACCCCCCGCGCCACGCAGACGACGATCCGGCTCTCCGCCACAGGGTCACCCCTCCGTGAGAGCCGCGTTGGGGTCCATGCGGAGCAGCTGGATCATGGGGATCGCTTCCGCCAGAAGAGCGACAAGACAAGTCACGGCGACGACCGACGGCAGGTGTCCCCAGAGAACCCGCACGGCGGCCGTGTTCACGACAAGAAACGGGGAAGTGAGCCACACGGCCAGCTTCGACCCGGCGATGAACCCCGTCAGCGCCGCCGCCGCCGCCAGGATGAGCATCTTCCCCGCAAAAAGCCCCACGATGCAGGCGTAGTCAGTTCCCATGGCCAGAAGAATCGCGACTTCTCCCCGCCTTTCCGCGACCTCCTGCAACCCCGTGACAACAATGATGAGAACGGTAACGGCAAGAGCAATCCCCAGCAGGCAATAAAGGGACCTCTGCGTGGTCCGCCGGGCCAGGTAACGGCCCTCGGCGACGGCGCTCTTGGAAATGTGCTTGAACCCGGGCTGCGCCTTCTCCAACTCCCGGCGCTGGCTCTCCTCGATCTCGGCCAGCGACCCGCCGCGTTCGAGGCACTCGAAGGCCAGGATCGCGTTGATGCGGCCCTCCTGCCCCAGGAGGCGCTGGCAGTCCGCGAGCGGGATGTAAATGCGGAAGTCGTCTAGCGTTCCCTTTGGGGGCAACGTTTCGACCACGTCAAACTCGGCGCCCAAGATCGGCATCCTACGGCTCTCCTTCGCGCCGCCGACTTCCCGGTTGCCGAGAAGACTGGCCGCGGACGCGCCAAGTCGCGCCTGCCCCGGGTCAAGGGGCGGCATCATGTTGCCTTTCTCGCGCGTCTCGTCCGCTCTTGCCACCGGCTCGATCCCCGTGAGGAGGCACTCCACCTCGCCAAGACGAACGCGCTTCTGGAGAACCGAGACGTAGTACTTGGACGCCAAACGAGGGAACCGGGCCAGGTGATGCGCCGTCCGGTCTGAAAACAGAACCTGCCGGTCCGTGCAAAGGTGAACGTCGAGAGGGTTGGCCTTCTCTGGAAGAATGAGCATGTTGTGGCCCATGTTTTTCATGATCAACTGCATGGAACGGTTCGTGAAAAGGCTCGTATTGCGAAGATAAACGTAGAGCGCGACCACTGAAGACATGGCAAGGAACACGAGCAAGACGATGGACCACTTGTACCTGGCCTGAGCCAGCAGCATTCTGAAGAACATCCGCTGGAATCCCTATGCCGTGGGGCGGCGTTTCCTGACGTCGAGGAGGCTGGGGGCGTCAGATGCTGTTATCGAACCGTGTATCGCCGCCGGTCCTTGGGATATCGCCCGCGCTCTTCGTCCCGTTTGTCGGACTGTAGATCAGGGTTTG
>Ga0315274_10014550_pt1 | contig 11155 bp, 15 predicted proteins | sample YL17G02_20_MG_FD_203700 | JGI IMG/M metagenome (GOLD analysis project Ga0315274, IMG submission 203700) | Sediment microbial communities from Yellowstone Lake, YNP, Wyoming, USA - YL17G02_20 | ecosystem: Environmental > Aquatic > Freshwater > Lake > Sediment | place: USA: Wyoming | collected...
CTACTGCCATTGATGATGTCTGTCCTACCCGTGACTATATGGACAAACTAACTGATAAAGATATATTTTATATTGGTTCTAAGAAAAGAATACAACTAGTGGATGTAGAAAGACTTGGTGGGTATAAAGATATCCTACAAGTACAGAATAGATTATCTGAATTTCCTATTCCACCCCCAAGTTACTCTGGTGCTTATGTTGGAGATGAATGGAGTATAGTTGATAGTTGTGGAGATTTCCAGTTTGCCTCCAGGGAATTATGGTATGAAGTAAAGGGTTTTGAAGAGTTTTTACTCTATCGTGGTTTCTATGATACTAATGTACAAAAGAAAGTTATCCTTAGTGGTAAGAAAGTAGAACTTAGAAATGAACTGCCTGTATATCATATTGAACATGCAGGAGGATTTGGTGGTTACGGCGGGATCAATAATCGTGAGAAGGCTATAGCAAACTTTCAATTACCGTCTAAGAATAAAGATACTTGGGGTTTCTCTGATTATAATTTTACTATCCTAACTATGAAAGACCTATAACATGATAAAAATATATGAGTACCAAAATAAAAATTTGGGTATGGCTTTTAAAAGAATTAGTAAAGCATTGCATGATTATTCACCCCCCGATATAAAATGGACAGATTATGCTGGAAGTGCTAGTATTATTCTTGTTCATGTTGTGGGTGGGGGAGAAGTCCCTATCATGGAGAATGTACTGGAGAGTGGTAGGAAACTTTTAATTATACAGCATGTAGTAAAAACTGGCGGTGTATATCCTTGGAACGAGTATTTCAAACAAGCAATTCTTTCTGTCTCATTTCATGATTTGGCTTCATACTACCCTAAAGATAGATTTAATAGTTATAGCACTCCTTGGGGTTACGATCCAAAAGAATTCTCTAGAATAGAAATGCCCAAAAAAAGAAAAGTACTTGGTACTGGTTATGTAGCAGATACTGAATGTCTTGATAAACTTTACCAAGCTTGCCTAAACACTGATAATATAATGTATCATACTGGCAAGGATTTTGAATTTGGTAAAAACTATTATCATCTTCCTTGGCTCAACGATGTTGGTTTCAACGAAATGTTAAATTCAGTACAATATACTAGTTGTCTTCGAGACATTGAGGGTTTTGAAATGATGGGTGTAGAGGGTTTAGTTTGTGGGGCAGTACCAATTGTACCTGCTTTAGATACTTATAGATGGTATAGAAAACATGGTATATTTGTGGATATGCATAGTGACATAACAAAACAATTAGAAGATATTCTAGTACTTACACCCACTCCACCAGATGAAGACGAATTAGAAGAGATACATCAGAAATTTAGTTGGGAATATATTGTTCCAAAAATCTTTGCACACTTAGGATAAAATATGACATATAAAATAGCACAAGATTGTCAATTAGCAAATGTAAATCAGTTATATGGAATATATTTCAATGACAAACTTAATGGTTATTTTGTTGAAGTAGGTGCTTTTGATGGTTATAATATGTCAAACACTTGGGGGTTAGCTGAAGCAGGGTGGGAAGGTTTGTATGTAGAACCTAACCATTTTCTTGCTGAACGTTGTAAAGAAGTACATAAAAGAAATCTGGTAGCTGTTGCAGAATGTGCTATATCTGATTTTGATGGTGAAACAGAACTTTGGTTAGAACCTAATAATACTAGTTGTACTATTGACAGAGAAACTATGGAACGTTCTCCTTGGGGATTTAAATATGATCCTAAACAAGTTATAGTAGTTACTGCTAGAAAATTAGATACACTACTTACTGTTTATAAAGTACCCCATAAATTTGATTTACTAGTTGTTGATGTGGAAGGAGCAGAATTGAAAGTACTTGCTGGTTTCTCATGGAAATTGTGGCAACCTAAAATGATTATCATAGAGGATTGTTATGGTAATGTAGACCCAGGTAAAACATTTCATACCAATGCCATTACTAATTGGTTCTTAAAAACAGATTATAAACATGTACAATATGATGGTGTAAATTCTATTTATGTATTAGAGGAGAAGTAATGACATATAAAGTATCAAACTCCTGCCAGATTGATAATATTAATAGTTTCTATGAAAAATACTTTGATGGTAAAACAAATGGTTACTTTGTAGAGATTGGTGCATATGATGGTTATACATTCTCTAATACGTGGGGTCTTGCTGAGGCTGGATGGAAAGGACTATATGTAGAACCTATTCCTAAGATAGCCAGACGTTGTGTAAAAGTACATAAGAATAATAAAGTAGTTGTTGCTAACTATGCTATTAGTGATTTTGATGGAGAGGTTCAGTTATATACTGGGCCTAGAGTTAGACAGGGTGGCAAGTATATAGATTTTCCCAGTAGCACTACTGAATATACACCCGATAAAGCAACTGGTTGGGGTAAGAAGTACAATCCCGATAGACATATGACAGTACCAGTTATAACTATAGATCAACTACTAAAGATGTATAAAGTACCCCACAAATTTGACCTATTGGTAATTGATGTGGAAGGTGCGGAGATGAAAGTACTTAATGGATTTTCTTGGAGAAAATGGTTGCCTAAGATGATAATTATAGAGACTACTACTAATGTTGAAGAAATTGATACTTGGTTTGTTAATAGAAATTACAAGTGTATACATACTGATGTATATAATTCTATTTATGTGATTGATAAAATATGAAGACATTAGTGCTAGGCTCTGAAGGATTTATTGGTAAACCCTTCTGCAATTATTTAAAGAGTATGGGTAAGGAAGTAGTTGGATTAGATATAAAATATCCTGGACACTATGACTTACGTTATGAATACTTAGATTTAGAAGATGTTGAAGCCGTTTATTTCTTAGCGTGGGACGTAGGTGGGGCTAAATATTTGTATGAGGAAGATACCCAACTTTACCAACTGAATTGGAATATCAAACTTTTATCTAATATTATGCCACAACTTCAGACAGCAAGAGTTCCCTTTCTATTTGCATCTAGTCAGCTTGCAGGGAAACCAGATACTGCATATGGTGTTACTAAAAGACTGGGTGAAGTGTGGACAAGTCTAATTGGTGGTACTTACCTTAGATTGTGGAATGTTTATGGAACTCTTGAAGAACCCTCTAAAAGATCACACGTAATATCCGATTTTGTTTATAGTGCTGTTAGAACAGGCAAAATTGAGATGATGACTACAGGGGAAGAGAGGAGACAGTTTGTTTACATTGATGATGTTTTCAGGGCTTTTCATGTAGCTATGAAAAAGAAACTCAATGGTACTTATGATGTTACAAATTCTAGATGGGTAAGTATTATAGATGTAGCAAGAATTATCGCTAAGGAAACTGGTGCTGAGATAATATGTGGTAAAGAAACAAGAGCCTCTGTCCATACTCCTGTAACTTTTCAACTTCCACACTGGACTCCTGTTGTTTCCTTAGAAGAAGGATTAAAGAATATGATAGAAAGGGCAAGAAATGAATAAAGGTATTTTATATTATTCCTCCAATGAACTGGATGATAGGATAGATTTAATTTGTAGAGAGCATATTATAAGTTCTGATTTACCTATTACTAGTGTTACTATAAAACCAATAGATTTTGGCAAGAATTTAGTTTCTCCCACCCCCAAGAGTTATCAGACTTTGTTTGAGAACATACTGTGGGGACTGGAAGAAATGACTGAGGATATAGTATTCTTTTGTGAAGCGGATATTTTATATCATCCAACCCATTTTGAATTCACTCCTGAGAAACATGACACGATTTATTATAATGGTAATTATTGGGTTGTACGAATGAGTGATGGTTTTGCAGTGCATTACAATATGGGGCCTCTTTCTGGACTATGTGCATATAGAGATATCTTATTAATTCACTATAAAGAAAGAGTAGAGTATGTAAGAAAGAATGGTTTTAGTTATAATATTGGTTTTGAACCTATGAGTCATAATAGAATAAGATGGGAACATATGTATAGAATGAAAAGGTTTTATCCACCCTTCCCAAATTTAGATTTGTATCATGGTAAGAATTTGACTAATAGAAAGTGGTCGCCAGACAAGTTTAGAACAAAACCTACATTTTGGGAAGAGAGTACGATAACTAATATTCCAGGATGGCCTAGATTACCAGAGATAGTAAAGGAGATGAAATGAGGGAGAATACTACTCTAAGATGGTGTTGGAAATGCAAACGAGATACTTTGCATACCCAGTGGAGTATATGTGTTGTTTGTTGCCCTGGTACTACTCATGATAATCCAAGAGATTTGCCCTTAGTTGTCCCAAGTAAAAGACCAATAATAAAAAAGGAGAAAATAAATGAGTGATGTAACAGTTGTGATTCCTGCCAGGAATGAGATATATTTGCAGAAGACAATTGACGATATCTTTAATAAAGCCAGAGCAGATACTGAAGTAGTCTGTATCTTGGACGGGTACTGGCCTAACCCCCCATTGAAAGATAATCCTAAAGTAAGACTAATTCATAGAGGAGTCTCACAAGGACTTAGAGATGGTATCAATTCTGCTGTAGCAATTTCTGATTCTAAATATATTCTCAAATGTGATTCACACTGCATGTTTGATGAAGGTTTTGATGTAAAACTAATGGCAGATTGTGAACCTAATTGGGTATCTGTTCCAGTGAGAAAAAGATTACTTCCTGAAGCATGGGAACTAGAAGAAGTAAAAGGCAGGCCTGATGTAGCTTATATGTATCTTAGTTATCCATATAATGCTGATGGAAGTCTTTGTGGGCTACATGGTAAGATATGGAATACACTAAATGTACGTGAGGATTTGAAAGCTACCAAAATAGATGATTTAATGACCGCCCAAGGTTCTGCTTATTTTATGCATAGAGATTACTTCTATGAATTAGAATTAATGGATAAAGAAACTTATAGCAACTTTTGGGATGAATTTCTTGAAGTTGGTATGAAGTGCTGGTTATCTGGTGGCAGAGTAGTTGTAAATAAAAATACTTGGTATGCCCATTGGCATAAACGTAATCGTGGTTATAATCTACCCAATGAAGTCAGCCATTCTGATATATGGTTGCAACCTAATGCTTGGCACAAACAAACTCTATCAATTCAATGGCTTTTAAAAAGATTTGCAGATAGATTTGGTGATGTAGGATGGCCCAAAGAATTTTATGAGTAATCATGCCACAGTAATTTATTATACAGCTAATACTGAATTAGAACCTTTTGCAACTAATATACGGAAAAGGTTACTTTCAGTTATTGGAGATTTACCACTTATATCAATATCTCAGAAACCTTTGGATTTTGGTAAAAATATTTGTGTGGGTGAAGTTAGTATGAATGAGTTCAATGAGTGGCGACAAGTTTTAATTGGATGTGAGGAAGCAACTACTCCATTTATTCTTGTTGCTGAAGCAGATGCTTTATATCCACCAGAATATTTTGAATTTGTTCCTACCGAAATTAATAAGATTTATAGATATAATCCAGTTTGGATAATGAGAATGGGAAGACCATTTTTCTTACGTAAAGATTGGACTGAGGGTGCACAAATAATTGGTAGGGAGTACTTTATTAGGTTGCTGACTACAACTCTTGAAGGACAACCCTTATGGAATCCAACTCCAAATGCTCAAATAAGCAAAGTTAAACCTGTTTTTCCTTATAGATCGTGGGGATATTTTGAGGGTAATCCTATGATAAGTACTAAAACTGGTCATGGAATGAGAGTTTTTACTGGAACACAAGTAAATACAAAAGGAGAGTACAGCCTACCTTATTGGGGTTTGTGTACAGATTTACAAAAGGAGTTATTAATATGATTCATCCGTCTGTTGAGTTAAGAGATAATCTTCCAGCCTTCTTTAATCAATTAGGTTTTAAAATAGGTGCAGAAATTGGAGTCAAGGAGGGTGGCTTTTCTTTGAAGTTATGCAAGGGTATTCCTAATCTGGAACTGTATTGTATTGATGCATGGCACAGATATCTTGGCTCTAAAGAAAGAAGAGACGAGGTTCAAGAAGCTCGTTATAATTTATGTGTCGAAAGACTTGCCAAACCTTACGGTGCAGAACTTATTAGGAAGTTAAGTTTGGATGCTGTAAAGGATTTTAGAGATGAATCTTTAGATTTTGTATTTATAGATGCCAATCATAAATTTGATTATGTTATGGAAGATATCATTGAATGGAGTAAAAAAGTTAGAAAGAGAGGAATTGTGTCTGGACACGATTACTATGTTTTTGGAAATGCAGGGGTGATAGAAGCGGTAGATGCTTATACAAAAGCACATAAAATTGAGCAGGTGTATTTTACATTAGACCCTGAAACTACATGGTTCTGGTTCAAATGATTACACACCCTACTATCAAGACAAGAGTTGAACTAGCCAAGTATTTTGGTGAGTTGGGTTTCAAAGTAGGTGCAGAGGTTGGTGTTTGCAAGGGAAAGATGTCACGAGTCTTTTTCTGGTTTGTACCCGATGTGAAATTGTATTCGATTGATCCTTGGATTTCAAATACAGATGATCCACATGATTATGCTAATGACCATGAGAATAACTATGCTCATGCACTTAGGATATTGAAACCTTTCAATGTTGAGATATTGAGAATGACTAGTATGGAAGCATTGAATCATGTTAATGACGGTACATTAGATTTTGTCTACATAGACGGAAACCATTCTTTTGATTATATCATGAGAGATATTATTGAATGGAATAAGAAGGTAAGAAAGGGAGGGATTATGTCAGGTCATGATTACTATAATCTTAAAGATGTAGATGTTGTTATTGCGGTGGATGCTTATACAACTGCCCACCATATTGAGGGGTTTATTACAGAAGAAAAACCTCATAGTTTTTGGTGGGAGGTAAAATGAGCTGGTCTGGTGGAATTACTGAATGGATCGAAGAAAATACGGCTTTTATCTCCGTTGTGTTTTCATGGAAATTACAGCAAGTCTATCAGCGTGCAATATGGTATAGAGAAGCCGGTTTTAATGTACGCGTGGGTGGACCAGGTTTATTTGCGAAACCATCCTATTTTGCAGATGTTGCAGAAATCGGCGGCCACGTTGACGCCCTGGTGCGTCATAATCCTGATGCGACCATAGCCAGCCGCGGTTGTCCGGTTGGTTGTTATTTCTGTGTTGTCCCAAAAATGGAGGGAAAAGAATTTACTTTACTCCCAGAGTTTACCCCACGCCCTATATTGTGTGATAACAACCTCTCCGCATTGCCCGCAGATTATCAGGATTACATCATCGAGAAATATCAAAAATATGGCGTTTCTTTACTTGATATAAATAGCGGATTTGAACCGCGGACATTCACTGATGAGGTTTATCGACGCTGGAAAAAGATTAATCGGGGTGCGTGGCGGTTGGCGTTTGATGAGGAAAAAGAAGCGGATGAGGTTTATAAAGCTATGCAGATTATCAAAGATGAACCATCCTATTCAAAACGTATTTATGTTCTGATCGGAAATGAACCTTTTGAGATTTGCTTACATCGCATCCTACGTGTTATTGAGTGGGGTGGCGAACCGCACGTACAGCCAATGATTCCTATGTATTCACTGGAAAAAAAACCAATCGTTCGGTTTGATTGGACGGTGCAGAAGTTGCGAGATTTGTCACGCTGGTCAAACCGCTGGATCTGGCGAACTGTCCCTTTTTCAGAATATAATAGAAACGCTTAAGGAGTGTAATCATATGCCTACCTGGTCGAAAAATCCAATCGTTGTTGACTTGTCACACTACAATACCTTTGACTTTTCCCTCGCCACAGGTTTCGTTGACCTGGTGATCTGCAAGTGTGGGGAACTAACCCCAGGTAGATCAGAGTCGATGCAGTACGACTACTCTTTCCCTGGCTACATTCAGCAGGCCCAGAACTTCGGCATCCCCGCCGGCGCCTATATCTACCTTTCCCCTGACTACTACATCATCGCCCAGCTCGCCGGCGGCCTGGACGCCTACAAGAACATGCCCCGCACTGCCAACCTCGAATACCAGCGCCTCAAAACCTGGACCGCTAACAAGGGCATCTATTGCCTCATGTTTGACATGGAAAAACAATGGCTAAACGCCGTCCCCGAGCAGGGACGCATCCCTTCAAACTGGGTCATGGCCAACCTTGACCTGATGTACAAGCATGTCAAAGAAGGTCAGGCAGCCAAAGAAATTCCCGACGTGCCCTTGATCCTCTACACCAGCGAACAATACGGCAAAGCCGCTTGCATGGTCGGAGGGGTCAACATGCTCGAAACCTGGGTTGCCAAACACCCCGATGTGAAACTGATGTCGGCCACCTGGATCGCTCCGCCAGTGATCTGCAAGTGGAGCGAAGTAAGACAATACTTTCCCAAAGACGCTCAATTCCCACCCTACATCAACAGCTTATCCCGATTGTGGTACTCCTGGTGACCTTCATCCTGGGCACCGCCATCGAAGACGCCGGTCAAGCCATCGGTAGCCGGCCACGGTTCCATTTCTCCCTGCTCCCTGCAACCCCCAGGGGGCCAGGTAGAGACAATTCATGGTTGTGATAATTCCTAATTATCGAAACCATGAGGTTCATAACATGAAAACAATATTCATAGGATAGGTAAAATGAATGATCTTAGCATAATCTATTATACAGCCAACTTCCTTGATGAACATAATCCATACTTTGTTGGAAATACTCGCAGAATCTTGAAGGAGTCTATAGGAGATACATCAGTTATTAGTGTTTCTCATAAACCAATGGATTTTGGAGAGAATATATGTGTTGGTGATATCGGACGTTCAAATAGAAATATTTACTGGCAAATACTTCAGGGAGCAAAAGCAGCAAAGACAAAGTATGTAGCCTGTGCAGAAGACGATGTATTATACCCCAAAGAACACTTTATCCTAAGACCTAAAACAGATGATATCTTATTGTACGATATTAACAAGTGGTCTATTTTTACGTGGTCTAGGCCAATGACATTTTCATGGAAGAAGCGTATGGTGATATTTGGTTTGATCTGTCTTAGGGATTTACTTGTGGATAGTCTTGAGGAAAGATTAGAAAAATATCCTGAATATGATACCAATAAGTTTTGTGGTGAACCTGGAAGATATGATGAATATCTTGGTGTAAAAGTTAGAAAGACAGAAGAGGGTTGGGGTGGCAGGTCAATGGTGCAGTTTTTCCACCCACACGGTTTAGGTTATATTCAAACTCCTAGGGGGAGAACTCGTCCTACTGGTGAAAGGAAAGCATTGGGAGAACTAAGAGGAACTTATCTTGTACCTTGGGGTTCTTGTCATGAGGCAATGAAACTCTATGATGAAAGCTATACTTATAAAGTTTGTCCTACGTGTGGACAGGAGATAGAATGAAGTGGAAAATGCACTGGGGTTCTCATATTCCCGTATTAATAAAACTTTTTGAACATACTAAAGGGGATGTATTAGAGTTAGGAATGGGAGTTTATAGTACCCCGCTTTTATTCTGGCTGTGTGTAGACGCTAATAGAAAACTAGTATCGTACGATAATGATGAAAGATATTTTAATATGGTTGGTAGAAATAACAATTCATTTCATGAAGCCCATTTGATAACTGATTGGAATTTCATTGACATTGAAAAGAAATGGGACATAGTTTTCATTGACGCTAATCCTATGGATACGAGAGCTAAGTTAGCTAAACAAGTTGCTAACTTAGCTACATTTGTAGTATTACATGACACTCAACCTAAAGAAGAGATGTATTATCACTATGAAGAAATATATCCAATGTTTAGAAGTAAATATACCTATACTAAGTTTATGCCCTATACTACAGTATTGAGTAATTTTGAATCATTGGATTTTCTTGTATGAACGCTACTTTACGTTTCTACGAAAACAAGTTACCCTATAAAGCAAGACAGTTCAATCATGTATTTCCTTTAGCATCTTATTTTGGGGAGATGATAGGGGAGAAAACGGAAGTAAATATTGCTGATTTAGGTGCAGGTTTATTTTCTACTACTGGTTCTACATATCCTACTGCAATTGTACATTTATATCCTTCTGATATATTAGCAAATGAATATAAAGAATTATTGAAAAAAGCTAAAGTTATACCTATAATATCCGTAGAAAGGCAAGATATGTTACAATTAACATATAAAGATAATTTCTTTGATATTGTACATTGTGTCAATGCATTAGACCATTGTGCAGACCCCCTGAAAGCATTACAAGAAATGTATAGAGTGTGTAAAATTGGTGGATGGATTTATTTAAAGCATTTTTATAATAATGCTGAATATCAGAAGTATGCTAATACTCATAAGTGGAATATTTGTAAAGCAGAAGATTGGGATGATTGTATCATTTGGAATAAAAGTACTAGATTTAATTTATCTGATTTTTTTATTGGATTTAATACAACCGTACAAGAAGTTGCTGTACCTGGATTAGAGGTTGTTTCAAAGTTAAGGAAAAGAGAATGACATACGATTTAAGTATCATCATCCCTGCTAGAAATGAGCTTTTTTTGAAAAATACAGTTGAAGATATTTTAAAAAATCGGCGTGGAAAAACTGAAATTTTAATTGGACTTGATGGTTCTTGGGCAGACCCCGCTATACCTCAACATCCTGATGTTACTATTGTTTATTATCCTGAAAGTATTGGACAAAGGGCAATCGCTAATAGATGTGCGAGTATTTCTAATGCGAAGTATTTGCTTAAACTAGATGCTCATTGCAGTATATCCGAAGGAATGGATGTAATACTTATGAACGATATACGGGAAGACTGGACTATAGTACCCACAATGAGAAATTTATACTGTTTCGATTGGAAATGTGTGAAGTGTGGTAAAAGGACTTATCAAGGGCCAACTCCTACAAAATGTTTTGATGAGAAATGTGATGGTACTAAATTTGTAAGGAAAATGGTTTGGATTGCAAAAGATAGACCTCAATCAAATTCTTATTGCTTTGATAACACTCCTCATTTTCAATATTTTAATGATTATACTCATCGCCAAGAGTATATAGAAATGTTAGAAAAAACGGGATTAACTGAAACTATGTCTTTGCAGGGTTCTTGTTTTATGCTTACTAGAGATAAATGGTTTGAACTTAATATATGTGATGAAGAATTTGGTACTTGGGGTAGTCAGGGAATTGAAGTAGCAGTAAAA
>Ga0315274_10014551_pt1 | contig 11155 bp, 10 predicted proteins | sample YL17G02_20_MG_FD_203700 | JGI IMG/M metagenome (GOLD analysis project Ga0315274, IMG submission 203700) | Sediment microbial communities from Yellowstone Lake, YNP, Wyoming, USA - YL17G02_20 | ecosystem: Environmental > Aquatic > Freshwater > Lake > Sediment | place: USA: Wyoming | collected...
CAGTATGATCTGGGCAGCCGCGCCGATTTCGTTGCCGCCATGGCTTTTTCGCTGAGCACGTTAAAACCAAGACCGGGCGGAAGCATCAGTCCTTTCTGCGAACTCCCCACGGTGACATCAACTCCCCATTCCTCATGCCGGTAATCAGCTGACGCCAGAGAAGAGATGGTATCAACCATGAACAATGCCGGATGCCTGGCCCGGTCGATAGCCGCGCGCACTCGGGCCATCCGGCTGGTCACCCCCGTGGAAGTTTCATTATGCAGGACGATGACCGCCTGGATGGCCTGTTCCGGGTCTTTGGTCAATTTCTCCTCGACCACATTGGGATCAACGCCGTGTCGCCAGTCTCCGGGAACGAAATCGACTTCCAGACCCAGTCGGGCCGCCAGGTTGCGCCATAAGGTGGCAAAGTGCCCAGTTTCGAACATTAATACCTTCTCACCGGGGGAAAGCGTGTTAACCAGTGCCGCCTCCCAGGCTCCTGTGCCGGAGGAAGGATAGATTACAACCGGGCCGGAAGTTTTGAAAATCTGCTTCAGCCCCTCCAGTACTTCTCGGGTAAGCTGCGCGAATTCTGGCCCGCGGTGGTCGATCGTTGGCTTGGCCATCATCCGTAGAACCCGGTCGGGAACGTTCGTGGGCCCGGGAATCTGGAGGAAATGCCGTCCGTTTTGAAAAGACATTGGGATTCCTCTCATTTCAAAGGGCATCCATTTTCAGGCGCCTTCATCCGACCGCTTGGATCGTTCGATAAACGACCTAAAAGACTCAAACTCGGGCATGCGAAAGGATTCCAGGGGACGGCTCTCGATAGGGTATTTACCGAAGTGTCGGACAGCGGCAATAGCCGCGTGCACGTTTTCGACGGGGGTATTTACCGAGACATCATTGAAAAAGAAGATCTGGCTCCGGGCTTGGGCTCCGGTGAGGATATACCTGCGACAACGATCCACGATCTTTACGGTAGGACCATCCTGGAGCAGAATGGTGTCGAGCCCCAGCATCAAAGGGATATTTCTCTCTCGGGCAAATTCTACGTAGGGTTCGGGACCTGTAACGGCCACATCCGGGTCCAGGCACATTAAAAGACCGGGGCTCACCGAGGCCATCAATTCCAGCATTCTCCGAAAATTCTCTGGCTGTTTGTAAAGATAGCTGTACCCCCAGTATCCCATGCTGGTTACATTTCCAATCTTCTCCCTCATCCGGCCCACGTAGGGCATGACGAATTCCTCAAGGATCTTCACCGTGACGATGGGGGGCGAGGCGGCAGCGTCGGCTCCATTCCCGGATGCTCCGGGCTGGGCAATAGCTTCCCTCTGGGTCTGGACCCAGGGGATCAAAACTTCATCCGTCAAGAATGTCAAAAGGCGATGAGCAAACTTCGGAGCGGTGACGATATCCATCAGGACATTCTCGATCCCCCGGACATTCACGGCCAACGAGAAGGGCGAACAGAAGCGGATGCGCACGGGAATTCCTAAATCATAGCATCTGCGCATGACTTCCAGCACAAAAGGCATGCGGGCGGATTTCTTAAAATCCGGAGGGCGAAGGTGATCCAGATCCGAGTGGTCCCGGACCAGGGGGTTCTGGCGGTCGATATCCGGCATTCGATTAGATTCCCAATTCATCCGCTGCCCTAAGGCTTCGGCCTCGATGTTGTAGATGTCATAATAAAACCCGGGCATATCCAACCCGTAGTATTGGAAAACGGCCAGATTCATCTCTACAAACTTTCCGGCGTCGGTATAAGCCTCTCGCATATCTCCGCCACAGAGCCGTACCACATGCTCGTTAATCTGCGCCAGGATGGGAACCCGATCTACTTGTCCCTTGATGAACCGATCGATCCGTTCCCTTGTACCGGGGAAAACGATCATGCTCGCCTCCGTTGAACCCGATCAAATAAGCTGGGTTGGATGTATCGCCGATAGTCGGGGCAATTCTTTAAGCGCTTGCAGCGCCTTTCACAAACCAGGGGAAGAATCCGGGGCTGATTTTTCCTGAGCGTGCAGACAATGAGAATCGTATCTGAGGGAATATTCCCAGATTTAGGTTTTTTTCTCCGGGTTCTCATTTGCCTTGCCAGACCTCCTCGGGCTAATTCAATCTGAGGAATCGATAGAGAACATCGGCCATTTCCTGCTTTTCGCATACCCCTTTATGAATCTCTGGCAGGGACTTCAATTCGGCGAGCTGGGCCGGCACAGGTCGGCCGCTTAGGGAGGAAAGCTCTTCCAGCAAGGAGAATTCATTCTTAGGCGCTGGATCCCGCCCCAGCGCCTCCAGCACGGCCCGATTGAACTTGAACGGGCTGGCCGTGGAAGCCAGCAAAGCGGGCGAGCCGTCACCCGTCTCTTCCCGGTATCTTCGCCAGACGCTGTAACCGACCGCAGAGTGGGGGTCCATCAGATATCCGTATTTTTCAAAGGCCTCCTTTACGGCCCGGAGAGTCTCCTTGCGGTCAGCAAAGCCGCCGTAAAAAAGGGCTTGCAGCTGGTCCAGTGCTGACGGCGAAATGGTATACCAGCCCCGGGATGCAAGTTTTTCCATCCACTCGGAAAGGATCGCCGATTGCCGCCCGGCCAGCTCGAAGAGCAGACGCTCCAGGTTGGATGAAATCAGAATGTCCATGGAGGGAGATTCGGTTTTATAAAATTCCCGCCGCCGATCATAAAGGCCAGTGCGGATGAACTCCGTAAGAATTTTGTTGCGGTTGGAGGCGCAGATCAGTCTGGACACGGGCAAACCGCATTTAAGGGCATAGTAAGCTGCGAGAATGTTGCCGAAGTTCCCGGTGGGAACGCAGATATTGATCCGCTGGCCGCGCTGGATCTTGCCGGCAGCGACCATCTCCTCGTAACCGGTAAAATAATAGGCGATCTGGGGGGCCAATCGGCCCCAGTTTATGGAATTGGCAGAAGAGAGCCGGTAATGAAAGGCCGCCAGCCGGCCATTCACATCAGGGGCAGAGAAGATCTGTTTGACCCCATTTTGGGCATCGTCAAAATTGCCCTTTACGGCGCAGGCGCCCACGTTCGTTCCTCGCTGGGTGACCATTTGCAGTCGCTGGATCTCACTCACACCCTCATGGGGATAGAAGACGAAAATCCGCACGCCGGCAGCATCGGCAAACCCTTCCAAGGCGGCCTTGCCCGTGTCCCCGGAAGTGGCCACCAAAATTACAACTTCATACTTCTCTGGCTCGGATTGGAGGGCTATGGAAAGTAAACGCGGCATGAGCTGGAGGGCCATATCCTTAAAGGCTAAGGTTGGCCCATGCCAGAGCTCAAGGACGGCCATGCCGTCTTCGAAAAACTTTACCGGGGCTATCCCAGGGGAATCGAAGTTCTCGGCGTAGGCAATCTCGCAGGCCGTGGAAAGTTCAGCGGCCGTGTAATCAGTGAGAAAGAATTGCAGGATGTTCGCCACTCGCCCGGGATAAGAATCCCGGTCAGTTCCGGAAAAAGGATTGGGGCCCAGGGGAGGAAAGGTGGACGGAACGTAAAGGCCATTGTCCTCCGCAATGCCCTTGATGATGACTTTCTTGGAGGAAATGGGCGGAGCAGAACCGCGGGTACTTATGTATTCCATGACCAAACCTTACCACAACCAGATTCATCTGACAAGAAACCCATCTCCGCATTTTCCCTTTGCTAACCCACTCTCGGGCCTTTGACTTGACAAAATCAACTGATGGCTATATCGTTAGTCAAATTAAATGACCTTCCAGGAGGTTAAATGAAACATACCATAGTAAGCGTTGCCGAAGGGAAAAGTATTCAGCCGCCTGCTGCAGGATGCCATTGAGAAAAAGGAGAGGATCATTGTTACGAAGAGGAAAAAGCCTGTGGCGGTTATCGTTCCCTATGATGAATACCAGCGCTCTTTGCGGCTGGAGGGCTATAAGAAAATCATGGAAGCCAGGGAGGCTTTTGCGAAAGCGGGCATCCGGGCAGACGAAGTTTTTAAAGAATCAAAGAAGCAGTTAGAGAGGAGACCGTGAAGCGGGCCGTAATCGATGCCAGCGTTGTTCTCAAATGGTACCTTCCCGATGAGGCATACGGTGAGAAGGCCCGGGCTTTATTGAACCGATATATATCAGAAGACCTGGAAATCGTGGCTCCGTCATTGCTGGAATATGAAGTCCTTAACGGGTTGGTTATCGCTGGCAGACGAGGTCGAATCAAAGAGGACAAAATCACTTTGGCGGTCGAAGGTTTCATAAACCTGGGAATTAGGCTTGTCCATCTTTCAGAACTTCATTCCCGGGTCGTTCATTACTGCAAATCCTATAATCGTTCCGCCTATGACGCCACTTATCTGGCCCTGGCCGATGAAGAAGGAATAGCCATAATCACAGCCGACGAAGGGTTGTACAATATTCTAAAAAAGGATTTACCCTGGGTTAAATGGCTCGGGGACATTTAATTGTGAAAATTAAGAGTTGAATCTGACAGAGATTGTCAAATTAGAATTAATCTGCAGGATTAACTATTTTGGCCCGTTGGACCCTTCATTACTTTTAATTTGATTTCCACAGAACATACGGTACCGCACTTTCTGCAATCGTACTCATTCTCTGGAATGTTTTCGAACTTTTTTTGATCAAATGGTGGGCACAAGGATTTGAAGCGAGAATTAACCATACGCCCCTGGCAATTTGGGTAGATCGCATCAGCGCAAAAAGCAGTACCAGCCACACTTTTAAACCTTTCTTCGCATTTTGCCATTTCCATTGTCCGTACCTCCTTCAATTTCCTAGAATGCATTTTTTCGGGGATCATTCCCACAAAATCCGTGCCCACCTTTTAGGTATTCACGGATAATTAACGACATTTATTTCTCCTCCCTCTCAATCTACTTTCTTTAGTTGCCCGAAAAGGCACCCTCAGGTAGGCCTCAGTCATTTAATTCCAACGCCCTGCTTCCGAAAGAACAATATTTCAAAATACTCATTTTATACCTTTGCCCAATCCTTATACTTCTTCTTTTTCCTCCTTTATTTCTAACCATTTTATATTTGGCCGACAAAATCTATCGCCTTTTGCCCAATGATAAACATCGGACGCTGGCAGACCTTTATGGAAATATGCCCCACTTAATAAATACTCCGCGCGGCAATTCATCATAAATCCCTTGCCCTTTGGGCATTGGGCGCCAAAAGGAATAGAGGCACCAACTTTAAACGGTTGCTCGGAAGATTCTCGCATGCTCAATGTTGCCATTTTCCTTTTCCTTTCAAGGGAGAAGGAGTATTTTTAACTTTTTACGATCTTCAAAAAATAATTGATCCCTAAAGGCTCTTCCAGAATTTCCATTTCTTTGATCTTATTTTCAGGGATTGCTCTGGCAAAACCGAACATATCTTCTTTGCTCCGGTAAATAAGCTGCCAGTCATAAACGTAGTCCATAACGAATCGAAGGTCTCTGGGATTATTGTGGTTGAAGTTTCCCACGATCAGGGTTCCCCCTGGTTTAAGGAGATCAAACAAATTCTTCGTAAGGGCAATTGTCCCCTTCGAGTCATCCAATAAAAAGGTTTTAATATAATCATACAATCCCGCACTGTAGATGAGGTCGTACTCATCGTTTTTCAGATATTCTAATTCATATTTAAACGGACCTATTAAACGTCGCCATCCCCGAAAATCTTTTCGGGGAAAGCAATAGCGTCTCATGATGCTTCTGGGTTTGGCGGTCATGTAATTCCTGGAAATGATCTGAAAAGCATTGGCCAGGGCATAATTAAAATGGGAATTGCGGCTGGGATCATGAAAGGTTTCCAGGGCATCCATGTCATGATCCAAAGCTAGAAATTGATATTTTCCTCCACAAGGGCCGTTCAAAATCTCCTTAATCTCTTCCGCCGGTCCGGCAGCCAAGCTCACAACCTTTCCTCCCCCCATCTTGAGAATTTGTTCTCGGAGAACGACCTTTCGATTCCTCACCGATTGACAGGCCTTAGTTGTAAGGGCATGTTTATGTAGAAATCTTCCAAAGGGGGTTTCCCCTTCATATTGGTTCCGATAGATAAATTTCATCATGAAGGCATCGCCAGCATATCCATTTGGTTTATTCATGATCCGCCAGTAAAATGGGGCCTCCTGAACCATCTGGTAATACAATGTATTACGGATATACCGTTGATGCTGTTCCTTTTGCTCGGGATTAAAAAGGTCGGCGATTTGGCCCAGTTCGTCCATTATTTGAAATCGCCAGGGGTCAAATGTTTTCATCTCCTCCGATAATTTTCCATCCAGATCTCCATCCCGCTCAGGAAAGGCATTTAACCGATTACGTAGTCGAATATGACCCTTCTCCAGTTCTTCAAAAAATCTGTTAAAGCCTGGCTCTATATTCATGATCCTTATCTCCTAAAGATTTAGGTTGGGAAGCAAAATTATCCTTGTCCAAAATATCCCGGATCTTGCAGGAGACCTGCTTGATATCGAATGGTTTCTGAATGAACCCCTGACAACCTCGATTTAAAATTTCGGTAGCTTCACCGGAGATGCTATATCCACTCGAAAGCAAGACTTTGATATCCGGAAGAATATTTTTAAGGAGATTGTAGGTTTCACTACCACTCATGCCGGGCATAATCATATCCAGAACAATCAGGTCTATAGCCTCCTTATGACGTTTGAAGATCTCGAGTGCTTCCTGCCCGCTTTGAGCTGTCAAGATTTTATATCCCAATCGTTTTAGCATCTCGACGGCTACATTGAGGACCATTTCCTCATCGTCTACCAGGAGGATGGTTTCGTGACCTTGCAGGAGCATATTAATCGGGGTCTTTTCTTTTTCTGGCCTTCTCTCTGAAGCTGGCAGATGGATGACAAACGTAGTTCCCTGCCCTTTTACACTTTGAACAGTGATGACTCCACCATGGGATTTGATGATGCCATAGGCGGAGGCCAGCCCCAGTCCCGTCCCCCTACCCATCTCTTTGGTAGTAAAGAAGGGTTCAAAAATCCTTTCTTTGGTTCGGTCATCCATACCGACCCCGGTATCGGCTATGCTTACTTGAACATATTTACCGGGCTTCACATAAAAAGGTTGGGGTCCGCTTTCATCAAGGATAACATTCTTGGTATCCAGATAAAGGCCTCCTCCACCGGGCATAGCCTGCCAGGCGTTCACGTAAAGATTCAATAGAACCTGTTCGATTTGCCCTTGGTCGATCTCCACCGTCCAAACCTCGGGATCCAATTTGGTAAAAATCGAAATTTCCTTTTTCGTTCTCCCAAACATCTGGGAACTTTTGGCTAATAGTTCGTTCAAGTCTGTAGGTTTGACCTCATATTTGCCTCCCCTGGCAAATCCCAGTAATTGCTTTGTCAAATCCGCTCCCCTAAGGACATATTGCTCAATGTTTTTCAACTTCTCGTAATGATGATGGGTTGAGGTAATGTCCAAGAGCATTAATGAGCTTAATCCTTGAATTCCCATCAGAAGGTTATTGAAATCATGGGCGATCCCCCCGGCTAAGGTCCCGACGGCTTCCATTTTCTGGGCCTGCAGGAGTTGCTTTTCAAGATCCGCCCGTTTGGCCTCGGCCGTTTTCTTCTCCTCAATCTCCATCCTTAAGTTTTTGTTGGTTTCTAACAACTGGGAGGTCCTGTCTTGAACGATCTTTTCAAGGGTCCGGTTGGCTGCCACGATCTTCTTTTGCTCCTGCTCTAACAGATAGGCGAGATAGAAATCCCGGCGTGAATAGTGTTCGATGTAATATCCAGAAAACATGCCTACCAAGTTGGCACTAATAAAGAAAAAGTTGTTACTCATTAAAATAGCATTGGGAGTGTCGGTAATCGAAATGGCCGCAATTTCATAGAAAGCAACGATGATCCATCCGGCTGTAGTCGCCCAGACAAAACGAACCCGTGTAAAAGTGTAACCCCAAATAAAGACCAAGATCAGCCCGGCATAATAAGAATAATTAACCGGTGGGGGAATAATGGAGATCATAGCGATGATGCCCAATCCGGCACTCACCATGGCGATGGAAACCGCCAATTGAAAATATTTTTTAAAATGAGAGGAATAGGAAAAGAGAATGACAATCAGCAGGACTGGACAAACAATGGCAAACCGGATCATCCAGAGTTTTTCCTTCATATCAGGGACCAATTGAGCGTCTAAGATCCCAAAAAAACCATACATAAGTATCCCTACAAAGAGCGAGAAACGAACTAAGGAAAGAGAATTTTTACAATAGTCATCCAGAAAGGCTTCTTCCAGGTCACCCGGAAATGAAAGGGTTACAGGGTTCACCTCCATCGCATCAGGGCCTGGAAGCGTGGGGGGCATGATATAATCTTTATTGGGCTTCATCTTTGCTCCGGCTTTCTTTATATGGGGTAATTTATTATGATGCGGGTAACCATCTCTACTTGGTGGAAATTAAAATATTGAATTTATTTATTTTTCGACAAAACCAAGGCAAACCTTGAATTTTTATACCCTCTTTAAATTTTTTGAAAGCCGATAGAGACTGCTCCGAAAAACGTGTAAGTATTAAAGATAATTGATAAAACCTATGATTTTTTGATCAGCCTAACAGAAGGCCAAATTTATGTGATTCAGTGTTGAATATTTGGTAATATTCCGACCCAGAGAGGGGGGAATATGAAGACAAAAGAACGGTTGGATGTAGATCCTCTTTTGAAAAAGACTTCTCCGCACATACCTGATGACGAGATTAACTTCCTTTTCCCTTTTAGGAAGTTCAATACGCCAGGACAAACCAGGAGATTCCAAACGAGTCAACTTGACGACCTCGTAAAAAGTCTAAAAAGACGTATTTCTGTCATTCCGGCGAAAGCCGGAATCCAGTTATTTCAAATACTTAAAAATTATCTGGACTCCGGTTTCCACCGGAGTGACGACTTTTTACGAGATCATCAACTTTACGGGGCCATTTTTTGGCCCTGCTCAAAGGAGTGAACTCCTTTAGCAGGCTGTGTGCTGAATTTAAGTCCAGGGGGTTTTTTCGTCAACTGTTCGGGGTCGGGCCAAAATGACTAATAGGTTTTCATAATCATTGTTCAAAAAGTTAAGATTTGTTTTGCGCTTAGAGCTCCCAATTTAGGGTTATAATTATCCTTCTAAGAGATGCAGGGATGGCGAGAGTTTGCCTTCTAGGTTATGTTTGGCATATCATCCTCCATGGCTATAGGAGGGAATTCCTGTTGAAATTTTCGCGGAATCGGCGGCAGTAGTTAAAGTGGCTCTTTGATGGGAAAAAGAATGCCTGAAGATTCTATTGATTCTCATTTTACGCTTTAAGATAACCATCTAAGCTCTGAAAAAACCATCATTGAGATTCATCTGATTGAATATAAATAGCTTTGCTTGTTCCGACCCGGAATTCCGAAATTGACGAAATTCCGAATTTAAGGTTCTTGTGCACGAAAAATATCATCTAGAGTCAGGTAGCTATGGTTGCGCGTCTTCAAATCGGAGGCTAATAGATCGAGGTCGATAAAGACGGCACGACAGCTGCTTATTCTTGCATTCCAGCCCCTGGTCCTGAGCAGTGCGGCTGCGATACTCTCGCAACTGCGAGGCTGGCCGTGAGCATACTGTGCCTCATTCCGTACGTGCGCTATTGTCACAACTGGGTATTCCGCTCAATGGCGAAATTGAGGTCTATAAGTTTCCTGGCGGCGTAAGGTCTCATGGTTACGGTGGCTGGTATATGTTTGTCGGCCGGATGCTCTCGAAGCCACCAGAGGATACGAATACGTTCACTCTTGATGGGGTCAGGGTATGGTTCACATCTGGGCAGTCGTCTCGCGTGCCTGCCTTTGATGGCTATGGCACCTCCGAGCTGCGGTTTATAACGAAGGCCGACGAGTATTTGAAATAAGAAGAGTATAATAAGATAAGGGAGACATCCTATCTTCCTCGCCAGTTAAAGGGCGTCCACGGGGCTGCACACTCCTTTCCCGCCCCGATTCAAAGCATGCGTGTTTCTATTTTGGCGGCATAGCTGACTGTTCATCCATTTCCCCTGTTTATTACAGAAAGAAATGCACGCTTTTTAATACTTGAATCCTGCACCGATATAAATGGAATAAGGTGAAACATCTGGGCTACCGTTGTTATTGTAGGGTTATCACCACATAACCGTTAACAACAGGAGGTAACCCAGATGGTTAAAAGGCAAGATCAGGGTAGTGCTGGAAGCTCTAAAAATCAAGGGGAAAATGAGTGTCAACCGAAGGCGAGTAAAATAGGGTCTTCTACGGCATACGGCTATGGTCGAGAGCGTTTGAGCCCTTTCGGTGGGCTCCTGGGGTTGGTGAAGTTTTTGGACCTCGTGAAATTCAAGGAGATCTTTGAGGGGTTCTATAAGGGGCCAGAGCGCATGCCGGAGATGGGGCACGGCAACATGGTCTGCGGCATCTTGTTGCTTTTATTTATCGGGTTCACGCGGGTATGGCATTTTCTGGATCTTCAGTTTGACCGGGTAGTCTGCGGCATATTCAATCGGGTCAAGCTGCCGTATGTAACGACGTATTGGCGGTACGTGGATTCTCTGGGGATCAACCAGGGGATGTCCCTGCTGATGGTCATGAGCGTCCTTCGGGAGCGGGTGTGGCAGTTGTGCGGCCTGAGTTACCAGACGATCCATATCAATCGACACGACGGTGGAAACGATTTACGGCAGTCAGCATGGTGGACGCAAAGGGCATAATCCCAAGAACCGCGGGAAGAAGGGCTTTCGCCCGGTGTTGTGTTTTATCCAGGAGACCCGCGAATATTTTATGGGCAAGCTTAGAAGAGGCGAGACCATTGGAGGGGAGGAAGTGGCCGCCCTGATCCGCATCTTCAAAAAGTACCTTCCCGGGTGCGTAAAGAAGGTGATTCTTCGGGGTGACGGAGAATTCATCAGTTGGGAGGCTGTAAAGGCTGCCCGGGAGGAGGGGTTTCACTTCCTCTTCGGCAACAAGGTATGTGCGCCGTCGTTCGACCCTGCCGGCTGGTACAAGGCCCGGAAGAATGATCCGGCGGAGTACAACGAAGTCATGTATCAGCCCGCAGGCTGGGGGGATGCTTGCCGGTTTGTCTGCATGCGCATACCCAAAGAAGCGCCGGCGGAAGGAAATACGCAGCTTGAACTCCTTGAGGAGGCCAA
>Ga0315274_10014552_pt1 | contig 11155 bp, 8 predicted proteins | sample YL17G02_20_MG_FD_203700 | JGI IMG/M metagenome (GOLD analysis project Ga0315274, IMG submission 203700) | Sediment microbial communities from Yellowstone Lake, YNP, Wyoming, USA - YL17G02_20 | ecosystem: Environmental > Aquatic > Freshwater > Lake > Sediment | place: USA: Wyoming | collected...
TAAGCCGCTCCACGGTCGCCAAGTCAAAGGCCTTCAGGGACTCCTTAAAGGCCTCGAAATTCTCGCAGCGCTCGGCCACGAACTTCTGGTCGTAGAGGCTCTCATCCAGGATCACCCGCGCCATGCCAGAGAGGAGGGCTACATCGCTTCCAGGGCGATGCCGGAGCCAGACGGTGGCCTTGCGGCAGAGGGGGATCTCCCGCGGGTCGGCGACAATGAGCTTAGCGCCCTCCCGTATTGCCTTAACTATCTGAAGTGCAGTGACAGGGTGCGTCTCCGTGGTATTGCTGCCTATGACCAGGAAACAGGCCGCTTGCCCCAGGTCCGTTATGGTGTTGGTCATGGCTCCGCTCCCGAAGGTTGTGGCCAGACCGGCCACGGTGGGAGCATGTCAGAGACGGGCACAGTGGTCCACGTTGTTGGTGCCTATCACCGCCCGGGCAAACTTCTGGACAACGTAGTTCTCCTCATTGGTGCACTTGGCAGATGAGAGGACAGCACACTGATCCCCAGTATACTGTGCGAACTTGGAAGATATCAGGGCCAAGGCCTCGTCCCAGCTTGCTTCCTCAAACTTGCCGTTCTTGCGAATCAGGGGTTTGGTGAGGCGCTCAGGGCTGTGCACGAAGTCCAAGCCAAACTTGCCCTTGACACAGGCCTGTCCCCGGTTAGCCTGCCCCTCAGGATCAGGCTTGACCCAGATTATACGGTCCTCCTTAATCTGGAGCTTAAGCTGGCAGCCAACACCGCAGTATGGGCAGATAGTGACTACCTCCCGCTCCGGCAAGCCCGCCCAGCGGCTGGTCAGCTCCGTCAGAGCGCCGGTAGGGCAAGCATCAACACAGGCGCCACAGAACTTGCAACCGACCTCCTCAAGTGTCTCTTCGTCTGGAGGGGTAATAACATGACACCGGAGGCAGCGCTGTGCTTCTGCCACCGCAGTATCCCACTCCATCCCCTTCTCAACCTCTGCGAAGCTCTTTACGCTGACTTCAGGAGACAGATGAGAAAGAGTGGCCATCTTCTCTTCGGGCAGCTCGCCTTCTAGCCAAGTCACAGCCTCCCCAGCAAGGACAAGCGACTCTGAGATATCTCCTTTGCCTCCCAGATATAGGTCAATGGCTTCGGCTGCCTTTCTTCCGGCAGCTATGGCTTCAATGACTGAGGCTGGCCCATCAACGCAGTCGCCTCCGGCAAAGACACCTTCATGGCTGGTCTTCATATCGGGGCCTACCTTTACCAGATTGCCCCACTGCAACTCAACCTGGAATGTTTTGGGAACCTGAGGCCGTTGACCTATGGCGCAGATCAGGGTATCAAGCTCAGTTACAAACTCGCTACCCTCGATAGGAATCGGGCGAGCTCTGCCACTGGCATCAGGTTCACCCAGTTTCGCACGAATGCATTCCAGCTTCAGGATGCCATTCTCCCGGGTAACTTTTGATGGGGCCACTAAATAGACAATCTCTATGCCTTCCTCCAACGCAGCATCAACCTCCTCAGGGCTAGCAGGCATCTCAGCCCGCGTGCGACGATAGAAGATGGTTACCTTCTTGGCCCCGAGGCGGAGGGCATAGCGAGCAGCATCTATAGCTACGTTGCCGCCACCGACGACGCCCACCCGCTCTCCCACATCCACCTGCTCCCCTAGGTTGGCGCGGCGCAGAAACGTGGCGGATTCGATAACTCCTGGGAGGTCTTCTCCCGGAACCCCCATCCGCATCCCCTCGTGGGCACCAAGTCCGAGGAAGACAGCGTTATATCCCTCCTTGAAAAGCGAGTCCGCAGATTCAATGCGGGCGTTCAATTTGATTTCCACGCCGGCGTTTTTGATCTCCTCAATCTCGCCATCAAGTATCTGGCGAGGGAGCCGATACTCCGGAATGCCCACTCGCAGCATTCCTCCCGGCTGAGCAAGAGCCTCGAAAACAGTCACCTGGTGTCCCAATTTGGCCAGATAATAGGCTGCGGTCAGGCCCGCCGGACCAGAACCTACAACCGCCACCTTCTTCCCGCTCGGAGGAAGCTTCTTAGATAGCTTCTTCCAGGAATCATCGCCGTTGTCTGCGGCAAAACGCTTAATCATTCGAATCATCAAGGGGTGGTCCACTACCAGCCCCCGCTGGCACTTGGCCTCGCAGGGATGAATGCAGACCCGCCCCAGCACACCAGGGAAAGGCACCTTTTCTCTAATCACCGCCAGCGCAGCACCAGGCTTCCCCAGACCAACGAGCCGAATATAACGCGGGATATCTATCCCAGCAGGACAAGCCCGATGGCAAGGGAAGGCATGCTCAATAGCCCGAACCCCTCTGATGTCCTCGCAAACGCGAACGCAGCGTTCACAGAGAATGCAGTAGTTGTGGTCTCGAACGAAGAAGGGATTGTCACCCAGAATTGGTAAGTCTTTCGGAAGGTAAACGGGAGCTTCTTTTATCCCGATGTAGTCCACCGCTTGTTGTAGCTCGCAACTTCCGTTGGCGGCACAAACGGCACATCGTTCTTGGACCGATACGCTGCGAAGGCAGATATCAAAAGGTTCGCAAGGCTCCTTCCGATGGCAGGTATAGCAGGCAACCGGATGTCGCCGGAGAATCTCGAAGAGTTTTCCTTTCCTTAGCTCCCTAACCCTCGGAGTTTCGGCCTCAACCCTCATGCCTTCCGATGCCTCGGTAGCGCAAGAAAGGACAACCCTGCTATCAACCTCCACCAGACAAAGCTGACACGCCCTATCCGGCGCAACCTCAGGCAAGGGCCTCAGACCGGGATAGTGGCAGAGGCTGGGTATGTAGATGCCAGCGCTTCGTGCCGCCTGTAGAATGGAAGCTCCCTTCTCAACCTTTGCTTCCTTGCCGTTGATGACCAGCGTAATCTTTTCCATGGGGTGAAGACTCCTCGCTATCGAAGTGGCCTTGGCAAGACCTTAGCTTAGTGCTGAGCCATGGTTTACTGTTGCTCTGCCTTTTCCTACTATTGAATCTGGTTGGTGGGGAAGGGGGGACTCGTCGAACCGCGCTGCCTTGCGGAACATGATCCTAAGTCATGCTCGTCTGCCAGTTCCGACACTTTACCATAAAGCTAATCCAGCCGCAATAGTATACCACATTCTGAAGGCCAGTCCAACGTCTGACGAGCAGCCTTCCGAACCTTGACAATGTTCAGGGAGGCGATATAATATTGCAACCAAGGGCGGTCGTGTTTGAAAGTGCGTGGGAAATCCCCGCTTCCTGTTCTATGAGTATGTGTTCCTCGCCTTGCTTTGTTTGGAGGTGAGAAGTAGGTTTACATGTCAAGCAAGCGTTGGTTTCTAGTTATCATTGTTGTAAGCATATTGCTACTTCTGCCGCCAGCCTGTGGCAAGGAGAAAGAAACGCCCGCGCCCACTCTAACGCCCACGTCCACGGCTACGCTCACACCAAGTCCCACATCCACACCAACGTCCACGCCCACACCCAGGCCCACGACACCAGCGTCTGGTGTTTGGGGTCTTTATCCCGAGGTGATTGCCGAATACATCAAAATACCGGGCTATCAAGAGCCCCACACCCCGGCGGTCTTTAACAACATCTATTTCATGAGATATCGCTATGACACCGGAAAGGCAACTCCCCCTCCGGTGAAGGCCGTGATAATCGGGCAACCAGGCCTGCACAGCGGTCAGAGTGTCTGGTATGAACTCGCAGCTCAGACGGTTGATGCCGGCAAGGGCGACATCGAGTTCTGGGTGATAGACCGCCGCGAGAACTGTTTGGAAGACACACTGGGCCTCAAACGGGCGCTGGACGCCAAGGATGCGCAGGTTGGTTTGGACTACTACTATGGGGCGACGGCGGAATTCGTCGAGCTAAAACAGGATGATGTCCCCTTCATGGCCTACTGGGGGCTGGAGGTTGCGATTAGGGATGTTGAGGCAGTACTAAATCTCATCCCCAAGGAAAAGCAGGCCACCAATGTCTTCCTGGCCGGCCACTCGCAGGGAGGCTATTTCCTCTCCGACTTCGCCGGCTATCAGTTCCCCGACGGCAAAGCTGGCTTCGAGAAGGTGGCCGGTCTCATCTTCATCGACGGCGGCCCAACTATAGCTGGTGATAATGAGGGCACCCTGGCCCAGTGGCAGGCTGATGTCCAGAAGCTGATTGATGGCAAGGCCAATCGCTGGGGTTCTACATTCGGGACGCTGCTTATTGGCCCCAAGCTTTCAATCACGAGCCCCATGAGGGGCATGAGGGGGTTCTGGAACCCTAACGGCGAGAGCCCAGATAGGGTTCAGAATGTGCCCGTGGGCGGGATTGACGCCACCAAATTCTTGTCCAAGCTAAGGCTCACCAACGAGGCCATCCAGAACTTCACCCTAGATGACGACCCTATTCCAGGCTCGCTGACCAACATGGAGACTTTCTACACTATGGGCGTGCGCAGTGGAAGGCTGGATTTCCCACCTCTCACCAAGCCGGGTGTGCCCACGGAACTGCTGGACACCAATAAGGTCTACGGCTGGCTCAGCGGGGGGGGCTGGCCAGCCCGCTGGCCAGACCGACGATGGCCCTCTGAGCAGCTATCCCATGAACCAGAAGCCGGGCTGGCAGCTCTATCCGCCCAATCCCAATGTGACCAGGTCCAACAGTGCATGCCTGTATTCGTTCTTCGCTGGAGAGGCGACGAATATCAAGGAGCCCACAAAGTACAAGTTCCCGGTATCGGGTGAGATGGAGATCTATGAGGGCAGCCCCAATAATTCTCTGTGGTACACCAACAATCGATATAATCTGGATATAAGCCGGGCCGCCGATATGACTGCCCCGGAGATGAACATCACCAGGAAAGCGGATATCAACATACCTACCATTGCATATCGGGGCATTCTGCCCATAACCATTGATGAGTATGCGGCTAAGACCAGGGTAACCGACTGGACCGTTATTGACTCCAATGGGATGCAATACTCAGAGGAGGCCAGGGGGATAACCACCTTCCCGGTCGGCACCAACACCCGGCTCTATAACCACATGGACTTCACCATGGCCGATAACTCGCTGGCAGGGAAGGTGACACCGGGCTCTGTTGGAGCCAACGTGATAACCAACACTTTATTTCCCTGGGTATCGGGCAGAGCCAACGGGACCACTCCCGTGCCCACCCCCCAAGAGCTGGTGATTGAATAAACCACCGAGACGTCAGCTCACCATCAGAGAGAGCTCTGAAAAAGTCTTATTCAAGCCCCTTGTATCCCCCAGTCTTGGGGGAATTGGAATGCTGGGGGGCACCCCCACACCCCCTCCAAAGGGGCTTCGCCCCTTATGGAATCCCCATTTTAGGCCGACCGCTACAAAGGCGCTCTCAGTCCTTCATGGTATCTGATGACTTTGTCTATGGAATTGGCAGCCTGCTGAATGGAGGGATAAAAGGGTATGTCGGCCTCAGCGCACATTTGCCGCACCTGGAAAAAGCCTTGGTAGGCTTTGATGGAATAGACAGCATGCACCACCACGGCAGCCGGTTTGTCAACCTCCTTAGCGGCGCTTAGGAAAGCTTCCGCAGCGGGCTGCAGAAAGTTTAGCTCGACCATATAGTCGCCGGCTAGCCCAATCCCTGTGTTCAGTATGAGCAAGTCTACCCCTGTCCATTTGCCAACTGCTGTAACGGTGTGAGCTATTTCACGAGGGCTGGCGAAGATGCCACCGATGTCCAAAGGGTTTTTGAAGATATTACCGGCCACCGGAATGAATTTCTTAAGCTCGCCCCGGATATCGTCCGGGATAGTTGGCAACACCAGCCCGGCCCCGTAACAGTCGTCGGCTGCTTGAACTGAGGCCCCGCCACCGTTGCCAATGACGGCTGCTCTTCTACCGCCAGGCAGTTTCATAAGGAGGCTGGCTAAGGCTATGTCCACACATTCGTCAATATTGTAAGCCTGGATAGCCCCCGCCTGCCTGACGAGGCTCTCCCAGAGCTCCTTTGAGCCGGCCAGGGAACCGGTGTGAGAAAGGGCAGCCACAGCGCCGGCTGCGGTTTGTCCCCCTTTGAACACTATTACCGGCTTGGCTTGAGCGGCCGCCCTGAGCGCCTGATAGAACCGTCTCCCTTCTTTCACACCCTCGATATAGGCGATGACCACCTTGGTCTCCGGGTCCTGGGCAAAGTATTCCATCAGCTCGGCTTCATTGAGGTCAATAGCGTTGCCATAGCTGATTACCTTGCTGAAGCGCATGCCTCGCTGTGCTCCCGAGTACACCAGTTGGTGGGCGTTGCCTCCACTCTGGCACAGTGCGCCCACCGCCCCGCTTTCCAGAGGAAAATCAGGACCAAAGGTGAGACGAACAGCCGGGCAGTAAACCCCCATGCAATTGGGCCCTAGCAGCCGCACTCCACCTTGACGAGCTACGCTTACCAGCTCTTGCTCCAGCCCACTTCCCCATTCGTTCTCACTCTCACCGAAACCAGCAGTGAACAAGACAGCCAGCTTAACCCCTTTGGCGGCGCAATCCCTGATCACCTGAATAGTCGCCCGGGCAGGCACTTGGACGAAAGCGTAGTCCACCGGACCGGGGATTTCTTTAACAGAGGTATAGGCTTTGAGACCCAACACCTCGCCACCATGATGGTTGACGGGGTAGACCTTCCCCTGAAATCCCTGCTTTAGTATTGCGGACATATGAATAGAGCCGCCAAGATCAGAAGAGGCGCCGATCACTGCCAGGGACTGGGGATGGAAAAGGGAGTTAAGCTTGCTATAGTCCACTTAAATCAAAACCCAACCCGATGCTATCTACCGTTATCGCATCCGACTATCATAGCTATATTAATACGCCAAAGCGCTAGCTGTCAAGAAATTTATAATGGTCATTGCGAGAAGTCCACCTGTGGCGGACGACGAAGCAATCTGAACAAACATGAGATTGCCACGCCCGCCCAAGGCGGGCTCGCAATGACGTCTGGGCAGTTTGTCACCCGCCGCAGGCAGGTCTCTTGCTCCCGCAGGGAGAGATTCTTCGCGACGGTCAGCGTGACGAAAAAACGTTCGACGGCTAACTTGGGGTTGCGCCCATAACCTATCTGGAATGAATTCCTAAGTGGCTCGGGTAGTTGCACATTCAGAAGTATTGGCCATTTGAAAATCAATCTGGTCACGCTTTGGGCAACTTCATGAGTGGGATTTGGCCGCTTAACGATTTGCGCAAAGGGGTGCTTGTCTTCCGGGGCCTACCTCTAGGCCTTTTCTCAACAGTCACCGGCCCTTTGCTCACCTTAGCTTTTACTTGGAACATGAAGGTCAAGAGCTTCTCCAAGAAGTCATTTGCTGCTTTGCTCTTATCATTGTAAGCTATCGTTTCTTTGCCAATCATAAGAGTGGCATAGCTAAGCTTTGCTTGTTCAGTGGCCGTTTCACGCTTGTAATCCCGATGAGCGTTGTTGACCTGCACCGTGCCACTCAAAAAACGGCTGTGTAGAGCAGGCTCATCTTCAAAAGGAACCTCCGCAAAAGCAATTCGCAAGCCGCCAGTCTTTCGCGACTTTCCTGGGCTAGTTGATCGGCTGCCCGTGGTGGCCCCAGGACGCTTTCCAGGATGGCTAGTGACAGGGCCCCGTTCTCTTCTCAATCCACCGAGGAGTTCCAAGCTCTTGAATTCCTGTTGGTCAAGGATCTCTCTGGCAAGTTCAATAGCATGCTTCTGTATCTGCGTCAGCCTTTGCTCCTCATCCTTGATGTGTAATTCTTTTACTTCCTCCTCAATCGTGGGACGCATCCTATCGAGCTCCATCAAGAACCGTATCCAGTCTTCATTCTCCTCGAAGCCAGTCCTCGCAGGAAGAGGCCTAAGAAAATCAGCATCTATATATCCCTTGAGAAAACCACCAGCGTAGACGCTTTCCTCAAGACCATATGCTTGAATTGACCGAATGTCTTCAACTACGGAAACCCCAGTATGGCGGATAGAAACCTTGCCGTTTGCAAAGGGCTCAAACCAAAATTTACACCTAAACACGTTTTTCCAATTCCCGGTAACATGCACCTCATCGAAGACTTCTCCGACAGCAGTTTGAGAAACTTCCAAAGGCTTAACGTCAAAACTTTTGCCGTCACTATATATAGCGATTTTCAGCTTTCCTTCGCGCAGGTAGGCGTCAAATTTCTCGGCAAACACATATTGTAGTCGTTCTGCGCCCAGAGGGCCTCTTGCCTTCAAGGGATCATGGTGCAACCCTGTAATAATGATGGTCATGCCAGGGTTTTCGCGGGACTCCTTTTTTGTCGCCGTTTCTATCTCATATTCATCCGACTGTTTTGCGAGTCTAACTTTGATGGTTGGCTTCCCTTTAGCCCGTTTGGAGTAGAAGGTACAACTGGTTCCTACCTGGTTGAAAGCAAAAATACCTATGCCCAACTGCCCAATTTGGGGCACTGTCAATCCTGGTTTTGCCGAATCAGCAACCTTGTTTAGTGCTGCCTCAAATTCCTTCTCATCCATCCCCGGAGAATTGTAATTGATGCTTATCTTTCCTTTCTCTAACGCGTAAATTACCTCACAGGGCTCCAAAATTTCCCCTTTGTCCCTAGCCTTTCGCCATTCGTCCACAGCATTGCTGACATACTCTTTAAGAGCATCAGCAGGATTGCGATAAAGGCTACCGAGATAGGTAAGGATATTGGCCATGTTGCCTTTTATCTTCTTCCTTGCCACGTCCTACCTCCTTCTGAAATGTCGAAACTCAGTCGTAGTAAGGGCTAGCCACCTATTAAACCTATCCTCGTCAGTCAACATCGTAAGAAGACTAGAAATGTATCCTATGTCATTAGCGTCTAGGTTCTTGCGGAATACATTTCGGGCGTATCTGTTGCCGTCCCGGAACCACTGTAGTTCATCCTCCAGCAGCAACAAGAGATACTTGACCTTTTCTGCCCTGCGTATCCCATCCTCAAACAGGCGAGAGACTTCGGTTCCATCAGGTGTATCCAAGAATGCCCTAACCTTGTCTAGGTTATCTTTGGACGGCCGTTTCCTAGACTGGCCACGGTAAAACCATCCCCGAAATGTGTTATGTGGAATGCCAAGCTTGTTTCCAAGTTCTTTCCTCGAAATGCCGAGTTCCTTTGCGCGGGCATCAAGTCTGGAAAGTAACGATTCAACGTTTTCCATTGCCAAGCCCCCCTTTTCTCTAAACAAACGTTACAAAATGGCAAACAAAAAGGGCTCGCTCAGCATCTGCCGAACATGCCCTTTCACCAGTCTGCTACATAAAGTTAAGGCCACAGACACCACTCCTGCCTCTCACAGTTGCACTCTCATCCCAAGGCGTATTATATAGCTTATTGCCAGAGTGTCAATGTTATTTTCTCCCAGCATTGTTACCCCTACACCCACCGTGCTATAATCAGCTTCATGAAAGTCTCTGAATTGGGCGAGTTTGGCCTGATCGAGCTGCTGGAGAAAACGGTGGCCGGCTCTCGTCGTCCCTCACCGGCCTGGCAGCGCCTTCTTATAGGCATCGGAGACGACGCTGCTGCCTGGAAAAGCGACGGTTCGGTGCAACTGGCTACCACCGATACTATGGTCCAGGATGTGCACTTCAGTCTGGCCAGCACCAATTTTACGGACCTGGGCTGGAAGGCGCTGGCAGTCAATGTGAGCGACATCGCTGCTATGGGGGGCCAGCCGGAGTACGCTCTGGTAACGCTAGCCTTGCCCGGCGATACTCAGGCAGAGGACATGGTGGCTCTCTACCAGGGCATGATGGAGGTGGGCAACCGCTGTGGGGTGGCCCTGGTGGGTGGGGATATAGTCAGGGCACCACAACTGGTGATCACCATAACCGTACTGGGCAGTGCCGCCAAACGGGCGTTGCTCACCCGCTCGGCAGCCCGGCCAGGCGACAAAGTGGCGGCGACCAACTATCTGGGCAACTCGGCAGGCGGGCTAAAGATGCTCCAGAAGGGGCTAAAATTAGACGATGAAACCACCGCACTGCTCAAGCAAGTTCACCTCAGACCCATGCCACGGGTCGAGGAGGGCAAGTTGCTGGTCAATCAGAGGGTGAAGGCAGCTATAGATATAAGCGATGGCCTGGTGGCCGACCTGGGGCACATCGGGGAGAGGAGCGGGGTGGCTGCCATCATCCATATAGAGCAGTTGCCCATACACCCCAGGCTTAAGGCAGCTTTCCCTGAGGAATATCTGGGGCTGGCCCTTTCCGGCGGTGAAGACTATGAGCTACTGTTCACCGCCCCGGCTAAGGTGGTGCAAAAGGTACAGCGTGCCGCCGCCTGTCCCATAACCGTCATCGGGCAGATAGTCAGCGGCAAGCCCGGCCAGGTGACTGTGCTTGACACCAAGGGCAATTCCTTCCCATTGGACAAGAAAGGCTGGGATCATTTTGCAGTCCGTTCTTGAGACAATTAGCCACAGCCCTGAGCAGACCAGACAGCTTGGCCAGCGGCTGGGAGAGCTGGCCCAGCCGGGGGATGTGGTGCTGCTGGTAGGCAGCCTGGGCGCAGGCAAGACCTGTCTCACTCAGGGCATCGCCTGGGGGCTGGGGGTGGTAGGTTATACCGCCAGCCCATCCTTTGTATTGATGAGAGAATACCAGGGGCGACTGCCCTTGTATCACATAGACCTCTATCGTCTGGAGCGGGTGGCAGAAGTGGCCGACCTGGGGCTGGATGACTATCTTTACGGCAGGGGTATGTGCGTGGTGGAGTGGGCTGACAGAGCGCTGAGCCTGATGCCGCCGGAGCATCTGCTGATTGAACTCACTTATCTGTCCCCACGGCGGCGACGTCTCCGCCTGGAGCCTCAGGGGCAACGCTACTGTGAATTGCTCAGCGAGTTAAAACTTGAAGGCCAAAGCAGGATAGCTCATGCTACTGGCAATAGATAGCTCCACTTCGGTGGCCAGCCTGGCCCTGTGGCAAGAGGGCGAAGTGCTGGCTGAGGTAACCTGGCACACCTATGGCAATCACACCGCCGAGCTATTGCCCAACTTGCTTCACTTGCTGGGCCTGGTCAAAACGGAGCTTAACTCTGTAAAGGGCATAGCGGTGGCCAAAGGGCCAGGCAGCTTCAACGGTCTCAGGGTGGGCCTGAGCACTGCCAAAGGGCTGTCCCTGGCTTTGGATGTGCCGCTAGTGGCTATCAGCACGCTGGAGGTGGAGGCCTTC
>Ga0315274_10014553_pt1 | contig 11155 bp, 8 predicted proteins | sample YL17G02_20_MG_FD_203700 | JGI IMG/M metagenome (GOLD analysis project Ga0315274, IMG submission 203700) | Sediment microbial communities from Yellowstone Lake, YNP, Wyoming, USA - YL17G02_20 | ecosystem: Environmental > Aquatic > Freshwater > Lake > Sediment | place: USA: Wyoming | collected...
CGCTAGGGCTAAAATAACAATAAAGAAAAAAACGGTATAATACGGATATAGAATAACGCTGTATGCCATGAGGCATTCCGTCAAAACGAGCAGGCTCCAAAAAAGGAATCTGAAATGTTTTACTCGCGGGATAGCTAATGTTTCCATATATTCTTAAGGTGTATTAAAAATTTGAATACGCCCTCCGCCGATTTGTTATGGGGATTGCGATAATAAATAGACGGCAGAAGAGCCGTATCCAGCGGCAATAAACTATTGGCTGGGGATAAAGTCCCTTCGCTGATGGCGAGTTTATAAAGGCCGGTGTGCGGTTCAATGCGCGGTATATTAACGCCAATATGCATAAACTTCCTACGGGGAAGAATAAAATTTGTTTTAATCAACAGCCATAATAAGGCCAGAAGATCCCAATAACTCTGGCCCGGCGCATTTATAAAAAAACTAAAATCAAACTTGGATAGCTTAAATCTTTTGGCAAGATTATAGACCCTCTTTATATCTTTCTTATTAATTTCTTTTTTTAAAACCTTAAGGGCTTTATCAGAATATCCGTCAGGTGAAAATATAAAGAGATAACAACCGGCCTTATGCGCTAACTTCAAAAAATCTTCGTCTATGCCTTTGAAGCTAAAAAAAGCGGACCACCCCGCCTTAATGCCTCTTTTAATAATTTCTTCGCATATATCTACGGCGTGCTGCTTTGGGATATTAAAAACGCTATCCGCAAAGGTGAATTGTGTTATGCCATATTTTAAGATCAGCTGTTCAATTTCATCAACGACCTTTTGATGGGGGCGCAGGCGCAGGCTATTGCCGGTCAAAAATGGATAGGTGCAATAAGAGCAATTAAGCATACATCCGCGCTTGGATTGCACCCCTATCCCTCCATTATTATCATTATAACGCGATATATTAAAGAAGCTAAAATCAGGAGAGATATTTTCAAGATCAGGCAGCGGCGGCATACCGCTGAAAAACACCTCTCTATTGCGCCGGTAATAAATACCTTTTACCCGTTCGGGATCTGACAAATTATTAAGCAATTCCGGGAATATCTTCTCGCCTTCTAAGTACACACCGAAATCAATTTGAGGATGACGGTTCATCAGCTCTTCGGCAAACAATGAAAATGCCGCCCCGCCGATAACAAGATAGGAACGAGGCGCGGCATTTTTAATAATCCTTATCGTCGGCTCCAGCGCCTTATAATGATAGTACATATCGCCATAAGAGGCTGTATCAATATTTCGTAAGGAAATCCCTACAACCTCGGGATTAAAATCATTGATTATTTTCTTCATTGCCCCATAGGGGTCATCTTCAATATTAGGGTCAAAAACAGAAACTTTATGCCCCCCTAACCTATTGGCCAGGTATGCTATCCCTAAAGGCAGGATCGGCTTCTCTTTCCTGCCAAGATAGGACTGAATGAGTAATAATTTCACTTGTTTCTCCTGCGCTTTATTCTTTCCCTGATCCAGTTTAAAAAAACTATAATTCCAAATAAAATCTCATTAATCACGGGCCTATCCAATAACCCCACCAGATGCCTATTGATCAGCATTTTGATTATAAAATTGGGGGCATTACGATTAAACAAAAGAAAAACGAAATTCAGGTATTTCTTCTTCCTTGTATGAAAACTACCGAAATCCAGATTATAAATATTATTTTCATCATCTTTAGAAATTAACCCTTCCTGTTGGGCCTGAACACGTAATTCTGTCCCCGGAAAAAACATTAAAGAAAATACCTGAATCCGGCGGGGCTTAGGAAATTTCAATGCCAACTTAATGCTGTCAATAATATCCTCGTTTGTTTCATAGGGATTATCGGTAATAAAATCATAAACAGGGACTAAGGCATCTTTAAATCGATTAATCGCATAAACCGCTTCTAATATTTTCTCTTCGGGCATCTGCCTTTTATACAGCCCTTGAATCCTTTTGCTCCCGGACTGCACCCCCATATGAATCCCCTTCATCCCTGCTTCTGTGAAATAAGCCAGTTTTTCTTCGCTTATATTGAGCGGATGCCCGGCAAAGCTCATAGGCAGCCCTATCCTCTGCTTATAGTGTTGGCAAAATTCCTTTATCTTCTCTATCGGAAGGATAAAGATATTATCATCTAAAAACCAGATCATCTGAATATGGCCAAGCCTGGCCTTCATTAATTCTAATTCCTGCATGGTATTCTCAATAGAGCGGAAACGAAGATATCTCTCTCCCTCATAAATTCCCTTAAAAGAATAACAATACGTGCAGCTATAAGGGCAGCCTCTTGAAAAAAGAGTTTCATAAGGCAGGAGATTGACCGGGGACTCCGGCAGGAGGTATTCCTTGAATATGCCCGGGGTAAGCGGCACTATCTTATTTGTCCCGATTTCCCTGATATAATGCTCATCGTAAGAGTAATCCGGAAAAGGAAGTAAATCCAAGTTTTGCAGGAGACGCCTCTTAGGATTTTTTATGAGTGCGCCATCCTGCTTAAACCACATATTCTGAGTACTACGATAATCCTCGCCGCCTTCAATCTTTTCTAAAAGCTCTACCAGGGCTTCTTCCCCTTCGCCGACACAAACCATATCCGCGTAAGACAAGGAATCCCCTGGTTTAGCCGATGGATGTTTGCCCCCCCAGGCAACCGGAATATCAAGTTTTTCTTTTATGCGTTTTGTTAAATAAACGGCGTGCGGAAAATTTGAGGACAACAAAGAGATGCCTATTAAGCTTGAGCCGCTGCAGAGGCCTATCAGCTGATTAATCGTTTTATCATCGTAAGGATACCGCGGGTCAGTTGGCGTTTGAAAATTCAAATGTTCCGCTTCAGGAAGAAAAATCAAACGGGACTTAAGCCCTTTACTTCTAAGATAAGCAGACAATATTCTAACAGGATAAGAGGTTATGTCAGAATAAAGCGAAATCAGCGTGATCATTATTGAAAAACAAAAAAATTTTCCTCAATCGGCCATATCCGCGCCCTGTACAGCCAATCGACATAGTGGCAGGGATACGCTAAGACATATTTCTCCAGGACATTTACAAAATCACCCAAGGCCTCACGCATCAGTGATTCCGTATCCGCGCCGTCATTTGCTTTTATCAACAAGGGTTTCTCAAACACAATCTTATGCCGGTTATCATTGTCTCTTATGGCAAAGGCCGGAATCATAGGAGCGCCTGTTTTTAAGGATAGCGACACCACGGTCGGAGAAAGAAAGGCTATCCGGTCAAAAAATTTAACGCCCATGCGTTTATTGCCGATAGTGCCGTCTATGGCTATTGACACTATTTCATTCTTACTCAATGCCCTGAATATCGGCCTCAAAGAATCCTTCAGGTAGATAAAATTCGCCCGCAGGGCCTTCTCGCAATCAAGCTCGATATCCATAATTTTATTGTGGGCAGCGTGCTCTTTTCCCTCTAACTTCCAACTCGTAGGCTTAGCCGCGACCTGATTTATCGCATATCCTTCGTATCCTAGAACAGGCAGGATAAATTTACGAAAGCCAAAATGCGCTAAAACAAGAATAACCCCTTTGCCATTAGCAAGGGCAGCATCCAGATTTTCTTTACCGCTAAAATATGCCAAGCGCCTTGTTTTTTCTTGAGTCAAGACAGGAAACATCCATGTTTCAAAAAGATCTTTCCTGTTATTGCATATTCCTTTGGTAATAATCCCGCCTATTTTTTTTCCCGGTATTCTCCTGCCCAACGATTTACCTAACTCTTCCCGCATAATTCTTACCTTGGTATGATCGGCCATATATGTCAATACGGCAGACAGATAAGCTATCAGATAAAAAAGCTTCCGCGGAGAATGATTCACCGCATATCTAAAAGAATTCAAAAATATTAATTTTAATTTGTGCTCAACCCAACTTGCCATTAACAACACCCGCAACCCTTTGCATAGCATGTTTTAAAAAATCCATTTCATCCGACAAGAACAATTTCATTCCGAAGAGGCATAAAACATACAAAGCAAAGCCGATAAAACTCAATAAATACATATTCCCCTGATTAAATCGATAAAGGCATACGCCTATTACCCCCATAACAAACGCCGGTTTTAAAATAATCTTATGGATTGGCAAAAAAGCCACATATCGCGAGAGCATAAAAAACCCGATGATAAAAATAACGATATATCCGCTAAGGGCTGCCATACTAGCCCCCATATATCCATATTGAGGTATTAACGCCAAATCAAGAATAGCCCTGATGAATAACCCGCAGAGAAAACACCAAATCAATACATTCTGCCTCTTAATCGCGACCAGGGTAAAATCAACAACAGTAAAGAGCATTGTAAAAATAAGGCTTACAGCCAGTATTTGAAAGGAAGGTATGGCCTTCAGGAATTCTTGGCCATAAATAATAGGGATAATTTTGCTGGCAAAGACCATACCCATGGCGGCCATAAAAATACTGATAATCGCAAAGATTTTAAAGGCCTTTTCATATTTATACGCCAAGAGTTTAAAATCCGTTCCCGCAGAACGAGAAAAGGAAGGGAAAAAACCGGACATAATAGAATTCGGTATCACATTCATCAAAAGCATGAGATTGTGAGAAGCATAAAACATGGCAACTTCAAAGGTATCCTTAAGATTTCTTAATATAATGATATCTACGTAAACGAAACCCTGAATGATTAAACTAACCAATCCCAAGACATAAGATTCCTTTAACAGGTGCTTTACCAGTAACAGGCCATTTTTATAATCCGGCGTAACGAATTTTTTACGGGCAATAACCATAGCCAGGACATACCTCAGGAGATTCCCGGCCGATAACCCTATAAAAAGAAAGATAAATCCCAACCGGAAATAAATAATAAAAAATACAAAACCTAAATTAAAACACTGGAATATAAAAGTCAATAATGTTTCATACCGCATCTTGTCAAAGGACTTAAACATAGCAAGATAGATAAACGTATCAGCTGTAAAATTTAAGGCCAAAAACGCTATGCAAACACCAAGAATAATCTTGAAGGATAAACCCATAATCAAAACAATGATTGCCGCCAGGACAATAGAAATGGCCATATAAATCCAGCGCGTAATCATCCCTGCCCCCAGGTATTTTCCGGCATCAGAAGGATTCTTGGAAATCTCCCTCATCATAATACGCTCCAGGCCCGTATAAGTGAAAGAAGTTGCAATAATGGCGAGGGCCATAACATACCCGTAATCACCGTACTCCTTTGCCCCTAAATACCGGGCGATAATCGGAATAATGGCCATCTGCGCCAGGAAGTCTATAGCCCTGGATACAAGGATAAAGAAGGAGTTCTTGGAGACCTGACACACTGAAGATAAAGACAGCTTATTCATTTTACGGCCTTATTTAAAACAATTCCTAAGATATTTGCATTGGCTTTCTGCGCAATTTCTAACGCCCTTTTCAAATGGCATTGCGAGGCATGCCCTGAACCAACAACAAATATAACATTATCCACAAAAGAACCTATAACGGCGCTATCGCTCCCATCTTCTATCGCCGGGGTATCGCAAATAATCAGATCGTAATCCGGACGGATCGATTGGATGAATCTAAGCATATTTGCAGAATCTATCATCTTAAGCGGATTTAAAGATACCGGGCCGGCGAGGATAAAATCCCACCCTTCATTTTTTACCGAAGAGATGATCTCCTTTATTCCCTTTTCGCCATTTAAAAAATTAACTAAACCCGGATAATTCAGCCGATTCAACATTCTATGCAAAGAGGGCCGGCGAAAATTCATGTCTATTAAAAGAACCTTCAGGCCGGATTCAACGAAAATGCCTGCCAGGTGCCTGCTAATAGTAGATTTACCTTCCCCCTTAAGAGCACTCGTAATAGCCAGCGTTTTGTAACTTTTACCTGCAGTTGCTATTTTAATATTAGAGCGTATGTCCCAAAAATCTCCATAAAAGCCTGGCGCCTTCGCTTCCGTATCCTGTGTTTTTCCTCTCTTGGCTATTCGGACAATACCCAAAACAGGTTGATTCAGCTTCTCTTTGATTGCCTCTGCGGTCTTAATAGTATCGTCAAGATACTCCAATAAAAAACATAAAAAAATACCAAAACTCATACTTAGTAATAATGACATAATCAGAATCTGGCCCTTTTTAGGAAAATATATGTCATTATCCGGATATAAACTCAAAGTTGCAGGCTGGACAGTAACTACGTTACTGACCTCAGCGCCCTCTGCAATCTTTACATATTCCAGCCGTATTTTCAGGTAACTATAAACCTCCCCGAGAGTAGAAAGCCTGGCCATAAAACGAGGCGCCTTCTGGGAACTCTTTAGTATCTGGCGTACTTCATCCTTTTTCTGATCAATCCGTTGCGACAAAACCCTTACTTGCTCTTTCGAAGAACCCTGCAAGGCACTTTTTTCTAATTCCAAATCTGCGATTTCGGCAACCAAGGCAGACACCTGTTCATCAACATCCAGAATCCTCTCTTTAATTCCGGCTGATTCTGCCGGTTCTTGTTCCGTTAAATTTTCCCTTTCGCCTTCAATTTTACGCCAGACATCAGCAAAATAAGAGAATAATTCAAACTGATAGAGCTGTTTTTCAATCAATCTACGGACAGAAGATGCTTCTTGCCGCCACAAATCGGAAATAAAATCCGAAAATGCCCCGGCAACGCTATTAGCAATCTTTGCAGCTTCCTTGCACTCTGTAGAGTAACCTGTAATCTCCAATATCTCAGCGGCTTTTCTGCGCTTAATTCTGACTCCCTTTTTTTGCTTGAGAATCAACTTGGGGAAACGGGGTATGCTAATGATAAAATCTTTAACCTCAATAACCCTGCCTTTTTTATCTTTCAAGTTTAATTCTCTTATCACCTTCCCGAGAATAGGGGAGCTTCCTGCCAATGCGATGTAAGTATCAACAACATTACGGGGCTCAACATAATTCATAGTTCCCAAATCAATAGGCACTGGAGAAATAGGGCCCTGCGAAAAATAACGGGCCTTTAAATCTTCGGTTTTAATCAACACGTTGGCCGAAGCATTATAGATGGGGGTTGTGTTTAAAGATACCAATACGGCAAAACCCACAATCACACCTATAGTCTGAATGAGGATCAACTTCCGCCTCCAAATAATTTCTAAATATCTTTTAAGCTCCATGTATCTCCTTATTATTTCTATTTTGACATATATATCAAAATCTTACCGCCTCTCCTGCTGCTAGAGTCCTTGAAGGCATCCATAATCTTCTCAAAAGGATACCGGGCAGTGATCATCTTCTCAAGGCCGAGGTTTCGCCGAGAGAGCAACTTGATAATATTTGGAAATATTCCGTAACCAGCATGGCCCCTGGCGCCGATGATCTTATTAGCCCCGGAAACAAGGGCATCAAGATACATCGGTGTCTTCGTAGCTGCCCTGCCTAAATAAATAATCTTTCCGTTGACAGCCATCGACTTCTCCATCTCAGGAATAGTGCTAGGAGCCGCGCCGGCAGCTTCCACCTGAATGTCTGCCCCCCAGCCATTGGTGAGTTCCATAACTTTATCCCAAGGACGGCATTCACCCATCTTCTTGATGTTAAAGGCATAATCAGCCCCCATCTCTAGCGCCAGATTCACCCGCTCATCAATCATATCAAAGGCGATGACAATACTGGCACCAGCTGCCTTAGCTAGCGTTACGGCACCTAGCCCTATGGGGCCGGCACCATATACGGCCACAACCGCTCCGGGGTTAAACCCTCCGCCGGCTATAAACATACCGTTATATGCACATCCTACCGGCTCAATAAGAACACCAATATCAAAAATGTCTTGCCCTTTATGAGATTCCGTCAAATCGTTAATTTTCCAACAATGCCTTCCTTTAACCGCAACATATTCGGCAAATGCCCCATCAGCACTCAAGCCCATCAATTCTATATGTTGACACTGATTGGGGGCCCCGCTCCTGCACGGCTGGCACATGCCGCACCACATAACGCTCTCGACAACGACCAAATCATCCTTCTTTAGATGAGTTATCTGACGTCCGGTTTTCTCGACAACTCCCGCGAATTCATGCCCTAAAATACAAGGCAATTTCGTCAAACCCGAAAAAATAATATATCCTTCTTCATCCGTTTCGTATACATGCGTATCCGAGCCGCATATCCCGCAGGCCATTACACGAATAAGGACATCGTCTTCCTTGATATCAGGTACCGGAACATCTTTTATATCAAAACGAGGGTTACGCCATACCTGACTCCCCATAATCGCCCTACGATGAGTCTTTTCATCATCCGTTAAAGGATAATCTATTTTGGGCTGCCACTGCGCATCAACAACCAGAGCCTTCATGTATGCTCCATCAGTAGTTCTTTTTTATTAATTTTTCCGCTTCCAATCTTAGGAATGGAATCTCTTATTTCAATAATTCGAGGGTGTTTATAATGAGCTAAATACTCTTTGCAAAACCGCAGAATCTCTTTTTCTGACAAACTTTTCCCGTCATTGACAACGATAATGGCTCTGGGGATCTCCCCTCTTAATCTGTCTTTAGCAGAGACAACCACTGCCTCCTTAATATCCGGATGAGCCATTAATACCAGTTCAACCTCCAACGGATAAACCTTTAATCCCGCGACCTTCATCATTCCGCTTATTCTTTCTACAAAGTAAAAATTTCCCTGTTCATCCTTTTTTCCAAGGTCACCGCTGTAATACCAGCCGTCCTTAAAAGACATCTCACTCTCTTTTCCTTTCTCATAATAACCTTCAACAACAGCAGGCCCTTTGAATATCATCTCACCCACCTCGCCGGGAAGAACCTCGCCGCCATTTTCATCGACAATTCTAACCTCGTAAAAAGAACAGGATTTTCCGATAGAACCGGGCAAAATGGGCTCATCCGGACGATTAGCAATGGCCACCCCAGTGGTTTCTGTGCTGCCCCAGACAGGAACAATTGGCACGCCGACTCTTTCTCTAAACCTATCTATGAGCTCTATACGGGTATACATGCCTCCGCTCTCCGGCACCCTTAAAGAACTTAAATCATAATTCTTATGCTCAAGCGCTTCCAGCAGATTCTCATACATCGGTGCAAGGCCCATCATACAACTCACCTTATGAGTAGAAATTGCCTCTGCTATGGATTTGGGATATATCTTATCCAATATGACCATCGTTCCCCCAAGATACAGAGGACGCGCAAATATCTCATGAGGGTGGGCAAAAGGGGCAAACATGCATAAGTGCACATCTTCGCCTGTCAACCCAAGCGCCTCCACCGAAGAAAGGGTATTCCAGTATATATTGGCATGGGTTGTAACAGCGCCTTTAGCATTCCCGGTAGCCCCGGAGGTATAGTTAAGGTAAACAACATCGCTCTCCTTGATTTCTAAACCCGGTGCTTCGGCATTCCCGTTTCTTATAATATCATCCCATCGCAGCGGCCCTGTGCCTCCTTCGCCGACTACAATCATCGGTATTTGCTCGACTATTGAGATGGATTTTTTTGCCGCATCTAAAAACTGCGGATGGACGAACAGGACTGAAGGCGTAAAGTTATTTAAGGCCGCCCGGATCTTTTCAGGAAGTAGTTCAAAATTAACGGGAACTGCAATGCTGCCTATTTTGGCCGCGGCGAAGAAAACGGTCAGAAGCTCAGGAATTCGCGGTAGCATAAATCCTACCCTGTCTGCTTTTTTAATGCCTAAATCCAGAAGGGCATTAGCCACTTTATTTACGGAGATGTTTAAATCCCGGTAGCTTATTTTTTCTGAATGAAAGACGATGGCTGTCTTCTCAGGAATTTCTTTTGCGTTTCTTTCTAACAAGCCCGTAAGCGTCATAACATATTCCCGGTTAAAATCATATAACTTCACTGCGTTGAAATACTCGCGCCACCTCTGGTGCCGTCAATCTGCTGTCCTATGAAATAGCCGGTTTCAAGGTTTACGAGCGGAGAAATTATGGTTGCAAGATGGGTAAAAAATCTATCCACATTGGCGATAAACGTCCTCGGGATATAGACGATATCTCCGCGCTGAAGCATCAAATTCTGCGTTAAGTCTCCTTTTTGCAAAGCCCTTTTTATATTAAGCCTGGCTAATTTGGGATTCTTCATACCGCGCCTGATAAGAAGGACGCTCTCCTGCTTACCGTTAGCTGTAAATCCCCCTGCCCGTGAAACAGCCTCCAGGACAGTCATAGGGGACTCGGCCTGAAAAAAACCCGGATTTCTGACCTCGCCAAGAACAATAATCTTTTGACTCTGCGTCGATAAAACAACAATGGATATTTGGGGGTCAATAATATGCGCTAAAAGCCCTTCATAGATCTTATCTCTCAGCTGAAAAAGGCTAAGGCCATCTGCCTGAATATCCCCCACTAAAGGGTACATAATCTTGCCTGAATGGTCTATTTGGACAACCCGGCGGAGATCATCGTTACGGTAAACAATGATTTCTATCTTATCGCCGACTCCCAGTATAAACTCTGAAATCCGAGGCGCCTCTTCACCCGCTATCTGCTCAGCATTGAGGCGCGAACCTGTCCTAACAGTGGCGCAGCCCTGTAAAAAAAATACAAAAAAGACGGTTGGAACTAACCAAATATTGTTTTTTTTCATTCTTATTCCCTCTCTCTTTTAATCAACCTACGTCTACCTCGGCCTGTTACGGTTGATACTGAACGGCCATTGTTCATCCGTGTCCTGTCCCTCGGCTTCGCTCGGGATGGTTCAAGGGAATGGTGAGCGCAGTCGAACCAAAGGACACGGTTTTCTGGCCGCGAACGTATAAAGCTATGCAAAACTAAAATTGGCAGGAAAAAATTCAAGACAGAAAGTGAATCCTCCCCGTGATAAATCACGGGGCTTCCTAAAGAAAAGAGATGAAACTTCGCCGAAGCCATAACTTAAGCCCGCCTTCGTTCCGCTCTGCGGAACTTCGGCGAGGCTCGCCTTGCCATTCATCCCCGCGATGAATCGCGGGGCTTTCTGGCGAAGGCGAGTAAAATGATGGACGCTATAATTTATGTCTCCGCCGAAGGCGGAGACATAAATTATCTGCTCATTAAAGTCGTGCGGTGATATGTCAAGATGAAAAATAACAAGATTTCTTCTGTAACAAGAGACAAAAAGTTCAATAGCTTAAAAATGGCAATAGTTTTATATGCCTTGACTC
>Ga0315274_10014554_pt1 | contig 11154 bp, 6 predicted proteins | sample YL17G02_20_MG_FD_203700 | JGI IMG/M metagenome (GOLD analysis project Ga0315274, IMG submission 203700) | Sediment microbial communities from Yellowstone Lake, YNP, Wyoming, USA - YL17G02_20 | ecosystem: Environmental > Aquatic > Freshwater > Lake > Sediment | place: USA: Wyoming | collected...
ATTCACCCGCGCCTGCGGCCTCCGGGCTGCGCCTTGGGCATCAAAGCCCCGACTCATGACGTCCCATCCCTGGTTGCGCACCCCGCCTTCAATCGGGACCAAGCCGATATTCTCACTCCAAGCCACCACGAAACCGCCTTCTGCGTTGGCCACGACGCACGGATTGGCGCAGACATTGGTGCTGTTATTGATCTGGAATTCGTTAGCGAACGCATTGCCATCGGCCGCAAACAGGCGGGCATAGATGTCCACACCATAAACATCTCCGCCAGTTGCCGGATCCGAGACCTGGCCCGACTCGTCCCGATTGTTGATGACGCCTTTGTACTTTTCGGTCACCCACGCCACGACGAACCTGCCGTCTGCCAAGCCGGCGACCGAAGGCGTTCTTTGGTTGTAGCGGACCGTTTGATTAATCGGGAATTCACCACCCAGCCGTGCTCCCGAAGGCGAAAACCGCTGTCCGAATACCCCCTGCAAGTTGCGCAAGGAGAGATCCGGGTTATTGGCGTCATCCTGGCCGTAGCTGGACCAGACGACCACGACATTACCGTCTTGGGTCACGCCGACCGCCGGGTTGATCTGCTGGTTATTGGTGTAGGTATTGACCAGGAGATCATCGGTAATGAAAGTGCCTTCCGGCCCCATGAACCGGGCGTAGATGTGCTGGAACCCATAAGCGCCTCCTTGCCAGACGAATACGGCTCCACCATTGCCTGGCAGCGCGACTTGCGGGTTCTCCTGGTCCCCGGCTGCCTGTTTGTTCACCTGAAACGTCGAAAGCGTCGGGGATAAACTCTGGTCGATGCGCCGGGCACTGATGCCCAAGCCGTCGCCGTCGGTTATGTTGTCCTGCCAGACGACGAACCCGCCGGTGCTGTTCACCGCCACCTGAGCGTGGACTTGGTCACCTGGCAACCGGTCGGCAATGGGGTACTCGCCGCCCTGCGGCAGGACGATCGGCTGGCCTGAGAGCCAAGCCGGAAGACCTCCTATTAACCCAAACGTCACAAGCCATTTACCGGCGTCTAGCGAGCGTAGCATAAGACTGTAACCCATTAACAATGCAGTCAGTTCTTGTCCACAAATCCCGGCCTGGAGCCAGACCTGGTCAGGCTGTGAAAGCCCCCAGCAAATGCCCGACCGATCGCCTGCGATCCGGGGCTGCTCTCTGGCATAGGCAAACACATACGACGCATCATCTTAAACCAGTTCCAGCTGGAGCAAGGGAGCAGGATCAAGTTCGCGCAACAGGCTCCTGAAACCCCAGCGCTCGTAAAACTCCCGCAAGCGGTCGGGCCCCAAGTCCCTCACCGCGAATGTGTCCAGCGACCCTCCGTCAGGCATGTCATCGCGCAGTCGAATGAGCTCCTGGTTGCGCGCCAGAGCCGTGCGGGACGACAGGAGAGTTGAGCGCAGCTTCTCCGACTTGACTTCGGACAGCCGTTCAAAGAGTGCGCTCATGGACCCGAATTGCCTAAGTAACTCCGTAGCAGTTTTGGGGCCGATTCCCGGCGCGCCCGGGATATTATCCACGCTGTCTCCGACCAGGCTCAGCCAATCCACGACCTGGGACGGCTCGACTCCGGTCCGGGATCGGACTTCGTTGGCGGTCCAGAGCTTCTCAGACTTGTCGTTCGGGTTCGCCAGGCTAATCCGGTCCGACACCAACTGCGTAAAGTCCTTATCCGAGCTGGCAATGATTACGCGCCAACCTCGATCTGCCGCGCGACGCGCCAGCGTGGCAATGCGATCATCGGCTTCGACTCCTGGTTCGCAGATGGATGGGATGCGGTTTGCGTCCAGATACTGTTGGAGTTCCCGAATCTGCTGCTGCAGGCTGTCGGGCATTGGGGGGCGTTGAGCCTTGTACTCCGGCCATGCGGCCACTCGATCCGCCGCCAATCCCCCATCCCAGACAACCGCCCAGTGGGTCGGCGCCTGCGTGGCGCGCAGCTTGGCCACGGATTTGATGAAACCGTAGATGGCGTTGGTTGGCTTGCCCGAAGGAGAGGTCAAGCTCCGGATCGCAAAGAAAGAGCGGTACGCATACGCGTGCCCATCGACGAGCAGCAGGTTCTGCCCCAAGGTCGCCGGTCTCTCAGCTTTGTTTTGTACGGCTCTCGTCATGCCAATCTTCTCGTTGCTGTGCGTGTGGCCCACCATCGGCCCTTGACGCTCTGCTCGTCGGGCAGCGCGCCCAAGGCAACGTCATTTGACTCTCACTTCAAGGGAGGTTGCCTCGGAATCAAATTCGGATCAAACGGCAAATTGTCGGCCGTATGCACCGGGTTGCCGGCCGGATCAATGATCGTCGGGGTCACGAAGATGACCAGATTCTTCCTCTGGGTAGCCGAGGACTCGCTCCGGAAGAGCTTGCCCACAAACGGCAGGTCGCCCAGGAAGGGGACTTTATCCTTGATCTTCTGCACGTTCTCGGAGATCAGGCCGCCCAGGACCACCGTCTGACCATCCCATACATTCACGCTGGTGACTACGCTGCGCGATCGGAAGTGCGGCAGCGGCAGTGCTGCGGTCAGGGGAATGCCCAGGGTATTGCCCGCGGCGCTTTGGGCCTGAGGCACGAACTTGCCCGGGTCGTCGTAGCCCAGGAACTCGACAAAGGAAGGGATCAAGCTCATCTGGACCGTGTATCCGTCAGCCGAAACGTACGGAATCACGTCGAGCACGGGACCCAGTTCCTGAGGAGCGGTGGAGTATTGGTTGGCGGTGCCCAGCACGCCGCCACCGGTGGCTGCTAGACCGCCCGCACCCACCCCAGCCCCACCACCGGCGCCAGTCTGGTTGAAACCCTGGCCGGCCACCAGCGTCACGATATCGACTGCGGACATCTGGGCCTGACGCCCGCTAACTGTGGTGACCTTGGGCGCTACCAGGACATCAACCCCAGTGCGTTGCTCCAGGGCCCGGATCACGAACCGGAATTGCGGATCGGTGAGGATACCAGTGAATGTGCCCAACGCAGGCACATTCTGGCCGTCACCCACCGTCTGCCGCAGCCCGCTTGTCAGGAGATTATCCGAGGCCGAGGCAGCGACTGCTCCTGGTCCTGGCGTGAAAAGGCCCGTGGTGGGATCCTGCGAGCCAGGCCCAGGGAATATCCCGGATGGATTGGCCGACCGGCCACTGGTGGCGGCGCTTCCATAGCTGGGCGCCGTGCCAGCTTGGAATCCCATTCTGCCACTGCCAACCAACATGTTCCCCAGGAGCCAGTCGAAGCCCAGGGCCTTGGTGTCGTCCTGGCTGATTTCGGTGAACTTGGCTTCAATCGTGACTTGCGGCGCCGGGGTGTTGAGCACCTCGATGGCCGTTTCGATGATCTCCAGTTCCTGCGCCGACGCCCGCACCATCAGATGGCCAGAGCGATCGTTGAAGTACAGGGTATTCAGGGAAGGCGGCTGGAAGTTGACACCTGCCGCCTGAAAGAACTGGCGGACGGTGTCCTGAGTCTGTTGGGTCTGCGAGATGGTGGTTACACCCCAGAAACCACCACCGCCGCCAAAACCGCCACCGCCACCGCCGCCAAAACCGCCGCCGCCGCCAATGCCACCGCCGACCCCACCTGCGCCGGACATGAGGCCGCCCGACCGAGAGCTGCCACCCATACCACCGCCACCGCCGCCCATACCACCGCCGCCGCCACCCATACCACCGCCACCACCACCGCCGTAGCTCGGGGATGCCGGGAAGGCACGCGGAATGAACGTCGTCGAGCCGCCGTAGCCGCCGCCGCCAACGCCGCCGCCACCGCCGCCAACGCCGCCGCCACCGCCGCCAACGCCGCCGCCGCCGCCGCCAGTGCTGCCGGAACTGATCTGCGACACCGGCACGCCCTGCACCGCTTCCAAACCTTGCATGAATGTGTTGGGGTCAACCTTGAAGATCCGCGTGAACAATTGTGGAGACTCTGGAATCCTCTGCGAGAACATGACGGCCCACTCCTCGATGGTGTATTTGATCTGTTTGTCAGACACCATAGTGATCGCCTCCAGCAGATCGACGAGCCGCACGTTCATCAGCGGCGGATTCAGCGTGATCTGCACTTCGTTGACGTTGATCCTCTCCGGGGCAGGCCCCGGCACCGGGAGGCCCGTATTGGGATCGATGGTCGATGTCGCCGCCGGTGTGCTGGCATCCAGATTGTTGTTGATCAGGAAGTTGATGCCTTCCTTTTCAGGATCACGCGCCAGCGCGGTATCCCGCAGCCAGGTCACCACTTCGCTGAGGGCCATGCCGTCGAACTTCGGCGTCTCCTTGACCATGATCCGGTCCAATTTCGATTTGATCTTCTGCCTGCCGATAGTGGTCCAGACCAGATTGGTGGTGGCAAAGGGATTAGCTGCGCCCAGTTTCTCCCGCGTAATCGTCCTATGTCTGGCCTCAACGATTTCCACAAGCTCTTGCTTGGCCACCAGGGCTGATTTGCGCGCGGCTTCACTGGCCTTCCGCTCCTGGATGATGTTCATAAAGTAGAAGGCCGTCTTGTTCGAGGGGTCCAATGTCATCACCCGCTCCAGATTGGTTTCGGCTTCATCCAGCTTGCCCATCTCAATTAACACCCGCGCGTCTTGAATCAGTTTGCTACTCTTCACCTTCTCCTCGCGGACCTCAGGGATCTGGGCCAGCACGTCTTTGTTGGGCGTAAACGGACGCATGGCCTCGATGGCCTGGTCGATCCGCTCCTTGAACGCCAAGGCCTCGGTGTTCTTGGGATCCACATTGAGAATACGATTCAGATTGGCTCGGGCATCCTCCAATTGGCCATGGGCCTCGGCCAGCAAGGCCAGTTGCATCCGGGTGGCCACCAATCCGGCTACCGCCTTCTGGGCCTCGGTCTCGACACCGGCTCCGACCTTCAACGACAGGTCAAAAGCCTCCTCATAAAGCCGGGCGGATTCTTCCCAGTGCTTTTTGCTTTGAGCCGCTTGCGCTTCGTTGAGTTTGTTGCGCAACAGGATCTTTTGCTCCTCGCGATGCAAGGCTTCCCGTTCGGCAACCTCGGCCGGAGTGGATTGTGCAGACAACGGGGCAGCCGCGGCGAACAGGAGCAACGCAGCCAGAACAGAAGTGAATGCAGTTAGCATGGCTTGGGTTTTGTTAAAGGCAGGAGGCATAGTGAGTCGCCAGACTTACGGTGCTTGTTGCGATTTATACTGGATAGTCGTCGGTCTGCCACTTGGATCGGCGACTGTAACTTCGTTTTCCGTGATGGCAACGATATTGTATTTTTTCCCGGCAAATTCAATCGTGTCTTTCACGCGCTTGCCCGGAAAGAGCTTGTCATCGGGTTTGTATTTCAGGTCAGCCCCAAACCCAACCGGGTGCTTGAACTCCTGGTCTTTTTGCAGCTCCACCCGTTCATTGCTGTCCGCCAGGAACACCACCAGCGCCGTCGGGTTGTCTTCGGGACCGACGACTTCTCTGGCCGTGAACAAGTTTTCCACCCTGGAATTCAAGGTCACCAACCTTGGCACTGGGGTGCGCTGGCTCTTGGCTTGGGCGCCTTCGCGGATGATGATCACCCGGTACAGGCGCTTCTCCGCGGTGCCTTCAGCTCCTTTGAACTCGAGCCGGAGGTACAGCGGCGTGACGTTGGATATGACCAGGGATTTCGGGCCCAACTGATCCGGATCCTCAATCTTGACGCGTTCGCCGTTGGGCAGTTGCTTCCACAAAACGGGATTGAACAGATAATGAGGACTGCCCAGGTCGAGCACCGGCGGGTTCTTGGCCTGGGCCAGCAACCACAGGCTGTTGGTGAGGTTCTCGGGGGTGTAGGGGCTGTCGCCCTTGGCCGGGCCGTTCTTAGCTATCGTAATCTTCTCCTGGTTGGACTGAATGCGCAACGGCAACAGCGCCGCAGCCCCGGCCAAGCCCAGCAACACCACACTTAGTATTACCTTCTCGTAATGTTTCTTTAGAAAATCCATGAACCTAGTTCGCCGGCGTCCCGCTCGTCTCCTGGCCGGCTGGCGGCGTGGCGCTGTCTCCAGCAGCATCCGGAGAGGCCTTTGCACGCGCCGGCGCCGCTTTGTATTTCCCGCGCTCGGATGGCGGCAGCACTTTGACAACGTCGATCTGCATGACCGCGCGTAGCGGCAGCTCTTCCAGGATGGTTTCCGGCCCCCGCTTCACCGGCGCTGTCGGAAACGCACCCGGCGTGGGAGGCCCCGCCGGGGTCTGTGGACCGCCGTAAGGATTCCTCGCGTAGGCGGACCCTGGGCCGCCGGCGCCGCCAGGACGGTAACTGCGCCCATAACGCCGCATCATGCGGAGCATGTAATCCTCCGGCTTGTCGGGCGCGGCTTGACCCGTCACGGCCGGAGTCTCCCCTGTGGGGGAGTCGGGTCCGCCTGGCGGTTTCCCGGTCACCGACGCGTTGGTTGTGATATTGAGCGATCTGATCAGGAAACATTGGGGGGATTGGGCGAATCCGTTGATCACCCCGGCCAACTGAGCGGTGAACGCCACGAAAGTGACCTGATACGGCGTGACGATTGCCAGCGTGTTGGTGGTCTGGTTCGGGCTGCTGAGCAGGTCGGACTGGACCGTATCGTCTTTGCCCGCGCTCACGCGCTGAAGGCTCTCCAGGCTCTTGACCTTGGCCTTGAAGAGCACCTGGCAGAGCTCCACGACTTCGGTCAAACGCTCGCCCAACGGCTGCAAGCTCGCCGGATCATATCGGGTGGGCAAGCGCTCGGCCTCAAAGCTGAAATAATAATTGGTCTGGATCAGCACGTCCGACTCCTTGGCCTGGCGTCGGAGTTGGTCAACGGTGGTTTCCAGGGCCTTTTTGAACTCGAGGCTGTCGGTCAGTTTCGGGTAGTCAAAGGAGGCGAAGCATTTCTCAAAATTGCCCACCAGGTTTTTGATGCGCGTGAGGTCTTGCTTGGCGGCAGCAATGGACCCATCGTCCGGATGCGGTTTGGCCTTCTCCAGATTCGTCCACTCGTCGAGTTGCCTGGTCAACTCCTCGTCGATCGCCTTTTCCTGTTGAAGGTTGGAGTACAGGTAATAACCGGAGAAGCCAAGCAGACCGAACGCCACCACGCCTCCGATCACCCAGTATAGATTTCGTTTGACCCAGTCCATACTACTGTTTGATCGGGTTCTTCAACTTGAGGGTGATCCCCACTTTGAACGTCGGCGGAGTCAGTTGAAGTTCACCCGTCACCATCGTGTTGCTGGCCACCAGCAACGGGCTGGCCTTCAAGCCCTCTTGCAGCGCGTCCAGCAAGTCCAGATTCGCCCGCGAGGAAATCTGACTCATGTCCACCCCGCGACATGCCAGATTGATGACGGAGAAATCGTTGGTTGCGATCGGTTCGGCCGTCGTGGCACTCGCGGCCATTTGACTGCGCATGATGGATTTGAGGTAAGCCGCGCCGTAGCGCTTGGCCATGCGCTCAATGATGTCTTTGGACATGGCCGGGGAGTCACTCGAGGATTCCTCCTGGCCCGCGGTTTCGACCGCGTTCGCGCGCGAGGCCATCTTGAACTCCTCAATCCAAACCCCGGTTTCGACTCCGGGCCTGCGGGTCTTCTCCTCAGTCTGGCGGAAGATGCGGCGCAACTCGGTGAGCAGATCGATCCAGTAGATCTTGGTCTCGACCAGGGCGCCGAATTCCTGGAGCTGCTGTTTGGCCGCGCTAATCTGTGCGGTTACTTCCTTCAACTGCTTGTCTTTGGCCTGGAGCGGCGTCACGTTGGCCGTCACATTGCTCAGGGCCGCTTGCTTGTCGGCGGTCATTTTGTAGGAAAACCAGCCGATAGCCAACGCCACCAACACCAGGCTGCACAGCGCCGCGATGAAGTAAGGCCGCTTCTGCGAAAGCTGCTGCTTCTGGAGCGAGCTTTTCGGCATCAGGTTCAGCTCCACCGGACACTGCGCCAGGTTGCGCAACGCCACGCCCACCACCTCGCCGAGCGAATGCGCCACCCGGGCCAGGTCTTCCAGGTTGATCGCCGGGTCAATCTGGATGTTCCGCAGCGGATTGAAATAATCGACCGGCACGTTCAGTTTCTCGGCGAAGAACTGGGCGGTATAGGGCATCACCGAAGCCCCGCCGCACAGGAACAACCGCTGGGGGGCCGAGCCACCCTGCTGACCGCGATAGAATTGGATGGTCTGGTTGACCTGGATGTGCAAGCGGGTCATGACCTGCCGGGCGATCTTGGAGATTTGCGCCTGGCGTGGGTTGTCCGGTTCCTCGTACGCCCCGCCCAGGCTCACGAATCCATCGGCGATTTTGACCTGTTCGGCTTCGTCAAATTTCAGCTTGCCCTCAGCGGCGAAGTCCTGGGTGATCGAGTTGGCCCCTATGTTGATGCTGCGGGAGTAGAACTTGCCTTTCTCGAACAACAAGAGGTTGCTGGTCTTGGCGCCAATATCCAGGACCATCGTGCAGCCGTCCAGATCGCCGTAGTTGAACCTGAACGCGTTGCACAGCGCGGCCGAAGAGACATCCACCAGTTGCAGCCGCAGCCCCTTGCTTTCGGCGACCCGGAACAAACCCTCGACAATGTCCGCCTTGATTGCCACCAGCAGCACCTCGAGCTCGCCGGTCGGTGTCGTGCCCAGGATCTGGTAATCCCAAACCACCTCTTCGAGCGGGAACGGCACGTTCTGCTGCGCCTCGTATTGGATGATCTGCGTGACCTTGGCGGAGTCAACCGGCGGCAGTTTGACGAACTTCGAAAAGACATGGAACCCCGGGGCGCATATATTGACATTCCGCGCCGTAAAACCCTTCTCCGCCAGCATTTCCTGCAGAGCCCGCTGGACGGCGGCTTCGCGCTTGCTTTCCTGAGCGCCTTCGAGGCCCAGGGGCCTCAGCGCGTAATTCTTCAGGCGTAGCGACCCGGCCTCGTTGATCTCGAACTCCGCCATCTTGAGGCTGCCTGCCCCAAAGTCGATGCTTATGAATGATTTCGAATTCAGCATTTGACTATCCACGCGTCACCGTCGTTCCGTGTCTCTGCAAGCAAGCCTGCTGACGAGCCCAGCCGAGAAATCGGCGTGCTGGTTACTGGAAATCCGCAGACCGGTCAAACAGAAAAAGCAGATTCCACTCAGATCCAACGGTGATCTGGCGCGACCTTATAACCGTTCCCGAAAATACGCTATAGTTTTTTGCAGGCCCTCAACCAGGGTCACCCTCGGCTGCCACCCCAGGAGCCTGCGGGCACGAGTGATGTCCGGCCGCCGCTGCCGCGGGTCATCCTGGGGCAAGGGCTTGAAAACAATCCTGCTGCCGGCCCCGGTGGCGCGCAGGATCGCGTGCGCGAACTCCAGGATGGTCATCTCGTGCGGGTTGCCCATGTTCACCGGCTCAGCGGTATGGCCCATCATCAGGCGATAGATCCCTTCAATCAAATCATCACAATAACAGAAGCTGCGCGTCTGGCGGCCGTCTCCATAAACGGTGAGCGGCTTGCGGCGCAGGGCCTGGCTCACCAACGTGGGCACTACCCGACCGTCGTTGAGCCGCATCCGCGGGCCGTAAGTGTTGAAGATCCGTCCGATCCGGGTCTCGATCTTGTGCTCCCGGTGGTAGGCCATCGTCAGGGCTTCGGCAAATCGCTTCGCCTCGTCGTAACAGCCCCGCGGTCCGACGGGGTTCACGTTGCCCCAGTAAGCCTCCGACTGCGGGTGCACCAGGGGATCTCCATAGACCTCGGAAGTCGAGGCCAGGAGGAACCGGGCGCCTTTGTGCCGCGCCAGGCCCAGGGCCTTATGCGTCCCCAGCGATCCCACCTTGAGGGTCTGGATCGGGAACTCCGCGTAGTCGATCGGACTGGCCGGCGAGGCGAAATGCCAGATGAAGTCCACCGGATCCCGCAAGAACAGGAACTCGGTCACGTCCTGCTGGATGAACCGGAAGCTCGCTTTGCCTGCCAAGTGGCCGATGTTATCGACACTGCCAGTGATCAGGTTGTCGATCCCGATCACCCGATGCCGGCGGGTCAACAGCAGATCCACCAGGTGCGAGCCCAAAAAACCGGCTGCGCCAGTCACAACCGAGACTGGTCCGGACGCCCGGAGCGTTCGACCCGGCAAACCCTTGCGGCCTCTTGACGGCATATGCTTGTTGGATAAAAAGCAGTTTTGGGGCCGGATTCCGTCCGAATTCCACTTCGGCTGCAACCACTGTCTCGACTCCGCCTACTTCGCCCCGGTGCCCAGCAAAACCACCGGGATGGTGCGCAGCAGGATCTTACAGTCGAGCCACAGCGACCAGTTGTCGATATACTCCAGGTCAAGCCGGACCCAGTCGGCAAAGCTCTTGACGTTGTTGCGGCCGCTGATCTGCCACAGACAAGTCAGGCCGGGCTTGACGCTGAGCCGCCGCCGATGGGCCAGGTCGTTGAACCGTTTGACCTCATCCACGGGAAGCGGTCGGGGTCCCACCAGGCTCATTTCCCCACGCAAGACGTTGATCAGTTGCGGCCACTCATCGATGCTGAACTTGCGCATGAACCGCCCGAAGGGGGTGATCCGGGGATCACGGCTGACCTTAAACACCGGCCCTTCCATCTCATTGAACACCGCCAACTCCTGTCTGAGCTGCTCCGCGTTGGTCACCATCGAACGGAACTTGTACATGGTAAAGGGCTGCCCGTTGAGTCCACTGCGTTGCTGGCGAAACAGGATGTGACCCGGCGAGGTCATCCGAATGATCAGCGCAACCAGTAGCACGACCGGCCATCCCAGCGCCAGTAATCCGAACGCAACCGAGAAGTCCATCACCTTCTTGGTCAAGCTTTGCCAGGAAGCCTCCGGCGCCGACCGGAATACGAGCATCGGCCGCCCGTAGAAGTCATCCAGTGTGGTCTGCGAAATCCGCGTCTTGAAGAAGTCTGCCATGAGCCACACCTCCACCCCTTCCAATTCACAGGCCTGGATGACCTTCTCAATCTGTCCAAAGTAGGTGTGCGTTGCGCTCAATACCACCCCGTTGGCCGAGTGTTCGTGCAGCACTCCGATCAGGGTTTCCAGCGACGTCGTGTTGACGTCCAGCATGGCCACAAAGTCCAGGTCGTGCACCGCCCATCTCCGGATCTCCCCTCGCACACGCGCGGTGTCTTCCGGTGTGCCCACCAGGATCAGCCGCTTCTTCAACTGCGCCTGGC
>Ga0315274_10014558_pt1 | contig 11151 bp, 8 predicted proteins | sample YL17G02_20_MG_FD_203700 | JGI IMG/M metagenome (GOLD analysis project Ga0315274, IMG submission 203700) | Sediment microbial communities from Yellowstone Lake, YNP, Wyoming, USA - YL17G02_20 | ecosystem: Environmental > Aquatic > Freshwater > Lake > Sediment | place: USA: Wyoming | collected...
AAGCCCGTTGATCTGACCCACGACCTTGCCCCGGGTTTCGATCATCAGGATGTCTTGATCGATCATTTCCTGGATTTTATCCTCGTAGGTATTTTGCCGCCGGCGCCAGCCCAGGATTGCTTTTTCGATCTTATCCACCCCGATCTCCTTCGCCTTGGCCTGGCGGGCCCAATAATCGGCTTCCCGGATAATGTCGGCGATGAGATGGAAACGGGTCGTTAATTTATCCTTCCGGCCGGCGATGCGCACGCCGTATTCGATGGTGTCGGCGATGGCTTCTTTGGTGAACGGCAGCAGGGTTTCCATCTGGCAGATGGATTTTATAAACGAAGCGTACCGGTTGATGTTCTCGCCGTTGCGGCGCATGACCGTGTCAAAGTCGGCCTTGACTTTGAAGATCGTCTTGAAATCCTCGTCCTGATAGAAAAGGAGGAAATACAGCCATTCATTGCCGATCATGATCACCTTCACGTCGGCCGAGATCGGTTCCGGTTTCATGGCCGAGGTGGAAAAAAGGTAAAAAGGGTCGAAAGTCTGGATGTCGATGATGCCATTCCGCAGGGCGCGTTTCAGGGTCTGCCAGACCCAGGGCTCGACCAGGGCGTCCAGCGCGTTGATTACCAGGTAGCCGCCGTGCGCGCGCAGGAACGAACCGGATTTGATATTGAGGAAATCGCTGATGAAAACTCCGGGGCCGGGCGAATAGCGTTCGACGGTGCCGAAGAGGTTTTTGAACGAAGGCGTCGTCTCGAAGATGATGGGGATGGTTTTGGTTTCCGAATTATCGACCATTAAATTGACTTTAAATTCACGGAATTCGTCGCCCACCGCTTCCTTGCGAATGAAACGGTTGATGTTGACAATGATCGCGGCGATGATATCTTCCAGATACGCCGCGACTTTCGAGTCCGGAATCCGGTTTTTTATTTCGCCGACCATGTGCTCGACAATCGGACGGATCATCCATTCGTTAAGCTTGTTGATCTCGTCGTTCGCCTGGTCCTGAAGTTCCCGCACTTTAGTATAGATCGTGGCGAGTTTTTCTTCCAGCTCCGCGATCTTTTCCCGGATCTGGCGGTCCCGGTCCGGGGTCAGTTTTCCCTGTTTAATGAGACCGTCGATTTCCTCAAGATAAGTCGGTTTGCCTTCGATGATCGGCAGGATGGCCGGCCGCATGAAAGGTCCGGTTTGCACCTGCACGACCTTGAAACCCTGCTGTTCGATGTTTTTTTCAAAATCGTTGAGGAGAGTCTTGTTTTTCTCCTCATATTTGTTGACGATCTTCTGACGGCGTTTCTGGTATTCCTCACCGCTGAAGACCTGCGGAATATTCAACTTGAGATTCTCGACCAGTTTATCCATCCGGTCGCGGAATTCGCGGCCCTTGCCCGCGGCCAGCACGACCAGGCTTGGCGCGTCGGGATTCTTGAAATTATTCACGTACAGGAGATCCTTCAGCTCGTCTTTTTTACCCTTGAGCTCGTCGAGAAGTTTGGTGATCGCCGTGGTCCGGCCGGTCCCGACCGGCCCGGTCACGAAAATGTTATAGCCGGGATATTTCACGTTCAGGCCGAGCTTGATCGCGTCGATCGCGCGCGGTTGGCCGATGATTCCCTCGCAGATTGTCAGTTCATGGGTGGATTTAAATTTTAAAAGTTTGGGATTGCACTGCCAGCGCAGTTCCGATGTTTTTAGCTCCCGGTATTTTTTCACGAAACCTCCTTGATGAAAATATATCCGACATTGCTCATAAAGTTAAGGATTATAGTTTAATTAATGTAAAAGTCAATGATGGGGAAAACAGTAAACAGTAAGCAGTATGGAGTCCCGCACCAATATCGCGACCGAGATCGCGATTTTAAAAAATTACCCCGATCAAACCGGGATGAATATCTAATATTACATTTTCGATTTGGATTGTATTGGTACGGGATAAATAGTAAGCAGGGAAAAAACCGACGAAATCATATAACCAATCAATAATTTAACAACAAAACGGTCAGATTAACCAAAAAGAACATCCCGGGGTTGGTTGAAAACTTCCGAAATTTCGAAACAAAAATCCCCTCCGGCCGCGGCCCGAAGGCCACGACCGGGAGGGGAAAGATGTTCTATTTTTTAGACACGAAAATGTTTATAAAGTTTATCCCGTTAGAGAAAAACACATATTTTCTCATCGGTAGTTATCTTCGACTAAAGAAGACGACGATTTAATGCCGTAATTCGCTACTTCCAGTTAGAAGAATGGTGTTCTCTAACGGGATTTATCCCGTTAGCCCCCAGTTCTCTTACGGGAGTTATTCTACGAACAGGTCTTGCTGTTTGATCTTGGCTTTTTTTAATTTACGCATGCTGAACACTTCGCCGTCTTCAAAATCCCGGAGCACCTGTTTGGCTCTTTTGATCACCGAATCCGGCAGGCCGGCCAACCGGGCGACCTGGATGCCATACGATTGGTCGCTCGGGCCGCTGGCGAGCTTGCGAAGGAAAATTATTTCGTCCCCCCATTCCTTGACCAGAAAATTGTAGTTCTTGACGTTATGCAGAAAGTCCTGGATCCGGGTCAACTCGTGGAAATGGGTGGCGAAGAGGGTGCGCGGTTTTTTATTGTTATGCAGGTCTTCGACCACGGCCCAGGCGAGAGCCAGGCCGTCATAGGTTGAAGTTCCCCGGCCAACCTCGTCGAGGATCACCAGGCTCTTGTCGGTCACGTTATTGATGATGTTGGCGGTTTCCATCATTTCCACCAGGAAGGTGCTCACGCCGCGCGCGATGTCGTCGCTCGCACCGATGCGGGTGAAGATTTTATCGACAATGCCGATGCGGGCTTCCCGGGCCGGGACGAAACTGCCGACCTGAGCCATTATTACGTTGAGCGCGACCTGGCGCAGGTAGGTCGATTTGCCCGCCATATTCGGCCCGGTGATGATCAAGATCAGGTTGTCTCCCCGGTCGAGCAAGATATCGTTGGGAATAAAAGATCCCTTTTCCAGGATTTTTTCCACGACCGGGTGCCGGCTTTCGCGGATCACGATCTTCTCGTCCTCGGTTATTTCCGGCCGCACGTAATTGTAATTCACGGCGTTTTCCGCGAATCCCTGGATGACATCAAGGTTGCCGATATGCCGGGTAGTTTCCAGGATTGCCGCGCCGTACGCCGCGATTTCTTCCCGCAGGGCGTTGTAGAGGCCATACTCCAGGTGTTTCATTTTTTCCTCGGCGCCCAGGATTTTCTCCTCGAATTCCTTAAGCTCCGGAGTGTAAAAACGCTCGCAGTTGGCCAGGGTCTGTTTGCGGATATAATGAGCCGGAATATGCGCAAGGTTGGATTTGGAGATCTCGATGTAATAGCCGAAGACCGAATTGTAAGCGACTTTCAGGGAATTAATGCCGGTTTTGGTTCTTTCCGTTTCCTGCATTTTAATCAGCAAATCCTTGCCGCCGCGCGCGATATCCCGTATCTCGTCCAGTTCCCGGGAATAACCTTCGCGGATGACGCCGGTTTCGTCGAGGGTTGCCGGCGGTTCGGGGACGAGCGCCCGTTCCACGAGGTCTACGACCTTGTCGAACTGCCCGATTCCGTCCCGGATCTGAAGCAGGGCTCGAGCCGCGCCGGATTCGATCAAACCCTTGATTTCCGGGTAGTGGCGGAGAGATTCCTTGAGGGCGACCATTTCCCGGGGCATGATGCGCTGGCAGAGGAGGCGGGTCGTAATCCGCTCCACGTCCTGGATGGCCGGGAACAGCACCCGCAGTTCTTTCCTCAGGAATTCCTTGTTCTTCAATTCGTCGACGGCTTCCAATCTCGATACGATCCACTGGGCATTGATTGACGGTTCGAGCAGTTCGGCGTAAAGCCGACGCTTGCCAAAGGGCGTCAGGCAGCCGTTCAGGACCCAATAGAGAGTTTTGTTTTCCTCGCCGCGGATATTCTCGACCAGTTCCAGGTTTTTTCGGGTCGTCGCGTCGATATAGAGACAGTCCCGCGCATCAAAAAGCCGGATGCGGTTGATGTGGGGGAGGGCGTGCTTCTGGTTTTCCTGGAGGTAATAGAGCAGGGCGCCGGCGGCGCCGACGGCCAGTTTCCGGTTTTCGATGCCGAATCCGTCAAGGGTAACCACCCGGAAGTGATCGAGCAGTTTTTTGTTGGCGATTTCGTAAATAAAATGGTAACCGTCAATATAGGTTAAGGCGACCGGCGTTTTTATCGGGATGCCTTCGGGGATGACCAGTTCTTTCACCTCTTTCCGGCTGAGAATCTCCGCCAGCTGACCGGGTTCGACTTCGCCGCAGCTGAATTCACCGCTCGTGATATCGCAGAAAGCGATGCCGACCGAGTTTTCATCGGGCAGGCAGCCGGCCAAAAACAGGGGTTTATTTTCATCCAGCAGGGTCGGCCGGAGGACCGTGCCCGGCGTGATTACCTCGATGACGTCCCGGGCGACAAGCTTTTTGGTTTTATCGGCGGGTTCCATCTGCTCGCAGATCGCGATCTTGAACCCGCCCCGGACCAGCTTGGCGATGTAGGTTTCGCTGGCCTTGATCGGGACTCCGGCCAGCGGGACTTTGATGCCCTTGAGAATGGTCTTGGCGGTCAAGGTTATGCCGAGGTAAGCACTGGCGAGCTTCGCGTCTTCATAATAGAATTCATAGAAATCACCGACCCGGAAAAGAAGCAGCGTATCCTTATACTTGTTCTTGATCTGCTGGTACTGTTCCAGCATCGGCGTCAGCTGCATGTTAGGTTATGGTTTTAAAAATTTGATATTCGGTCCGCCAGGTTGCGTGGCGGATAGGAATTAGGATTTGGAAATTCCCGGTGAAACCGGGATTAGTATCCCTTGACGACATTCCCTTTGATACCCAGGGAGTCGAGCTTGGGCGCAAAGGCTTTGGCCGCGTCGGCGGTGGAAAATTGACCGACCCAGACCCGGAAATAGACATTGCCCTTAACCTCGGCCTGGACGACCCGGACTTCGAAATTCTTCCCGCGCAAGTCACCGGCAACCTTCTGGGCGTTGCCTTCGTTGCGGTAGGATCCGATCTGGATCGTGTAGTATTCCCGGGGTTGGTCGGGCGGATTGTCGCCTTTTTCCGGGATGATGCTGGCGGCCCGTACCGCCCATTCCGATTTAGGGTAGGCGGCGATCAAACTTTTAAGGGTCGCGTGTCCGGGATCTTTCTGGCCGGCGCCGATGTAAGATACGCCAAGCCAGAAGAGGGCTTCGTCTTTAAAAGCTACGTCCGGAAAACTTTTCAAAAGTTCGTTGATCGTGACGATCGCGTCCTGGTAGTTTTCGCGGGCGATGTTGATCTTGGCGATTTCCAGGTATGAGATGTCGATGTAGCGGGATTGGGGATAATTCTTGATCACGATCCGATAATGGGTCAGAGCCGAATCGGGATTGATCGACAACCGGCCCAGGTAATAGTGGGCTTCGGCCAAGCGCGGATTGTCGTCTTTCTTGACAATGTCTTCGAATATGATCCGCGAGCGGTCGAATTGGAACGATTCGAACAGCCGGATCGCTTCGTCGATATCCTGCGCGCCGAGCGATAGGGGTATTATAAAGAGGGCAAGGAGGATTCGATAGCGTGACATTTTGGACAGTTAAAAGAAAACTTCGTCGCGGTATAACCGCAGCTCGGGCAGGAGTATTTCAACTCGCTCTGGGTTTTGATCATATCGGCCAGATCCTTCCGGATATTTTTATCTTCGCTCGCCAGGCGCAGCAAGTTCAGACGGGCGACGACGTTTTTGGGATACACTTCCGAGATCTTCCGGTATACATCGCGGGCCGCATCGAGGTCGTTTTTCTTCTCATAGAGGTTGGCCAGCGCGAATCCGACCGTGAAATTCTTCGGGTTTTCCCGGAAAATATTTTCGTAGAGGGGAATGATCTCATCGAACGAACCGAGGTCGTAAAGAACCTTTTCCAGGCCCGGGATAATCAGAAAGGCGTGGTCGGGCAAATGGCGGGTAATTCTATTGTAGAGTTCCCGAACTTTCTTGTATTCTTCCCGGCTGCGGTAATACTCGGCCAGGTAATAAAGACCGGCGAGGGAATCCGGATTGACCCGGAGGGCTTTTTTCATGGTGTTATGCGCGTCCTTTTCGATATTGGGATCTTCCGCGGTCGCTTCTTTGAGTTTGCTGTTACCCAGCGACGCGAGGCAGAAAGCGTATCGTTTCTGGTCCCGGAATTCGGCGCCGGTATTTTCCTCGAAAGCGGCGACGCAATCTTGGAAGTTTTGGAGGTCTTCATAGATCCGGATGACCATATCCCAGGCGGCCCGGTCATTTTTATCGATCTTCAGGATTTCTTTGAGAAAGGCGATCGATTTATTCGGCCGGTTGGCCGCGATATAGTCCTGGATCAGCGCGAAGTACACCTTTTTTTCCTCGTCCTTTTTAAGGGTCGGCCGGACGGTAAGCGATTGATGAATCTGAATCGCCCGTTCGATGTCGCCCTTTTTGCGGAAGAGGTTGCCGAGCCGAATGTAGGCGTCGGTCAAGTTGGTGTCGACGCTGATCGCTTCCTTCAGTTTTTTCATCGCCATATCCTCGTTGTTGTCGAGGAGGGCGATAAGCCCGTCCTGATAGTGGACCTGGGTCGTGGTTTTGTCCTTATGCGGGTGGAAATACAGATAAAGGATGATCGCGATCAGGATAATGGGCAGGATTATGAGGAAGGTCATTTTTCCTCCTCAAAGGGCAGGTTTCGGAGTAAGTCCAGTTCCTTTTTCAGGTCGGCATTTTCCCGGCGCGCTTTGTGCAGGTTATTCCTCAGGATAATATCATCGGCCAGGGCAAAAACGAGAATGAAAACCATGCCCGCGATAAATGAATAAAAACAGACCATCGAAAGGGGAATATTGATGACCTTCTGCCCGAAAATGTCCAGATCGATTCGGGTTTGCGAATTAAGAACCACGAATCCGATCATAAAACCGATGACAATGACTATGAAAATTAAGCCCAGGATGCGCATTATTTTGCCTCCTTATAAATGATACATAATAATAACATATTGTCAAGGATATATTATTTAAAAGTTGGCGGTATGGACACGCGAATCGGTTTCGTTTCGAGGTTTCGTTGGACGTAACCGACATTCGACGACGCCTGACGAAACGCCTTTCGCAACCGCCAACGAATTGTTAAAAGGCTAAGGGTATGGATGCTAGATCCAGCATCCATATCACAACCCAATATCTATTAATTAGGGTTTTTCCAGGATCCGGAGCGGAAACTGACCCCGGATTCCCATCCGTTCGCCGACGACGATCAGCGCGCCCAGGATTTCCGGATGACCGGCGATGTCGTCCAGCACCGGCTCGATATCCGACGCGTTTTTAACCCGGTTGCCGAAATAAGTCGCGTAAGCGTCGGCCCAAGCCGGATCGCGGCTGACAATGGTCAGGGCGTCAGCTTTGCCGAAACTCAGGGAAGGGCCGATGGTCCCGGATGACGTGCAGATACCGAGCGGCGTTTGCCCGGGTAAGATTTCCAACCCGATTTTCTCGGATAGCGGTGAGGCGCCGGCGAACACCGAGACGACCGCGGGGTGAGCGATCTTGATGTAATTGTCGCCGCCGTTTTCGATGACCAGCTCGGTCAAGTTAAAAATGTCCTCCAGGGCCCGGGCGGTTTCCCGGGCAAAAGCGCCCGCGACCGCCGCCATGGGACCGACCCCGGCCCGGCGCGCCGCATCAAACATGATGCGGACGATATCCGGTCCGGCAACGGTCGGTTCATAGGGCGTCAAAGCCCGGTAAAAATGCGGATCCCGACCGGCGTATGCTTCAACCCCGGCGCGCAGTTCCCGGATCGTGCTCAAAACCTTTTCTTTGATCGTATCCGTCAACCGCTCGTCGTCCGGCGAATTATAACCGACCCAGAGGTCGGTATCCATATAAGCGGCCGTAAAGGACCGGAACCGGCCTTTACCCATACCGCCGCGGTAGTTCCGGGGCTGATAGCCGGGGTTATTAATCTCCGTCACCGAAGGTGTTATCTCCATAATCTGGTCGTATATCTCCGTAATCTATCTGTTCATCACCGTTATCAAAACCCCGTAGGGGTTTTTAGAAGTCGATCGTAATGATCCGGAGCGGACAGGCCTTTACGCATAGCTCGCAGGCGAGACATTTATCCGGAAGAAAAATAAGCTTTTTCGTCGTCTGGTCCATGACCAGAGCGTCCATGAAACAGACGGCGGTGCATACTCCGCAGTGGATACAATCGCGCCGGTTGATTTTTATCCGGCGATTAAGCGGAATGACGTGAATCCCTTCCTGCTTGAGGAATTTCAACCCGCGTTGAAGGTCTTTTTCCCGGGCGTCAACCTCGATCAGCAGGTGTCCTTCCTTGCCGGCGTTGAACTGGGCCCGCCAAATATTGACCTTGAAATTGTGATCCTTGATCAAGTGCCAGGTGATCGGTTTGTTGGAGCTCGCCGGCGGCATATTCAAAATGAATCGTCGTTTCATTTACCTTTCCTCCCGGATGAATAATTTTCGCACCGCGGCATTCTTGGGTAATTCCTGGACCGGCTGGGAGACGCTGAAACTTCCCCGCTGGAGCCATTGTTTCAGGAGCGCCGCGATTTTCCTCGCTTTGTAGACGCTGGAGAGCGGTGCGGTCTTGATCGTTCGGTTATGCACGCGGATATTGCCGGATTTGAGGTCGGCGTAATTGACCTGAGCCACGACCGGATGGGATTGGTGTCCGTAATCGTATAGGTAGGTGTTGATATTCCGATCCCGGACCGCGACGAATTTCGCGATCTCCTCGTCGAGCACCGGAATCGGTATGCCGATGCCGACGTACAGGGATATCCCGTAACGTTCAAAGACCGCGGCGCGGATGAATTCCCGGCTCATCCGTTTCAGGTCGCCGATGAGGCTCAGGGTCGCGGAAGGTTTCAGCGGCACCTGGTTCCGGCCCCGGGGCTGGGTGGTGTTAAACTGGGTGCCGTTCCAGGCGATGAAACCCTGGGCTCCGCCGAGAAAGATCCGGGTGCCGATGCCGATCGTGCGCAGCTCGGGGTCGTTGAGGAGCGGACTGAGTTCGCCGGTCGTGGCGTAGGTCGCGTTGCCGAAATTGGGGAGGAGGATGCCCATATAGGTATAGATCGTCCGATCCGTGGAATTGGTCGCGGCCGCGTAATTCTGGTAGGCGTTGCGCGGATTGAAGAGGAAGCACTCGTTGATGGTTTTTTTGTTTATGTAGGTTTCGATATCCCGGCGGGGATAACAGTCCGTACCCCGGCCGACGGCCTTGAGTTTTATGTTCTTGCCCGCGATCAGGTCCTCGATGACGTGGGCTCCGCCGTATTCGGGATTATGCTCCGACACTTCGGTCGCGCCCAGGTAAGCGTCGACGGCGGCCAGTCCGGCGCAGGCCGGGACGTCGTTCAACCAGACTTTAACCATCTTGATGGGCGGCGTCGAGTGACCGAAATTCAAAAACGCGCCGGAAGAGCACATCGCCCCGAAAGTCGCGGTCGTGACCACGTCAACCTTCCGGCTGACCGCCTTGAGACCCTGCTCCTCGGCCATTTTCTTGACTTCCTCGGCGGTCAGGACGACCGCCCGGCCTTTTTTCAATCGATTATTTATCTCTTCGTAACTCTTGTGTGCTTTCATTACACTCCTTTCCCGTCTACGGATCATAGCCCAAAAAAAGTCTTATAGTATATGGAACGTCGGTGGAAAGTCAAGGAATAATTATTTCTATCCCATTTGAAGACAGAGTTCTCTAATAATTGTAGTATAATTCTCCTTTGTGAAAAGGGGAATTTTAATAAATTTAAATCCAACCTATTCTCTATAGTATTTGAATATCCGGATCCTATCTTCAATATTCTTATCGCCTTTATAGTAGATTTCAATGAGCTCAACTTGATCTGATTCCTCATTGTATAAATAAATTATTCTAATCCCCGACTGTACACCTTTACCACGGAGGGAACGACAGGCGAATTTCTTTGCTTTATAGATTTTTAATTTTTTAAATCCCAATCCATCAATTCGAAATATTCCTTTATTATCTATTTTTAATTTATGGTATAAATATAATTCCCACATTCAACCAGCAAGTGCAACGCTAGCTAACTGACGAAACACCTCAAACGGAGTCCTAAAAGCAAGACATTTTCTGGGTCTTGAATTAAGCGCATATTCAATTTCCGCAATCCGGTCATCGGATATTTTACTGAAGTCGGTCCGCTTGGGTAAGGACCTCCGGATTAGGCCGATCAGGTTCTCAACCGTCCCTTTTTCCCAGCTATGATAAGGATGGCAAAAGAAAGACGCCGTGCCCAGCTTTTTGTTGATCCGTTCATGTTCCACATTCTCATGGCCGTTATCATAAGTGATGGTCTGCCGGATGTCAAGAGGATAGATGCCGAGCGTCTCCTGGATCACTTTGCGCACGGCGGCGGAAGTGGTTTGTTTGATCTTTCTTATTAGGACCAGCCGGCTGGACCTATCCCCAAGCACCTGTAAAGCCACGGTGCTTTTTCTTGAGACCACCGTATCCGCTTCCCAATCACCCACGCGTTCACGTTTCTCCACAATGGCCGGCCTGGCTTCGATGAAAACTCGATTCGGGATGTGGCTCTTCTTGTGCTTACGGCTGTAACCCCGGTGCTTGCGCTTTTTATTGTGCCGGACCAGATATCGGATGAGGTCCTGCCGGTCCGCATAAACGTATTGGTAGATGGCCTCGTGGCTGATCCGAGCACCAGGATCATCAAGGCGCAAACGGCCCGCGATCAATTCCGGAGATAATCCTGCCTGAAGACGCTTTTCCACGTAGCCTCTGATTTTCTGGTTCTTAAGACGGTTTCTAAAGTGTGACGCTGACCACCGCTCCTTTGCCCGCTCTTGCGCTTTATGGCTGAGATAATAGCCTTTACGGATTTCCGGGGCATTCCTTCGCAACTCCCGGGAAATGGTCGCTTTATCCCGGCCTAAATTTGCTCCAATTTCCCGCATTGAACATCCCTTGGCCTTAAGAACCGCAATCAGGTCCCGTTCTTCCTTTGACAAGTGCTTGTAGCTTGTTCCCATAACGCTTTGACCTCCTGGCTGCTATTATAGCCAATATAGCCAAAGCGTTGCACTTGCTTATTGAACTCATGA
>Ga0315274_10014559_pt1 | contig 11151 bp, 9 predicted proteins | sample YL17G02_20_MG_FD_203700 | JGI IMG/M metagenome (GOLD analysis project Ga0315274, IMG submission 203700) | Sediment microbial communities from Yellowstone Lake, YNP, Wyoming, USA - YL17G02_20 | ecosystem: Environmental > Aquatic > Freshwater > Lake > Sediment | place: USA: Wyoming | collected...
TTTACTAGTGGCTCTTACAGTAGTCCTACTCACACTCCGACTCCAACACCGATTGTTTACTGCGATCAAAATGGCGTTTTAATATCTGATGATCAACCCATAATTATCAATGAAATAGCTTGGATGGGCAGTGGCACTTCTGCAAATGACGAGTGGCTTGAATTGAAAAACATTTCTGAACAGTCAGTAGACATCAAGAATTGGCAGCTATTAGATAAAGACGAACAAATTAAAATTGTTTTCGGTCAGAAAGGCGAAAACACTATTTTAACATCCAACCAAATTTATCTTTTAGAAAGGACAGATGACGATTCAGTGCCCGACATACCAGCCGACTTAATTTATACGGGCGCCATTAATGATAGTGACGAATCCTTAAAACTTTTTGCTTCCGATTGTCACTTAGTTGATGAGGTCAACACTGATCCTAAGTGGCCAGCCGGTGATGGCGATGAACATTTAACAATGGAGCGCAGCAGCGATTTAACCTGGTATACTTACAATGGCCCCGGCATTAACGGGATATTTGGCACTCCCAAACAAGAAAATCGCCTTCTGGCAACGCCAGAGCCGACCATAGAACCAACCCCTGAGCCGACCCCAATACCTACGCCCACGTCCGCACCAACACCTTTGCCTAAAATTTTAATCTCGGAAATTGTTTATGACGCTCCAGAGTCAGATGAAGGCAAAGAATTCATTGAATTGTATAATCCCGAAAGTTATGGCGCCAATTTGGAGAATTGGATTCTTGAAGTTTTAGAAAGCGACGTTACCTCAACAAAACCCTTGGCTAAATTCGGGCAAAAAACAGAAGACATTGTTCAAATCGGAAGTCGCGGTTATTTATTGGCGGGTTTGAATAATTATGACCCCGCCAATTACGCTGGACGCATTGTTGATATTTCCCGCTCTGCCAGTTTGACTCAAAAAAAGGAAGTTTCTTACGCCGTGCGCTTGCTTTCGCCTGACGGCGACTTAATTGACTCAATTTCTTATCAAGCAGAAACCGCTTCTGGTAAGGGCCTAGAACGAAAAGCCAATGAACAATCTACCGGTGAATCAATGACAATTGGCGAAGATAGATTTTTGGGTAATACTTATGACACGGATGATATGGCCGATTTTATCATTCGCGATAATCCGGAGCCGCAAAATTCAGAGAATTTGCCCGAGCCGCGCAGCAAACCACCCAAAGTCATTAATCTTTCCGGAGAAATTCGGGAAAATGATGAATTGGTCTTGTCTTTTGATTTGGGAGGGGTCGTGATTGACAGCCCATCGTTTAATGTGAAATTTGCTTATTCGCCGCAAGAAATAACTGAGGAAAATTGGGACAACCTGCCATCGCCCAATTCCACCGCAATTATTTTTAATGATGCGATACAGAGATACGAAACAAGCCTTGTCGGATTTTCTGAAGGCGTTTATTATTTCGCCATAAAATCTCAAGACAGCGAAGAATTAGATTCCGATATGTCCGACATTTATGAATTCATTATTCTATTTTGCTCGCCCCATTATTTTGATGTCGGCAACCTTTATATCAATAATATTGCTTTCTATTCCTGTTTAGGAAAAAATTGGCTTGATTTCAGTTTGTATAATTTCCCGAATCCTCTGTATTGCACAGACAGATACTGTGCTTTAGGTTTTTCTTTTCTTTTGAATAAAACCGAAAATGATTTTTATTGTAATGATGGTAAGTGTTTTTTCGGTTTTTATGCTCGGCCAGATTCGGCTTTAAATGTGAAGGAGTGGTATGGGATAGGTCTTCGCAACCCCACCAATTTAACCGATTCATTTTTTATCGTTAGTGATAATTCCAGTAATGTTGATTTGGATTGGACGCCGGATGTTCCTCATAGTTTTCATTTTGAAATTGACGGCACTTTTCAAGAAATCGATTTTATCGCGCCAGCGGTTTTCAACTTTCAGGGCGGCAATGGCTGGTGGTGGAATATAAAAGAAAGCCAGGCCAAAGATTATCTTCTGTTTGAGAAAAATCCGAGAAAAGTATTGGCGCCAGAGCCAGAGAACTTTAGCGCGGTCTTCGAGGAACCTAACAAAAAAATTATTTTCCAATTTCAAATTGGCGGCGAGGGGGAGTTGAGTTACGATATTCGCTATCGGACCGATGGGCCGGTAACTAATATTAATTGGAATGGTTCCGCCTCATTGGCGAGCGGTTTGATGCCTAGCAATGTTATGGCAACCATTGAAGCTGATGCTTCAACCTTGGAAACTGATAAAAATTATTACTTCGGTTTGAAAATTTTCAATAATTTTCGCTATTCTTCCGTAGCGCGGTCCGAAGCCTTTATTCCTTATCCACTATTAGATTGTTCAGTTTATCAGGGAAATCCAGTTTTTTGCGAAAACTTCGAAAGTTATTCAGTTGGTCCTTTTTTTGGCGAAAATTATAAACAGGGAGATTGGGCCTCGGGTAGCAATTCAGGGCCTTGGACGATAGAAAGCAATAAAGGCAAAAGATCTTCTCAGGCTCTGCGAGGGCGCTATAGCGGAATAGCCTGGACTTATAGAGATTTTCCAGGTTTCTCATTAAACGGAGGCCTGTCTTTATGGGTTGCTCCTCAAAATTCAGAGACCCAAGTAATAGTATCGATTGACCCAAATATATCAGTAAGGTGGGGAGGCGACGGTTATCTTTATTTAAAAAACGGTAGCAACAATGTCGTCTATCCTGTTAGGATATTTCCGAATAATTGGTCGCGCTGGTATTTTGTTTGGGATGCGAGCGCGGCAAAATACAAATTTAAGGTGGATAATAACGATTGGCTGGTATTAGATTGGAATCCAGTGGCCGGGGCAAAGCAATTAAGCTTTTTGGTGGAAGGCCGGAACGGCGAAGTTTATTTTGACGACATCGTTCCTTATCAGGAACAATAAATTGTTTGAAAATCGCCAAAAACGGGGGAGGCTCGCGGAGGCGGAAATAAGCCAAAAAGATAGAGTGGTTGACCAGCAAGAAAAAATAATCTCTTTTTACAAGAACTTGGCCTCTGGAGTTGCCCTCGCATTATTGCTGTTATTGAATTTCTTAGCCTATAAAAACTCATGGGCAACTGCCCCGAAAATTGAAAGGGGGCTGGGTATTGTTGCTGATGTACTTCTTTTATACTTCATAGGAAGAATTAAATGGCAGATGGATAAAACTTGGACGATACTTCTCGGCGTTCTTGCCATACTTGGTTTTATTTTAGCGGTAATATTCCTTCCTTGATCTTCTATGGAAGTGATACATCCTCCAAAAAATCTTCGGCTCGAACCTGTTCATATAAGCGAGCTCAGCAAAAATAATCTCTTTCATGCGGGTTATTTTTTATTTTTAACCGATTAAACAGGTTCTTATCAGAATCTTAACCCAAAGGCATTGAACCATTATCCCATTCTTGACAGGGGTAAAAACATATGATACAATAAATTAGGAAAATTAAAAATTTATTCTATCTTGCTGTTTGTCTCTGACGGGCAAATCCAAACAAGATAGAAAGCGAGGTAGAAATGTCCAAATCAACCCACGTTTGGTTCAGTCAGGAGCATACCGGGAAGAGCAGCGGCGAAAAAGAGACCGATACTTATCGCCAAAATTCGGATTCTTCCAAAGCGGAAAAGATTGGGCACAACACTGTAACGCCTGGCCATGGCAAGGAATCCGTTGACGTTAAAGTCAACACTGGAAAATGAAGGCGGTAAAAGGGGGAGGCATTGCGTCTCCCTCGTTTTCTTTGTATAATGTAATAACATGAAAAACAACGAAAAATTAAAAAAACTTCTTTCAGAAAAACCAATAAAGGGTAGCCAAAAACAGATTGAAGAATGGAGAAGAAAGGCGAAGGCATTACGTGCTAAAAGCGAAAAGGAACATCAAAAGTGGGTCAGAAAAACAGAAGAACAATGGCTGGACAAAAAAGAGTGGTTTAAAATGTATGATAAATTGATGGAATTGTCTTTGGAACAGTTGCGTGATTTGACTACGAAATTGGGGATTACTTTTACTGGTGGCAATGATAAAATAAAAAACAAGGAAGAATTTGTTTTGGTTTTGGATGAAGCAGATAAAGACGAATTATTAAAAGAATACAAAAAGAAGACCCCGTCTTAAAGCAGGATCCTCTTTTTTTGTATTCTTTATAAAGTTGATTTTCCAATTTAGAAAAATTTAAAGGCGGTCGCCAGGGGGCGACCGCCTTAGTTTCGTTATTCGGGAGCCGTGTTGTTTCAGAGTTTTTCGGTCCAATGGCCGGATATAAGGACTCCATAAATAAAGCCCTTTACCAGCCTTTTGTAGAAGACAACTTTGAGGAGCCACCGAACCCAATCAGCGGCGCTCACAAACCAGAAGACCCCCAATATTATAGGCCAGATTGCCGCGGAAGTCCATTTCAGACCAGGAGAATAAGTTGCGTCGTAATAACATACGAAGTTGTTATGGGTATCGGCAGCATGATTGCTCAAGAAGATGGAGACCAGTATGGGATGGCCAATTCCCAAAGTGGCTGGTGACGGAAAAAGAACTTTGGCAGCCAGATTGAATTTTTTGTTTTTGTCCCACGTCCAGCACGCCTTTGCGTAAAGATAGCTAAACAGATGCCCGAGGTTGATATAGACAAGTAGTCCAATCAGCCCCATCAAAAGCCAAGTCCAGATAGTCATTTCATTACTCCTTAATATTGAGTTTTTAAGCTCAGAATGTGGTCTCGCCAAAGGCGGATTCATTCTGTGCCGTTTATATTATATCATAAGGAATTACGAGAGTCAATAGCCGCCCCGCCTAAGGCGGGGCGGCTTCAAACAATTCATTTATCTAATTTCCGCGTTCAATTGGGATTTAAGGTTGGAAATAATTTTTTCCAATGATTTGCCGATTTCGTCGTTGGTTAAAGTGTGGTCCTCGGCCTGGAAAATCAAATGGAAGCTCAAGCTCTTTTTATCGGGTCCGAGCTTTTCACCTTCGTACATATCAAAAAGGTCAGCGTCTCTTAATATTTTCGTTTCAGAATCATTAATGATATTTAATATTTCGGAAACTCGCGTTTCATTACTCACCAACAAAGAAATGTCGCGAATAACAGCCGGGAATTTGGCTAAGGGCTCGTATTCCAATTCTTCTTTGATGGATTTAATGATTTTTGCCAAATCCATTTCAAAAACAACTGCCGGATAGCCGTCATTGTATTTTTGGCTCAGCCCTGGATTGATTTCGCCGATAAATCCGAGCGATTCTTCGTCAACTTTGATTTCCGCAGCGCGGCCGGCGATTAGCCAGGGGTTTTGTTTTAAGTCATGGAAATCCAAATCCCAAAAACCGAAGGCCTCAAACATTTTTTCAATAGCGCCTTTTAACTCCAAAAATGGATGGGATTTTTTGTCTTTGTGGGAAATTAATCCGGCCAGTCGCCATTCCTCATATGGATTCAGGGCGCTTTTCTGAAAAACTTTGCCCAATTCAAAAATTTTCACTTCGTCGTAGAAGCGGAAATTGCTGGCGCTGTTTTTCAGCAAGTTGATAATCAAAGTCGGCCGCAAAAACGCAAACTCCGAGCTGACGGGATTGGCAATTTGAATAGTTTGCCCGGGTTTTAAATCAAAGTTAGTGAGGTCGGCTTGAGAAATGAAAGAATAATTATAAACTTCGTTTAATCCCAAAGTCGCCAAAGTTTTTTTGATTTGGCGGCGCCAAGTCACTTCTTCATTTTTTGGAGCTAGGGCCAAAATGCCCATCGGCGGGATTTCCGGCACTTTGTTGTAGTCATAAATCCGCAAGACCTCCTCGGCTAAATCCTCGAATCGCTCGATATCAAGGCGCCAAGAGGGGATTTCCAAAATAAGATTATTTTTTTGCCGCCTGATAATTTTGAAATGAAGCCGCTCAAAAATATTTTTTATTTGGGAAGAGGGGATTTTAACGCCGGCAAAGTTTTCGAATTTTTTCAGGTCGAAACCAAGGGCTTTTTTGGCGCTTTTTTTCGGATAAACATCAATTATCCCTTTCATTATTTTTCCGCCGGCTAATTCCTGGATTAACGAAGCGAGGCGATTCAGGGCAATTTTGGTTAAGTTCGGGTCAACTTTATGCTCAAACCGGACCGATGCGTCGCTACTGAGATTTAAATATTTAGAGACGCGGTGAATGAGCGTCGGGTCAAAATTAGCGCTTTCAATGACAATGGTTTTAGTTTCAGAGCTGATGCCGGTTGATTTTCCGCCCTTGATGCCGGCAATGGCTAACGGTTTTTTCAAATCAGTAATTAACAGCACCTCCGGATTTAAATCGTAAACCTTGTCATCCAATGTTTCAATGGTTTCTTGGCTGTGGCTGCGGCGGACAATAATCGGCTTGATGTTTTGGTCAGCAATTTTGTCGTAATCAAAGCAATGGAGGGGCTGGCCGGTCTCAAGCATCATGTAATTGGAGGCGTCAACGATGTTATTGATGGATTGCAAGCCGCAAGCTATCAGCCGGTCTTTGAGCCATTGGGGTGAGGAGTCAACTTTAATGTCAGTCATTACTCTGGCGCTGTAGCGGGGGCAGTCATTGTGGTCTGTAATTTTAACCATTAAGTAAGACGATGCCCTTTCAGTTGCTTCTTTAATTTTTACGGCTGGTTCTTCAATTTTTAAATTAAAAACCGCGCTGATTTCCCGCGCCAATCCCAGATGGCCGCTTGAATCAGAAAAGCGGTTGGGCAAAAGTTTAATATCCAAAACATAATCATTGCCAGCTTTTTCAATTTTTTCCACTTCAAAACTTTTAATGGTCAAAACCTCGGCCAGTTTTTCTGGTTTGGGCAATTTAGGCAGATATTCTTTGAGCCAATTATAAGAGAATTTCATATTTAGAACTGTTTTATAAATCTTAAGTCGCCGGAATTAAAGAGACGGATATCCGGAATGTTGTATTTAATCATCGCGATTCTGTCTATGCCGAAACCAAAGGCAAATCCCTGAACATCTTTGGGATTGTAGCCAACGGCCTCAAAAACTTTCGGGTGAACCATTCCAGCGCCGGCGATTTCCAGCCAGCCGCTTTGGCCGCAAAGCGAACAGCCGCGGCCCGAACATCGCGGGCAGGAAACTCCGACCTCCACGCCGGGCTCAACGAACGGGAAATAGTCAAGCCGGAATCGAATTGATAAATTTTTGTTGAAAATTCTTTTAAGAAAAGCTGAGGTGACGGATTTAAAGTTGGCGAAACTGATGTTTTTATCAACCATCAGGCCCTCCAATTGGTAGAATTGGATTTCGTGGGAAGCATCGCTGGCCTCGTAGCGGAAAGCTTTGCCCGGCGCGATAATTCTGATTGGCGGCTGGTGTGTTTCCATATAATGGATTTGAACAGGCGAAGTATGCGCCCGCAATAGTAGGTTTTGAGCTTTGGGTTTGGAGCTTTGGGTTTGTGGCGTTAGCCACAAAGTGTCCCACATATCGCGGGCTGGGTGCTCGGCCGGAATATTCAAGGCGTCAAAATTGTAAAATTCCGTCTCTATTTCCGGTCCTTCGGCAATCGCAAAACCCATTGAGGCGAATATTTCCTCAGTTTCTTCTTCTACTTTGGAAATGGGATGAAGATGGCCGATTTCCCTTTTTTTGCCAGGAGCTGTGATGTCAATCGGCTGGAATTCAGCGCTATGGACGAGCTCGTTTCTTTTCTGTTGGAGCGTTTGCTCAATTTGCTGGCGCAGAGCATTGGCAGCCGGTCCGATTTTCTTTTTTTCTTTCAAAGAGAGGTCTTTTAAGGATTTTAAAATCGCGGTCAGATGGCCGTTGCGACCGAGATATTTTACCCTGATTTTTTCTAGCTCATCCAAATCGCGGACATTACTGATTTCCGGGATGGCTGATTTTCTAATTTCATCTAAATTCATAGATTGGGCGATACATTTTAGTGGCTGCAGGTGGAATCGAACCACCGATCTAAGGGTTATGAATCCTTCGCTCTAACCACTGAGCTATGCAGCCATTTTTTGATGCGGAGCGAATTACTGAAATTTTAGCAAAATTTTTTGAATAATTCAACCAAGCACTCGACCCCACACCAAATTTTGGTGTGGGGTCTTGCAAAGATAAATTTTGCTGTTAAAATAAGGAACAGCGGGGTAGAGAAGCAGTATCTCACGAGGCTCATAACCTCGGGACCCGGGTGCAAATCCCGGCCCCGCAACTTATTGCAGCCGTGGTGTAGCCCGGTTTAACACGCTTCCCTGTCACGGAAGAGATCACGGGTTCAAATCCCGTCGGCTGCGCCCCAAATCAAAAACGGTCCGCCTAAGGCGGACTGTTTTTGATTGATTACTTAGATTTCTTATTAAGATAAGTGCTGAGCCGAGATTTGAGACGGCTACTTTTATTTTTTTTGATTAAATTGACTTTTGCCGCCTTATCAAGGTTTTTATAAACCAGCTTCAGCTGTTCCTTGGCCTCTTTGAGTTTGTTTTGGTCAACTAATTTCCGGAAAACTTTAATAGTCGCTTTTAATCCAGCTTTCTTTTTTTGGTTGGCAAGATATCTTTTCCGCGATTGTCGTAGGGCTTTTTTGGCCGAGAGCGTGATTGGCATAGTAAAAAATTACGAATTATTTCCATAATATATGAAATAAGGAACAAAGTCAAACGGATGGCGGTGGAGAGCCAATCTTTTCACGAATCCTAAAAGGATATATAATAAGAATGATGTTTTATTCCCTAGAGGGCGTTATTGGTCAAAAAACAGAAAAATTTATTGTTTTGGAAAACCAGGGTTTTGGTTTCCGGGTTTTTATTTCCCGCGAAACTTTGGAGAAATCGCCGAAAATCGGCGAAAAAACCAAACTCTTCATTTATTTGCATTTGCGGGAAGAGGCAATGGAGTTTTACGGCTTTTTAACTCGTGAAGAGTTGGAATTCTTTGAATTGTTGAATTCGGTCGGCGGCATTGGGCCGAAATCAGCTTTGGGGCTTTTAGGATTGAGTTCGGTAGATAATATAAAATCAGCGATTATTGCCAATAAATCAGAATTTTTGAATCGGGCGCCAGGCATTGGCCGAAAAACCGCGGAAAGAATAATTTTGGAATTGAAATCAAAATTGACTGCCGGCGAGGAAGGGACAGCGAGATTAGAAGGAGATTTGGAACTGGAGGATGCTCTGGTGGATTTGGGCTATGACCGGTCAACGAGCCGAAAAGTTATAAAAAAAATTCCGCCAGCGCCAGCTTCTTTTGATGAGCGTTTCAAAGAAGCCCTGAAAATGTTGGGCAAAAAGCAATGATTTATCAAATCAAAAAATTAATCAAAAAAATGACGCCGGATTTCGTCATCTCCTGGTATCATTATTTTTTGGTTTTTTTAGCCGCTTTTATTTATCATTTTCCGAGCAGGCACTTGGTAGTTATCGGCATCACTGGCACCAAAGGTAAAACAACCGTGGCGGAATTATTGAGCGCTTTTTTGGAGAAAATCGGAGAAAAAACCGCGATGATTAATTCTTTGCGTTTTAAACTGGCGGAAAAAAGCTGGCCGAATAAATTAAAAATGACGATGCCCGGTCGTTTTTTTGTTCAGCGGTTTCTGCACCGCGCCTGGTGTAGAAAAATCCGTTATGCAATTTTGGAAGTGACCTCCGAAGGAATTAAACAACACCGACACAAGTTTATTGATTTTGATTTGGCGGTTTTAACTAATTTGCAGCCGGAACATCTGGAGGCGCATGGTTCTTTGGAAAAATATAGACAAGCCAAAGAAAAACTTTTTGCGGCATTGGGCAGTCGGCAAAAAAAAATTCAGATTTTCGATCCGGTGGGCAAATTTGAGACGACTATTAAAAAAGCCAGCGTCGTGAATGTTGATGATGGAGCCGCTTCTCATTTTTTGAAATATCCGACTCAAAAGAAAATCGGTTTTGGCTTGAAAAATAAAGATGGCGAGATTAATTATTTGATTCAGCCCAGGAATTATTCTTTTACCAAAGATGGCATTTCTTTTGAACTGGAAGGTTTAAAATTCTCCTCTCCATTAAAGGGAGAATTCAATCTTTTTAACATTTTGGCGGCGATTGCAGCGGCCAGGGCCCTGGATATTCCTTTAACTATTGCCAAAGAAGCAGTGGCAGGGTTTGACGGTTTACCGGGCCGGTTGGAAGAAATAAAAGAAGGTCAGAATTTTAAAGTATATGTTGATTACGCCCACACGCCAGATTCTTTGATAGCAATTTATGAAACTTTGCGGCGGGAGGCGCCAAAAGGAATAGCTAAAATTATAAGCGTTTTGGGGGCAACTGGCGGCGGACGAGACAAATGGAAAAGGCCGCTAATGGGCAAAATTGCCAGTCAATATTGCGATGAGATTATTATCACCAATGAAGACCCTTATGATGAAAATCCCAGAAAAATTATGGAAGAAATTGTAGTTGGTTTAAAATTGGCAAAACACCCCTTCAGGATTATTGAAGATAGGCGAGAGGCAATTGCCGAAGGATTAAAACTTTGCCAAAATGGCGATTGTTTTGTGATTACGGGTAAAGGGTCAGAGCAGGTTATTGTTGTTAAGGGCGGCCAAAAAATGTCCTGGGATGATCGCCGGGTCGTCAAGGAAGAATTACAAAAAATGAGGCGGCATGAAACCATTTGAAATTTTAAGCCATACAGCTGATGTGCGATTGAAAATACACGGTTCTTCCAAAGAAGAAATTTTTAAAAATGCCTTAAAAGGGATGGGTCAAATCTTGGGGCCGGTATTTAATGGATCAGAATTTGAGCAGCCGAACAAAACCCATAAAGTTAAAGTGGATTCGCCCGATTTGGCGGCGTTATTGGTGGATTTTTTAAATGAAGTTGTGGCGCTTTTAGGCCAGCAGAAAATTTTATATTTTAAAAGCAATTTTGCAAAACTAACCGACACTCACTTGGAAGCGGAATTAGAAGGAATGTCGGTCAAGGAATTGGGCGAAGAAATTAAAGCCGCCACCTATCACGAACTTTATTTTAAAGAAAGCCCAGGCGCCGGTTGGGAAGCAATGGTAATTTTCGATATTTAATAAAAATTTAAATGCACAACATCAAATACTTAATTATAAAAAAACTAAATAAACTGGGCCTGCGCCAAAAATTTGACGAGAGGTCAATTTGCGCTTATGCCCGAGAATTTATACAAAA
>Ga0315274_10014560_pt1 | contig 11150 bp, 9 predicted proteins | sample YL17G02_20_MG_FD_203700 | JGI IMG/M metagenome (GOLD analysis project Ga0315274, IMG submission 203700) | Sediment microbial communities from Yellowstone Lake, YNP, Wyoming, USA - YL17G02_20 | ecosystem: Environmental > Aquatic > Freshwater > Lake > Sediment | place: USA: Wyoming | collected...
CCCGCATCAGATTCTGCTGGTCGAAGACCTCGTCATAGGACTTCCTCTCTTTGGAATCCTTCCTGCGGACACGCCACTTGTCAATCTCCCTCTCAAAAGAATGATAATCATCAGCGCGAGGCAAAGAGCACACCAGCCATCAGAAGACATCTATGGACTTGGGGATCATCTTCTTCCTGCTGAGATACATCGCCTGGGTCTTCGTGTACCTGTACTGGATGTTCGCCTTCTCATCCTGGAAGTCCCAAGGCTGCACGATCACGAGGTCGCCCTCACGGATCCACATGCGCTTCTTGATTTTGCCTGGGATGCGGCCCATGCGATACTTGCCATCCGCGCACATTATCTTGATCCTCGAAGCGCCCAGGAGCTGGTCCGCTATTCCGAACATCTCGCCCTCCTTCTTGTGGGGAAGACGCACTCTGACGAACTCGGGCATACCATCGGCGCCTATCTGTGGTGCCTCTTCCTTCGGTCTGTATCGCAAGTGATTCTCCCGTGCGGTGGCAAGTATTATGTTCGGTCTACTTAAGCGTAGTGGGGAGGGAAACGATGAGCCAGACGTCCTCGGAATCAATAGCACTGCATCCAGAGACGTGTTCGGTCGTGTCCAGAATCAGACAACACAACTCTGAGCTTGTTGTGACCATGTCATCACGGTGATATACGCAGACCAGGTTCGAAAAGCTGGAGGCGGCAGACCATGGAAGGCGCTGCTCAGGCAAACGGAAAGGACAAGATCCTGCTCGCGTACTCAGGCGGCTTGGACACGTCAGTGGCTATCCACTGGCTGAAAGAGAAGTACGGTTGCGACGTCGTCGCCGTGACCATAGACGTTGGTCAATCAGACGACCTCAAGGACGCGATGAGGAGGGCAAAGAGCATCGGCGCCTCGAGAGCATGGGTTGTTGACGCAAAGAAGGAATTCGTCGAGAACTACGTCCTCCCCGCGCTCAAGGCCAACGCATTGTACGAGGGCAACTATCCGCTGAGCACTGCCATAGCCAGACCTCTGATGGTGAGAAAACTGGTTGAGATGGCCAAGAGGCTGGACGCGACCTCGATCGCTCATGGCTGCACTGGCAAGGGGAACGACCAGGTCAGGTTCGAAGTGTCGATCATGGCTCTTGCCCCGGAAATGGACATCATCGCACCCACAAGGGACTGGGGGATGTCCAGGGAGGAGGAGATCGCATATGCCAAGCAACACAATATTCCGATTCCGGTTACCGTCGACGCTCCATACAGCATCGACGAAAGCATCTGGGGCAGGGCAGTCGAGTGCGGTGTCCTCGAAGATCCGTGGGCCGAACCGCCAGAGGACATATTCCAATGGACAAAGGGAATGGACGGGTCGCCAGACTTCCCTGAGTATGTCGAGATCGGGTTCGTCCGTGGAAAGCCCGTAACGTTGAACGGCGCTCAGCTGGACCTGCTCGCCCTGATCACCAAGTTGAACGAAATCGCAGGCAACAACGGTGTCGGAAGGATCGACCACATCGAGAATCGTCTTGTCGGGATCAAATCCAGGGAGGTCTACGAAGCGCCAGCGGCAATCACGTTGATCAAGGCGCACCAGGACCTCGAGAGCCTTGTGATGACCAAGGACCTGCAGCACTACAAGAAGATCGTTGAGCAGCACTATTCGGACCTCGTCTACAACGGCCTGTGGTTCTCACCACTGAGAGAGGCGCTGGATGCCTTCGTCGAGAAGACCCAGGAACTCGTGACTGGCACCGTCAGGTTGAAGCTGTTCAAGGGAAGCGCGGTCGTCGTCGGCAGAGAGTCGCCGTTCTCGCTCTACAACGCCTCGCTCTCAACCTACGCGAAGGGCGATGAGTTCGATCACTCCGCCGCGAAGGGGTTCATCTATGTGTGGGGGCTGCCTCTGAAAGTCGGGAGCATGGTCAAGGCCAAGGGAGAAGGCAATGGCGCAACGAACGAAGCCACGGTCGGTGAGGAGTCAGCTTCAACCTGCAAATGAGAAGTTCCTTGATTTCACAGCCTCGGTCTCGTTCGACCATCGGCTATGGAAGCATGACATAGCTGGAAGCATAGCGCATGCGCATACCCTCGCGCAAGCGGGCGTGGTGACACAGACAGAGCTCCGTGAATTGGTCAAAGGGCTCAAGGAAGTGGCCGTAGGGATAGGGTCTGGTGCGATCAGGTTCGATCCGAAGTACGAAGACGTCCACATGAACATCGAGAAACAACTGATCGACATCATAGGAGATACAGGCGCCAAGCTTCATACCGGACGGAGCCGAAACGACCAGGTCGCCCTGGACATGAGATTGGTGGTGAGAGAGGAGGTGCTCGCCACTGTAGCTTCCGTCCTCGGTCTGGAAGAGACCCTTCTGCGCAGGGCAAAGGGCGAATCAATGATGGTCATGCCTGGGTACACGCACGTCCAGCACGCCCAGCCAGTGTTGCTTTCACACCATCTTCTGGCCCATTTCTGGAGACTGCAGAGGGACAGCTCACGACTCATAGCGTGCTATGAGAGGGCGAACGTCTCTCCGCTCGGTTCCGGAGCATTGGCAGGGACCTGGTCGAGATTCGACAGGTCCATAGCTGCCAACATGCTCGGGATGAATGGCACCACGGAGAACTCTCTGGATGCAGTCTCGGACCGGGATTTCGCAGCGGAATTCGTCTTTGCGCTCTCACTTCTCATGATCCACCTCTCCTCGCTGAGCGAGGAGTTGGTCCTCTGGTCATCTAGGGAATTCGGCTTCCTGAAATTGCCCATAAGTCTCTCTGGCGGCTCGAGCATGATGCCTCAGAAATGCAACCCTGACATAGCCGAGCTCGTCCGGGGGAAATCCGGCAGAGCAATCGGAGACCTGGTCGCGATCCTCGTCCTACTGAAATCTCTTCCCCTCGCGTATAACCGCGACCTGCAAGAAGACAAGGAGAACCTCTTCGACGCGTTTGACACCGCAGAGGCATCCCTCCATGCCCTCACAACCTTTCTTACAGAAGCTGAATTCGATAGGGCGAGGATGAGGAAGGCGGCCGAGGTCGGGTTGATGACCGCAACCGATCTCGCCGACCTCCTCACAACAGGAGGCATCCCTTTCAGGAACGCCCACAATATCGTGAAGGAACTGGCCGTCAAGGCTGATGGCGATGACCGGGTGTTCAAAGAGCTCGCCAAGGAGGTGCTCATGAGATTCTCGAAGGACCTCAAGACCTCTGACATGGCCTTCCTGAACGTCGAACGTGCAATCGACAGGAGAGGGAGCGAGGGAGGCACCTCGAAGAAGGCAGTGAAGAGCCAGATGTTGAAAGCAGAGGCTGCACTCGTGCGCTCGAAGCAATCAGCAGAGAAGATGAGGGGGCAAATCTCGAAGGCTGACAGGCTTCTTGGGTGAGAATCAACGGGAATTCGATGGTACTATCTTATCCTCGATGCAGGCGGAGAGGATGTCGAACGCGCGCATCATGTCCTCCCTGCTGACGATGAATATCGTGTCCGTGTAGCAGCTGACGGCCTCGAGCAGGTTGATGCCCTGCTCTGACAGCATGCCCATGATAAAGGCGAAGGCGCCCGGGGTCTCCTCTATGACCGGAGGGCTCTTCAGAGTTATCTCCCCCAGATTCTCCTTGACACTGATGATGTGATCGTGGCCTATCGCCTTGGTGATGATAGGAATATGCTTGTCCTCCGAAATCACGGTTATGGCGTTCGTGCTCTGCAAGACCTGCATCGTGCTCTTCTCCGCGAGGATCTTCTTCACGACGTCCTCGAGGTTCTTCAGCACGATCCATTCATTCTTGGCGACGACGATGCAGATGCGCGTCTTGAGCTCAAGCCTGCTTGATTCGAAGACCTTGAGGATATCACCCTCATAGTTGGTCTTCGCGAGCTTCATCGCGTATCTGCGGCTCGCGGCCAGAACGGCCTCTTCGTTCTTGACGCCGAGCTCCTTCATGATCAATCGCGAGAGCGACGAGTAGTTGATCAGGTCCTTGCTGATGCAGTCCCGTATGCTGGGGTGTCTGTCGATGTATTTCCTGGTTAGCTCGGCGGCGCTCAGCTTTTCTTTCGGCTTATCCATGCACGAGCGGAATTCACAGGACTCACTTTAAGCTTTGTCTATGCTGGATACCTTCTGGGGAAAACGACTCATCCGAGAAGGATTAAATATGGACAGTTCATAGGGCCGAAAAGCCATACCATCGTGGACATGCTCCCGTAGTGTAGTCCGGTTAATCATTCCAGCCTTTCGAGCTGGATACCCGGGTTCAAATCCCGGCGGGAGCACATTCCAACTACTGACCGATTCTCCTGCCCGGACTCACGACACACATTGTCACTCTGGGCACGAGTCTCCATCCGCGCCCACAGTAAGTCGTTGGAGGCCGCCTTGTCCGGATTCGACCGTGGTGTCCCTCCGTTGTCTCCGTGCTCATGTGTTTCTGTGACCCCATAATCATGTTCACTGGGGATGTCCTTATGTTCAACATTGCATCAACAGGAAGGAAGGGCAAGTATCAACAATCTGCCGCTGATACGTTATCGAAACCGGAAACGAGGTGAGAACCATTATCTCCCTTCCCGCCTCTGATAGGTCCTGTAGACATCCGCCCATCGGAAGAGTCTGGATGGACCGGGAGCTACAGAACGAAACCGTGGAAAGGGGTGGCTCACCATGCGACAAGAACCAGGTCTGAAGCGATTTCTTGTGCTTTCCATTCTCTTCGCCGTCCCGGTCGACAGCGCACTGTTGCTCATCGCCCATTTCGGATCCGCGCAGGCGCTGAGGAACTACACCGATCTTGCCACACTCATCCCGCTGATTGTTGTTACGATTGTATTGTTCTTAGTCGTCCGAAGGGCAATGGAAAAGTCGCTCAAGAGGACAACGACGTTCCTGGCAGTCGGATTCCTGCTCCAGGTCGCCTTCTCCGTGGTTTGGATCTACTACTGGCACATCGCTAACAGAGGAGGCATGCCCGATGTCAGCATCGGGGACGCTTTCTACCTCGCCTCCTACGTTTTCTGGACGGCAGCGACCATTCCCTACATTAATAGATATAGAACCCTCATGAGCCGCAGATCGCTAGGCATCCTTACGATCTACTCGATTGTGGCAGCCATCATCGTCCTAGTGACGATTAAGTACTGGTACGACGCCGCCCTACTCTACGGATACAGTTGGTACGCGACAGCAGTATGGCTCTCCTATCCGGTCGCTGCAACTATATCCCTGTTCTTCATGATTGCCTTGACCCTCCTCTACGGATATGAGAGATATGGCAGAGGACTCCTGGCCAACTACTGGTTCTATTTCCTCTTGCCCATCATGATGATTGCGGGCGCTGATATTTTGAACGGTTTCTACTACGTGCTTTCTGACAGTTCAGTTCCTGGAAGGCTTGATGACGTCCTGTACCTCGCTGGATACGCGGTCGCCATTGCCGCGGGTCTGACTATCGTCATGTCCAAGCTTGATACGGCGTCAGTGCTCCCTTCTGTCGAAGAGCACATCCTGAATGACCGGTCAGTGAGAATCACCAAGGGAAGAGGCATGATCGTGGAAGACCCAAAGAGCAAACTCAGCTTCAAGCTCTTTGCCCGCCTGATAGCCCCAGAAGAATCAGATATAAGGCGAGATGGGTACGTCTTGAGCCGCCGCGCTCCTGCGATTATCAGGGAGGAATTCGGCTTCAAGAACGTAATGATCACATGGATGGCGTCTGGGTCCGGACAGGATGTCGTGGACCCAACGAAACCCGGTCTGATGGCACACGCGATCATGGAGTTTCTTTCGAAGACGAAGAACGGGGTCGTCCTCCTCGATGGCATAGAGTCAGTGATGGTCCACAATGACTTCAACCGAGCAGTGAGGATGCTCGAGCAGATCAACGACTTCGTCATGCAGTATCAGGGCTACTTGATCGTGCCGGTCGACCCGAAGGCGTTCAACTCGCGCGAGAGAGCGATGCTCATGAAGAACTTCGAAACGCTCGCCGTCCGGAACGTGGACTTCTAGGAAAGATTGCATGGTCCCTCTAAATGGACACCTCGAAAAAGAAAGTCGACGCGAATCTCCTTGGCCCCTGCGGGTTCTACTGCGGCTACTGCCTTGCCTACAAGAACGGCGTATGTCTTGGATGCAGGGTACAACCCAGAGAGAGGCATCTTCTCGGACACCTACATCAAGTACTTGCGGGATGAGGCAAGGACGCCCAAGAGGCGCTAGAGCACCTGACTCATCTCGCGCTCAATCAGCGAGAAGTCCTTGGGATCCATCGTACCTTCGTCGACAGGGATGAACAGAAAGCCTTTGTCGAGCACCACCTGCTCGTTTATCAGCTGTATGAACCTGAGGACACTCTTGAAATCGTTCTGGGTCGTGAGATACTCGAGCCCTTCGATTATCACGGCACCGCTCTCGCCCTTGGCCAGGAACTCTCTGATTGCGGAGGCAAGGTGCGCCAAGTTGTTGGGAGACACGTATTCGACTCCGCTCGTTTCTGGAGACACCTGAGCCGTCTCGGTCTTCGAAAGCCAGAGCGACTCGGCCTGAAATCCATACTTCTTTTTCAATTGGTCCGGATGAGTCCTCGATATGCACAGTCCCCTGGCTCCCTGTAACAGCAGATTCGTGAACAGTGCGAAGCTCCTCTCAGGCCTGTCCTCCTTGATGACGTAGCTCCATCCGGGCAGAAGTTGGACTACTTGAGGCGCCTGCGGAACCCCTGGGGCGGTCCCCGGGACCGACAGCTTCTTGCCCAAGGCTCGCTCGAACTCGTCGATTTTCTGCTGCACTCTCTGAAAAATCATCGAACGCTTGGTCTTCGCCATTATCTGCAACTCGCGGGATGTGTACCCCTTCTGGGAAAGTTTGATGATCTCTTCCCAAGCCTCCTGAAGGCCCTCCTGGAAGCCCTTGATGAAGCCTCTGGCGGAGTCCTCTTCGCTAGTCATTTTCCCATCCGCATCTCGCAACCTTCCTTATGGGATGGCCAGACTAATAATCTTTTCCGGACGCACGAGGTCCAGACAGCCAGAAGTAAGCTCGCAAAATCTATTACCATGGCTCATTATCCGAGAGCGATTGAGACATGGCGAAGAAGAAGGGGCTCCCGAGGCTCAGAGTCAAGGCTAGGATCGCCTCCAAGGTCATGGAGAAAGACCTGCACGCGAAAGCAAAGATGCTCATGGACGATCCTGAGATTATCCTGCCCGAATGTGCGGAGGACTGTGGATCCTGCCCGTTCAGGAAAACCAGATCACGCATGGAGAAGATATCCAGGTTCAAAGACAACCCCAACAAACTCGCGAAGCTGGCCAGGGGCGGAGATAAGCTCGCGCGGGCGTACGCTGCCACCATAGCGCTCGCACATGAGAACAAAACCCCCTATCTCGCTACTGCGACCTACCCTGCAGGAACCATCACATACGCGCTCAGAGGTAAGACCCCGCGCGAGAAGCTGATCGGCGTTCAGAACTTCGACTCGCCGAAATGGCGAGTGCTGAGCGTGCTTGATCTGGTCAACAAGAAGGGCCTTCACTTCTACTCTTATGGAGACAACTTCATCTGCACTGGAAGATTTTCGAGACCTCCCCAGGAATACGTGAAGCTCGCGGCGGAGTCCGTCGGAGCTGGCAAGCTGGAAGGAGAAACCTATGTCTGTCCTCATAATCCGGCCTCGACTGACCACATGGAGTTCGATTGGGTCAGCGCGGGAAAGAAGATTCTCATATGCGATCAGTGCACTGCAAGAATCAAGAACACTCTCTCGAAACTGGCAGAGGGCTTGGCTGTTCCCAACGTTCTCAGTGAGTTCGAGATATCCATTGTCAGACCACTGGAGACCGCTTCAGGAAGTGGTGATTGTCGCGGCTTGCTTGACAAGCCAGTCAACAAGGAACTGCTGGATAAGTACTCCGCAGGACAGATGAGCAACAAGGAACTGATCGAGCAGCACATGGAGAGCGTCCATGAGTCGCTTGCGGACATGAAGAAAAGAGTCTACGTGAAAGGAGACAGGTGCTACGGCGGTGATATGAGCGCCTTCGTGAACGAGATGTCGTCTGACGAAGTGGAGAAAAGAGCGATCGCCGGAGTCCTGGCGAGAGTCGAGCATCCCGTCGTCGTGGACTCAGGCGATTCGGTCAACAAACTGCTTTCGGAATACTGGTCCCTCTACGGAAAGGACGCCCTCAAGGCAGTCGTATCCGTGGAGCTTGCCGAGAGGTACTACAAAGACGATGATGAATCAAAGAAGTCGCCTCTCAAGGTCATCCGTGACGCGCTGAGGGTTGCTGGACACGATGCAGTGGTATCCCAGATCCCGAAATACTCCGGAATGTCCGTCTATGGGATTTTTGCGGACAAGGTCGCAAGGGCTTTCAAGACGGGCGGCCAACAGTCGGCAGTTGCAGCCTTGGACGCAGAGAAGGCAAACGACCATCGAATACGATCCATGACGCACGCTTTCTATCTCGCTCTAGGAATCACCAGCAAGTCCTGGAAGTTCACCGACGAGGAGAGAGAATACGGCAAGCACCTCCAGTCGCTCGCCAAGAAGCTGCTGGAGAGCTCGGAGACGGATGATCATCACGCCGCGTTCGTGGCATTCCTGCGAGAGGCCGGGAGTCCCGATGATATCAGACGGGTTTGAATATCTTCGCGTCGACGACGACGTGCGTGACCCCCGGTGCGTATGACTTGATCTCCTTCATCCTGATGATCTCCGTCCTGCCACCCTTGACGTTCTCCAGGATCCGCTGCACTGGTCGATTCGGCAGAAGCTCGTTCGGACAGGTCTCATGGTAGTGGATGACCCCTCCGCTCTTCAGCAGACGGACAGCAGCAGGAAGATGCTCGTGAGTTGTCTTGACATAGCCCATGATGACTCTGTCGGCGATGCCTTCCCCGGCCAAATCCCTGTTATCACCCAGAACAGGCTTCACGATCCTTGACACCTGGTTCAGAGCTGTGTTCTCCTCGAGGTATCGGAAGGCGACAGGGTTGAGCTCGCAAGCGATGACCTTCGATGGCCTCTGATAGACGGCCAGAGGTATAGAGAAATAGCCTATGCCAGCGAACATATCCACGATAGTCTCCCCGTCGCACCTCAGGTCGGCCATCCTGAGACGTTCTTCAATATTCCCGGAAGAGAACATGATCTTCGCGGCGTCGAACTTGTACCTTATTCCGTTCTCGAGATGCGTAGCCACGGTGTCTTTCCCGAGCAGAGTTCTAATGACTGGCTCCCTGTATTCTCCCCTGATCCCGCCCACATCCCGCAGAACAGCTTTCAGATTCAGGGCCAATGCGTATGCTTCCGCTATCTGACTCTCGTACTCATCTAATTCCGAATCCAAACGGATCACGGCGACATCCCCGAACAGCTCCCATTTGCTCGGAAGCAGGTGCTTGAGCTCCTCGGGAACGCAGGCGACCTTCCGGATTGCGTCGATTGGATCTTCCCTGTGCTTCCTCTCGGGGAAGGGCCTCTCGACCAGCTCGGCGTTGTGTTTCTTCAGCAGGGTCTCATCCGGCTCCGATTTCACCGGGATGACCACGAAGTCATTCTCATCGATGATCGCATGGGTCTTGTCCAGGAACCTCTGCGAAGTGATGACCTTGCGAAGCGCTTCAGCGTCGGACCTGGCCACTCTTACACCAAGCACGATTCGTGACATTGTCCACAGTGACTATAAACACTTCCTGAGTCAGAAGCATTGGACTACCGAAAGTGATATAGTCAGTCTTGGACTTCGGAGCACCGATGAAGTATACTCTGGCGACGGTGTCGATTGTCCTTTCGCTGGCGCTCCTGTCATCCTATCCTGCCGCTGCTGACATCCCTCATCCGGGGGTGCCGCAGTACGCGAACCTCTTCTTTGACGGTTTTCGTACACCGACGGTCGCACCAGGGCAGAGGGTCGATTTCTCCTTCAACCTCACAAATCCGTACGACAACTCCAGTGCCGTCATACAGAACGGGACCATGCAGAACGTGACACTCGTCATCGGCATATACATGTACGCAACGCAGGAGAAAGCAGAAGCTGTGACAGGCTCGTTCCCGCATCCACCCCTAATCCGTGGAACCACCACCGAATGGAAGGAGAACATATCTGAGATCCTGCCGAACCAGACACTGAGGATCGAACTCCCCATATACACGTCTAAGAAGACCCCTCACGGGTCATACTTCTCGCAGAGCACCTATTTCGTCAGGTTCAACCTCACATTCAATCTCCCAAACAACTCGGCCGATGTGGTCCTCAAATCCAGGGGATGCTTCACAGAGAACGAGTGGAACACGATCGTCTCGTTCGAGGGAAACCAGAGCATCGTAAACACGACCTACATGGAATCACTCGGCGTTGACGGAATCCTGCCGGACTCCTCGTTTGGAATCAAGATCCCGATTCCTCGTTGGCCTCTTGGCGTGATCGTCGCAGGATGCGGCGGGCTGTCGTTCATGGCGCTCTACTATTTCGTCCTGGACAACCCCGGCAAGTATCCCCGGCTAGAGAAACGATTCTATTATCTGCGGGGAAAACTGCGCGAGACGTGGGGCAAGCTTGAGTACAGTAGACGAAAGCGATGACGGATAGTCGATATCCCCTCTTTGTTCCAGCAACCTTCGAACGTCTGGCTCGGAGAATATCCGAAGCGCTTTGTCCATCTTCTTGTCCGTCAATGCAAGGAATATCTTCCTGATCCTGAATGCCCGGGAGAGCTCTTTCCCGAACTCCTCCTTCCACAGCCGGTCGTACGAACCGAGGCTCGAGGTCTTGTGGGACTCGAAGTACTCGGAAACGGCTTCGGCGGCCAGTTCGGCTCCACGGACACCCGTGTAGACGCCTCCGCCAGACAGGGGTTTTGCGTGACACGCCGCGTCACCTACGAGCAGGATGCGGCCTGAGACCGCAGACCTTCCCGGCCCGATGGGGATTTTCCCTGAGGTCGTCGAAACCCGCCTGGCATGCCTGAACTGCGGTCGCATCAAGAGTCTCTTCAGGTACACAGCCGGGAGATCTGCAGAATCCCAAGTGCACAGGCCGACTCGCACGAGGTCGCCCGCGGGGATCGCCCAGGCGAAGAAGCCAGGAGCGACATCCCTACCAAGGAACAGCTCGACGAACTCCGGGTCGATATCGACCCCCTTGAGGT
>Ga0315274_10014561_pt1 | contig 11150 bp, 18 predicted proteins | sample YL17G02_20_MG_FD_203700 | JGI IMG/M metagenome (GOLD analysis project Ga0315274, IMG submission 203700) | Sediment microbial communities from Yellowstone Lake, YNP, Wyoming, USA - YL17G02_20 | ecosystem: Environmental > Aquatic > Freshwater > Lake > Sediment | place: USA: Wyoming | collected...
CCCCATCTTGCGCCGGCGGGGGGGGCGGCACAAAACGGGGGTTCCATGAGCGAGGAGGAGGAGGAAGAGGGGTGGGAGAGGTTGCGGTCAAGAAGCGAAGCGAGCGAGCGCCGCGCTGCTGCTGCTGCGATCCAACGGGGAAAAGAAAGGGGAGAAGACTTCTCTGCGGAGGAGCTTCTTTCTTGCGCCACGTTTCGCGCTCTCTATCTAGAATAGAAGTCTCCGGGATGCTGCATCGGAGAGCCTCGCCCATCAAAAGAAGCGGCTCGCACGCGGGGTTTCGGGAGCATCTCTCCGTCAGTTGTTTGGCTGGAGAGCTTCTCTTCTCGTCCGAGATCGAAGGAAGCAGGAGCCCCCCCCACGCGAGCGTCGTGGCTCTCTCGTGAGCGCCGCTCCAAGCGCTCGCCGCGGAAAGTCCGCCTTCTGGGCCCTTTGTTGCAAATTTACCCTGGCGAGCAGCAAGCTCGTTGTCGATAGAGCGCCTCTAACATGGAAAGTTAGGTATCGACACAGCGGAGCTGCTCGTCGCGACGGAACACTCGAGTCGAAATGGCGCCGACAAAGCGATGGAAAAAAGCAAGCAGCGCCGAAAAAGAGGAGGAAAAAACGCAAACATTTCAGCCGTCTCCTCTCTTCTCTCCGCGTCCCCTCCTCTCAACTAACCTGCTCTCCGTTCTTGAAGCTGGCGCGGGCGACGACACGGGCGACGGGGCGGGCTGTTGTAGATGGTCGGGTTGAGAAGGAGAGAATTGCGGAGCGGAAAAAGATGAGAGGACACGAGAAGGAGAGAGAGAAAGCTAGCGAGAAGGAGTCGAATCGAAACACCATAGGATCTCTCTCTTGTTGCCGCTCTCTTTTCCACGCTTTCAACGTACCAGCACCGTTGCGGGTGGAGCCCGCAAGGCCGCGCACGGGGCGCGTGGAGGCAAGGGCCATGGTGATAGAAGGGGAAGTAAGGAGAAAGAAGCAGAAAAGGAAAGAAAGGCGAAGCGAAGAGTTCTACAGCAAGAAGTTTGAGGAGGAGAGTAGAGTTGAGACGTCTTTCTTTTTTTCCCTTGGTCGCCTCCAGCTCTCTCTATCGGCTCACAAAAAAAAACAAATCAAGCAGAGAGAGAGAGGCGGCCCTCAACTCGCCCCTCCTTTCAAGGCATTATCCTCTTCTCCGATCGCATCTTCCAATCATCGTCAAGTAGCAGCAGCCACAGAAGCAGGCGCTCGCGGGCGTGAGAGACCTCTGCTCGGGAGAGAGAGAGACGACAAGGGGTCCGTTTTTTTTCTCCAGCCGAAGGACACCGACGGCAGCAGCGGAGAAAGAGACTGCTGAATCGAGATGTCCACCTGGAGACAGGACAACGGCGCCGGCTTGGAGCCCAACCAGCCCTGGTGCGTAGAAAAGGGCGCGGTATCCTCGCTGGCGCGAGCGTCGGGGAGATGAGAGCTCTTTTCGGTGTCTGGATGCGGCCGCCAAGATGCGGCCGCCGCCCCCCTGTGTTGTCGACGGCGACACCGTTTCGATTCCTTCGACTCAAGGTACCATCCCCCTCCTCTCTCCCTTTCCTCCTTTCAAAAACCACGCAGGCCCGATGTCGATGCATCCGTCGCGGCTCTGATAGGAGACGGCTTTGCTGACGCTCCTCCGAGGGCGACGTCCGCCCCTCCTCACTTGGAGCAGCTGTGGGCGGCGCAAGGGGTGAGACGAGAATTTCAAAAGTTTTTTTTCCTCGTCGAGTTTTTTTTGTTTTCGTATGAGCCGCCGACAGGCGAAATGCCCGCGCCCCGGCATCCGCTTGTATCCTTCGGGTTTGCCCTCTCTGTCTACTGCTGCGGCACTTGTTCGTCATGGATGGGACTCTGCGCGCATGGGACAGGGGAGGGTGCTTCTTGTTTGGGGCGCGAAAGGCGATGGAAAAAGGACGAGAAAGCAATCACAGCCGTCGCAATCACAGCCAAGAGGCGGAAGAGAGCAAACAGAACCTCTTCCTCACCCCTCTTTTCCTCTCTTCCTCTGCCCCTCTCTCTCTCTCACCACCACCTCTCCGCGACAGAACGCCAACGCCTTTGTCGACGGCGGCGCCCTCATCGACGGCCGCTGGACCCCTGCCCCGGGGCTGGGCAGCGACATCCGCTGCGACGAGGACTACGACAGCTTCTACCAGCAGCAGCAGCAGCAGCAGAGGGGCGACGGGCACGGGGGCGCCAACGGCGGCGGCGGCGTCGCGGGGCGCAGGCTGCCCCCGCCGCTGGACGGCGGGGCACTGTACGCGCCGCGGATGCGGCCTCCCGGGCCCTTGGGGGGGCCTGGCGGCGGCGGCGGCGGCGGCGAGGGCGGAGGCCGGGCCCCTCGCCCGCCGTCGCCGGCGCCCGGAGGCAACGGCAACGGGGACATCTCCTCCGACTTCTCCTCGATGCGCCTCCAGGGCGGCGAGGGGGGCTCTTCGGCGGCCTCCGCGGCGGCTCACGCTGCCGCGGTGGCCGCCGCCGCCCACGCGGCGAGGGCGAGGACGCTGACGCCTCCCCCTCCGGCCTCCGCCGCCTCTTCCTCGACGGCCGCCGCCGCCGCCGCGGCCGCGGCCGCCGCCGCCGCCGCGCACCGCCAGCAGCAGCAGCAGCACCACCAGGCGGCGTCGATGGCCGCCGCGGCCGCCGCGGCCGCCGCGACGCAGCAGAGCGGCGGCGGAGGAGCCCCTCATGCCGCCTCTCAGCAGGGGCAGCAGGGGCAGGGCGGGGCGGGCGCGGGGAGCTCTCAGCAGCAAAACCTGTCGCAGACCGAGTACGCCGCCGCCTACGCGGCGGCGTACAGCGCCGCACTGTCGCAGCAGCAGCAGGAGTCCGCCGCCAGCGCCGCCGCCGCCGCGGCCGCCGCCGCCGCTGCGGCCGCCGCGGCGGCCGCACACCACCAGCACTCCCGCCTCTCGCACTCGCACTCGCCGCCGCTGGCCCTCCACCACCACCACGGGGGGCAGGGCGGCGGCTACAACGCGCCCTTTGGCGGCGGCGGCGGCAACGGCGGGGGGGGGTTCCAGCAGCCGCCGCCGCACCGCTCCTCGTCCTCCGCCGCCGCGGCCGCCGCGGCCGCGGCCGTCCAGAACCTCTACGGGGGGGGCGACAGGCGCGGCGGGGGGGGCGGGGACCGTGGCGGGGAGAGGGGCGACTCCCGCGGCGGCTTCGGGTCGAACGGCCACCTCCACGATCACTACGGCGGCGGCGGCGGTGGCCACCGCGGCGGCGGCAGCGACAGGGGCGACCGCGGCAGCGACCGCGGCTTCCACCTCCCGTCGTCGCTGGAGCCCGACGAGCGCTCGAGGCCCCGTGGCGGCGGAGGTGGTCCCCCTCCCCCGGGCCTGATGCGCCAGGGGAGCCGCGGGGGCGGAGGGGGCAGGCTTTCGTCCTATCGCCTCGACGACGATCACGACTATGACGGGGGGGAGGGCAACGGGCACCACCATCACTCGCACCACTCGCGCCACCACTCCTCGCACCACGGCTCCGCCTCCTCGCTGCACCACCACCCGCACCACTCCTCTCAGCACCACCACTCTCAGCACTCTCTGCAGCAGCAGCAGCAGCAGCAGGGTCAGCGCTACTCGACGCTCGAGGAGGTCCTGGGCCAAGTGCTCCCCGTCGCTCGCGACCAGCACGGCTGCCGCTTCCTGCAGCGCCAGCTCGACGAGGGCGGCCCCGGGGCGGTCGAGGCGCTGCTCCCAGAGGCCGTCGCCTCCCTGGGCGACCTGATGGCGGACCCGTTCGGCAACTACCTCGTGCAGAAGCTGCTCGAGCGCGCCGACGACTCGCAGCGCACGCGGCTGCTCGAGGCGGCCTGCGAGGGCGGCGGCGCCGCGCTGCTGCGCGCCGCGCGCAACACGCACGGAACGCGCGCCGTACAGAAGCTGGTGGAGACGCTACGCACGCGCGGGCAGGTCGAGCTGGCCGTGGCCGCGCTGAGGCCGCACGTCGTGCCGCTCGTGCGCGACCTGAACGGCAACCACGTCGTGCAGCGGGTCCTGCAGCGCCTCGACCCGGCCGACGCGGCCTTCGTGCACGACGCGCTGTGCGAGTCGGTCGTCGACGTCGCGACGCACCGGCACGGCTGCTGTGTCTTGCAGCGCTGCCTCGACTTCGCGAGCCCCTCTCAGAGACAGCGACTCGTCGCGGGCGTGGCGGAGCACGCTCTGGTGCTCTCGCAGGACCCTTTCGGCAACTACGTCGTTCAGTACGTCCTGGAGCTCGGGGGCCCGCGCGCGGCCGCCGCCGTCGGCCGGCGGCTGGTCGGCCACGCGGCGAGGCTTGCGCAGCAAAAGTTTTCGTCCAACGTCGTCGAGCGGTGCTTGAAGCTCGACCCCGCCGCCGCCGCTGCTGCAGCCGCCGCGGCCGCGGCGAGGGCCGCGGCCGCGGCAGCTGCCGCGGGGGGGGCGCTCGAGGGCGGGGAGGAGAAGAGGGAGGGAGAGGGAGAGCAGAGGGGCGGCGAAAACGGCGAAATGCCGCCGCCGCCGCCCTCCGCGGCCGAGGCCGCCGCCGAGGAGGCGCGCGCCGCCGCCGAGGCCCTCCGCGAGGAGACCGAGGTCGGCTCGGCGGAGCTGGCGAGCCTGCGCGACGCGCTGGTCGCCGAGATCGCCGCCTCGCCCGCCCTGCCGAGGCTGCTGCAGGTAAGAAAAGAGAGGAACAGTTTTTTTTCCGCCGTTTTTTCTCTTCTCTTTTTTTCTTCGCGCTCACTTTTTCAACTTTTTTCTTTCTTTCTTTCTCTCCCCCCCCCCCCCCAAAAAAAAAAAAAAACAGGACCCCTACGGCAACTACGTCGTCCAGTCCGCCCTCTCCGCCGCGGGCTCCCCGGCCCTGTCCGCGGCGCTCGCCGAGGCGATCCGGCCGTTCCTCCCTTCGCTGCGAGGCACGCCGCACGGCAAGCGCATCCTCGCCAGGCTCAACTCGAGGGCGACGACGCCGCCGGTGCCGCTGGTCGTCGCCGCCGCTCCGGCTCCCGCTGCCGCTGCGTCGTCTGCGCCCCTCACCATCGCCGAGGCCGCCGCCGCCGCTGCCGCCGCTGCCGCGGCGGTCGCTGCCCCCACCGACAGCCTCTGGGGCCCTCCTCATCCTCTCCCGCAGGCGCCGCCGCCGCCACCGCCGCAGGAGGTCGCTCCCTCCGCCGCCGCCGCTGCGGAAGAGGGCGACGACGACGCTTCTTCGGCCGCCGCGGCCGCGGCTGCGGCGGCCGCCGCGGCCGCCGTGCTGCCTTCGGACACGCCGACTGCCGCCTCTACCGCTGCTGCTGCTGCCGCCGCTGCTTCTGCCGTCGAGCCTGCGGCGGTCGTCCCCGAGCCCGCCGCGGCGGACGCGGCCGCTGCTTGAGGCAACAACAACCAAAAAAACCCAACCAACAACTTCAGAATCCCCTTTTTTCTGCTTCCAACTTTTCCTACTAGTTTTTCCGATCTTTTCAGCCTCGACGCGTTTCACTTATAATCGAAGAGAGAGGGTGCGAGAGAGAGAGAAAGAGAGAGAGAGAGAGAGAGAGAGAGAGAGAGAGAGAGAGAGAGAGAGAGAGAGAGTGAGACTGTGAGTGAGATAGAGAGAGAGAGAGAGAGAGAGAGAGAGAGAGAGAGAGAGAGAGAGAGAGAGAGAGAGAGAGAGAGAGAGAGAGAGAGAGAGAGAGAGAGAGAGAGATATAGAGAGAGAGAGAGAGAGAGAGAGAGAGAGAGAGAGAGAGAGAGAGAGAGAGAGAGAGAGAGAGAGAGAGAGACCCTTTGCATTTTACTCTTTGAGGGATCAAGAGGAAAAACGAAACGACGACTGGCGAGGAAAGAGAAAAGCCCCCCCACCCCCTCGCCGTCGTCATCGTCCTTTTGCTACTACTGTTGCTGCTGCTGCTTTCCACTGTGTGCCCTTTTTCCTTTTTTTCCTTTTTCACATTACAAAACAACACCCGCATTTTTTTTTGCCCTGGAGAGAGAGGGAGCCAGAAAGAGAGAGAAACAGAGAGAGAGAGAGGAAAGAGTTTTGATCGAGAGAGCGGGGAGGAAAGAGGTTGCTGCGAGAGCGAGAGAGGAGGAAAGGGAGGAAAACGAGGAAACTTTTTCTCGTTTTCCTTTCTTGTTCCGCCTCCTGTTTTCTTATAAAAAAGACATATAATTTGTACTCTGTGGTTGTTTGGGGTGCTTCCCGTGCTGGTTTTTGGTCGTGATCCGCGTTTTCCCTGAATCGGGGGCGCTGGTGCGTTTCTTTCGCCGGCGGTGTTTTGTTAGGGGCAGCGGCGGCGGGAGGGTTTCTCGAAACTCCCTGCAGCCTCTCCGCGCTCCTCCGAAACGCCCCACTCCCTAGCGAGAGACGCCCCTGTCGCCCCTTTTTTGTGGGGTATGCGGCATCTCTCCAACCACGCGCGCGCCCCCTTCCCCATCTGTAAAGAGAGAGCTGCACAAAATACACAAGAAATCTTGCAAAAAAAAAAAAACGTTTTCCTCTCGAGTCTTTTCTGATCTCGGAAAGGTGAAAGAAGAAAGAAATTACAGATGAAATCGAAACAGAGAAAAACGACTGGACGCAAGGCTCCTCCTCACTCCTCGTCGATCGTCTTCCTCCTGAGCGACCTGATCCCAGGAGCGTGCGCGCTCTCGAACCTGGCCTCCGACAGCGGCGACCTCCAAAACCCGGGCGCCTTGGTCGGCAGAGCCCAGGCCGCTTTCATCTTCTTCCGGGCGTCGTCGACCTGCCGCGTGTACGAGGCCCAGAACTGGTCTCTCTCCTCTGCCGACTGCATGTTGCGCTCGATGAACGACTGCGTGTGTGTGGGTGGGGTGGGGTGGGGTGGGGGGGCGGCGACGAGAGAGGGAGGGAGAGAGAGCGTGGGTGAAAAAAGAGGGAGGAGGAGGACGAGGGGTCGGAGTTTTTTTTTCCTTCCGCGATGGGGGTGCGAGTGAGGGGGGAAAAAAGTTGTGTTTCTTCTCTCTTCTCTTTCTCTCTTCTCTTTCTTGCTTCTCTTTCTCTTTCTCGCTCGCTCTTTTCGCGCAGGGCGAGAACGCGACGAGCACGACGAGCTTGACGACGCTTTCGCGAAAAAAAAGAAAGCTAAACGCACCCTCGCAGCGTCCATGAGCCCCATTCTTTCTTTCTTCGTCGGTCGACTTGACGATTGACTTATTTCTTTCTCTCGCTCGAGCTCTCTGAATGCCACCGAGGAGCGGGGTGACGCGCTGCGGCGACGCGGGACTCTCGAAGCTGCTCTGGCGAAAACGAAGCGCGGGGCGAAAACGAAGCCGCGGAGAGAGCTTTACGCTTTCTTGAAGCGGCAAGGGAGAGAAAAAGTGAGCAACGGGGCAGAAAGAAAGACGAAAGTTTCGTCAGGTGGCGACAAAAGCAACTCTTCACAACTCTTCACAACGTTTTCAAGACGAGGTACGGCCGGGCTCCAGCAGCCCTTCGTGTGCTCTTCCGCTCGCCCAGGCGCCTCCTGTTCGCGATCGCGCGTGCCCTGTCGGCGCGAGTTGATGGGAATCCGAGCAGGAGGCGGCCGCATCGGGGGGGAGCAAGCAAGCAATCAAGCCTTTGATCTCTCTCTCTCTCTTGAGAAAGAGGCAGCAGCAGCAGCCAATTCGAGACGGCTCGACGGCACCAGTCGACGCCTGCTGTGCCCAACGTCCGTGGGCACCGTGTAGCCGACGGTCTCATGGACATCTGAAGAGAGACAACGGCGGTCGGAAGGGCGTGCTCGCTCTCCGCTTCGCGCCCTCTTGATGAGAGCAACGGCGGCGGCGGCCTTGCTCGTCGATCGACGCCCTCTCTCGCTTTTTTGTCTTCCTCGCCGCCCTCTCTCTTTTCTCTGTCTCTGGCCTGGCTTCTTCTGGAACTCGACGTGTTAGAGAGTGCCGTGTGCGCTCTGCTCGTGAGAGTCTCTGACTCGCTAGGGAGAGAGAGCAGGGCGAGCTGGAGCGACGAAATAAACGAAGCGGCATCATCATCAAAGGCAGCGATCGCGCGGCGGCCGCCGCAGCCGTCGCTGAGGGAAAAAAAACTCGTCACCTCTTCTCTCCTTCCCTCTTCTTCTTTGTCCAACCCGAAGACCCCTTAGCTCACGACGACGCCCTTCCTCTCCTCCGTCTCGCCCATCGAACCCCCCTCTCAACAGCACGCTTCGTCTCTCTCTGTTTCCCAAGCAAAAAAAAGGCGAAAGAGCAAAAAGATGGCCCCGGCGCTCCGGAGCGGCGGCAAGAAGGCCGCCAAGGCCAAGCCCTCGACGTTCGTCATCGACTGCTCGAAGCCCGTCGACGACAAGATCCTCGAGCTGGCGGCCTTTGAGAAGTACCTCGCCGACCGCATCAAGGTGGCCGGGAAGGCGGGAGCGCTGGGCGACGCCGTGAAGGTCTCGAAGGACCGCACCAAGATCACCGTCGTGGCCGAGGGCGCGTTCTCCAAGCGCTACCTCAAGTACCTGACGAAGAAGTTCCTCAAGAAGCACAACGTGCGCGACTGGCTGCGCGTGATCGCGTCGAGCAAGGACCGCAGCGTGTACGAGCTGAGGTACTTCAACATCGCCTCGGACGAGGCCGAGGACGACGACGAGTAGAGAGAGTTTCTTGTGTTCTGTTTCATTTCATTTTCAATTCTGTCTTCTGAACTAAAAAAGAAAAAAATGAGAGAATGAGAGAACAGACCTTTCCCTCCTTTGTTCTGCTTCTCTGGTTTCCTCACTGTAAGTGTGCGAGGCGAACAACACGAGGAGAGGAGGGAGGGAAGAGCGGGAGCGCGGGCTGAGAGCCCCCGCTTTCTCTTTTGCCTTCTTTTTCTTTTTCTTCCAAAAAAAAAAGTCTTGGTTTTCACTCTTTTCGTTTCCATCGCCCTCTCGCTCTCTCTTTTCTCCGCGCCTTCGCCGCTGAAAACTCCGGCCCCTTTCTCGTCCGTTTCTGTTGCGTCCACGACTTAAAACGCGTCTCCATGCGCGCGGTGGCGGCGGTGAGTATGCGAAATCGAAGCATTACTTGGAAAGTTGGAGGCTTTCCTTTCCATCTTTTTCGGACGCATGCCACGTCGAGCCGACTTTCCTTGCTCTCACGATCAAAACAATCTCTTGCCTCCGTCAACACAACTCCATGCAGGGATCGCCCCTGAGCGCCGCGAGTCGACGTGAGGCTGGAGCGCTTCGATATTCTCCCCTCGTGGGTTGGCGAAGGGAAGGTGAGCCCGTTTGCGTGGCAGAGATGGCGCCTGAAAAGGGGGAAAGCAAAAAAAACGTCCTCGACGGCCGAAGGTCTCACCTCTCCTCCTCTCACCCCTCTCACCCCTCCGACTCCCGTGCCTCTCCCGCTCCTTCCCCCTCCCAAACACCGAAACCCCCTCACCGACAGCAGGAGGACGAGCGAAGGCCCTCCGGTCCCCCGCCAAAGCCCCAGCTGCCGCGGGCTCCTCCTCCTCGCCGGGCGGCGGCGTCGCCGAGCGCCCGACGCTGCTGCCGGGCCTCTCGGACCGCGCCGCCAAGTCGCCGCAGCGGCCCCGCCCTTACCGCGTCCTGCTGCACAACGACGACACCAACAGGCGCGAGTACGTAGTGCAGGTGCTGCTGAAAGTGATCGACGGGATGACGATCGACATTGCGCTGCAGGTGAGGGTGGAGGAAGTTTTTTTTTTTGCTCCTTCGACCTGGAAAAAACTCAAAAACACCAACAAACTCTCTCTCTGACCCTTTCTCTCTCTCTCCCTCTCTCTCTCCTTTCTTTCTGACTTCCGAATCCTCCTCTTCACTTCAAAAAAAACAATTTACTAATTCAGGTAATGCAGGAGGCCAACGACAACGGCACCGCCGTCGTCGTCGCGGGCGTTGCGCAGCCCGAGGCCGAGAAGTTCTGCGAAGGGCTGAGGAGCTGCGGCCTCGTGAGCTCTATCGAGCCAGCGGGCGGGAAGGGGGAGGGAGGAGGAGGAGCAGGGGGCGGGGACGGAGGAGGGGCTGCCTAGACTGGCGAGGGCTCTTCCTCGTCCCGTCGTCCGTGTTGGCAGTTCTTGCTTCCCCGAGGAGTCGCCGCGGCGCGCTGGAAAGGCTTAATGTAAAACCAAGAGAGAGAGAGACAGAAAAACAGAAGTCGGAGGAGGGCGGGGTTGACACCTCTTCCGATCGATCGAGGCAAAAGAAGAAGAAGAAGAAGAAAGTTTTCGCCTTTCTCTTTGCGCATTCTCTCCCGTTTTCCTCCTGCCTCACCTCCGATGCTCCTCACGCGCGTCCCGGCGATAGAGCCCGCGGGCGCGTCGTCGTCGTCGCGGAGGGCGAGCGGCGTGAATGCGGCAGGAACGGCGACGGCGAGGAGGGCGACACCGGTGGTGGAAGCAGCGGCGATGATGAGGCGACGACAGCCAACAACTCCCTCGGCTTGCAGCACCTCGTTCTTCTCCGGGAGCTACACCGACCAGTCGCGCCTCGACGTGGCTGCTCTCTCGGCTTCGACCTCCTACAGCAGGAGAGGTACGGAGGGCAATTGAAGCGGAGTGGGGGGGGGGACCTACGTGCGAAAGAAAAGAGCAAGAGCTTCTTCTCCTCCGACGGTTGCTATCCTTCCGGCAAGCGCACGCCTCTCTTCGGCCGTCTCCAGGCGCTGCTTTGTTTTCCAGATCGGGCGTTGCTGGGGGATGGACGCTCTCTTTTTTCCTCTCCCATCTCCCCCACTCGATATGAATCGACGTGATTCCGCATTTTGCTAATCGAATGCGAGCCCATTTAATCCAGGTCCAGCGAGAAAGGAGACAAAGCTTTTTGTCTCTCGCATCAAACGAAACGGCGCTGCCTTTTTTTCTTTTTCGTTTGAACATCATCAAGCTCACTTTTCCTTCTCTCCCTCTCATCAAACCCATTCCGACTCTTTACAGGGACACCAGCATTATATTCCACCTCTTCTGCCCCTCGGAGGAAAACCGTCACCATGGGGAACAAGGGCGCCACGGGGCCCTTTGCCCCACTCGTCGTCGCGATTCGCAACGTCTACGGAACGAAAAACTTCAACTTGCTCCGCGGAAAGGCCATCTCTCTGCACTCCCAAGGTAGGTTTCTTGAAGAAAGAGAGCTTCAAAGCGCATCGAAAGGGGGTCGTGGGGCATCAGAATGCGCGTCCGAAGAGGAGCTGTCGGGGCGCGGAAGATGCGAGAAAAGAAGAGGAAGAAGAAGAGGAAGAAGAGGAGGAAGAAGA
>Ga0315274_10014563_pt1 | contig 11149 bp, 8 predicted proteins | sample YL17G02_20_MG_FD_203700 | JGI IMG/M metagenome (GOLD analysis project Ga0315274, IMG submission 203700) | Sediment microbial communities from Yellowstone Lake, YNP, Wyoming, USA - YL17G02_20 | ecosystem: Environmental > Aquatic > Freshwater > Lake > Sediment | place: USA: Wyoming | collected...
CTCTACGCCGTCGGCCAGAACGACGCGAACGACCCGACGAACCTCAACGCCACCGCCGCCGGCGTCCTGAGCCTCAACGACGACATCCACCTCAACACCAACGGCACCGCCACCCTCGGCGGCACCATCGCTCCCGGCGGCACCGGCTCCGTCTTCGGCAAGGTGACCATCGAGGGGAACCTCGTCTTCGCCAGCAGCTCGACGCTCGACATCGACATCAGTGGCGCGAGCACCTTCGACCAGCTTGAGGTGAAGAACGGCAACGCCGGCACCCTCGACTTCGGCGGGGCCTCCATCTCCGGCAGCATGATCGGCGGCTACACCCCCGGCGTCGGAGTCGAGTTCTGCATCATTGACAATGATTTCTCCGACGACAAGGTGACGAACTATGGTCCCAGCACCGTCACGCTCAGCGGGCAGATCTTCAGCGTCATCTACAACAAGGGCACCGGCAACAGCGTGTACCTCCACAAGCTGTCCGGCGTCTGGACCTGGAACGGCGACAGCGCCACGACCGACAACTGGTCGGACGGAGACAACTGGGTTGCAGACACCCCGCCTGTGGACGGCGCCGGGCTCGTCTTCGCCGGCTCGAACCGCCAGGTGAACAACAACAACTTCTCCGGCGCCACCTACGCCACCCTCACGTTCAGCAATGGCGGCTTCACGCTCGGCGGCAACGCCATCTCGCTCTCCTCCGGCATCACCAACACGGCCGGGACGAACACCATCAGCCTCCCGATCACCGTGGCGGGCGACCAGACCTTCGCCGTGACGGCCGGGGCGGGGGTCCTCAATATCAACGGCGCCGTGACGCTCAACGGCCCCTTGAACCTCACGGGCGGTGGCGCGATCGTCTTCGGCGGCGCCGTGGACGGCGCCCAGAACCTGAACATCAACCTCAGCGGCACCACGGCCACCGCCACCTTCAACGGCGCCGTGGGCAATGGCACTGAGCTCCCCTCCATCGTCGTCCAGAACAGCAAGGGCGTGACCTTCACGAATATCGTGAAGGCGACGGCCGTTGACCTTCAGGACACCACCGGCACCATCGCCTTCCAGGGCGACACCACGATCAGCACCGGGACGGCGACCGCAGCGCAGGGCTACAACGTCGCTTTCACCGGCACCACGAGCAGCGTCGCGGGCGACACGAGCTTCCTCAACACCGGCGCCGTCACCCTGGGCAATGGGGTGGGCGACAGCACCACCTTCGTCGGCGGCCTCGACACCACCGGCGGCCCCAGCGGCACCAGCATCGCGGGCACCGTCGCCACCACCAACACCCAGATGGACCTCGGCGCGACCTCCATGACCGCCGCCGCCACCCTCACGAGCGGCAGCGGCGGCATCAACGTCGCCTCCCTCACCGACGGCGGCGGCGGCTTCACCTTGAGCCTCCAGGACAACACGCCCGCCTCCACCGGCACCACCACCTTCCTCGGCAACGTGGCCATCGGCAGCTTCGCCACCTTCGCTCGGCCCTACAACGTCGTCTTCCAGGGCACCACCAACCTCATTGCGAACGCCACGACGTTCCAGAATGGCGGCACGCTCACGTTCGGCGATGCGAACGGCGACAGCTCGACGTTCACCAGCGGCCTCGACACGACGGCCGTCGCGGGCGGGACGCTCCTCCGCGGGACGCTCGCGACCACCAACACCCCAATGGCCCTCGGAGCCACGACGCTGAGCGGCAACGCGACACTCAAGAGCGGCAGTGGCGCCGTCAGCGTCGCCTCCCTCACCGATGGCGCCAGCAGCTTCACCCTCAGCCTCCAAGAGAACACGCTCGGCTTCACGGGCGCCGTGACCTTCCTGGGCGACGTCGCGGCCAGCACCCTCACCACCTTTGCCCGGCCCTACGCCGTGGCCTTCCAGGGCACCAACACCCTGATTGACACCGACACGAACTTCGCGAACACGGGCGGCCTGACCCTTGGCAACGGCGACCTCGACGTCGTGGCGTTCACCGGCGGCCTCGGCACGGGCACCAACGCCGTGACCGGCCGCGGCACCGTGCAGACCGACGGGCAGCAGATGGACGTCGGTGCCACGGGCGGCCTGTCGGTCTCGGGCGGCACGCTCACCCTGGCGACCAACAACAATGTCGCCGCGGGCGCCACCCTCAACGTCGGCGCGGTGACGGGGGGCGGGAACAACCTCACCCTCAATGGCGGCACGGGCGGCGCCGTCACCGTCGCCTCGGTCGCCACCGGCGGCACACTCACCCTGACGAATGCCGGCTCGTTCACCTTCACCGGCGACGTCACGACCAACACGCTCACGACCACGGCAAGCGGCTACACGGCGGCCTTCAACGGTGGTGGGACGATCACGACCGACACGAACTTCGCCAACACGGGTGGCCTCACCCTCGGCGACGGCGATGCCGACGTGCTGACCTTCGTGGGCGGCCTGGGCACCGGCACCAACGCGGTGACCGGCCGCGGCACCGCTCGGACCAACGGGCAGCAGATGGACATTGGTGCGACGGGCGGCCTGTCGGTCTCGGGCGGCACGCTCGCTCTGGCGACCAACAACACGGTCGCCGCGGGCGCGACCCTCAACGTCGGCGCCGTGGCGGGGGGCGGGAACAACCTCACGCTCAACGGTGGCACGGCCGGCGCCGTGACCGTCGCCTCCCTGGCGAGCGGCGGCACCCTGACCTTGACGAACGCCGGCTCGTTCACCTTCACGGGCAACGTGACGACGAACACCCTGGCGACGGCGGCGAACGGCTACCCGGTCGCCTTCAACGGCGGCGGCACCATCACCACCGACACGAACTTCCTGAACACCGGCTCGCTGACCCTCGGCAACGACGCGCTGGACGTGACGACCTTCACGGGCGGGCTCGACACCACGACCGGCCCGAGCGGCACGAACGTCGCCGGCACCGTGGCCACCACGAACGCCCAGATGGACCTCGGCGCCACGACGCTCGGGGCCAACGCCACCGTGAAGAGCGGCAGTGGCGCCATCAATCTCGCCTCCGCCACGGATGGGGCGAGCAGCTACACCCTGTCGCTCCAGGAGAACCTGGCGGGCGCCACGGGCGCCGTCACCTTCGTCGGTCCGGTGACGGTGAACGGGCTCACGACCTTCGGCCAGGCCTACAACGTGGCTTTCAACGGCGGCGCGACGATTGGCACGGCCACGAACTTCCTGAACACGGGCACCGTCGCGTTCGGCGACAACGTCGGAACGGACACGCTCGTCTTCACGAATGGCTTCGCGACGGCGGGGAACGCGACGAACCCGAGCCTGACCCGCACCGCGAGCGTGTGGCTCTTGACGGCCAACGCCCCCGCAGACGTCGGCCCGCTGACCGTGGCGGGCAACACCGGGTTCAACAGCGGCACCGGCACGACCACGTTCCATAACGACATCGGCAACTCCGCTGCGGGCGTCTTCTACGTCGTCAGCACCGGCAACATCGAGTTCCAGTCCTCGGTGACCGTGAATGGCCTAGTCTGGCTGGGCGGCAACCTCGCCGCCCCGCCCGACAGGGCGAGGATCTACAAGCGAGACACCGATCTGGGCGACCTCGACCTCACGATCACCACGAACAACAACGCGTTCATCATGGGGCAAAACCAGAAGCTCACCGTCGTCGGACGGAATGTGCCGGGCGACCTGGGGGGGAGCCTGACCATCAACGCCGGCACCAGCGTGGCCTGGCTCAGCGACCTCAATGCGTGGGGGAACATCACCGTGAAGGCGGCTCAGATCATCCTCCAGACCCGCGCCCCGGGAGCCGCGGTCCTCCAGCCCGACGGCATCACCACCAAGCCAGACGTGGGCATGGACATCGTCGCCGGCGGCCAGATCTGGCTGAACACGCCTCTGGTGACCCTGTCGGGTTCCGGGCCGTTGCCACGACTCTCCACGCCCCTTCCCCTGAACCTCATCTACCCTGCCGGCGCCCCGGTGGTCCCCGTGGCGATCGCCGGCCTCCTCCCGCCGACGAAGGTGAACAACGCCGGCAGCCCCTTGTTCGGGACGCCGCTGGACCTGGTGGCAGGGGTGGCCTTCCAGCCGCCCTTCCTGACGTCGGCCCTCCCGCAGTTCTCGGCGCTGGAGATGCTCGAGCAGGGAGTGGCGCTCAACCCGGCCCTGCGCGAGCTCCTGGAGCAACTGGGCATCTTCGCCCGCGACCTCACCCCGGACGAGCAGGCGGACATGGTCCGCAGCGCCTCCGCGACTTACGACGACGTCGTCAGGAAGCCCGAGGAAGAGATCGAGCCGCAGGACTACACGATGGCCGCCTCGCGCCTGCCCGACGACCTGGTGAAGGAGACGGTGGCGACCTACCGCGGCATCTTCTGGCCGCAGGGCAAATACCGAGCCGCCGACCTCAAGGCACTCCTCCAGAAGGCGTTCGACGCCTGCAAGGCGAAGGGCTCGACCGACCCGGCCGGCTTCCGGAAGTTCCTCGAAACGACCCCCGAGTGGGCCGAGGCCCTCAAGCTCATCAACGACCTGAAGCGGCTCTTCGCGCAGATCGCCAATCTCGGCCTCACCGGGGCCCAGACCCGCATCGCCGAGAGCATCCTGGTCCGCGACATCGTGCCGACCGGGATGACGCCGGAGCAGTTGATCGCCACGATCAAGGGCGTCGCTCCCGCGGCCGCCGCGAAGTGACGCCCGTCCCGCTGGCCAGGGAGGGCTAGGGAGATGCCCGATGGGACTTCTCGACGTCGAGAAGCTCCTGGCTGAGATCTCGCCCGAGGCCCCCTGCGGCGAGGACCTCAGCTACGACGCGGCCTACGTGGAGTTCGACCGGAGTGCCCAGGGCAAGCCCGAGGAGCAGGTCGGCACCTCGGTCAAGCCGGCGGAAGAGCCCAACTGGCACGAGGTCGCAAAGGGCGCCGTCGAGTTCCTCGGTCGCACCAAGGACCTCCGCATCATCCTCTACGCCACCGTGGCGGCCCTCAAGCTCGAGGGCCTCCCCGGCCTGCGCGACGGCCTCGCGCTCCTCCGCGGCGTCCTCGAACGCTACTGGGACCACGTCTACCCGCAGCTCGACCCCGAGGACCCCGACCCGGTCGAGCGCGCGAACATCATCGCGTCGCTCATCCAGCCCGAGAGCAACATGCGCGACCCCATGCGGTTCGTGCGGCGGGTCCGCGAGGCGCCGCTGTGCGACTCGCGCCAGCTCGGCCGCTTCAGCCTCCGCGACGTCCAGATCGCCCGCGGGGAGGTGGCGGCGCCGGCCGACGCGGCGGCCCCGCGGGCCGACAAGGCGCAGATCGATGCCGCGTTCGCCGACACGGAGATCGACTTCCTCCAGGCCATCGCGCGAGCGGCGGCGGAGGCCGCCGCGCTCGTCGCGGGCATCGACGCCTTTCTCACCGAGAAGATCGGCGCCGGCCGCGCCCCCGACCTGGCCCCCTTTGTCAGCGTGATTCAGGAAGCCAGCAAGGAGCTTCAGGCTCAACTGGCCAAGCGCGGCGTCGGAGCGCCTCCCGCGGCAGCGGAGGGCGCCGCGGCGCCCGCCGAGGCCGCCCCCGGCGGGGCGCCCGCCCAGCGGCTCAGCGGCGTGATCGCCTCGACCCAGGACGTCATCGCGGCCATCGACAAGATCTGCCGCTACTACGAGGCCCACGAGCCGTCGAGCCCCGTGCCGCTGCTCTTGCGCCGCGCGCAGCGGCTCGTCTCCCGCAGCTTCATCGAGATCATCCATGACCTCACCCCGGAGGCGATCCAGCGGATCCAGGACATTTGCGGGCTTGACAGGGAAAAGGCCGGGAGTTAGAATACCGGCGCGCCGAAGGACTGGGGCCGGCCCGAGCGGCAGGAATGTCTTTCCACAGGGAAAGGGGCAACCATGGCGAAGCGTGAGAGTTCCCAGAAGTTCATCCAGCGGAACCGACCTCCCCGCGTCCAGATCGAGTACGACGTCGAGCTCTACGGCTCAGAGAAGAAGATGAACCTGCCCTTTGTGATGGGCGTCATGGCCGACCTGTCGGGCAAGCCGGCCGAGCCGCCTCCGGCCGTCGCCGACCGCAAGTACCTCGAGATCGACGTCGACAACTTCGATGAGCGCCTGAAGGCCGCCAAGCCGCGCGTCGCCTTCCGCGTGCCCAACACGTTGACCGGCGAGGGCAGTCTGAACGTCGATATCGCCTTCGAAAGCATGGACGACTTCTCTCCGGCCGCCGTCGCCCAGAAGGTCGATGCCCTCAACAAGCTGCTGACGGCGCGCACCCAGCTCTCGAACCTCTTGACGTACATGGACGGGAAGCGCGGAGCCGAGGAACTGATCGCCAAGGCCCTCAGCGATCCCACCCTGCTTCAGGCCCTCTCGTCGGCGCCGAAGCCTGAGGCCGAAAAGAAGCCCGCTGCCGAGGAGGAATGATCCGTGGCTGACCCCAATCAGCAAGCGCAAGCCCAACGAGCCCCAGAAGCGGCAGAAGTCAGCGAATTCGAGTCCCTTCTTCAGAAGGAGTTCCGCCCGAAGACCGACCGCGCCCGCGAGGCCGTCGCCGACGCCGTCCGCACCCTCGCCCAGCAGGCCCTCGTGGCCACCCAGCTCGTCTCCGAGGACGCGGTCAAGAGCATCGAGGCCATCGTCGCCGAGATCGACCGCAAGCTCAGCGAACAGCTCAACCTCATCATGCACAACGACGAGTTCAGGGCCCTCGAAGGCACCTGGCGCGGCCTTTACCACCTTGTCACCAACACCGAGACCGACGAGCACCTGAAGATCCGGGTCATGAACATCACCAAGAGGGAGGCCGGCCGGGTCCTCAAGCGCTTCAAGGGCACGGCCTGGGACCAGAGCCCGCTCTTCAAGAAGCTCTACGAGGACGAGTACGGCACCCCCGGCGGCGAGCCGTACGGCTGCCTCGTCGGCGACTACCACTTCAACCACACCCCGCCCGACGTCGAGATCCTCAGCGGCATGGGCCAGATCGCCGCTGCCGCCCACTGCCCCTTCCTCAGCGGCTTGGACCCCTCCGTGATGGGCATGGACTCCTGGCAGCAGCTCGGCGACCCGCGCGACCTGACGAAGATCTTCCAGACCGCCGAGTACGCCCCCTGGCGGTCGTTGCGGGCCTCCGACGACTCGCGCTACGTCGGCCTGTGCATGCCGCGCTTCCTCTCCCGCCTGCCCTACGGCTCGAAGACCAACCCCGTCGACCAGTTCGCCTTCGAGGAAGACGTCGAGGGAGCCGACCACAACAAGTACGTCTGGTCGAACGCCGCGTTCGCCATGGCCGTCAACATCAACCGCGCCTTCAAGCTCTACGGCTGGTGCGCCCGCATCCGCGGCACCGAGAGCGGCGGCATGGTCGAAGGCCTCCCCTGCCACACCTTCCCGACCGACGACGGCGGCGTCGACATGAAGTGCCCCACCGAGATCGCCATCACCGACCGCCGCGAGAAGGAACTGGCCGACAACGGCTTCATCCCGCTCTCCCACTACAAGAACACCGACTACGCGGTGTTCTTCGGCGCCCAGTCGCTCAACAAGGCCACGGAGTACGAGGACGCCGACGCGACGGCGAACTCCCGCCTGAGCGCCAGGCTCCCCTACATGTTCGCCGCCTGCCGCTTCGCGCACTACCTCAAGTGCATCGTCCGCGACAAGATCGGCTCCTTCAAAGAGCGCTCCGACATGGAGACCTGGCTCAACGCGTGGATCACCCAGTACGTGACCCGCGACCCCAGCGCCGGCGAGGAGACCAAGGCGAGATACCCGCTGGCAGCAGCCGAGGTCACGGTGGCGGAAGTGGAAGGCGACCCGGGCTACTACACGGCGAAGTTCTTCCTGCGGCCGCACTACCAGCTTGAGGGCCTGACGGCCTCCCTGCGGCTCGTCTCGAAGCTGCCGTCGGCGAAGAAAGGAGGCTGAGGAGACTCGACCCCTGCGTAGCGTTCGTTTCGGTGTTCGCAGGCTCGCAGCGTAGCCCAGTGCCGGCGTGAGGCGGGGGACGCGCGAGCCGCCAGAACAGCGAAGGAAAGGAGAGATCGTCATGGCTTTTGACTGTTTCATTAAGATCGACGGGGTTCCCGGCGAGTCGACGGACGACAAGCACAAGGAATGGATCGAGGTCCTGTCGTACTCCCACGGCCTCTCGCAGCCGGGCTCCGGCTCGCGCAGCAGCGGCGGCGCTCGGAGCGCCGAGCGGTGCGACCACCAGGACTACTCGATCGTCAAGACCCTCGACAAGGCCTCCGCGAAGCTGGCGCTCTTCTGCTGCCGCGGCGACCACATCAAGAGCATCAAGATCGAGCTCTGCCGCGCGACCGGCGACAAGCAGAAGTACATGGGGTACGACCTCTCCGACGTCATCGTCAGTTCGGTCCGGCCCGGCGGTGCGGCCCACGGCGGCGAGACCCTCCCCCTCGAGGAAGTCAGCTTCAACTACGGCAAGATCGAGTGGACCTACACCGAGACCGACCACCAGACCGGCAAGCCCAAGGGCGACGTGAAGGCCCACTGGGACCTCGTGACGAACAAGGGGGGCTAGTGATCCGCTCCTGATCCCGTGAGGCGGATCGCTCTGAGCTCGCTGCGCGGCGAAGCCGCGCAGACGCGTGGGCCGGCAGGACACCGAGGGAAAGGAGTGGCAGCGTGTTCGACGTCTTCGTGAAGATCGATGGTGTTCCCGGCGAGTCGACCGACGACAAGCACAAGGACTGGATCGAAGTCCTGTCGTACCACCACGGCCTCTCGCAGCCGGGCTCCGGCTCGCGCAGCAGCGGCGGCGCTCGGAGCGCCGAGCGGTGCGACCATCAGGACTTCTCGATCGTCAAGACCCTGGACAAGGCCTCCCCGAAGCTGGCGCTCTTCTGCTGCCGCGGCGACCACATCAGGAGAACCAAGGTCGAACTCTGCCGCGCGACCGGCGACAAGCAGAAGTACATGGAGTACGTCCTCTCCGACGTCATCATCAGCTCGGTCCGGCCCGGCGGCGCGGCCCACGGCGGCGAGACCCTCCCGCTCGAAGAGGTCGACATCGAGTACGGCAAGATCGAGTGGATCTACACCGAGACCGACCACCAGACCGGCAAGCCCAAGGGCGACGTGGAGGCCCACTGGGACCTCGTGACGAACAAGGGTGGCTAGTGATCCGCTCCTGATCCCGTGGGGCGGATCGCCCTGAGCTCGCTCCGCGGCGAAGCCGCCCAAGCGGCGAAGTGCAGCGTCTGAGCATGCGCGACCAAGGCCGCCGACCCGCACGCGCCAGCTCAGCCGAGTTGCGCGCGCCGCTCGGGCCTCCGGCTTTGCGCGGAGCGATGCTGCGCATGGGCCTCGCCCGGACGCAGCCCGGGCCGGCCCAAGGGCGTCCAACAGTACAGGGGATAGGGTACCCCCGAGTTGGCGCCACCTCGATGCGGCCCGGCGTTGGGGCTGGGGCAGCGAAGCCACACCGCTAGCAGAGGGAAAGGAGGGCGCGCCGTGGCATTTGACTGCTTCATAAAGATCGATGGAATCCCCGGCGAGTCGACGGACCACAAACACAGGGACTGGATTGAGGTCCTATCGTTCTCGCACGCCGTCTCGCAGCCGGGCTCCGGCTCGCGCAGCAGTGGCGGCGCGCGCAGCGCCGAGCGGTGCGACCACGAGGACTTCTCGGTCGTGCACACCCTCGACAAGGCATCGCCGAAGCTCGCGCTCTTCTGCTGCCGCGGCGACCATATCAAGACCATCAAGATCGAGGTCTGCCGCGCAACCGGCGACAAGCAGAAGTACCTGGAATACGATCTCTACGACGCCATTGTGAGCTCAGTCCGCCCCGCTGGGGCAGTCAAGGGCGCCGAGACCCTCCCGCTCGAAGTGGTCTGCTTCAACTACGGAAAGATCTTGGTGGAGTACCGCATGACCGACCACAAGGACGGGCACATGCATGGCCCTAGCACAGCTTACTGGGACCTCGTGCAGAACAGGGGCGGCTAGGAGCCGCTCCTGGTCGCGCTACAAGGAAAGGAGGGAGCGGCGTGGCATTTGACTGCTTCATGAACATCCGCGGAATCCCCGGCGAGTCCACGGACGCCAAGCACCCGGACTGGATCGAAGTCCTGTCGTTCCGCTGGGGCGTTACGCAGCCGGGCTCCGGGTCGCGCAGCAGCGGCGGCGCGCGCAGCGCCGAGCGCTGCGACCACCAGGACTTCTCAATCGTGAAAACCGTGGACAAGGCCACGCCAATGCTGTTCCGGTCGTGCTGCGGCGGCGACCACATCAGCAGCATCAGGATCGAGGTCTGCCGCGCGACCGGCGACAAGCAGGCGTACATGAGACTCGGCCTGTACGACGTCATCGTCAGCGCGGTCCGGCCCGGCGGAGCGGCCAAGGGCGGCGAGACCCTCCCGCTCGAAGCGGTCAGCTTCAACTACGGAAAGATCGAGGTGGAGTACCGCGAGACCGACCACAGGGACGGGTCCATGCATGGAGCTATCAAGGCTCACTGGGACCTCGTGCGGAACACGGGCGGCTAGGAGCCGCTCCTGATCGCTCTGCAAGGAAAGGAGGGAGCGCCGTGGCCTTTGACTGCTTCATGAAGATCGACGGAATCCCCGGCGAGTCCACGGACGCCAAGCACCCGGACTGGATCGAAGTCCTGTCGTACCGCTGGGGCGTCGGGCAGCCGGGCTCCGGGTCGCGCAGCAGCGGCGGCGCGCGCAGCGCCGAGCGGTGCGACCACCAGGACTTCTCGATCGTGAAAACCGTGGACAAGGCCACGGCAATGCTGTTCCGGGCGTGCTGCGGCGGCGAGCACATCCCGGCCATCAAGATCGAGCTCTGCCGCGCGACCGGCGACAAGCAGAAGTACATGGAGTATGTCCTCTCCGACGTCATCGTCAGCGGGTTCCTGCCCGGCGGAGCGGCCAAGGGCGGCGAGACCCTCCCGCTCGAAGATGTCAGCTTCAACTACGGCAGGATCGAGTGGACTTACGTCGAGACCGACCACCAGACCGGCAAGCCCAAGGGCTACGTGAGGGGCTACTGGAACCTTGTGACGAACTCGGGCAGGTGAGATCGGCTCGCTGATCTCGCAAGGCGGATCGCGCCGAGCGGTGCTGCTCATGGGGTCATCGGGGACATCGCCCTGCCGGCCCCCAAGAGCTTGATTTCCCCACGCCGACCATTCGCTGGTCTGCCCCATGCAGGACGGGATGGCCGCCTGCTGAGAGC
>Ga0315274_10014566_pt1 | contig 11148 bp, 8 predicted proteins | sample YL17G02_20_MG_FD_203700 | JGI IMG/M metagenome (GOLD analysis project Ga0315274, IMG submission 203700) | Sediment microbial communities from Yellowstone Lake, YNP, Wyoming, USA - YL17G02_20 | ecosystem: Environmental > Aquatic > Freshwater > Lake > Sediment | place: USA: Wyoming | collected...
GCCAATACGGTCCGGGACAACTGGAAGAGTTTCGCCGGGCCTTCGAAAAGGATTACCAGGACATCTACCAGCGCCTGTGCCCGGAGATCCCCATCGAGGGGGTGAACTGGCGGCTGGTGGCCACGGGACCCCGCCCGCAGATCGGAGCGGGGACCTGGTGGTCCAGGGGCGCAAGCCTTGGCGAAGCGCTGAAGGGGAGGCGCCGGATCTATCTTCCCGGCCCGGGAAGGTACGAGGAGGCGCCGGTCTACGACCGGTACCGCCTTCCCGTCGGCGTGAAGTTCGATGGCCCGGCCGTCGTGGAGGAGAGGGAGAGCACGTTGGTCATGAACGGACCGGGGACGGCCTGGGTGGACCCGTTGGGCAGCCTGATGGTGCGTCTGGTGAGAAATTGAGCCGCGAAATGCGGTTCTCCCTTTGCCTCTCCCAGCTATTTAGAAAGCGGCTCTCCGCCGGAAAGACTCGAGGGAGGAGAGAGGGGCTTTCCCTTGGGGCTCAGGCTGGAGGAATTCGAATCATCATCCTGAGGCAGTGGTGATTTCATTGGACCGGGCCTTCCTCGGGAAATTTGTAAGGGGTGAGGGATTCGCGCAGTATTCGCTCGAGAGCTGTTCTATCGCTGGCCTCTCTTTGCGGAGTATAGGCAGGAAGGCCATTGGAAAAAGGGCATCCCGCCGAGCCTGATGATCCGAATTCCTCCAGCCTGAACCCCAACGAGCGCAGGAAGCCGGGAAGGACCATCCGTTCGTCTTGCTCGATTCTTGCTTGTCTGCAAGGAAAGGTTTAACGGACAGCGATATGAAAACGAATCAATTTGACCCCATCACCCTCGAGGTTCTCTGGAACCGCCTGATTTCCATCACCAACGAGCAGGCCGCGGCCCTCATGCGCGCCAGCTTCACCACCGTGGTTCGCGAGGCGGGCGATCTCTCCGCGGGCGTCTTCGACGCGGCGGGAAACATGATCGCCCAGGCGGTGACCGGAACGCCCGGCCACATCAACTGCATGGCCACGTCCGTCCGCCATTTTCTGCGCGAGTATCCCCTGGCCGGCCTGCAGCCGGGAGACACCCTGGTCACCAACGACCCCTGGCTGGCCTCCGGCCACCACCATGATTTCACCATCGTGACTCCCGTCTTCCACCGGGGAAAGGCGATCGGGCTCTTCGCCAACACCTGCCACGTCATGGACATCGGCGGCCGCGTCTTCGGCGCCGACGCCCCTTCCATCTACGAGGAGGGGTTGGCCATCCCGATCATGAAACTGGTGGACCGGGGACGGCTGAATGAGGACCTCATCCGGATCATCCGGGCCAACGTGCGGGTCCCCCAAACGGTCCTGGGGGACGTCTATGCCATGATCGCGGCCAACGAGGTGGGGAGCAAAAAACTGGTGGAGATGATGGAGGACCGCAGCCTCTCCGACCTGGAGGGACTCTCGGCGGCCATCATCGAGCGCAGTGAACAATCCATGCGGGAGGCCATCCAGGCCATCCCCGACGGAACCTACCGCCACCAGATCGACATGGACGGTTTTGACGAGCCCATCGTGGTCAAGCTGGCGATTACCATCGCCGGGGACCGGATGACCGCCGACTACACCGGGACTTCGCCCCAGTCGGGCCGGGGAATCAACGTGGTCTACAGTTACTGCCACGCCTACACCACCTACCCCATCAAGTGCTCGGTGAGCCCGGAAGTCCCGAACAACGAGGGAAGCTTCCGGCCCATTACGGTCATTGCGCCGGAGGGCTCCATCCTGAACTGTCTTCGTCCCGCCCCGGTGGGAGCGCGCCACATCCTGGGCCATTTCCTTTCCGCGGCGGTTTTCGGGGCGCTCAGCCGCGTGATCCCCGACCGGGTCGTTGCCGAAGGCTCCCAGGGCCTCTGGAACACCCAGTTCGACGGCATCGATGAGCGCGGCGAACCGTTCTGCTATGTTTTCTTTTCCGCCGGGGGAACCGGGGCCCGCCCCACCAAGGACGGCCTCTCGGCCACCGCCTTTCCCAGCGGCATCCATGGAGTCCCCGTGGAATTGGTGGAAAATGTATCCCCCCTGTTCATCGAATGCCGCGAGCTCATCCCGGACAGCGGCGGGCCGGGGAAATTCCGCGGGGGTTTGGGGCAGCGAATGGTCCTCAAAGTGCGCGGGGGACATCCGTCCCAGCACTCCCCCATGTACGACCGCATCCGCTTCGCCGCCAAGGGATTTGCCGGCGGCCTCGACGGGGCCAAGGGCCGCATCTACCTCGACGACGGGACCGTGCCCCATTCCAAGACCAAGTATATCCTCAAGCCCGGTCAGCAGGTCACGCTCGAGCTTCCCGGCGGCGGGGGTTTCTACCGGCCCGAGGAGCGCGATCCCGCCCAGGTGCGCGCGGACGTCATCGACGGGCTCATCAGCCTTGCCCAGGCAAGGGAGGTCTACCGGACGGCCCTCAACCCGGCGACCCTGGAAATCGATGCCCAGGCGACGGAAAAGCTGCGCTCCAGAAAACCGTAGGGGCACGATGCATCGTGCCCCTACAAGTACACCCGGGTTCTCGCGCAGTGACCCTTTCTCCATGCAAGACCGGCGAAAATGTTTGGGCGTTTATTGCGCACCGACTGCCAACATGCTGGTAAGAAAGAAATATCTGGGTCATCGACGCCGGTGTAGGGGCGGTTCGCGAACCGCCCCTACGGATGTTGGCCGCAAGGTCCCTTTTCTCGCGCCGAGTCGTGGAACCTGCTTAGTCCGTTACAAATGGAATTGTGCCCAAAGAGGAGAAAACAATGCCGAGTCAGCTGTTATCCAATAGGATCTTGGAAATAGGGTTCTCGAAAATAAGGGAAGTCATGGGTAAGGTGGAAGCGGCCAAGCGAAAGGGGATGGCGATTACCGATCTCTCCATTGGCAGGCCCGATTTCGACACCCCTGTGCATATCAAGGAAGCGGCTGCGAAAGCGCTCGCGGACGGATGGGTCCACTACACGGCAAGCGCCGGCACCTTGGAACTCAGGGAGGCCCTCGGTCACCGTTTTCAAGAAGACTATCAATTGAAGATTGATCCGGCGGAGATCCTCATCACCACGGGGGCTGCGGAAGCGATTTTTATCGGGCTTATGAGTGTGCTGAACCCGGAAGACGAGGTCCTGGTCCCCGAGCCCATGTATGTTTACTACCCCGGCTATGCTTCTTTTGGGGGGGCGAAGTGCGTCCCCATTCCGCTCCAAGAAGAAAATCAGTTCCTGCTGAAGGCGGATTACCTGGAGAAGTTCATTACCGAGAAAACCAAAGTATTGATTCTCAATTCCCCCCACAACCCGACCGGGCAGGTTTTTCCACAGGAGGACCTGGAACCCATCGCCCGTCTGGCCCAGCGGCGCAACATCCTCGTAGTTTCGGACGACATTTACAACGGCATGCTCTACGACGGGGCCCAGCACTTTCCCATTGCCAAGGCGCCCGGAATGAAAGAGAGAACGCTCATCATCGGCAGTTTCTCCAAAACCTATGCCATGGACGGCTGGCGGATCGGCTATCTTATCGCCCCCCGGGAAGTGATTAACCAGGCCTTGAAATTACACCAGCATATCGTCAGCTGCCCGAATACCTTCGTCCAGGTGGGGGCCCAGGCAGCCCTGACCGCCCCCCAGGACTGTGTCCGCCGGATGACCGCGGAGTTCGACCGGCGGCGGAGGGTATTGATGTCCCGGCTTGACGAAATCGGCCTGCCCTTCGTGCGTCCCCGGGGCGCCTTCTACGTCTTTCCTTCGATCAAGAAATTCGGTCTCACCTCCGCCCGATTCGCGGACTTCCTGCTGGAAAAAGCCAGGACCGCCGTCGTGCCGGGAGACGCCTTCGGCCCCCAGGGGGAGGGGTATGTTCGAATCTCCTACTGCGCGCCCGTGAAAGAGATCGAAAAAGGAATGGACCGGGTCCGCTCGGCTCTAGCTCAGCTTTAAACCCTACCCCCGACACCCGACACCCTACCCCCTGTTTGCTGCTCCCTGCCCCTGTATTTCTAACTCGAAACCCGAAACCCGGAACCCGAAACTTTTTTAGTGGGGTTGGCACGCCCCGTACAGATGGCACATGGCGAAGTGCTCGGGTTCCACTTCCGCCCAGAGGGGCTCCATCCGGGAGCAGGCCTCCATGGCCTTGAAGCAGCGGGGGTGGAAGCGGCAGCCGGAGGGGGGATTGACCGGGCTGGGGACGTCTCCCTTCAGGATGATCCGCTTTTTCTTCTTGTCCGGGTCCAATACCGGCACGGCGGACATGAGCGCCTGGGTGTAAGGATGGAGGGGCTTGGACAAAAGCTTCTTTTTGGTGGTCAGTTCGATGATCTTGCCCAGGTACATGACCGCGATGCGGTCGCTCACGTGGTTCACCACGGAGAGGTCGTGGGCGATCAGGATGTAGGACAGATGGAACTCCTTCTTCAGGTCCCCCAGCAGGTTGATCACCTGGGCCTGGATGGAAACATCCAGGGCGCTCACCGGCTCGTCGCAGATGATCAGCTTGGGCCGCAGGATCAGGGCCCGGGCGATGCCGATGCGCTGGCGCTGGCCCCCGGAGAACTCGTGGGGAAAGCATCTCATCTTCTCCCGGTGGATGCCGACCTTGTCCAACATGTCCGCCACCCGGCCGGGCACCTCATCGCCGGTGGCCAGGCCATGGGTTTTCAAAGCATCGCCGACGATATGCTCCACGGTCAACCGCGGATTGAGCGAAGAGTAGGGGTCCTGAAAGATAATTTGCATCTGGGCCCGGAACTTTTTCAGCTGGCCGTCCTTCAACTCGGTAATGTCCTGGCCTTCAAAGAAGATCTTTCCCGCCGTTGGCTCAAGCAGATGGAGGATGGTCCGCCCGAGCGTTGATTTCCCGCACCCTGATTCTCCCACCAGGCCGAGGATCTCCCCCTTCCGGAGGTCGAAACTCACTCCATCCACCGCGTAAACCTTCTCCCGGGGACCGAAGAGGGTGGTCCGCTTCAGCAGAAAATATTTTTTCAGATCGCGAATGCTTAAAAGGCTTCCGTTGTTCATCATGACTTCCGCGCCGCCCGGTCACAGGCCACCCAATGGCCGGGTTCCAGCTCCGATAAATCCGGACTCCGGAGTTTGCAGGCCTCAGCCGCCTCCGCGCAGCGGGGATGAAAATCGCACCCTGGAGGCAGAGCATAGAGACTCGGGACCACGCCCGGGATCTCCTGGAGCCGGGTTTGCTCCACTCCCAGGTGGGGTACGGAGGCAAGAAGCTGCCGGGTGTAAGGATGCATGGGTTTATGAAAGATGGAATGCACATCGGCCGACTCCACGATCTTCCCGCAGTACATCACGATCACCCGGTTGGCCACCTCGGCGATGACCCCCAGGTTGTGGGTGATCATCAGGATGCTCATGTTGATTTTCTTCTGCAGGTCGAGCATCAGCTCCAGGATCTGCGCCTGCACGGTTACATCCAGGGCCGTGGTGGGCTCGTCGGCGATGAGGAGCGCCGGGTTGCAGGAAAGGGCCATGGCGATCATGACCCGCTGGCGCATGCCCCCGCTGAGCTGGTGGGGGTATTCGTTCACCCTCCTTCGGGGATCGGGAATGCCCACCAGGTCGAGCATCTCCACCGCCTTTTCCTCGGCCCGACGGGAATCCAGCCCCTGGTGAAGTAAGATGGCCTCCTCGATCTGGTTGCCGATGGTGAAGACCGGGTTGAGGGAGGTCATGGGCTCCTGAAAGATCATGGAGATGCGGTTCCCCCGCACTCCCCGGATCTGGTCGGTGTTGAGCCGCAATAGATCGCTCCCTTCGAACTCGGCGGTTCCTCCCACGAGTTCGCCCGGCGGCATGGGGATCAGCTGAAGGAGGGCCATGGCGGTGACGCTCTTGCCGCAGCCCGACTCTCCCACCACCCCTAGGGTCTCTCCCTGGTCGATGTGAAAATCGACCCCGTCCACCGCCCGGACCGTTCCGGCCAGGATGTGGAAAAAGATCTTCAGGTCTTTGACGGTGAGCAGCCGGCCCATATCAGACCTGCTCCCGCGATCTGGGCTCCAGGGCATCGCGGAGCCAGTCCGCCACAATGTTGATGCAGGCCACCAACAGCATCAGGGCCAGGCCGGGGAAAATGGAGGCCCACCAGCTCCCGGAGAAAAGGACCTGGTAGCCGCGGGCAATCGCCAGCCCGATCGAAGGCGTAGTGACGGGCACCCCTAAACCGAGAAAGCTCAAGGTCGCCTCCAGCATGATCACCCGCGGCACCTGAACGGAAGAGAGGATGAGGACGGGGGTGATCGCATTGATCAGGAGGTATTTGACCATGATCGTCCAGGGCCCGAAGCCCAGGGCATAGGCTGATTCCACATACTCCTTCTCCCGGATGGAAAGAACCGTCCCGCGAACCGTGCGGGCGTATTCCGCCCAACCGGTGATGGCTAAAACAATGATCATATTCCCCAACCCTTGCCCGAAGATGACCATGAAGCACAGGGCTATCATGATCAGGGGCAAGGATAGCTGGACATCCACGGCCCGCATGATGATGGTCTCCCAGAAGCCGCGTTTATACCCAGCGGTCAGCCCCAGGGTCAGGCCCATCATGAGGGAAATCCCCACACTGATAAACCCAACTAGGAGCGAGATGCGCAAGCCATAGATGATGTTGGACAGGACATCCCGCCCCAGGCGGTCCGTGCCCAGGTAGTACGGGCTAACGCCCCTCTCGTCCCAAACCGGCGGTTTGAGGCGGGCTCGTAAGGTTTGCTCAAGGGGATCTACGGGGGCAACCCAGTAGGCAAAGATCGCGCAGGCCAGCAGGAAAAGGAGCACCCCCAGAGCGCCCAGGACCAATTTATTGCTCAGGAAAGAGTGCAGGAGCTGGCGTTCCGCAGGAATATACTCGAAACCCCAAAAACGGGCTTTGGGCGGGCTGTAGGGCACCTCGGAAGGAATATTCGGAATGGCTCGGGATGCAGGGTGAGCGCTCATTTTTCGTGGCGAATCCTCGGGTCCAGCCAAACATAGATGATATCTACGGCTAGGTTGACCGTAAGAAATATCGTTGAGGTGACCAAGGCCCAGGCGATGATGACCGGAAAGTCCATCACCCCGATCGCTTCCAGGAACAACCGGCCCATGCCGGGCCAGGCGAAAACTTTCTCGGTGACGATGGCCCCGGCCAGGAGAGACCCCATCTGCATTCCGGCGATGGTCACAAAAGGAATTAAAGTATTCTTCAGGGCATGCTTGTAGATTACCTTCTGCTCGCTTACCCCTTTGGAGCGGGCCGTCCGGATAAAATCCATGGTCATGATGTCGAGCATCCCGGCCCGGATCAGGCGGATAAAAAGAGCCAACCGGTAAAGGGCCAGCGAACCGGCAGGGAGAACCAGGTGGGCCCAGGTTCCCCTGCCGGAAGAGGGCAGCCACTGGAGCTCCACCGAGAAGATGAGGATAAAAGCGATTCCGATCCAGAAAGGGGGCGCGGAGATCCCGATCAGGGAGCCGAGCAGGCTGGCCCGGTCGATGGAAGTCCCCCGCTTCGAGGCGGCCAGGACTCCGATCGGCACAGCCAGGATCAAGCTGATCACGATCGTCGTAACGACCAGCTCCAGGGAAGCGGGCAGGCGCTCAAGGACCAGCTTCAGAGCCGGCTGGCCGTGGTGGTAGCTGACCCCGAGATTTCCCTGGGCGGCATTCCTCAGAAAGAGGCCGTACTGCACGATGAGAGGCTTGTCCAGGCCCAGGTTCCGCCTCATCTCCTCTACATCGGGCGGAGGAGCATCCGGCGGCATGAGGAGGGCAATGGGGTCTCCGGAGATGTGCAGGATGGCGAAGACAATCCCGCTCACCACGAGAAAAACCAGGCCCGCCTGATACAGGCGCCGCAAGATGTAGAGACTCATGAACCCTGTCCCGAATAAAACTGCAGGGGCAATCCAAGAATTGCCCCTGCGAATTCTTCCAACGCAATCCGACTCTGATAAATCATCGTAGGGGCGACCGGACTTCGGCGAGCTCAGCCGAGCCGCCGGCCGCCGCTACTTTCCGCCCCGACCGAACGGGCGGTTCATTTGGGCTAATTCGCCCTCTTCAATTGATAGGCGAATAATCTTTCGTCCACCCGGGCTTTGCCGCCTTTGATCCCCTTGGAGAATCCAAACACGTTTTCCTGGTAGTAGAGCGGGATGACATAATAAGTTCCGTAAATCTTCTCCGCGATTTCGTTTCTCAGTTTCTGCCTCTTGGCCTCATCCATCATCCCGTTGGAGATGTCCATCTTCTTTTCCAGCTCCGGGTCGGAGAACCGTCCCCGGTTGTTCCTTCCGTAGGTTCCTTTCAACTCCCGGAAGAAGGAGTTCATGGTCCCCTGCCAGGAGAGCGTTCCCCACCCGGCGAGGAAGAAGGGGGATTCGAAGCGGTCCACCTTCGGGAAGAAGACCGCCTTCGGGGTGGCGATGACCTTCAGCTTGATCCCAATTTTGGACAGTTGGGCGGCGATGGCCTCGGCCACCTGCTGGTCGTTCACATACCGGTCGTTGGGGGTGTCGAAGTTGGCCTCGAAGCCGTTGGGATAGCCCGCCTCCGCCAGGAGTTTCTTGGCCAGAGCCAGGTCGTATTTGGGGAGCTGGAGGGACTTATGAGTGTCGAAGGCGTAGGTGCTGATGATCTGCGCGGCTGGATAAGCGCTCCCTTCCATGACGAACTTGATGATGTCATCGGCGTTGATGGCATGAGCGATGGCCTTGCGGACCCTAAAATCCTTGAAGGGATTGGGTTTGCCCGCGGCAATCCCCGGGTTGGCTTTGGGCGCCGGACCGCCTTTGTCCGAGGAGATATCGAACATGACATAGATCGCCCGCTGGCTCATGCAGCGGCTGACGTAGGTATTCTTGTGCTTCTCCACCCGGGGGATGTCGGGGATGGAAACGCCCCAGCAGGCATCGATTTCCCCGGTCAGGAGAGCCGCCACCCGGGTGGCATTTTCCGGAATGGGGCGGAGAATAACCTTTTCAAAATCCACTTTTCCCCCCCACCAGTCTTTGTTGGCCGTCAGGGTGACATGGTCGTCTTTGACCCACTCCACGAACCTGTAAGGACCGGTCCCCACCATGTTCCGGGTCAGGTAGGAGTGATCCTTCTTGTCCCATTCCTGGGTCCACTTGGGGGGCATTATGCTGATATTCTCCAGCATGATCAAGGCTTCCGGGGTGGGCGTTTGAGTGATGAACCTTACGGTGTGGTCGTCCATGACCTTGATTTCTTTGTAAGGCGGCACCATGTGTTTGTACTGACTCTTGGGGTGCGTTTTGCAGCGCTCCAGGGAATATTTCACGGCCTCGGCGTTCATCGGTTCACCGTTGTGGAACTTGATCCCCTTGCGCAGCTTGAACTCCCAGGTATTGTCGTCGATCAATTTCCAGCTCTCCGCCAGTTCCGGAACGATCTTCAGGTTTTCATCAAAACCGATCAGGTTTTCGTAAACGTGCCGCTGAATCGTGGTGGTCGTGGTCTCGTTCCGCCCGTGGGGATCGAACGTGACCGCGTCCCCCTCGAAACCGATAACCAGGGGCTTCTGGGCCAGCCCGGTCTGCGGGGTCAGGAGGCCCACCGCGAAAAAGATGAGGATCAAACCGAAGAATGTATTCTTTTTCATCTTCCCCTCCTTTGTAAATCAAAATACTGGAATGATGGAAAAAACTGGAATGATGGAAGAATGGAATGCTGGAATGGTGGAACAGCGGAATACTGGAATAATGGAATGCTGGAATATTGGGTAAGAAAGAAAGGAAGTCTATTCCAACTGCTTTTCCCGTTTATTCCCATTATTCCAATATTCCAGTATTCCATTATTCCAACATTATTCCTTCTGGTTGAAAGCTTCCTTTACCTTCTCTCTCAGTTCCGCCAAGGCCAGGAAGTCGTAGGCGGTCATGGCCAGGAACTTGGCGGCCTTCAGCAGGGCGTCCTTTCCCCGGGGGCTCATCGTGGCTTCGGCAAAGATTTTAGAGTGCCCGGGAACTTCGGGGTCCACGATGGCCGCGGAAGGATGAATCGCCGGCAGGTAGAAGCTGAGGTTCCCGATGTCCGAGGAACCCCGGCGGCCGTCATCTTGGTCCACGGAAATCCCCAGGGCTTCCATGTTTGCCCGGGCGGCCTCTTCCAGGGGTGGATTTCTCTTGATCGGGTCGAAAGTCGGCTGGCCCACTTCGATCTTGTGTCCGGCGCCGGTGGCCACGGCGGCGGCTTCAATACACTTTTCAACCTTCTTATAAACCTCGTCCCGGTATTTGCGGCTGGCGGCGCGCACGTAAAATAGCCCGGCGGTATATTGGGGAATGATATTGGGGGCATCGCCCCCGTGAGTAATGATTCCGTGAATCCGGGCATCCGGCCGGATTTGCTGCCGCAGCATGCTGATATTGTTGTATGCCGCCACCATGGCGTCCAGGGCATTGACCCCCCGGTCGGGGGAAACGGAAGCATGGGCCGCCTGCCCGAAGAATTCCACCTTGAACTTGACCCTGCCGAACATCTCCTCCCCCGGCCGGTTGAGCCGGCTGGGATGGCACATCATGGCCGCGTCCATCTCCGAAAAAACCCCGGCCTCAGCCAGAAGGATCTTGCCCCCTCCCCCCTCTTCCGCCGGGGTTCCGACCAGCGCGAGGGTCCCCTGGACTTCCCCCAGGTTCCGGCCGAGGGCCAGGGCCGCGCCCACGCTCGCCGCGGCAATCAGGTTATGGCCGCACCCATGGCCCACGCCCGGCAGGGCGTCATATTCCGCCAGGAAAGCCACGCAGGGACGGCCTTTGGGCCGGATGGCGGGGCGGGCCAGGAAGGCCGTCTGGACGCCCCCCGTGCCTCTCTCCGACTTGAACCCGCGCTCCTCCATGAACCGGCTTAAAAATTCGCAGGCCTTGAATTCCTGGTAGCCGATTTCCGGGTTGTTGTACAGATACTCGCTGACCTTGAATAAATCACCGGCCAGCGCATCGACCTCCGCGCCTATACGTGATTTTACAGGGTCCATTTCTCGCTCTTGGGGCAAAGAATTCCCGCGATAATGAAGTGGAAAATCGGGGGCAAATAAATTTCAGTATATTCGAGAGAGGTGGGAAGTCAAGGGTTTTGTCGGCTTTGCCCATCCACAGTTTTTTGTGCTCGTTGGGGT
>Ga0315274_10014567_pt1 | contig 11148 bp, 8 predicted proteins | sample YL17G02_20_MG_FD_203700 | JGI IMG/M metagenome (GOLD analysis project Ga0315274, IMG submission 203700) | Sediment microbial communities from Yellowstone Lake, YNP, Wyoming, USA - YL17G02_20 | ecosystem: Environmental > Aquatic > Freshwater > Lake > Sediment | place: USA: Wyoming | collected...
TGACCGGGAGCGGCCGGGCGACCCGTCAGGGGAAAGGCAGAAAGTGAAGGTCTACGACCTTCCTTCTGCCTTTAGCCCGCCGCGACCTGCGGCAGCTTGCGTTCTGCTTGCCGGAGGCAGCCCCTTGTGGGTGCCTCCTATCTTTAAGCTTTTCTTCTGGTTGCCTGTGGGCACAGGTTGGATAAGCTTGACGGAAGGTTCGCCGTCCGCAAGCCCCTCCGCTACCCGTTTTCTGTGGCGTGGTTGGCCGCTTGACGGTAGCATTCGACTTCAAGGCACCACAGCCCACACTTGGTAGACGACCGTGCCGCAGACAGGCAGATCTGTTCTGGCGATCCTAGGGCGTCACCAAGGAGATGTATCCTGTGGTGCAAGGAGACGCTGCGATGAGAGAAAAAACAGACGGCCATGGCAAGGAAACCATCGCCTTGTTCCGGCTGAGCACGGGATACGAAGTCCCTATTTGCTTCGACGGGGTAATGGGCAAAGATATGAAGCATCTTGCCAATGCGCTTATCGGCGAATTCACTTTGGCGGGTGCGAAGGAACACGGCTGGGACAAGGCCCTCGAATCAACGGTGTCAGAAATCGCCGACTGTGTCTTGCGGCTGCCCGAACAGGAGAAGAACAATCTTCTGCGAGCGATAGTCTTCCAGTTCGTGCTCAAACGGTGGGCACAACTGGAACGCAGGATCAAACCCCCACAGTAGGCATCTTTCTTCGGGCACCTACCGAACAGGCCGCCCCCAGGCTGTCGCCCCGCAGGCCGGCTCCCGCTTCGGTCGTGAAAACTGGCAGATTGGTTGCCGGACGCTGTCGCCTTCCACCCCTATTCACGCCATTTGCATGCTGGATTCGGCTTATTTACTCTCACTGCCGACATGCGGATTGCGACACTTTTGTCGTCATCGTCCACAACAGCGACGCTCTCACTTTGATATCACTTACACACAACGGAGCGCGACAAGTCTAGCAGCTTCGGACAGAAGCGCGACAACGCCACCAGCCGGCATGCTTGGCACGGTGTGGATATCATACTATTAAGACCCCATTCACACGAAAACAGATGACACCCATAAGAAGCCCTAAGTTGAATGAACCCGTCTGGATTACGCAACTTCTAGTCATCGTTGAAGAAAAGACACAACATGAACAGATTCGCCTGGGTCGAGTATGCCCTTGACGACGAATCCAAGATGGTCGTGGTGGTGCTGTCAGAGCTGAAGAGGTCAGGCTGGCTGGACGTGACAGTGGACGCCGCAAACGCGAGGAAGAAGCTCTACCAGTTCACGCATCCCGAGACGATGAAAGAAGTGCGATGATTGATGTCGGCGTCTAGCACACGTCTCCGCCCAGTCACGAGTCTACTGGTTCTCATAACGCTTGTTCCAGTAATAAGATGCGCAAACCTTAAAATCTCTTGCGTAAGAGAAGAATGGGGATACAATGACTCTAAGAGAGGATGCAATGGTGCTGCTCGGTCTTTCAGGCAGATTGGCAAACTCTGGGATGGCGTAAGTCCTTCCGGTTGCTAGAGATTTGGCCTGTGCCGAGCTGCTGCCTTCGGCGATATCGAAGAAATATGAACGCCGCGACATTGCTTCGTATACGGCGGCGAACCTACGATACCTCATGGAAGGTACTACCGCTGGAACGCTTTTTGGTCAAGCGGCTTTAGGCCACGGAGACCCGACGGTTCTTGTAGGAGTCGGAGCTTATCTGGTCGCTGATTTGGTTTTTCAGACAGCATGCGAGTTCAGGAACTATATGCGAGGAGAACGGAGATTTGGTGCCTGCGAACAACCTGCAACGCTAGTGTTGGAAGCTGGCTACGGAGCCATAGATCGGTTGCTCAAGCCACACGAACGAAAGGAATAACCGATGGAGACAACACGGTTTGATTGGCCTTTTGGCAGTCGTCCTTACACCAAATACAAATCCCTCGCAGAACTACCGGTGCTTGATAAAACGTGGGCTGCCCCTCTCTGGATGCTTCTTGGTCTTGGATTTGCGGCGCTCGGCGCAGGCACTGTGATATCATTGGGCGCCGACAAAAGAGCTAATCAGATGGACCCGTTGCTCTGGCCTGGTATCCTTCTTAATGTTTTGTTATGGGTGCCCTTGGCTGTAGTCACAGGATTTGTGGGCTGGAAACAGTGGTGTTATTATTATGGCAATCCTTTTGGCAACGGAAGTCCCAAAGATGGGATATTCGTCAACGCGATAAGGCAGGCCAACATACGCGAAACCATTATGGACGTTGTCTTGTCTATCAACGGCGGCGCACTTATCGGTATGATATTCCTCCCCAGTTATTGGTTTCTGACGTTTGCAGTATATTGCTTAGTGATAATTCTCCGGTGTTGGTTCACCCTGAGAAGGCCAAAATATGCAGTGAAGGCGCGGGCGGAGGGTGATGACGTTCCGGCATTCATAGACTCGGCTGTGGATGCCAAGTACAACGGGCTACTGGTTAAGGCGGTGCTGGCTGGCTGGATAGCGTCAGATTTGCTTTACTTTGCTTACTGTGTGATTGCTGCTGTCTTGTGCCTGACTATATTCAGTGGATTCGGTTCCTTGTGGAAGTTCCTATGTTTTGCTGTCGCTGTTGCCGTGTTTTTTGTGCTGTTTCTGGGTGTGGTCAAGCGACACTCCCATAGCTGGGGATTATGGTTGCTTCGGAAAACTGGCATGCTTGCACTGAAGGAGGACGGCTAGCCGCCTCATCAAGAATGAGCGAAGCCCACGTCATCAGCCGTAAAGTTATTGGTAAGAATTGTCATTCCCAACTACTGCTTACGAAGTGGGTTCTGGTCGTTCACGATTTTGGCCAATAGAGCCTTGAACTCGGGATGTTCAACGATGAGGTTCATGATTTCGTCAGCCTTCTCCCGCCTTTCCAAAAGCGTCCTGGCCGCCTCATCAGTTAGCGGGAAGCCGCACTTGCCGCACTGCATGGACGACGGTGTGTTTTCCAGCCCGCAGCGCTGGCAACGTATGATGTCAACAGCCTTGTTGTCCTGGAGATCGATATTCTTTTTGCCGAAGACAGCGAGAATCTGGTCGTCCACCTGCTTTCCGCTGAGGTGGGTGTAGATGGAAGCGGTCCGGCCTCCCTGGCGCCAGCCGAAGTGCTCGTTCATAACAGCCTCGGTCAGCCTGGGAGCGTAGTACGTCGCCAGGGAATGTCTCATAAGATGAGGCCGGATTGGTTTGATTATTCCAGCCCTACGGGCCAAGCGCCGGAGCATCTCATTGGCCCAGTCATAGGTTAGCTGCTTGGTCGGAACCCCGTCGCTGGATAGAACGTTAACCCACACTGGCGCCTGCGGGTTATTGTTGGGATGAATCTCAAGCCAAGCGGCCAGAGCCAGGCTAGCCGTCGGAGTCAAGCGGATGCGGCGGGAACCTGTCTTACCCTCCACAAGGACCTGGCAACTGTACGCGTCGAAAGCCGCATCTTTCCGCCTGAGGGGCAGGAATTCGCCTATTCTGCAACCAGAACCAAAAAGCCCCAGAATAAAGGCCTTGTCCCTCGTGCTGCCGGCGACGTTGGCCATCTTGTTGACCTCATCCGGTGTCCACACATCCTTCGGCAGAAGGTTATTCTTGCTTTTCTTCCGTTTAATCCAGTTCACCTCGGGCGGATAGGGCGCCTGCTTCAACTCCTCCGGCATCAACCCCGGATTCTTCAGCCACCGCCAGAATTTCTTCAGGGTCATCTTATAGCTCTCGACTGTCTGCTCCGAGTAGGCCTCCAACACAACGGCCTTGGCTCTTCGCTTGATTCGCATGCACCTGATTTTGTCTATCAGCTCCGCTATCTCGGTCCTCGTGAGCTGCTCGAAGGGCCTGTGGTCCAACCAGATTGACACCCGGTACATGTTCCCTAAAAGTACGCTGACCCTGCCAAGGCTGAGTTCCTCGGTTATCAGGCTCGTATAGAAATCCAGTAGCTTGCTTCGATTCGGCTCTGGAACGGGTTGTTCGTACATCGGGTCAACATCACGTCGCCCCCGATTAATGGGTTCGCCTTTTATCCTAGCCACAAGCGTGGCTATGGTCCGGTCCTCCTGATGCAAATACAACGTCTCCATGCCGCGTCACGTGGATTCCTGTTTTAAGATGGTTGCGTTCGCGGCGTGCCAAACACGCCAGGCGTCTCAAGCTGGATGCATCTTAGGAACGATTCTCAGATCCCTACGGCATTTGGGAAACGCTTGAAAGATGCGGATTCATCATCGACACGAAACGCGATGCAACTGAATAATCATTGTATCTGCCCATATAAAAACGCGCTGGTCGCAGTGCCGCTTCGGCGGAGCAACGCCAACCTGACAGAAGAACTGGTGCTTCGGAAAGTCTTATAAATCTTATTGCTTAGAAATGGAAATAGGGTAAATGAATGAACTGTTTCGAACTGAAGGGAGCCAGAGGAGAATGGTCAGCCATCCTGGTGGACGGCTATTTGCACTGGAGCCAAGAAAGAAAAGAATATAACGCTGCCGATGGCCCTCAGAATGAATTATCACCATTGGCGGATGAGGTCGCGCTGCGCTGGCCAGATGCCAAGCAAGGTTTTCATGAACAGGACATGCTATACCATAGAGAGGAAGCCGCCCATGCCACAACGTGCCAGCTTTATGCGATGCAGTTCCCCGAGGATTCGGCATCAGACTTCCCCAATATCAACTGGGATGTTAATCATGATGATACCACTTCCTCCGACCGCCGGGTGGCGGTTGCACTCGTCCACAAGAACTGCCCCCGCGCGCCATTGTGCATGGAGTACTTGACCCATGTGGCGGACCTGATGATCCGTAGCCCGGGCACGTATCCGCACTACAAGGCCGTTGCGAGAGAATTCGAGGACGTGATGCGCAAGCTGGTCCTGCCATTCGATAATCCTGCCGAGACGTCGCTGCAGGCCTTGAATGCGACCGGCACGAAGGCGGCAGCAAGCCCACAATAGCCAGGAGTTCTCTTCGACATGGCGGCTTTATCATTTCAGCCAGAGTGCCTAGAGCTTCCTCGTTCTTGGATCGCGTGCAAGAACTCGCGAGCATCCTCTCATTAGAGCGTTCAAACAGCTATATCAAGTGTCATTCTTCGTCGCAAGCGCGACATTTCTGTCGCAAAGGAAATCGGGCGCACGGGGAAGGCGCCAAAAGCACCGTTTGGTTGACGTTCCAGGAATTCTTGACCATCTCTCCAGAAAACCTTGAAAATCTTGCCAGAAATGTTTGAAAATGTTTCCAGAAATTGCCGCTGCGTGTCGATTATGCCTTTTTTCGGTGCGTTGGCGGAATACAGTCTGTCGCCTTCCACCCCTATTGCTGACACGGCGGCAACGTCGTGCATGCAGTTTTCGAGGAACGCCACCACCCAGAAAGGCGACACGACCGTCGGCTTTATAAGTATCTGCGACAAAGATAGGTCATGTCCTATCAATTCGTGCGTGAGCCTTTGAACTCGGACGAGACCGACAGGATCGTGAATGCCTGCAAGTCGTTCGCAGAAAAACTCGTCGTCTGGGTTTTGCTGGACACTGGCCTGCGGGTGAGCGAGTTCTGCACATTGCGGCGCGACCAAGTGCACTGGCAGGAGACCTGCCTTGTGGTTTGGGGCAAGGGCGGTTGGTATGGCACCAAGGGCAAAAGAAGGGTCGTGCCCCTCACCGCCCGGGCCAAGAAACTCCTGGAACTCCACTTCTGCACCAACGAGACCATCGGCTTCACCAAGCGAACCGCCCAGCGGACCGTCAAACGAGTGGCTAACCGCGCCATGATTGCCAAGCCTGTTTGCCCACACGTGCTTCGTCACACGTTCGCCGTGAATTGCGTCAAGAAAGGCGTGAGCACCGCCAGCCTCAAGAAGATCCTCGGCCACGACCGCCTGGAAACCACCGAGATCTACTTGAACATCTGCCCCGAGGACGCCCTGAACGAGTTTTTCCAGAAGGTTGACGGCCGGCGATCATAGCGATACTCAGCAGCCCCCCGCAGCTCTGGCAGGGCATCAATCCGCCAAGAGCACGTAGACTGCCAATTCCCCCTTGACCGGCACGTCAATGTTCCCGCCTCGGGCAACACTGGTCAGAGACGCCTTGCCCCAGAGATCCCGGGGATTCATCAAACGGAACTTCTGCCCATCCTTGAGCACAGCGCCGGCATCGACCCGCACGGTTGCTGCCCCGGCCGCATCCTTGGCGGCGGGGTTGTACACGGCCACGTGCGCCCGCCTGGGGTCGTACTTATTGGCTCTGAAGAAGACCACCGGCTTTGTGCCCGCAAGGTCGGCTTGGGCTACCGTCTTGTTACCCCGGTCCTGAAACTCCTTGACGGTACTCTTCTCGATAGCCGTCGCCAGCAGCGTGTTCTCCTCGAAATCCACCTTCTGGTAGTTGTTGAAGGCCAGGCGGCCTTTGCACAGAATGTTGCGGACAAACGCCACGTCTTCGTTGTCCTTGGCGGTGTAGCCGACACGAACGCTGGCGCCGTGGAAGAAGTTGTCCGCCAACCGGATGCCCTTGCTCGGCCGGCCGCCGCCCACCAGGAAATCGTTGCGGGCGTCATAGGTGATGTTGTCGGTAATGGTGAAGTTGTCCACGTAGGCCCTGGCCGAGCCGTAGGCGTGCATGGACCAGCCGAAGCCCCCGGTAAATACGCAGTTGGCGATGGTCTTGGTGCCGTCCTTGTTCTGGGTGTAGATGGCGTGCCCGTGGCCGCGGTCCTTGGCAGCCCAGCCGTTGTCGTATAGGATGCAACCGTAGATCTCACTGTCGGCCGCGCCCTGCCAGAAGCCGATCCCCTGTAGGCAGTCATGGATGACCAGGTTGACGTACCTGCAGCTGCGGCCGGCCAGGATATTCAGCCCACCCCAGGGGCGGACCTTCTTGATGTTGGCATAGGTCAGATCGGGGTCGAGCGGCTCTTTCGGCCGGGGCTCGCTAACGAGGATATCCAGGTCACGGATAACCAAGTATGCCGAAGGTTCCTCGACCTGCAAGCCACCATCAATCACCACGTGCGCGCCGGCGACCGGGCGGATCGTGATGGGCTTGCCTTCTTGGCCTGCGAGTCTCACGGAGACGGTGGCCTCGTTGCGCGCGCGGTCGAGCCTGTACGTGCCTTCCATCAGGAGGACTGTGTCGCCCGGTTTGACAGCCTTCTGTGCTCCACCCAGCGCCGATACCAGGTCCCACGGCAAACTCGCCGTTCCCTTGCCGTCAGCCCGGCCGCCATTCGACACGTACCATTCCTCCGCCGCCCCCGACGAGCACAGGCCCAGGCAAGCCAATACCAGAAATACCAGGCGGACAATTCCCTGGTTGTAGCGGAATCCCCGGGCCGATGCCTGCCCCGCTCGCCCCGCTCGATGCCCATTCAGGTCGCTCATGATTGCTCCTGCCGTCCCAAAAGGGGTTTTGTTCAGCCTCATCGCCACCTGCCAACGACATAACGTTGAACCCTTCGCCTATCTGCGGGACGTGCTTACCCGCATCGCCGCCCATCCGCACAACCGCTTGGCCGAACTGCTGCCGGGCCGGTGGTAGCCCCAGGCCTGACGCCGACTCAATCCTCCCACAGCAACCCCGCGCTACCCGCCGCTTCGTCACTGGGTGCATTTCGCCGTGCGCTTACATGCCAACCTGGCTGCTTATCGCACGTCACAGCCTGTCGTTGTTAGCGGCGGCGTGAAAATGTAGGAAATAGGCCGATTTGAAAATGGGGTGAACTGACCCGTCTGGATGGGCTTTACATCCGGCTTGGGTAGCCGCAGCATCGAATCACTGGCCGGCAAGGCGGTGAAGCCTTGGCAGCTTTTTCCGCACATCGTCGGGCCACGAACCTGTAGGCTCAAGTCGAAGGAATTGCTCGTAGGCTTCTATGGCCTCAGCATAGCGTTTCAGTTCACAGTAGGCGTTGCCCATGGACCAGTAAGCGAAAGCGTTGCCGGGATCGATGGCGATGGCCTTCTTGTTGGCTTCAATGGCCTCATCATAACGCTTCAGTTCAAAGTAGGCGTTGCCCATGATGCGGTAGGCGATGGCACAGTCCGGATCGATGGCGATGGCCTTCTTGCAGGCTTCGATGGCCTCGGGATATTGCTTCAGTCGCTCGTAGCTGTAACCCATGCACCAGTAAGCGCCGGCATAGTCCGGCTTGAAGGTGATGGCCTTCTCGAAGTGCTCAATCGCAATATCGTGATTCCCCAATCGCCCGTGTAGGACGCCCAGTGAGTACCAGACGAATGGATTGTCCGGCTGCGTCCTGCGGAGGTCGGTGAGTATCTTGGCGGCCGTGCTCCAGTCCTTCTTGGCCATGGCGGACCAGGCCTTGTCCAGTTCTTCAGTATCGGTACTATCGAATCGGCCACCTCCTGCACTGGCGAGCTTTTTGACCTTCCCTTGCTTGCGGATAAGGGCCGAGACGTCGGACACGGGAACAGCGAAGTTCAGGTTTCCTCTCTCGCGGCCGGACGTCGTAACGCCGACCACTTCACCGCTGACGTTGAGCAGTGGGCCGCCGCTAGAGCCGTGGGTTATCGGCGTGGTCATCTGTATATACGTGAGGCCTGGCCTGATTTCCCGATGGCCGCTGACCATGCCGCTGCTGAATGTGTTTTCCAGCCCCTCCGGATTGCCAATGGCATAGACTGTGGCACCCACCTTCGGCAAGGCCCCTTTGGCTATCTTGAGGCAGGGGAACCCGCCGCCCGAGACCTTCAGCAGGGCCAGGTCGCCATTGGGGTCGGTGGCAACTACGCCTTCCACGAATAGCGTGGCCCCGTTGCTGAGGCGCGCGGTCGCGAATTCCGCGCCCTTTATGACATGGTAGTTCGTGGCAATCAGGCCGCTGGTGGCAACGAAGAAGCCAGAGCCCAGACCGATGGGCTTAAAGTCCTTGTCGCGCACGGTGATGTAGACCACGGCGGGAGAGCCTTGCTCAAAGAGCTGCTCCGGCGACAGAGTCGCAGGCTCCGGGCGTTTTGCCGGCTGGGTGGTTGGGACGGGCGATGTGGTGGGCGCCGAAACCTTCGCCAGGTCCGCCTTGGTGGAGATGGTCAGGACCCCGCCGTCAATCACGTAGCAAAGCTCGGATTCCGACCCGGCTGCGGCGCCGCTAACGTCCCGCAGCACCAGGTCCAGGGCTCGTTTGACGGTGATCTTGCGGACGTCTACGCTGACCTTCGTGGTCTGTTCGATGCCTGCGCTGGTCAGGGCGTGCCAGTTGACGTGAATATTGGCGTCCGAATACTCGCGGAGGAACGTTATGACGTCCTGAAAGTCGATATCGGCGAAGCTCAGCCGCTCGATCTCCCGTTTGAGTTTCTCGCGAAGAGCCGCGTCGGCTTCGGTCTCAGGCGCCGGGGCCGGAGCGGACGCTGTTGTGGCCGGACCCTCGGCCCGGGTCTCCTTCTTCATCGCTTGTTCGCGATCGAGATCCTTCTGCACCAGCTTCTGGATGCGATCCTGCTCCTTGCTGGCATTCGTAATGAGCCGCTTCAATTCTGGATCTGAGATCGCCTTGCCTTTGACAAGAGCCTCTAACTCCTTGTACTTCTGGAAGCTATCCCGCAGTTTGCCTTTAGCGGACAAGGAGTTTGCATCGGATTCTACTGCGATGATGGTGCTGTAGTTGTCCCGCTGCCACGTGTCTCGAAAGACGAACGTCCACATCAGGGCTCCGACGACGACCACGATGGCGACCGCGATCACTACGATAGCTGCCGGGTGCAAACAACTCGGCTCACTAGTCGGTGTGGCCAACTGGCGGTTGGCTCGACCTTTGTGAGCACCCGCTTCATCTGCCCCCTGCGGAGCAGCAGATTCATTTGCTGGGAGCAGACCTCCAATGGCTGACCCGTCAGCCGAAAGGCTGGACGTTGCGGACATTCTTGAACCACCCGGGATTACCAGGGATGTGCCGCATCGTGGGCATCGCCCCTTCTTGCCGGCCATCTCATCCTTGAGATGGAGAACATGGCCGCACTTTTCACACCCAAGCTTGATCATGGCCTAATCTTGTCCTGCTTGACGCTCGTAGGTCTTGCCGTCAAATTGAATCTGGTTCTTGGAAGGCCTGGTGATGCGGAAGGCGACTGGCAGCTCTCTTGCTGAAAGCGTTACCGAGTTATCAAGGGCCTTGATGTCTGTGCCCTTCAGGGAGTCGGCCGAAGGGCGATTCTTCGGATCGGATCCCAGCGTGAGCATTTCCGTCTTAGGATTCCATTCGAAACCAATCCGCCACTTGCGTGTGATGGTGCCATTGGAATAGGTGCGGCTGAACTCAGCAGTGCCGTCATCGCGGAAGGCCAGATAGCTGGCGCTTTGTCCGCCCGGAAGGAAATCGGCCGCGTTGCCTCCGTTGACCTGGCCCCATCGTCCTTTGCAGGTCTCTGGAGCACTCGTTTCCTTGTTGGCCAGCAGAATACCCGAAGGACGTGACTGGACAGATGGAAGCTTGGGAACCGTAGGCAGGGCGCCTAAGTTGACACGGGGGCGAGATGGGTTCTCTTTCTCGGCCGGCTGCGTGGTCGCTGTCCTCCTGGGCGTGCCTGCCACATCAGCCTGGCCTGCTGGGGATGGGATCGGCTTTGGTTCGGTGGCAATCGGCATAACTGGCAGAAGTGGCAAGCCGCTCTTAGACGAAATACCACTGGCAGATACATCACCAGGATGCGTGGAGCCTCCTTCGTTTCTAGGAACCGCTGGCGATACAGCAACCTCACGTGGAGCGGTCTGCACATTCGGTTTGTCTGCGGGAACCGAGGCCTCGGCGGCATTGCGAGCGGCGCGCTCAGCCAATGTGGCGTACTTGGCAGCCTTGCCGCTGGCATCCGCTGCCGTTGCGGCGGCCGATCTACATTCCTCAGCAGTCTGGTTGGCCTCTATGACCTCTGATGGGGAGACACCATCGCGTTTGCCGAGTTGCTGGGCGTCGGATAGTGCCTGCTCTGCGGCATCTCCAGCACCTTCAGCACCACTGGCGGCATCCATGGCGGCTCCCCTGGCCTGGCCCGCGAGCGATTTGGCGCCGGCGGCGGCTTGCGTCTGGGCATCTTTGTCACCTGCCGTGGCAGACTTTCGGGCCTCTGTTTCGTTCTTCGATGCACCGGCCGCAGACGCCAGGGCTCGGCCAGCGG
>Ga0315274_10014568_pt1 | contig 11147 bp, 9 predicted proteins | sample YL17G02_20_MG_FD_203700 | JGI IMG/M metagenome (GOLD analysis project Ga0315274, IMG submission 203700) | Sediment microbial communities from Yellowstone Lake, YNP, Wyoming, USA - YL17G02_20 | ecosystem: Environmental > Aquatic > Freshwater > Lake > Sediment | place: USA: Wyoming | collected...
CTGGGGGGTGGCTGCTTCTGGTGCCTGGAAGCGGTCTTTGACCAGCTCAAGGGGGTCGAGCACGTCGAATCGGGCTACTCGGGCGGGACGGTGCCGAATCCTACGTATGAGCAAGTGTGCACCGGGACCACGGGACACGCCGAGGTGGTCCAGATCGCGTTCGACCCACAGCAGATTTCATACCGAGAGATCCTGGAAGCCTTGTTCGATATTCACGACCCCACGACGCTGAACCGCCAGGGGGCAGACGTGGGCACGCAATACCGCTCGGTGATTTTCTACCACGATGAGGAGCAAAAGGCGACGGCCGAGCAGGTGATCCGGGAGCTCAACCAGGCCGGCGTCTGGAATGCGCCGATCGTGACCCAGGTGGCGGCCTTTCAGGCATTCTACGAGGCCGAGGACTATCACCAAGAGTATTTCGCGCGGAATGGCCGGCAGCCCTATTGCCGGGCGGTGGTCGCGCCCAAAGTGGCCAAGTTTCAAAAGCTGCACCTGACCCGGCTCAAGATCTAGCCAGGAGCTTGATTTGCCCGCCCTCGCGCATGCTGCTACAATGCCGGGCCAGCGTACATCCTGCGATTTCCGAGGAGGGCAGAGTGGCAGACAAGCCGATGCGCGGAGTATACCCCATCCTGGTCACCCCCTACGACGAGCGGGGCCGGATCGATGTCGACAGCCTGCGAAACCTGGTCGAGTTCTGCCTGCGCGCCGGCGTCCACGGACTGGGCATCGCCCTGGGCAGCGAGATCGTCGCCCTGTCGGAAGAGGAGCGGAGCCAGGTCACGCGCGCGGTCGTCGATCAGGTGCATGGCCGGGTGCCGGTGGTGGTCAATAGCGGCGGGCCGGTGCTGGAGCTGGCCGTGCTGTACAGTCGCATGGCCGAGGAAGAGGGGGCTGACGCACTGATGGTCCGGCCGCCGACCTTTATGCCCGCCGGCCCGGATCAGGTCGTCGAATACTATCGGGCCATCTCGGATGCGGTGCACATCCCCATTTTCATCCAGGACACGGGGGTGACGCCGGTTGCCGCCAGCCTGGCCCTGCGGATCGCCCAGCAATGCGAGCGCGTGCGCTATATCAAGGTCGAGAGCATGCCCGCCCCGTACCAGGTGACCCAGGCGGTGGCCCAGGCGGGAGACCGGCTGGTGGTATTCGGCGGCGCAGGGGGCGACTATTTCATCGAAGAGATGCGCCGCGGCGCGGTGGGCACGATGCCGGGTTGCAGCCAGCCGGAGGCATTTGTCCAGGTGTGGGATGCCTTTCAGCGCGGCGATGATGGGGCGGCGCAGGAAGCATTCTACCGCTGGATCTTGCCCGTTAACCGGCTGACCAACCAGGTGCCGGGGGCCTTTTATCCCGTGCACAAGGAGATCCTGCGCCGGCGCGGCGTGATCCGCACGGCCACGGTGCGGGGGCCGCTCTTGCCGCTGGATGAGGCCACCCAAGGCGAGCTCCAGGCGGTCATTGACGAGCTGTATGGGTCAGCATGAGAAGGAGGATCAGATGAAGATCGTTGACGTGCAGGTCATCCCATTCCGAGTCCCGAGAAGGCCGTTCAGCAACGGCAAGTTCCTGCCAGAGACGACCGTAGTGCAGACGCTCACCCGGATCCTCACCGATGAGGGCGCCGAAGGCTATTACCTGGGCGGGTATGGACATGGCGACCAGGATGGCTTGCCAGGGGACGAGCGGGCAGGCCTGGTGGCCCGCATGCGTTCGCTGCTGGTGGGCCAGGACCCCTTTGACCGCGAGCGGTTCTGGCACTGGATGTGGGTAGCCAACATGCCCGAGCACTGGATCAGCGTGGTAGACATGGCGCTGTGGGACCTGCAGGCGCGGGCCTTTGGTGTGCCGGTGCACAAGCTGCTCGGCGGATGCCGCAACAAGGTCAAGGCCTACGCCAGCACATACCCCAACATGGGATCGTCAGAGGAATATGCCGCGCATGCCCTGGCCTGCAAGCGGCAGGGCTACCGCCACTACAAGATCCATCCCTACTATTTCTGGGATCCGGTTTCCCATCAGCCAGACCCGGGACGCCCATCGCACATCGAGCAGGACATCGAGGTGTGCAGGGCGGTGCGGGCTGCGGTGGGCAAGGACATGGTGCTCTCCTTCGACCCCTGGGGCACCTATCGGACGTACGAGGAGGCCTATCGCGTGGGCCGGGCGCTGGAAGAGCTCAGCTTTTACTGGTATGAGCACCCCATGTCCGAGTACCGGGTGGCGCTGTACGAAAAGCTCTGCCGCGAGTTGGACATCCCGATCCTGGCCCCCGAGATCGCTGCTGGCAGCCTGTACACCCGGGCCGACTGGATCCTGCGCGGCGCCTCGGACATGAGCCGCATCGACGTGCTGCGCGGCGGGATCACCGGCGTGAAAAAGATGGTCTCGGTGTGCGAGGCCTATGGCGTCAAGTGTGAGATCCACATGAGCGGCTTTGCCAACTTGCAGATCCTGGGGGCCACCAGCGAGGACACCTGCGAGTACTATGAGCGGGGCCTGCTGGCCCCAGGGGTTGATGATCACACCCCGCCGCCTTACCTGGAAGAGATCTGCGATCCGCTGGACAGCGATGGATACGTCACTGTGCCCCAGGAACCCGGCATGGGGTACAAGATCCGGTGGGATTACATCCAGGAAAATCGGACCGAAGGATAACCAATTCTGGGACTTGACAAGACAGATGTGGAGTGGTATAATATAGACGTATTGAAACTTGTCTATTTGTCTATATGGAGGAGCACGGTGTCGCCGACAATCGTCGTCGATAGTGTCGCTTTCTGCAGGGCCCTGGCCGACGAGACACGGCAAGAGATCCTGCAGATCCTGCTCCAGGGAGAAAAGTGCGTGAGCGACCTGGCCGGGTCTTTTTCCATGTCGCAGCCCACGATCTCGCATCACCTGAATATCCTCAAGAACCTGGGCCTGGTGACCAGCCGCAAGGATGGCAAGCACGTGTACTATGGCATCAACCGCGAGAATGTCACCGAGTGCTGCGGGATGCTATTTTCCAAGTTCTGCTGCGAAGAAGCCGGGACAGCCGTGCAGTTCACCGCTGAATAGCAGCCGCATAGCGGCCGCATAGCGGCCGCTATGCGGCGTTTTTCGTGCCTTGTTGTATAGAGGTATGTACATACGTCACAGCATGGCGCGTAGGTCGCGCCCAGACGAGGAGAGGTTAGAATGGCTACGGAATCAGCGCAAGAGATCAAGGACAGGGTCCGTCAGGTCTATGGGCGGGTTGCTCGGCGGGCCGAGGAGGCGCAGTCTGGCTCCTGCTGTGGGTCGGTACAGGCGTCCTCCTGCTGTGAGCCAGCGCAGGCGCCTTCCTGCTGTGAGTCGGTGCAAGCGTCCTCATGTTGTGCACCGGTGCAGGCGTCGTCCTGCTGTGGCCCGGCAGAACGCGTTTCCTGCTGTGGGCCACAGGCAAAAGCCGAGGTGGCCGAATGCGAACCGGCGGCGGGCCTCTATTCTGCGGAGGAGTTGAACGACCTGCCCGACAGCGTGACCCAGGCGTCGGCAGGCTGCGGCAACCCTACGGCGATCGCCGACCTGCGGCCTGGAGACGTGGTATTGGACCTCGGGAGCGGCGGCGGTATCGACTGCTTTCTGGCGGCGCGAAAGGTCGGCCCCACCGGACACGTCATTGGGGTGGACATGACGCCGGAAATGGTCAGCCTGGCCCGGCGCAATGTGGCCAAGATGGGCCTGGCCAACGTAGAGTTTCGCCTCGGGGAAATGGAGCACATGCCGATCGCCGATCGATCGGTGAACGCGATCATCTCTAACTGCGTGATCAACCTGGCGGCAGACAAGGACCCCGTCTTTGCCGAGGCGTACCGCGTCCTGAAGCCGGGTGGCCGGATGTCGGTGTCAGACATTGTGACGTACGGCGAGCTGCCCGACCTCCTCCGCCGCAACCTCGAGGCCTGGGCTGGCTGCCTGTCTGGCGCGTTGGACGAGGATGCCTACCTGGGCAAGATGCGCGCCGCTGGCCTGAGTGACGTCACGGTCACGCAGCGGACGTATGTTGACGTGGCAAGCTTGCTCGAGGCCGAGGACGTGCAGGCGCTGTTGGCCCAGGCAGCCCCTACCGTCTCGGCGGATTGGCTGCGGCAGCAACTGGATCACAAGATCGCCAGCGTCACCGTGACGGCGCACAAGCCGATCTAGGGCGCCTCCAGTTTCTATTGAGGGGATTTTGTGGGCGGCTTTGCCGCCCACAAAATCCCCTTTTTTGGATGTGCCTCGCATCTCCCGCCTGCTTTGCGCCCTGGGCGTGCTTTGTGATAAGATGTAGGTGATCATCGGGGCACGTCACAACATCTACCGTTGAACTCTGGAGGAAGCTTTGGATTCCATGCCGGACCACACACCCGCAGCGGCAAGAGCGCACGCCGACGTCGCACGAGTTGTCGAATCTGCCCGACGTCTGGGCGTCCAGGTCGATGAGGCCAAGGCCATCCAATGGCTGACCGCCATGGCGGCCTGGCAGGGGAGCAATGACATTGCTGTGGACGCCCACGCCGGCGTCTTTGGCCACCAGGTCGCCATGCTCGACTTTAGTCCGCAAGAGTTGGCGCGCTTTCGGGAGGTCGGACGACTGGTTGAGTTTGCCGATCAGCCTGGGGTGGTAGAGACGGCGCTGGCGCTCTCCGGCTCGGCGGCCCAGTCCAAGATCCAGACCTTTCCCGGAGACATGGACTTTTTCGAGCGGGTCAATATCCGGGCGGATAGCCGCGAGGAGGCATGCCGCATCCTGGCCCAGATCATGCGCGACAAGGCACTGAGCACGCTACAGGGGACAACGTACCAACTGATCGAGGTCAAGTTTAGCTCCTATCCTGAGGACGTGGTCAAGGATGGGCAGTCGATGAAAGGCGGATCGCCGATTGCCTGGGACCCGGCGGAGATCCAGGCGGGCCAGATCGAGGCCTTTCGTCCCGATGGTACGCCAGCCACGGTCCGCTGGGATGACGTGGCTCCTGACCCGGGCTGGTGCAAGCTCGACTGGGTCATAGCCGACCCGGTTCGTGGGCAGGTGGCCAACGCCAGCAACATGCTCGACGTCACCTGGGAAGCGCCTGACGGCACCATCACGCCGCTGGATGGCTACCTGGATCCCTACTTTCAGGAGGTCTACCTGGAGGCCGAGTCGGTGCCCATCTTTACCAAGCTGGCCCGCCACGTTTCCGCCGATGCGCTGGACAAGTACGTGCGGGAGTTGGAAGAACAGGTGCAAAAGTACGTCACCAAAGAGGTCAACTATGGCAAGGCGGCCCGGCGCATGTACAACGTCTTTCGCCTGACCGGGCGCTACGAAGAGGCGGCCTTTGTGCGCGAGCTGTTCGATGAGCCAGCGACGGTGCTCTACCAGGTATGGTCGCTGATCCGCACCCTCGATGATGCGACCCGCTACGGATCGCAGATACCGGTGGAGAACCTGCTGGCCCAGGCGGATCAGTTGATCCTCAGCGTGGTCGACGCGCTGGAAGGGGCGCAGGAGACCGAGATCGTGCGCCATTTGCTGCGCCTACGCGACAGCCTGTCGCACCTGGAGAGTGGGCGAGAGCTAACGCCGGCAGCAGAGGCCGCCCGGGCCGAGGTGATCAACGTGGTGAACAATTTCTTCTACAAGCGCTTGACCGGAGTGCCCTCGATCAAAGCGCTCATCGATCGCTACCAGAGTGAGTACCAGGTGAACCACTGAGATGCAGGGCGCATCCAGCACAACACCCGCTGCACCTTGACGGTCAGCGGGTGTTGTTGGTTGATCCCTCCTGCGGGTCCTACGGAAGCATGCGTCGCGCTACCTTGAACTGCGACCCATGCCCGCCCCCCTCACAGGATGCAATTCAGATGAACAGGCAAAAAAGGGTGCATCCTTACCCGTGGAGGGTTTCACATCTGGCAAGTCTAGCGGCGATGTCGCTGCCTGGCGTGCTCGAACTCGGCCAGCACCATCTGGCTGCGTTGGGACTGAACGGGCATCCAGGCGCCACGAGGTCGCGTCTCTTCGACGACAATGTACCCGCTGTCGGTCTCCTGGATGTAGAACGTGGCCATGTGATAGTCGAATTCCCAGGCTCTGCACAGTCGCCCAGTCGGGCCAACGACCTCTCTTTGGGACCGGATGGCTGTGGAAATCAACGCTCCTCCTCCTGCTTTGGGCGTCTGCTGTCCTGGCCTGCGCAACAGGTTCGCTCAACACTACATGCGAGGGCTGTTCTCCCGTGCTTGTCATAACCCATTTTACCACAGTTGGCGCGCGGATATCGTGAACGTTGCGTGAATCTTGCCGCTTGCACCAGGATGGGGGATCGAGTAGAATAGGCGTCTCGACACCAGCGGATCGTCCACAAGAAAGGGTGCTTGTGCCTCAACTCGTCTCTGCCTTGCGTTCCGGATCTCTGCCGTTCTGGTTTTCCACCCTGGTCTTGACCCTGGCCATCCTGGCGAGTGCTGGGGTCTTTTTGTGGCCAACAGCTCTCGAGTTCCCCATGGACGACACGTACATCCACTTTGTGTACGCTCAGAACCTGGTCGATCATGGCAAGCTGTTCTTTAGCTTTCCGGACGAGCAGGGCGTGGGCACCAGCAGCGCGCTGTGGGTGCTGCTGCTGGCCGGCGGGCGTATCCTGGGCCTGTCGATGCACGTGGCGGCCAAGGTGTTGGGTGTGGCCTCGCTGATCGCGGTGAGCATTGGGCTGTATGAGCTGCTGCGCCCTGTGGTGCGGGCGGTCCCTGCCCTGGTCGGCGCGCTGCTTGTGGGGCTGTCGGGCAACATGCTGTGGTTCACCTTGAGCGGCATGGAAACCACGCTCTTTGTGGCCCTTGGCGTGCTGGCTCTGCTGGCCTACCGACGGGAGCGCTGGGCCTGGCTCGGCGTGCTGCTGGGGTTGTTGACCCTGGCTCGCCCCGAGGGCCTGGCCTTGCTGGTGGCGATCGGTGGCGTGGAGATGTGGCGATCGCGGGGTCTGCACCGGGGCCTCGTCCTCACCGGGGTGATCTGTGCCCTGATCTGCGGGCCGTGGTTCGGCTATCTGCTGTGGCGAACCGGGCACGTTGTCCCTACTTCTGCTGTGGGCAAGCAGTTGACCTCCACTATGGGCATCCGTCTTGTCGCCGGGCAGAGCGGGCCGCTGGCTGTGTTTGCCCGTATCCCGGCACTGGTCTACCCGTTCGCGTGGCTCGCCTACATGGTGGAGTTTGTGCTGGGCGGCATGGCTCTGCCACCGCCGCGCGTTTCGGTTGGCGCAGTCGGGACCAACACCGGCTATGCCGTGTCGATGTGGGCCGTTGCCGGATGGATCATCGTGGTCCTTCCGCTGCTGTGGCTGGCTGCGCGGCGGATAGGCCGGGTGCGCCTTTGGCCTGCCTGGCTGGCAAACCGTGCGCTGCGCCCGATGCTGGTCCTGGCGGCCTGGGTTGCCTTGCACAACCTGTGCTACATGCTGTTCCTTCCTGTCCCCGGCACGGCCAGCCGATACGGCGCCCTGAACCACGTCGCGCTGTGGCTGGCTTTGAGTATCGGCCTGGTGGGCCTGTACCGATCCAGTCGCCTGTGGCCATGGTTTGCCGGCGGCCTGGCCGTGATCGCTGCGGCGAATACCATCTACTGGAATGGCGTGTACGACGCCAACCTGGAGCACATGCAGCGGGTGCGCATCGCTGCGGCGCACTTTGTGCGTGACAACTTTGCCGACGAACGATGCGCGGCCATGGACATTGGGGCTATCCGCTACTTTAGCCAGCGCCCGATCGTGGACATGGGCGGGCTGGTCGATCCGAACGTTGGACGGTGGTTTCTGGAGGGGGCAAGCGACCGCTACCTGGTTCAGCATGGCGTGACCTGTCTGATCCTGCCCGGCCGCACCGGGACGAACGACGAAGGTTGGTTCGACCTGGCTGCCATCATGGGCCTGACGACCACGCCGCTGTTTCGGATGGAGGAGATCGCCGTTTTCGAGATCGACCACGACCGCTGGCTGCAAGGCTATCTGCCTACCAACAACTACCAGGCCACAGTCGCCATATATCGGCTCGTGGCGACGGCTCGCTAGGAACCCTGTGGGGCACGTTTGTCCCTGGGATTGTACGGGGATGGGTGCTGGGATCCCCCTCCCATACGCTGCTGGAAGGTGGTGGAGTACCGGTGGATACCAGGCAGAGGAGCATGCTGATCCTGCTGGTGGTAGGGATGCTGCTGATCTGGGGGGTGCTGGCTCTTGTTCTCTTGTGGGGCAGGCCGTTGGCACTCGTCCCGGGTGCGGGTTCGACGGTGCAGCCTTTGCCAACGGCCACGCTGGTTCTGACGCCCCAGTGGCCTTTCCGCTGGACGCCAACCCCAATACCAACGGTAACGGAAACGCCGACGGCGCGGCCCACGAGAACCATCACGCCGACGCAGACGCCCACGCGCCGGCCGGCACCTACCCCGACGTTTGGCCCCCCGGCGACGAGCACTCCTCTGTCCAGTGACTGCGATTGCTCGGGCGATCGGTACAACTGCAGCGACTTTGGCACGCAGGCTGCCGCCCAAGCCTGCTACAACCACTGCAAGGCACCGGGATATGGAGATATCCACCATCTCGACGACGACAAGAACGGCATCGCCTGCGATGGTCTGCCGTGACGTGATGGCATACGCATCGAAGCCTAGGGCCTTGTGATTCTGTAGGAAAACACCGGAGTCGAGCCTTTAGGCGGCCATAGCTTGTGGATCGTCCGGCTGAAGCCTCTACTCCTAGTGGTCGCTGGAACGAAAACCTACAGAATCCCTTGTGCCCGTCGCCCACCAGGGGCTAGGCTACATCGTGACAAGGAGGCAGCATGAACAGAAAGGGGTCCATGAGAAACCTTGTGCGATGGTACCTGGGTGTGATTCTTGTCGCTGCGGCCCTGGCTGGGTGCAGGGCGGGTCCTCTGCCAAGTCAACGGGACAGGAGACAGCTCTGACGTTGACCAGCCCGGCATTTGACCCGGAACAAGCCATTCCTGCCCGGTACACCTGCGACGGGGAGGACATCTCTCCACCTATTCACCCTGGTCGCTTTCCTCGTCCTCGAGCTTCCCGCGCTGCTTCAGAAAGCGCTCGATCTCCTCAAAGAACCGTTCGTCGGCGACCAGCGGCTGCTCTGCTCGATGAGATGCCGGCGAGGGCGGAGCGGCCATGGCATAGTTCTCAATGGCCCCTTTGACCTGGTCGGGCAGGGCATCGTAGAGCTGGTCCATCTGCGGAGCCAGGCGGTCTGCCCACAGGTCGAGTCGTGTTGTGTCGATGCGGACCCCCAGCATGCGGGCCAGCACCGCCAGGACGGCGCGAGAGGCCGCCGGGTTGATCATCTGGGTAGCATAGACCGGGATCTCGCCGAGCAGGCAGAGGCCCTGAATCCCTCGCTCTCTGGCTATAGCCAGCAACAGTCCATTCAGCCCGCTGATTGTGCCCTGCTCCATCACGCTGACGCCATGGGCCTGCATTTCGACCAGCAGGTCAGAGTGGGTGGCTGTGCCCCACACTCGAGGGTCCTGGGTATGATGGACAAACGTGGCCATGGCCGCCGCCGTGTGGATCCGCTCCACGCCAAACCGTTGAGCGATATCCAGCACCGAGAGCGCCATGCCATGGACGTTGGCGGGCTGCTCCGCGCCGATCAGGATGATCAGATCGTGCTCCGGGCCCTTGTTCCAAAAGTAGAACTTACTCTCTGGAAAGAGCGGGGCCTGGATCAGGCCCTCCTGGACCAACACCTGCGAGGGAGTAAAAAAGGCCTGCGGATCGATCTCGCCCAGCAGATCGGCGTTCAGTTCCTGGCACAGGAGATGCGCCGACAACAGAGCCACGGCCCCCATTCCCGACCACGCGGCAACCATATAGGGGCGGCGCAACTCGGGCCTGGCATACAATCTCACCGGATGTGACTCGTCCATCTTGGCTCGCTAACCAGGCGATTTCTATAGGTTTCCTACAGGTTTGTTCACCCTCGTTTCACTATCGGGTGCTACAATACCATTAGTCGCCTGGAGATCTCAGTGTCTCCCTAACTCTCTCTGCGAAGGCCAGCAGTCTCTCCTGCTGGCCTTCAACTTTTTGTTCTGACCTACTGTGGCACCTGGACCTGGGGGGCGATCTGGTGGAGTCGGTCGACCACCAGGCGCTGGATCTCGAGCAACCGCTCGGGCGTCCGGGCCTCAAAGCGCATCACCAGCACCGGCTGGGTGTTCGAGGCGCGCAGCAAGCCCCATCCATCGCCAAACAAGATGCGTACCCCGTCAATGTCGATCACCGGATAGCGTGCTTTGAAGAACCGGGTGATCTCGTCGACGATGCCGAACTTTTTGTCGTCAGGGCAGTCCACGCGAGTCTCCGGCGTGGCATAGTAGCGCGGCAGCTCGTCCAAGAGAGCACTCAGCGGCTTGTCCTGTGCGGCCAGCATACGGGCAAAGCGGCACGAGGCATAGAGCGCGTCATCGTAGCCCAAGTACTCGTCGCTGAAAAAGATGTGGCCGCTCATCTCGCCAGCCAGCGGCGCGTGCATCTCTTTCATCTTGCTCTTGATCAGCGAATGGCCGGTGCGGTACATGACCGGCTGGCCTCCCAGCCGCTCGATCTCTTCGACCAGTCCCTGGGAGCACTTGACCTCAAAGATGATCGGCGCGCCGGGACGGTGGGCCAATACCTCGCGGCTAAAGAGCATCATCAACTGGTCGCCCCACACCACCTGGCCGCGCCCATCGACGACGCCAATGCGGTCCGCGTCGCCGTCCCATGCCACGCCGAACGCGGCTCCGGTTTCCTGTACTCTGGCGATCAGGTCCTTTAGCGCCTCAGGGATGGTGGGATCGGGGTGATGGTTGGGGAATCGGCCGTCCACGTCGCAGTACAGCTCGATGATCTCCGCGCCGATGCGCCGCAGCATCTGGGGGCCAAACAAGCCGCCTGTGCCGTTGCCGGCGTCGCAGACGATGCGCAGCGGACGTGCGATCCGGCCCATGCGCCTGACCACCTCGTCCACGTAGGCTGAACCGACGTCCTGATGGGTGACGCTGCCCTGTCCCCGTTCAAACTGACCGGCCTGGATGACGTGCAGCACGGCCTGGATCTCCTCGCCATAGATGGTGGTCTTGCCGAGGCCCAGCTT
>Ga0315274_10014569_pt1 | contig 11147 bp, 8 predicted proteins | sample YL17G02_20_MG_FD_203700 | JGI IMG/M metagenome (GOLD analysis project Ga0315274, IMG submission 203700) | Sediment microbial communities from Yellowstone Lake, YNP, Wyoming, USA - YL17G02_20 | ecosystem: Environmental > Aquatic > Freshwater > Lake > Sediment | place: USA: Wyoming | collected...
ATGGGACAACTTGTTAGATTCGGGGTTTCCGTTGAGAAAGACCTCATTGGGAGGTTTGACAGGCTCATTGCCCGAAGGGGCTACGCGAACCGGTGCGAGGCGCTGCGGGACCTCATGAGGCAGGCCCTGATCGAAAAGGCGTGGGACGAGGACGCCCCCGTCGTCGCGACGGTCACGATCGTCTACGACCACCACGACCCGGGCCTCGAGGCGGAACTGACGGAGATACAGCACCACCACCACGACAGCGTCGTCGCGGCGATGCACAGCCATCTGGACGCGCACGACTGTTTGCAGGTGGTAATCCTGCGCGGCAAGGCAAAGGCGGTAAAGCACCTCGCGGAGGAACTCATCGCGGCCAAAGGCGTCGAGCATGGCGGCATGGTGATGACAGCGGGAGGAAGTGCGATCTGAGCGGGTTTCACAGGCGTGGGCTGAAGTCTGCCCGCCTCGGGCGGGCCCACCCTGCATGACTCCTCGAGCGGGCTAAGTTTCGGCGTCGGAGGCGTCAGTCTGAAACGAGAGATTCTTACAGGTGGGCTGAAGTTTACCCGCCTCAGGCGGGCCCACCCTACATGGCGGACTAACGGGATGCACATATCGGATGGCGTACTGAAGCCGGAAGTATGGATACCGCTTGCGGCGGTGAGCGCGGCGGCGGTGGGGATTGCGGCGCGGGCCGCGAAAAAGCGCTTTGACGACGAGAACATCGCGGTCGTGGGCGTGATGGGGGCGTACGTTTTTGCGCTGCAGATGCTTAATTTCCCGATCGGGCGCGAGGTGAGCGATCACATCGTCGGGGCGGCGCTTCTTGCGATAGTCTTCGGGCCGGGAATCGCGCTGCTGGCGATGGCGGCGATAGTGACGATTCAGGCGCTTGTCTTCGTCGACGGCGGGGTCACGGCGCTCGGGGCAAACGTATTCGACATGGGAATCCTTTCGACGGTGGCCGCGTACGCGCTGTACAGGGCGCTCAAGGGCGCGTGGCCTAACGCGGCAGTCGTTGTCGCGACAATGGGTGCTGTGCTTGCGGGGGCGGCGGGAGCGGCAATTTGGGTGATACTCTCAGGAATGTACGGAGTGAAATTCTTCGGGCTCATGATGGGACTTCATACCCTGAGCGGGATTGTCGAGGCGATCGTGACGCTGGCTACGGTGAAGGCGCTGCAAAAGGCGGGGCTCATGAAGAGAGCCACGGCTGGGGCAAACGGTGCATAAGGATCGCACAGCGGTTGCGCTCGTGGGCTTTGCGGTGGTGGCGCTAGTTGCCGCCGGGGTCGTGTCGTACTTCGCCAGTAAGAAGCCGGACGGGCTCGAGTATTCGCTTCAGGGGGCCAAACAGGAGAAGGCGACAGGTGCGCAGGCAGAGGCGCAGGGCGAACAGGGGGCTGGATACAAGGGGCCTATGCCGGACTACGCGACGCCGGGGGTAAAGCGGCGCGGCCTTTCCGGCGGGATAGCGGGAGCGGCCGGGATTGTCATAACGTTCGGCGTTTTGGCGGGGATAGGGTTAGTCCTGAGGTCGCGGCGGGGCAGGAAGGCGAAGGCAGATGGGTAGCGGGCACGTACATCCGGCGCCGTTGGCGGAAAGCCGGCTCGGGCGGATCGACGCGCGGGCGAAGATATTGGGGATTGTGCCGGCGGTGGTCGTCGTGAACGCCTTCGATCTAGCGAGATGGCCGGCGATGGCGATGATCGGCGGGATGTTCGCGGCGATGCTCATCTGGGGGAGCGGACGGCACGCGTTTGCAGTCGTGAGGCGCGCGTTGTATCTTGTGCCTTTCGTGCTTTTTGTGGCAGTGACGGTGCCATTCGCTGCGGCGGGATCGGAGGTTTTCGGAGTGAACGTGGGATTCACGAGGCTTGCCGCGACGGACGAGGGGTTTAGGAAGGCGGCCGAGGTGGCGGCCAAGGCGGGTACGTCGATACTCGGGATAGTGCTGCTCTCGGCGACGACACAGGCGCCGGAGCTTTTCAAGGGCTTGAGGAGTCTCGGAGCGCCGGCGGCGTTCGTTGCGGTGCTGTCGATGGTGTACAGGTATCTTTTCGAGATAGGGGACGAGTTTTCGAGGCTCAGGCGGGCGGCGGCGGCGCGGTGCTTCGCGATGGCCGACGCGAGGGCGCTGCCGCGCATGGGAACGATGGCGGGGGCGCTCATGGCGCGCAGCGTCGAACGAAGCCGCAGGGTGCATCGGGCGATGCTCGCGCGGGGTTTCGATGGTGAGGTAAGGGTGCTGTCGCACACGCATTTCGGGGCCGGAGACGCGGCGTTCGTGGGGGCTCTCTACGCAGTTCTCGCGGCGGCGATAGCGGTGGCAATCCATGCATAAGGCAATACTTGAGACTGAAGGTCTGCGCTTCGCGTATCACGACGGCAAGCCGGTCCTGGACGGGGTCAGCCTGTCGATACTCCACGGTGAATCGGTGGGGCTCGTGGGGCCAAACGGGGCCGGGAAATCCACGCTGCTGATGCACTTCAACGGCGTGCTCATGGGGCAGGGCGTTGTGCGCGTAGACGGCGTCAGGCTGGAAAAGGCGACGCTGCGGGAGATAAGGCGCAAGGTAGGCTGGGTGTCGCAGGACGTGAACGACCAACTCTTCATGCCGACGCTCTTCGACGACGTCGCGTTCGGGCCGCTCAACATGGGGTTGGGCGAGGCACAGGTCAAGGCGCGCGTCGAGGAGGCGCTCGGGATGGTCGGGCTCGAGGGGCTTGCCGGGAGGCCGCCGCACCACCTTTCGGGCGGCGAAAAGAAGGCCGCGGCGATTGCGACGGTGCTGTCGATGAGGCCGGAGGTGATGCTGCTTGATGAGCCGACAAACGACCTCGACCATGCGGCGCGCCGGTCGTTGATTGACTTCCTGCGGCAACTGCCGGTGACGAAGGTAATCGCGAGCCACGATTTGGAGATGATAATCGACCTCTGCCCGAGGGTGATACTTCTGGACAAGGGGCGCGTCGTGGCGGACGGGGCGTCGACGGACGTCCTGGGGGACGAGGGGCTGCTCGCCGCGCACAGGCTCGAGGCGCCGTTGTCGGTAATACTCAGGAAGGATAGGGAAGAACATATCCGCAAGGCCGGCGAAAAGCCGCATCAGCAATAGCAAATAACCCCACGAATCACCCGGGTCGCGTAACTCCCAACCGCAGCGCGTCAACATCACGCGAGAGAGCGATTTTCGGCTTGCAAGTGCGAAGCGGCAATTGAATAATCCTTAGCGTCCTGCAGAGGATACAGGTTGGAGTTTTCTTCATCGTCCTTACACGAGAGGAGGCATCTATGAGCACACTGAGATTCGAGGAACTGGAGGAGCGGATTGCGCCGACGCTGGTGGACGCCGAAAATCCGTTGCATTTCACCGACCAGGACAACGACTCCATCACAGTAACGTACGAGGGGCCGGACGGTTCGTCGGTCGACGTGCTGGACACGGAAGGCAACGCCGTCGATGACGGCGACGACATCGGGTACATCCACTTTACGAACGCCAACCTGTCATCGTTCCTCAACGTCTACGGCCAGAACGAGGACGACACCATCGTCATCGAGCATGAGATCACGGCCGCCGGTTCGCAGGACGTTGGGGAAATCATAATAGGTTACGGCCCGACCGGCCCCGCCGGGACCGTGATCTTCGGCGACAATTTCAGCGTCGACATCGCCGGCACGCTTGGCACCTTCGTGGCTAACGGCGATATCGACTGCGACCAGAAAGGTCAATGGATAAGGGCGGGCGAGGACATAGGGTTTATTGAACTGGACGAACTGACCCTCAACCCGACGCTCGGTTTTGCGGTTATCGCCGCCGGCTACAACTCTGCATACGGCGAGATCCACTTCATCGTCGTGGACGATATCTGGAACTCGACCGGCGGCAGCGCCATGGCACCCACTGCGATTCCGGCCGGGGGGATCACGATAGCCGACGACATAGGCGACGGAACGGCGGGTTTCATCAACCTCAAACTGAGTGGTCCTTCGGCGGTCGGCTACTGCTACCCGATACCGGTATGGGGCGGCGGGAACGTGCTTGCGGACGTCGTCGTCGAATCCGCCGACACGGCCCTGGCAATCACGACTTCGGGCCGCGGCGGCGAGGTGAGTTACATCAGTTTCGAGGCCGCGACGCCCGGAGTGACGGTTTCGGGCGCAGCGGATACCGATGTCTTCTTCGTGTGGGGGCAGGATTACATCGATCAAGTTGTAAACAAGACCATCGGTGGCGATATCGGCGGGGTATGGTCCGAGGCCGGCGACCACATCGGCCTCATCCAGACGGGCAAACTCGGCGTCTTGGGGTCGATCTACAGCGGGACCGGGAATTCCGTCCCGGTTGTGAGCCTGACGCCCGAGGCGGGGTACACCACCCACACGTATGGCTGGATCGGCACAGTGAAGGTAGGAGAGATTGTCGGCACCTCGGTAGACGCCTGGTACATAGTAAACCTGTCGACGACGGGCGGGGGGATACTCGATTCCGAGATCCGGGGTGTCACCGGCATCGGCTCTGTCTCTTCAAAGGGCGCGATTGTGGAGTCCGGAATCTACGCGATTGACAGCCAGACCGTGGATTTCGGCGGGTCGATAGGGACGATTTCGGCGCCGATGATGGTGGCCTCAAAGGTGGTGGCGCTCGGGAGCATTACGAAGTTCACCGTGGCCCGCGGGATTTACGACACCGATATCTCAACCTACATTGACGACGGCGCAGGGGGATACGTCGGGGGCGGAATCGGGTCATTCGCCGTGGGCGGCATGGGTGACGGATCTTCGGTCGAGACTAACGACGGAATCGATTCGGTGAAGATCGGCGCCGCCGGAATGGACCAATCGATGGTGTACTCGCATAAGGGGATCACGTCCGTCCAGGTCGCCGGAGACGTAGTTGACAGCCTCATCAGCGCGGATCAGGGGTTCGGCGCCGTGAAGGTCGGCGGCGACGTGATACACGAGTCGATGATAACGGGCCACGAGGCGGGCTCGATAAGCGTAGCGGGGAACCTGTCATACGGTGCAATCGAACTCGGCCATGGGACGTCCGGCAGCATCCAGATCGGCGGAAGCGTCGTCGGGGACACAGAGGGCATCTATGTCTACGGCGACATCGGGAGCATAGCGGTCAAGGGATACGTCTTCGGCACGGGCACCGACATAATAGCCGTAGAAGGCAATGTCAACTCCGTGTCGATCAACGGCCCTGTCCACTACGCCAATCTGCATTTCAACTCGGCGGGCACAGTCAAGATAGCCAAGTCGATGATGGATTCGAATGTTATCGGTGAATCGTCGCTTGGTTCGATATCCGTAGGCGGGTCCATGTACGGTTCCGCCATCGTGAGTAATGGCGACATGGGCGCCGTAAGCGTCAAGGGCTCAGTCCTCCACTCTCATGTGGGCGCAACCGGCAATATCGTCAGCCTTACCATGAATGATGTATGGGACAGCGGGTTCGAAGCGAACGGCAACTTTGGGCTTGTCACCATAAAGGCAGGAGACCTCGACCACAATACCGAGGTCTTTGCGGGCGGCGACTTTGCCGGGATGAAAGTCAAGGGGGTCATCGCCGGACAGGTCAACGTCACCGGCAATCTCACGGGCAGCATCCTCTCGGGGGGCAACGACGCGGTAGAGTACGGCGGCGCCTACTACTTCACGGATGCCAACGGGCAGATTACGGGCGGCGCACTCGACGTTACCGGCTCGATCACACCGGGAGTGGTGATCTCGTAGGAACACTCACCTGCAGGCGAGGGGCGGGCGGACGGCCCGCCCCTCGTCATTTGGGGCAGGCAGGGCAGCCGGTGAGGCAGACACGGTTGGAGGGGGATACCGGCCACGATCCCGATAAATCGGGACGCGGCCGTCCGGCTCGCGAAAATTCGCCGGAGACCCGGCGAAGTCCGCCCGGCCCTATCCCGGGAAAAGCACGTTTTCAGGGGGACCGTTCAGGCCGGGATTTCGTCTTGCGGACGGGAAACAAGGGTGTGATAATGTTCCGCGGTTCCGGGGAAGCAAGGTAACTCAGGATGACAGCATCTATCGGGATTGGGAAGGAGGCTGCTGTGACGAACGATCTGAGATTCGAGGAACTCGAGGAGAGGATTGCGCCGACCGTGGTGGACGCCGAACATCCGTTGAGTTTCACGGACTCGGATAACGATACCATCACAGTGATATACGACGGGCCGGACGGGTCATCGGTCGATGTACTGGACACGGGTGGCAACGATATCGAGGACAGCGACGACATCGGGTCAGTTACTTTCAGCGGGGCAACTCTGGATTCGGTCGTCGCGATCGCGTGCGACGGCGCGGGCGACAATGACATAGTCATTGCGGGCAGCATCACCGCACCGGGGGACCAGGACGTGGGCTTGATCGTGCTCGGGTACGCGAGGGGGGCAGAGCCAGTGGGTGACGTGGTTTTGGGCACGGGCTTTTCGATCAACGTCGGGGGGACGCTGGGGGCGCTGGTGATAAACGGCGACATCGACTGTGACGACGGCGGGCAGTCGATAACGGCGGGCGGCGACATCGGCACGATGTTCATGAACAATCTGGTGCTCAACTCGACGACGCACGCGGCGAACTTTGCGGCGGGCGGCGCAGGCGGGGCAGGGAACATCAATTTCATCGTGTGCGAGGACGTGTACGCCTACACGGGATCGGTTGACCCGGTGCACACGCACATCCCTGCGTTTGGCAGCGTAATCATGCCGGACGACGCAGGGGCCGGCGGCTCCGGCTTTATCACGCTCAAACTGGCGGGCAGCATTGCGCCCGAGTTTCCGGCCGCGACGTGCAAGATAATCCCCGTCGTGGGCGGAGGTTGCGTGCTGGCAAACGTGCTGGTCCAGTCGGCGGGGACCCTGCTCACGGTGACCACGTCGGGAACCGGCGGCGACATCAGTGTGGTGGATTTCGATTTCGAGGCGCCGGGCGTCAAGGTCTCGGGAAGTCCGGATACGGACGTGCTGATGGTCAATGCAATGGGATCGCTTGATTACGTTACCAATGCCACCGTGGGAGGGGATATAGGAGGGGTATCGACGTCAGGCGATCTGGGCCTTGTACAGACCGCCAAGTCGGGGGTTTTCGGGGCGATCTATACGAACGGCAACGGCGGCAGATGCGTGAACTCGCTGCCCGTAATGGCGCAGACGGCGGACTTTGGCATCGGGAGTTTCGTGGACGGCTTCCTGGGCAGTATCAAGGCCGGGAAGATCGAGGGCGCCTACGTCATGGCCCAGGGGATTGGCAGCATCAGCGCCGGCCCGGGGGGAATTGCGCAGACGGACATCACGTCGCCGGGCGGGATAGGCGCGGTGGTGTCGGCGGGAAGCGTAATCCACACGAGCCTCATCGCTTACGAGGACCTCGGCGGGGGGTCGCTCACCGGGGCGTCGATAGGGTCATTTTCCGCGCCGTCCGCGATAGACCTGGTTGCGGCCGCTCTGGGTAATATCACGAAGTTCACGGTTGCAAGGCAGATGTCGGCCTGTACGGTTTCGACCTATATCGACGACGGCGTCGGCGGGCATGCCGGCGGCTCCATCATAGCGTTCGCGGCCGGAGGGGTGAGGGACGACTGCGTTATCGAGTCGTTCGGAACGATCACCTCGGTAAAGGTTGGATCTGGAGGCGTAGACCAGTCTGAGATTTACTCCTACGACGGCATTGTATCGATACAGGTGACGGGTAACATTGTCTCCAGCATGATCCAGGCCGAAACCTCAGTAGGCGTGCTGAAGATCGGCGGCGACGTCGCGAAGATGTCCGCCGTGGGAGTGGGCCCCGTCGGGTCACTGACGGTCGGGGGGACGCTGTCGGACAGCACGATTAACACGGGGCCTGCGGGCGTCGTCAAGATCGGTGGCGGCATACGGGGTTCGTCAAGCATGCTCTACGTCGACGGCAGCGCGGCAAACATAGCCATAGCGGGCGGGATATTCGGCGACGCCAACGACAAGGTCACCGTCTCGGGCGACGCGGCGCTTGTGTCAATCTCCGGGCCGGTATACGACGCGAACCTGAATTTCGCGTCCGTTTCAACGCTCAAGGTGTCCAAGTCGCTCGTGAACAGCAACATTTCCGCCACCGGCTCAATTGGATCGGTCTCCGTCGGCGGCGCGATGCAGGGGTCGTACGTGGGAGCGGATGTCAGCATAGGAGTCGCAGGCGTGAAGGGGGCGATATCCTTCGGCGGCATCGGCACAAACGGCTCCATAGGGACCGTCTCGGCGGCCGAAATCTTTGAGGGCGCCATCAGCGCGGGCGGGAATATCGGCAAGATCCTGGTGACTGCCGGCGACATCGACCACAACTCGAGCATCTACACAGGCGGAGATCTGGGAGCAATGACCGTAAAGGGTACCGTGGGCGGCTACGTTGACGTCAGCGGAAACCTGACGGGCAGCATCCTGACGGCGGGTACGACCGCGCTCCAGTACCGTGACTGGTATCTTTTCACCGACGGCAACGGCCAGTTGACGGGCGGCGCGCTGGCCGTCGGCGGATCAGTCTCGCCGGGTGTGATAATCGCATAGGCGGCACAGGCAAAGGGACACAAGGGGCGGGCAATCGGCCCGCCCCTTTTGCTTTGAAGCGCGGGCAGCGGAAGGAGCGACAGGGGCAAGTTGTGTACAGATCAATGGAATTCGGGCCGGTTCCCATCTCCCCCCGGTCGCGCAAGCACGGTCGTAAACCCGCCACAGCGTCGCTGGTGGACAGGCCGCCGGTGCCGCACTATGATTTGCGGCGAGGGAGGGGCAAGGGATTCCGGGAGGGTCTGATGAAATACCGCAGGTTCGGCAACACGGGGTTGGTGGTAAGCGAGGTGGGGTTCGGGGGGATACCGATTCAGCGCGTCGGCGACCGGGAGGCAGACGAAATCCTCCGGCACGCGTTCGACAACGGCGTGACGTTTTACGACACGGCGGCGGGGTACGGCACGAGCGAAGAGCGCATCGGCAAGGCGCTTGAAAAGGTTCGGGACAAATGCGTCATCGCGACGAAGAACCAGGCTGCCGATGCGAAGACATGCAGGGAACTTTTCGAGAGGTCGCTCGCGCGGCTGCGGACCGGGTACGTGGACCTGTTCCAGTTTCATAACGTCGCGACGGAGGACCGGTACGCGAAGGTGATGGCGAAGGGCGGGGCGTATGAGTTCGCGGCCGAGGCGAAGGAAAAGGGCCGCATCCGCCACATCGGTTTCTCGAGCCACGGGACGAAGGTGTCGGATGTCATGGTGCGGTCGGGGCTTTTCGAGGGCATCCAGTACCCGTTCAACCTCATCGGCGACGCGCCGGCGGCGGGCACGTTCCCGGAGGCGGTGAAGCGAGGTATGGGCGTAATCGCGATGAAACCGTTCGGGGGAGGGGCCATCGAGTCGGCGGAGGCGGCGTTCAAGTTCCTGAGACAGTTTCCGGATTGCGTGCCGATTCCGGGGGTACAGACGAAGGCGGAACTCCAAGAGGTACTGGACATATACGCCGAGGAGAACGTCGTCACGGATGAAGACCGCGCAGAGTGGCAGCGCATCCGGGACGAAATTGGGGCGGTCTACTGCAGGAGGTGCGGTTACTGCATGCCCTGTCCCCAGGGAGTCGAGATTGCGACGCTGACGGTGATGGACAGTTTCGTAAGGCGTTTCCCGCGCGAGAGGATGCTTGGTGAGGAATGGATGAAGGCGGCCGAGTCGCTGGACAAGTGCGTCGAATGCGGGGAGTGCGAGACGAAGTGCCCCTACCATCTTGAGATAAAAGTCCTGATGCGGCGCAAGCGTGACGCGTACATGGAGTGGCGAAAGGGGGCACCCAGGTGAAACTTCGCGTTGCGGGGGCGCAGATTCCGGTCACGCGGAATATCGAATCGAACGTCAAGGCGATAACAAGGGGCATTGAGTTTGCCGCGCGGGAGAAGGCGCGGATACTCCTGACGCCCGAGGGGTCGGTTTCCGGATACACACACGAGTTCGACGCGGCGCACGCCGCAGAGGCGCTCGCGCGGGTGACCGGCCGCGCGAAGGAACTGGGGGTGGGGCTTGCGCTCGGCACGTGTTTCTACGAGAAGGACGGCAAGTGCTATAACGAAGCGCGGTTCTACACCCCCGAGGGGCGGTTCCTCGGATTTCACACGAAGACGCTTCGGTGCGGGTCGATGGGCAAGCCACGGACGGGCGAGATAAATCACTACGCGGCGAGGCGGCTTCGCACGTTTGACTTCAACGGGCTCACGGTCGGCGCGCTCATATGCAACGACATGTGGGCAAATCCCTGCTGCACGCCGCTGCCGGATACGCACCTTTCGCAGAGGCTGTCTCAGATGGGGGCGAGAGTGATTTTCCACGCGGTAAATGGGGGGCGAGGGGCGAATGCCTGGCGCGACCTCGTGTGGTGGTTCCACAGTTCGAACCTGCAGATGCGCGCCCGCGCGGGGAAGGTGTGGATTGTCACGGTGGACAGTTCGTATCCGGCCAAATGGCGCTGCTCGGCGCCGTCGGGTGTGGTGAACCCGCGCGGCAAATGGGTCTGTGCGGCGCCGCCCAGGGGACAAAGGTTCTTCGCGTACACGATTGCGCTGTAGGCGAGTTGGTGACAGTACACCATTGTCCAGAAAAGGGCGGAAAACACGCCAAAATGTCACGAAAAAGGGGGTATGGAAGGCCCGAAAACAGAGAAGGTGTACTGTCACTCTTTGGGCAGGATGCGCGCTCAGAATGTGGTCAACGTCTCTGGTTCTTTGCCTGGTTTTTCCCTCCAGCATCATTTTCTGGCGTACGGTTGAACCGTGAGCAGGTCTGGGACATGCTGGAAATGCTTGACATTGAACGTGTACAGCGGGACACCCAGTCCTTTCGCCAACTCACCTATTAGAGCATCAAATGGACTCAGACGATGAGACAGTCTCACTCGCGCGAACAACGACAGGGCCCTGTCGCAGTCCCCAGGTGTGGGCCAGCAGACTACGTAGAGTTCCAGTGTCTCGGTAATGTCCCGAAGCTCGGCTTTGTCCCTGGCTCCCACGATAATCTCCATTGCAGCGTAGCCCGGCACTGATATTTCCAAATCACCCAGTAACTGAAGCCAGGTAACCGCAGCGGAGTGTCCTTTCAGGATGTCAATCAGAATGTCGGTGTCCAGCAAT
>Ga0315274_10014572_pt1 | contig 11146 bp, 6 predicted proteins | sample YL17G02_20_MG_FD_203700 | JGI IMG/M metagenome (GOLD analysis project Ga0315274, IMG submission 203700) | Sediment microbial communities from Yellowstone Lake, YNP, Wyoming, USA - YL17G02_20 | ecosystem: Environmental > Aquatic > Freshwater > Lake > Sediment | place: USA: Wyoming | collected...
CTCGACCTCCTCGATGGGCTTGCCGAAGACGGCCTGGAATGCCTCGACGGCGGCGCGGTCGCGCGCGTAGTTGGCTCCCGCCGTGTACTCGTCGTAGAAGCGCTTGAGCAGGCCCTGCTCGTGCATGTAGAAGAGCATGTAGCGGGCCTGCGCGTAGGCCAGGTGGGCCTGCATCATGAACTGCGGGTGGGTGAGGTTCATCAGGGACTGCCAGGCGATGAGGCGCCCCTGTCGCGCGGCCTGCTGGACCACCTCGAGGCGATGGTTGTGCCGCGGCTTGAGGGTGCCGTCGCGGTCCGAGCTCTCGAAGAGCGTGGCCAGCCCCTCGACTAGCCAGATGGGATGCTCCTGGCGGCGGGCCTGCATGTCCGCGTAGTGGAGGGCGTGGGTGAACTCATGGATGACGACGTCGGTGCGGAGGAGCCGGTTCACGGGCATGTCGCTACAGAACAGGGTGGCCGACGCGGCGTTGTAGAAGCCGCCCGCGCCGCCGCGGAAGACCTTCGGGGAGTCGGCGGGGGTCAGGAGAACGATGTAGAGGGGCTGCTGGGGCTTGTTCTGGAAGAGTCCCCGCCACTGGGCGTCGGCGTAGGCCTCCAGGCTGCGGCGCAGCTCCGCGATCTCCTTCTCCTCCTTGGCGTGCAGGTAGACGAAGTTGCGTTCCGTGTCGAAGACGGTCTTGTAGCGCTTCGCGTCGATGCCGTGCTCGGCCAAGTGCTGGGTGAGGCGCGCGACGGTCTTCGTGCGGGCCTGCTGGACGTATTCCGCCCTCTTGGCGAGGAGGTCGCGGTAGGCCGGCTCCGCACGCAGGGTGTCCAGGTCCGAGTCCTGCTCCATGTGCGTGAAGTCCACGTAGCCGGCCTCGACGGACTTCCGCAGGTACTCCAGCGCCTTGGGCTTGTCGCTGAGGCGCGCGCAGGCGCAGGCGGCGTTGTAGAGCGCCGTGGAGTCGTCGGGCGCTGCCCGGAGGATCTCCTCGCACGTCGCCTTCGCCCCCGCGTAGTCCTTCTTGTCGAACTGCTGAAGGGCGCGCTGGTGCAACTGGAGGAGCCGCTGGGGGTCCGGCTTCGGAGGGACGGGGGTCGGCGGCTTCTCCGCCACGTTCTTCACGTCCGCCAGGGGCACGGAGCGGCTGTCGTTGCCCACCTTCAGCGTCAGGGCCTTTGCATCCTCCCCGACGACCTGGCCTTCCAGCTTCGAGCCGTCCTTGAGCTCGATGATGTAGGCCGAGCGCGCGTGCTGCTTGATGCTGGCGCGGGGAACGGTCAGCTCGCCGTAGGGCGTTCGGAGAACGACCTGCTCCGGGGCTTCCCGGACCACGCGCCCCTTGAGCCGCTCGTCCTGCTTCGTCTCGATGGTGTCGGCCCGGGCCGCCCCGGTGCTCCACAGCGGCATCACCAGCACGAGGAGCATCCAGCGTCGCTTCTGGCCCATGGGAGATCCCTTTCTGTGCTACAAGTGCCACGCCGCAACAGCATGGCGCACCAACGTCGCGATGATGCGACGGCCCCGTGCCGGGAACGAGTCTGGTGGGCGTATGCTACTCCTCCTGGCCGGAGATCGCAAGGGACCCGCTCGGCCCACGGAGGCTGTCTGGCGCGACGGCGGGAGGTTGCACGGCCAACGTGCCCGTGATACACTCCCGCGGTCGAGCGTCTCCAACGGAGAACGGGGCATTCGGAGGTGCAGCATGGGCACGCGGAGAGTTCGAGGCCGTGGAACCTGGATGGGGCTGCTGCTGGCCGCGGGCGCCGCGAGCACGTCCTGGGGCCAGCCGAAGGACTGGCCGGCCGACGTGCCGGGCTGGGTTGCCCCGAAGCCGGGCGAGCATCCGCGGCTGCTCTTCCGCCAGGCCGATCCCCCCGAGCTGAAGAAGCGCGCCGAAACCCCCGAAGGCAAGGCCATCCTCCAGCGCCTGCGCTTCCTGCTCGACGGCAAGAACGGCGAGACCCTCCTCGGCCCGGGGCTGGACAAGCAGCGGGTCGGGGCGTTCACCATCGGCCATGCGGCCGGCTATGGGCTGCTGTATCAACTGACAGGCGAGAGGAAGTACGCCGAGCTTGGCCTCCAGTGCTTCGAGCGGATGCTCAAGGGGGAACGGGACCGCGATGAGCGCTACTCCTTCGTCGCGCCCAACGGGGAGTTGCGATCGGGGTCGTCCTGGGCCGTCGCGGCGCTCGGCTACGACCTGTGCTACAACGGCTGGGCCGAGGCCGACCGCGCCCGCATCGCCAAGGCGTTCCTCACGGCCAAGGGCCAGCAGGGCTTCGACCTGGAGAAGGTGGTGCGGAAGCCGAAGTACCGGCCCTCCAAGAACCACACCGGCGGCATCCTCTGCGGGGCCGTGGCGGCCGCGGCGCTCTACGGCGACCCCGGCACCGAGGGCGTCAAGATCCGCGAAGAGTGGCTGCCAGACGCCTACAAGAACACGATAGCGATGCTGACCGAGGGCTTCGGCGACCACGGCTGGTACGCCGAGAGCCAGGGGCCGAGCCACGTCTCCTCCGACACGGGGTTCACCCTGTGGCTCAAGGTGGCCAGGGTGGCGTGCGGAAAGGACTTCGTCTCGCCGCGCCCGAATGCCCAGTACATTACGCTGCGGTGGGCGATGGAGATCATCCCCCAGGAGGGCCGCCCGCAGTACCCGCTGCGGATGGCCGCCGGCCCGAGCTATGGCACCCACGAGTTCACCCGGGCGGGCGACTGGTCGCACGGAGGACAGTTCGCCCAGGGCTTCGGCGCCATCCTGAACGAGCAGGGGCCCGCGCTGCTGTGGGTCTACAGGAACTTCGTGGAGCCCTACGAGCACAAGCTGTGCGACCACGAGAAGTGGTTCAACGAGAAGGGCTGGCTGGCGCCCGACGACAAGAGCTACGACGCCATGACGTCCCCCTGGCGCGCCGTGCAGTCCTTCGCCAACTGGCCCATCGGCGTCGAGCCCAAGAACCCGGAAGGCATCCTCCCTAAGGCGATCGAGGATAGGGTCCACGGCTACTCCTGCTTCCGCAACCGCTGGAAAGACGGCGACGACATCGTGGTGACGGCGCTCCTGGGCTACGGCCCGAAGGACGCCTACAAGCCGAAGTTCGGCCCCATCGTCGTCTGGGGATTGCGCAGGCGGTACGAGTTCGGCGACTTCACGGCGTCCGGGCCGGGCGAGTTCATCGCCAGGCCCGATGGCTCCGGCACGGTCAGCGCCGGCGGAAAGCATCTGGGCGTGGACTTCTCCGGCGCATCGGGCGCGCCGCTCCTGCTGGCGACGATTGGCATCGGCCCCGGCAAGAGCCAGGGCGATGCCCGCGTCACCACCGTTCCCGCGGGCGGACGCGACTTCGTGATCATGACCCTGAGCCGCGAGAAGGTCGCTGAGCCCAAGGCCGAGGCCGACACGATCGTGGTCGGCGGGCAGTCCATCCGCTTCGATGGCAAGCGGATCGTGTTCGCCAAGTGAACCGGCTCTGGCAAGGAGACTACGATGCGGTGCGCATTGGGAATCGTGGCCCTGTTGGCGGTGGCCTCGACGGACCAGGCCTGGGGCGGTGGGGCCGCGCCGGCCAATCCGTGGGTGAAGGTGGACGAAGGGAAGACCGACGGACGCCCCGGCTCGGTGCTGCTGTACGCGCCGGACCTCAAGCAGATGCTGCTGGTCGTCCCTGACAAGGACGCGCCCTCCGTGCAGGCCTTCGACCCGGCCGCACGAACCTGGAGTGAGCTCTCCTCCGCTGCTCCATCAGTGAAAGGGGGCATCCAGCCCTACTACCAGGCAGCCTACGACCCCGGCACGAAGACGCTCTACTGCCTTTCGGGCGGGTCGGTCCTGTACTCCTTCAACACGGTCGAGAAGGCCTGGAAGACTCATCCCGCGGCCTCGGAGCTGGAGGGCCTGAGCTGGCACACCCTGGCGTGCGACCCGGCCGGCAAGCGGCTCGTGGTCGTGGGCGCCGACAAGAAGGCCGACAACCTCGGTTGGTGCCGCACCGTCGTCTACGACATCCCGTCGGGCAAATGGTCGCGGCTGGATGTGGCCGACGCGAAGGTCGTGCAGGAGCACCGCGAGCTGGTGGCCGCCAAGGAGGCGACCATTGACCTCGTCGGCCGGATTCGGCTAGCGTGGTTCCGCGACCCGAAGGGCGTTGGCACCGAGGCCGAACGGAAGGCCATTGCCGAGCGCTGCGACGCGCTGAAGAAGATGCCGCAGATGGACAGGTTCGTGGACGACGTGGCGCGGCTGCTCGGTGAGAAGACGACGCTCGATGCTCTGAAGGCCGCCCGCACCCTCCAGCGCAAGATCGAGGAGGCCGCCGAGGCGCAGTATCCCGTCCCCTGCTCGCGGCGCAACTCGCCGCTGGCCTTCGACGGGAAGAACCGCCTCTTCGTCCTCTTCGGCGGCGACCACGAGGACTACCTGATGAACGACACCTGGGTGCTCGACCCTTCGGCTTCGCTCAGGGCAGGCCTTGAGAAGCGGGCGTGGCGGCGCGCGAAGCCGGACAAGGCGCCCAGCCCGCGCGCCGGCCACGCCCTCGTCGGGCTTCCCAAGAGCGGCAAGGTGGCGCTCTATGAGGGCTACGTGCAAAGCTCCGGCACCGACTACGGCACTGTGCCCTACGCGCCCCTCGGCCCGCTCCAGCTCTGGCTCTACGATGCCAAGGCCGAGCGCTGGGACCTTGCCGCGAGCTGGCCGCTGCCCGCCAAGGACGACCGCTCCACACCCGCCCCGCTGGGCTTCTTCGACGGCTATGCGAGCGAGCGTTTCTGCCCGCCCGCCCTCACCGCCGATGGCGACGACCGCCTCGTCCTCGCCGCCCACGCCGTCGGCCCGTGGTTCTGGCGGTGGAAGCGCCCGAGCGAGACCTGGCTCCTCGCCGTTGACCCCGCCCGGGGCGACGCCGAGGGCCGCGACAAGCTCGGCACCGACCCCAACCAGCGGCTCTGCCGCACCGGCCCATTCGTCGCTTCGTTCGGCGAAGTGCCCGACGAGCCGAAGGACACCGGCCTCGACAAGCTCCCCGCGAACCAGTGGGTGCGGCTGCCCGCCTCGCCCCGCAACCCCTGCCAGGGCTGCCGCCAGCGCGACTGGGGCACGTGCGTGTGGGACCCCGATCGCGACCAGATCCTCCTCTGGGGCGGCGGCCACTGCGTGCGCTCGGCCAGCGTGGTGGCCCACTACTCCCCGGCCTCGGGCCGCCTCGTCGAGGGCTACGACGCCGACGAGCCCTACGGGGCCAACGGCGGCGGCGGATTCGACTCCTCGCTCCTCAACCGCCCCTGGGTCTCCACCCACAACTACAACCACTATGCCTACGACCCGAAGTGCAAGCTCCTCGTCTCCGGCCGCGGCTACCTCTACGACCCGGAACGCATGGACTGGCTGCGCCTGGAGCCCATCCCGCTGCCCTTCGCCTTCAGTTGGGGCAGCACGTGCGTCGAGACCTCCCCGCACGGCGCCGTCGCCTGGGCGCGGAAGAAGCGCGGCGAGGACTTCGGCCTCTGGCTCTTCGACCGCGAGAAGGGCTGGGTGGACCTCGAGCCCAAGGGCAAGCTCTTCGGGCCGTACTGCGACGCGCACGGAATGGTCTACGACTCCAAGCGCGACCGGATGATCCTCAGCGGGGTGGGCGGCGGCTACAGCAAGCTCAGCAACGGCACGTTCCTGGCCTTTGACTTTAAGACGAAGACCCTGAGCGCGATCGCGCCGGAGAACGCCGAGCTTGCCAAGACCCACAACGCCCGCGAGATGGCCTACGTCGAGCACGCCGACTGGGTGCTCATCGGCGAGCTGTATCCCCCCGGCGGCGACAAAAAGGCGGGCAAGCGCTACACCCGGGTCTACGACTGCGGGAAGAACAAGATGCTCCTCCTGGATGCCGGCAACGTGCCTGACGGGTACAGCACGGGCTGGATGTACGACGCGAAGCGCAAGCTGGCCTACGCCTTCACCTTTCGGGGCGAGGCGTGGGCGCTGAGGATTGATCCCGCGGCCGCCGCGATCGTCGAGAAGCCGCGGGAGTGACCCGGGCCGCGTGGCCACAGGGAGCGTAGGGCGTGCATACCTGCACGCGGAATCCTGGCCCCGGGGGGAGCAACCCGCGTGCAGGTATGCACGCCCTACCATCTGCGGTTGGAGTTTGGCAGAGAGAACTGAGAGGAGCATGCCAGGATGAACGCGGCGAAACCGTTAGTCTGGATCACCGTGGCGTGGGTGGGGGCGCTTGTGGCGGGTCAGGCGCCTGCCGTGGGCGGCGATCCGAAGACCGAGGAACTGAGGAAGGAGGTCGCGGCGCGCGGCTGGGTCGTCTTCGCCGCCCACCCGGCGGAAGTCAGCGGGGGCAAGCTGATCCAGGACAGTAGGCAGAGGGGCCAGACGGACCTCTACCTGTGCCGGCCGGACGGCTCGGCGCTTCGAGACATCACGAACACGGCGGCGTTCTCGGAGTATGGCGGGCGCTTCTCGCCCGACGGCAAGAAGCTCCTGTACCGCCGGGTGCCGGCGGGCAAGGAGATCAGCCACGACCAATGGGGGATGTTCGGCGAGCTGGTGATCGCGAACGCCGACGGCTCGAATCCAGTCGTGCAGGGCAAAGAGGGCGAGCTCCCCTGGGCATCCTGGAGCCCCGACGGCAAGCAGATCGCCTGCCTCCATAAGAGGGACGGCCTGATCCGAATCCACGACCTGGAGGCCAGGAAGGCCGTCCAGGAGATGCCGAGCCAGGGCATCTACCAGCAGCCCTTCTGGTCCCCGGACGGCAGGAAGCTCGTCGGCACGGCCAACCTGGCCGGCCAGCAGTGGAACATCGTCTGCATGGACCTGGAGACGCAGAAGCTCACGTTGCTCTCGCGAGCACTGAACTGCACCCCCGACTGGTTCCAGCGCGACTCCAACCGCGTCATCTACTCGAACCGGACGCCAGGGCTGACTTCCCGGCTGGGGCGACAGGCCGACCAATACGGCTTCACGATCCTGATGCAGGCGACGGCGGATGGGAAGAGCCGCACGCTGGTCTACGGGCGGCTCTGGAAGCACGTCTACTTCGGCTGCACGTCCCCCGACGACAAGCACGTGATCTTCGCCGACGACCCGAACGACGGGCTGATCGTCGGAGAGATGCACCTCGTGCGCCTGGCGGACACGCCGATCGTGGCGCCGAAGCCCGAGTTCCCCGAATTGCAGGAGAGATACCCGGATGCGAAGGAGGGGCCGGTGCTCGACCTGAAGCTCCCCAATGGGACGCCCTTGCGCGGCTTCGAGCCGCACTGGACCTTCGCGGAGATCGAGGGAAAGTAGCGGTGGACGACACGCGCCCCCAAGCCCAAGAGCCTAGTGCCACGGCTGGCTTGCCCAGCCGTGGCCACGGTTGGCGAGCCAACCGTGGCACTTTGCGGCCCCGGGGGCCGGGGTGGCTGCGCGCCGGTGGCGTCATCGGCGCGTTGGTGCTCGGCACCTGGTGGCTCGCAAACCGAGCCGAGACCGGCAAGGACGACATGGTGACTCGCCTGGGCCGGATCGAGGTGACCGCGCGGCTGCTGAAACGCCCCGATGCGTTCCCCAACCTGGGCGCCTACCGCTACACCTATGTCCTGGAGTACGAAGTGCTGCACGTCCATCGCCAGGACCCCAAGGGCAAGCACGTGTTGCGTCCCGGGGACCGCATCTTCGTCGGCCACTACAAGCCCTGGATGCCCCGCTCGGAGATCCGCGACAACGATTGGGGCGATTCGCCGCTCGGCGGGCGGTTGGCTCAGTTCGTGGCGGGCGAGGCGCATCGCATGGCGCTCGACTACGAGCTCCAGCAGCTCGCGCCGAGCGGGGCACTCGATTACTGCTTTCCGCAGGGCGTGAGCCGCTTCTTCGCCATCTGGGCTAACCCGACCGATCTGTGACGGCGAGCCATGGTCTTCAGTTCCCATATCTTCATCTACTACTTCCTGCCACTCCTGCTGCTGGTCTACTACAACCTGCCGTATCGGGGCCGGAATCTGTTCCTCACGATCATGAGCTACGTCTTCTATGGGTGGTGGAAGCCGTGGTTCGTCGCGCTGATGCTCGCCTCCACCCTCATCAACTTCACCTCCGGGAGGATCATCTCGACGCCAGGGGCCAGCCGCTCGCGACGGGTGGGAACCCTGACCGTCTGCGTCTGCCTCAATCTCGGGCTGCTCGGGTTCTTCAAGTACACCATGTTCTTCACGGACAGCCTGAACTCGCTGCTTGGCGCCTTTGGTGCCCAGGCGCTCCCTGTCTTGCGTGTCGCGCTTCCCATCGGCATCTCGTTCTTCACCTTTCAGGCGATGAGCTACACGATCGACGTGTACCGCGGGGATGCGCCGCCCGCCCGGTCGTTCGTGGATTTCGCCTGCTTCGTTTCGGTCTTCCCCCAGCTCATTGCCGGCCCGATCGTCCGCTACCACACCGTGGCCGAGCAGCTCGTCTGGCGGGACCACGCGCTCGAGCGGTTTGCCTCGGGCGTCGCCCTGTTCATCCTCGGCTTTGCCAAGAAGATTCTGCTGGCGAACCCGATGGGGGAGGTGGCCGGCGCGGTTTTCGGCGCGGCGGCGCCCTGCGCGCTCGACGCCTGGTTCGGCGTGCTGGCTTACGCCTTCCAGATCTACTTCGATTTCTGCGGCTATTCCGACATGGCAGTGGGCCTCGGACGCATGCTGGGCTTCGAGTTCCTGAGGAACTTCGACGCTCCCTATCGGGCCGAGAGCATCACCGACCTGTGGCGCCGCTGGCACATCTCGCTCTCGACCTTCCTGCGCGACTACCTCTACATCCCGCTCGGCGGCAACCGCAAGGGGGAGGCGCGAACCTACATCCACCTCGCCATGGTCATGCTCCTCGGCGGCCTGTGGCACGGGGCGAAGTGGACCTTCGTCGCCTGGGGGGCCTACCACGGCCTGCTCCTCGCCTATGAGCGCTGGCGCGGCAAGAGGAGCGTGTACCAGGCGCTCCCCCGCATCGCTCGCATCGGCATCACGTTCGTCCTGATGCTCTTCTCCTGGGTGCTCTTCCGCTCCGAGAGCCTGACGGAGGCCGGGCGCTACTTCGCCTCGATGTTCGGCCTCCAGAGCGGCAGCAGCTTTCTCCTGGCCGCGGAGCTCTACACCCCGCGGAATCTGTTCCTCATGGCTCTATGCGCGCTGCTCACGATGCAGCCTGTTCAGGCCTTCGACTGGGCGCGGCAGCGCCTCACGCCGCTTCGCAGCGCGATGCTCCTCCTGCTCTTCGTGTCGGCTCTCCTGGTCATGTCCACCCAGGCATTCAACCCGTTCCTCTACTTCCGGTTCTGAGTGGGGATCCTGCCCTTGCGCACGCGAGCCGCACCGCTTCTCCTGATTCTCGGCTTCCTGGGGATCCTCTTCGGATTGCCTGCGGCGCAGATCGCCGTGGAACTGCATCGGGGCGAGCGCGTGCAGTTCACGGACCTCTTCCGCTACGCGCCGACCGGGGCCAATCTGCGCCGCTTCGAAGCCACGCTCGAGGACACGTGGTGGGGGCAGCGAACCGTCCGCCCGTGGATGCAGCGCCTGGAGTTCCTCGCGTTGCGAAATGCGGGAGCGAAGGCCCTCATCGGCCGCAACGGCTGGGTGTTCTATCGCCCAGACGTCCGCTATCTCATCGAGGCGGACCGGCCCGAGCCGGACGATGGCAGCTCCATCTGGGCAGAGCCGGCCGCCACGGGCACCCGACGCGACAGCGTGGCTCGGGCGATCGTGCAGTATCGGGACCAGCTCAGGGAACGCGGGATGGAGCTGCTCGTCGTGCCGGTGCCGAGCAAGGCCAGCGTGTACCCCGACGAGCTGACCCTCCGCGCAGAGGGGATGGAGACGGAGTTTCGCTCGCCCACCGAGGAGCTACTGACCGAGCTCCGTCGCCGAGACGTCCAGACTGTCGACCTGTTCGCCCTGTTCCGCGATGCCCGCCGAAAGGGCCGCGGCTCCTCCACCACCGAAGCCTACTACCTCGCCACAGACACTCATTGGACCCCGGCCGGAGCCCGGCTGGCCGCCGAGGCGGTCGCAAGGAAGCTCCGCGACCTAGAGAGTGCCACGGCTGGCTCGCCCAGCCGTGGCCACGGTTGGCGAGCCAACCGTGGCACTTTGCCCATTGCTGGCAATGGGCACCCGACCCATCGGCGGGAATACTCGACTCGGCGCGTCCGGGTCGCGCGACATGGCGACATCCTCGAGATGACGGAGATCCCAGGCATTCGCGACCGCTTTTCGCCCGAGGTGGTCGAGTGCGAGCAGGTGCTCGACCCGAGGGTTGGCCCGATGGTCCCAGGGGCAGGGGGCCGCGACGGGACCTATGCGAACAGCCCTCTGCGGGATACGCCGCGGGTCCTCGTCCTGGGCGACAGCTTCTGCCGCATCTACCAGCTCCCCGAGCCTCAGTCGCTCGGCGAGGTGGTGGATGGGACACCGGAGCCCCAGAACGAGGGAAGGCAGCCGGTCGGGAGGAAGCGTTTGCTGCCCGGCTCGGCCGGCTTCCCATCGCTTCTGGCTCTCGTTCTGAAGGCGCCGGTAGACTACATTGTGAGCGATGGGGGCGCGGCGACGGACGTGCGCCAGCGCCTGAGCACGAACGCGGAGATCCTGGAGAACAAGAAGGTCGTCGTCTGGTTGTTCGCCGAGCGCGAGGCCGCTCTCGGCAAGCCAGAATGGCGGCCCGTGCCTCTCCCACGAGAGCTGTGAGAGATGCCCGTCCCGAGAAGAAAAAGTGTCAGGAGCCTCTTGCCGTGTAACGGCCTGCAAGGTGCTTCGCTTCCGAGCCGCGACCGTCAGGGAGCGGCCACGCGGCCACTTGCTAACGCGCGTGGCTCGGTTTCTTCTCTCCGAACTCAGCGAGGAGAGGCGTTGATGAAGGCGTAGGGCGTGCATACCTGCACGCGGAATCCTGGCCCCGGGGGGAGCAACCCGCGTGCAGGTATGCACGCCCTACCATCTCCATCCTGAGGCAGAAGACGGCGATTTGCCGCCCCTCGCCCCCTCGACAGAGTCGCGGTCCCGGGAGGCCGTCTCGAATGGGAAAAGGGGACAGGACCAATTCTGTTCGGCCCGAGAGTTGCTTGGGGCTGATGTAAAGTAGCGCTTGGGCCGAACCGGATCAACTGTGAGGACGTGAGTCTGGGCGCAGGGGGGGTGA
>Ga0315274_10014574_pt1 | contig 11145 bp, 11 predicted proteins | sample YL17G02_20_MG_FD_203700 | JGI IMG/M metagenome (GOLD analysis project Ga0315274, IMG submission 203700) | Sediment microbial communities from Yellowstone Lake, YNP, Wyoming, USA - YL17G02_20 | ecosystem: Environmental > Aquatic > Freshwater > Lake > Sediment | place: USA: Wyoming | collected...
CTTGAAGACGGAGAGCATCAAGCAGCCTGATCATTTCTCTCTTTTGGTCGGCCTGGCGGCAGGACGGACTCACCAAAACCAGGGTGAGGGCGGAAAATGTGAGAATTTTTTTCAGCATGAATACGGCCCCACCAAGAATATTATCCTTCTTTGTTCAGACATTCAACAAAGATAATCCTTGGGAAAACATTTTCTTTTCTTTAGTCTGACATCCGACAAAAAGCCGGGGCAATATTCCCAAAAAGCCCGCCTTGTGGTATGAAGCAAGCATGATCAAAGACATACGGGCTCGCCCCAGGATCGGGGTCATCGGCGGCAGCCGGGCCAAAAAGGCCGCCCTGAGGGACGCCCGCCAGATCGGCCTCCTGGTTGGCCGCCGAGGCGGTATCCTCGTCTGCGGAGGACTGGGCGGCGTCATGGAAGCCGCTTCGCGCGGGGCCAAGGAAGCCGGCGGCCTGACCCTGGGCATCCTGCCCGGAAACGCGCCCCGGGAAGCCAACCCCTCTATCGACATTGCAGTAGCGACGGGCCTGGGCTACACCCGCAACTCATTAGTCGCCCTGAACGCCGATGTTTTGATAGCCGTGGACGGCGAATACGGCACTTTGAGCGAGATCGCCTTCGGCCTGATCTACGGCCGCCGGGTGATCGGCCTCGGCACCTGGAACATCCCGGGCCTCATCGCGGCCGGGAGCCCTGAGGAAGCCGTGGAACTGGCCTTCAAGGCGCGCTAACCCGCAGCCGACTCCGCCATGGCCGCTTTCAAGCTCATCCTCTCCTACGACGGCACGGGCTTCTCCGGCTGGCAGCGGCAGCCCAAGAAAAGGACGGTGCAGGGAGCGGTCGAGGAGGCCCTGGCCCGCATCGCCGGCCGGCACTTGGCCGTCATCGGCGCGGGCCGGACGGACGCGGGCGTCCACGCCCTGGCTTATCCGGCGAGCTTCCAAGCAGACATCCGGCTGAAGCCGGCCGAGCTGGGCAAGGCCCTGAACTCTCTCCTTCCCCATGACGTGCGTGTTCTATCAGTCAAAGCCGCGCCTCTCGATTTCAATGCCCGGCGGTCGGCCCGGTCCAAGATATACAGATACCGGATCTATCGGCGGCCGGTGCTCCCCCCCTTTCTCAACCGCTACGTTTTTCACTGGCCTTATCCCCTGGACATGGAAGCCATGGCCAGCGCCGCCCGGCTTTTCATCAGGGAGGACGATTTCTCAGCCTTTTCCTCTAACCGGCTCCTCAGCCCGGTCCGCAAGGTCATCCGCTCCGAGCTCCGGCGGCAAGGGCCCGAGCTCCATTACCTTGTGGAGGCCAACGGTTTTTTAAGGTATATGGTCCGGGCTATGGTCGGCACCTTGCTCGAGGTCGGCCGCGGCCGGATTGATCCCCATAAAGTGGGAGAGCTTTTTCGCAGGAAACAACGGACGCTGGCCAGCCCAACCGTGCCGGCCCGAGGCCTGTGGCTGGTCCGGGTGGTGTATCCCCCCTACAGGCCACGCCCCATGACCAGGGCATCTTCCTCGGGATTGAAGTAGTAGCTCCGGCGGCGGCCGATCTCGCTGAAGCCCAGCTTCAGGTAAAGGCTCTGAGCGGCCTGGTTGGACTGGCGGACCTCCAGGATGACATAGCTTCCCCCCAGGCCTTGAATCAGGTCCAGCACCTTCCGCATCAAAGCTAGGCCGATCCCCCGCCTCCTAAAGTCAGGATGCACGGCAAAGTTGTTGATCTGGGCTTCATCAGCGATCAGCCAAAAGAGGACATAGCCGATGAGACGCTCTGTGTCTCCGGAGCCGGAAACGGCCACATAGGGATGGGATACGGGCGTGTTCTGGATCTCGCCTAAAAAAGAGGTAGCCGGCCAGGGGTTGGGAAAGGAAGCCCGCTCGATGGCCAGCACGGCGGCCAGGTCTTCAACCTTCATCCGCTGCAGGCTGAAGGGCACTGTCAACGCTTCAGGATGTTTGATGCAATTCCTCCGCCCGGCTACCAGTACGATTCCGGCACCGATAGGCAATCACACAAAAGCACATGCTTGCGCCATGGGCAGACACATTCTACATAAAAAGCCGGTTGTGATAAAATGGGCGCCAATTTATGCGCCAAAGAATTGAGAACTGGGAACGGTGGGCTTCCCATGCGGTTAACATCGCTTGCCTTGAATTCGCCGTTTGGACGGTCTGCTGCCACATAATCGTTCTTTTCAACAAGAACCTCTATATCCTTCTGGCAGCCGCTGTCCCTTCCATGTCCATGGCCTTTATCGCATACTGGAGAGCACGGCGCCTGTTCCTGCCGGAGGCGCCTGTTCTCTCCAAGCCTTCCGGCCAGGCGGCCGGATACCGAGGCCCGGCTGAGGCCCGACTCCTCCTCCTCTTGGCCCTGGCCGCGGCGGCTCTGACCCTGGTGGCCAACAAGCCCAACCTGGATGAGACGTATTATGCCAATATGGCTGTAGGCGTCGCCGAAAATCCCGGCCTGCCGCTTCTTAAGTACAACGCCATGTACGGGGTGCCCGGCCTTCCCGCCGCCACTCTCCCCTTCCGGTTCCATTCGGTCGAAGCTTTGGCCGGGGCTCTCTCCTTTGTCAGCGGAATCCCTGCCGTTTATTTCCTTCATGTCGGCCTGGCCGCCCTGGCGGCGGCGCTTTCCGTTCTGATCTACGGCCTCCTCTTCCGGTTTCTGGAGGGACGGCGGATCGTCGCGGCCGTCGCCCTGGCCGTCCTTGTTCTGCTCTGCGCCGGCTCCGCGCGCGAGTCCCTGGGAAACTACGCCTTCGTCCGTATCTATCAAGGGAAAGCGATGTACGCCACCCTGGCCGTCCCTCTCATTCTCTACTTCTCGCTTTTCTACGCCCGGCGGCCGTCCCTAGCTCGGTGGGCTCTGCTCTTGGCGGCTGTTGTATCCGGGCAGGGCTTGACGTCCTCGTCGCTGTTCATATCACCGATTGTCGTAATCCTGGGCCTTTTGGCCGGATTTCAAGCCCCGATCAAGAAATCGTTCCTGCCTTTCCTGGCGGGCTGCGCCACGCTTTTTTACTTGGCGGCCCTGGTCCTGAAATTGCGGGGTGATTTCGGGCACGAACTGGCCGGGATGGTTCGCGACACGGGAGGCCTGGACCTCCTCAAAGGGAATATGGGCATTTTCTTTGGAAACTTGAGATGGACGATCGTCTCGCTGCTCGTCCTGGCGGCCGGATGGCTCGTCCTCAGGCCCGGACCGGCCCGCCGCCTGGCCATCGTCTTTGCCCTGGCTTCCGCAACCATATTCTTCAACCCTATCTGGCTCGACCTCATCCCGGCCCTGAGGGCGGTCGAATATTGGAGGCTTTTTTGGGCGCTGCCTTTTCCCGTCCTCATCCCGCTCATCCTCTTGGCTCCGCTCGACTGGCGACGCCTGAAGCCCAAGATCCGCCCGATAGTAAGCCTGGCCGCAGTTCTGGCCTTCCTCGTCGTCCTCGGCCGGGACCATGTCCTTCGGCGGTCGAATGTCCGGTTCGGGCTTCCGGGGTTGAAGGTTGACCCCACTTATTCGGTGGTCCGCACCTTGGGAAAGGCCGTCCCCCCCCGGAGCCGGGTCCTGGCCACGGATGAGATCGGAATATGGCTGGGAACGCTTCAGCCTCAAATCTTTTCCCTCCGGATCCGGGGCTACGACTTCAACGCGCTGGAGCGAATGTTCGGGCCCGAGGAGGTCAGGCGGAGGGAAACCCTGGTCGCCTACGTCACCGGCCTCATCCGGAACCCCGAATCACCGGCCGTATTCGAGGAGGGGCTAAACCGCTACGCCATCGCCGGGGTGTGCTTCAGCCATAAGCTTGCCTGGCGGCCGGAAGCCGTCCGTATCCTCCGTGGGGCGGGTTTCGGGCACTTGGCTATCGAACGGAACTATGAGATCTGGGTGCGCCGACCGCCTCTGGCTCGATTTTGAGCCGGATAAGGGTCGACATCTGTTCAGCCAGAAGCCCGAAGACCAGGAACAGGAGGGAGCTCAGGAGAAGGAGGCTGGCGCTGATGCTGACGCCGCGCCCGGCCAGGGCGATCGGGATTCCCCATCCCATCCCCAGCAGGAAGAGCACGGCCGCCCAGGGGAGAAAGATTTTCATCGGCTTGAACAGGGTGGCGATGATGATGATTTTCCAGGCCGTCTCAAAAGCTGTTCTGATCCGGATGGTGGAATTCCCGCTCCTGCGTTTCCGGACGGTGATGGCCTGCTCTTCTACGAGGTGTCCTTGATTCAAAAAGACAAGAGCAAAGATGTCGCTGAAGGCCATGGAATTGGGGCAGACGCCTATGTATTTCTTGGCCAAATCCGCCCTAAAAACTTTCATCCCCGAATTCAAGTCGGAAAATCTTCTGGAAAACAGAAAGCGGACAAATAGCCGGATGAGCCATTTGCCCACGGAACGAAAGACAAAACGCGGGGCCCCGCGTTTTCGGCTGCCGATGATCATATCCGCTTCCCCCGAACGGAGGCAGGCCAGAAGCCTTAGAATCTCCTGGGGATCGTGCTGGCCATCAGCGTCCATGGTGGCGGCATAAACTGTCCGCACCTCCCTAAGGCCGCTCTTGATGGCCGCCCCGTATCCCCGATTCATTTTGTGGTGGAGGACCTGCAGCCTGTTATCGGCGGGGAGGCTCATCAGGAAAACTCGCGTATCGTCCCTGGACCCGTCGTTAACCAAAATGAGCTTGAAGCGGTGGGCCCGACAGAATTTGATCCAAGAGGGAAGGAGGACCTTGAGGTTCTGGGCTTCGTTGTAGCTGGGGAGAATGATCGTCAGCGATCGTTCATTTCCCATTAATCTCGCTCTCTTCAATGGAATCGATACCCCCTCCTAAAGATTTTTAGCATCGGCCCTAAAGCGGTGTCAAGCCGGCCTAGTGCTTCTCCTCCGCCTGGGACCGCCGGAAATAAAGCGGCTGGACTTCCGCGGCCGGCACTCCCTTCCCGGCCTGAAGCCGGGCCAAGCCGAGAAGGCCGACTTCCGGAGCGATGAACAGGGAGCGCCGGGAGAACCGAGCCGGGTCCGGGAGGCGGGAACGGATCTTTTCCCCGTAGACCTCAGCGCCCGTGCCGATGAAATGGATGATGCTTTTGGCCGGCAGCCGGGCCAGGAAGTCGTCGGGCGTCCAAGCCGCCTGGGGCAGGATCTCGGCCAGGCCATCTCCCTCGGCCCTGAAGAGAGCGGCATACACCTCTCCCTTCTTGGCGTCTATCATAGGACAGAGAAGACGGGCTGGCTCGTGGTCGTCCCTGAGTTTTAAAGCCAGAGCCTCCAGGCCGGACACGGCCGCCACGGGGAGCCCCGCGGCCAAGGCCAAGGCTTTGACCGCCGCCAAACCGATGCGGATGCCGGTGAAGGAACCGGGCCCGGCCGCCGCCGCGAATCCGCCGACTTCCCGGATGTCCCGTCCCGCGGTCTTCAGCAGATGGTCAAGGGAAGCCAGGAGTTTTTCGGAGTGATTGAGCTGGGCCTCAAACCCGGCCTCGGCCACCAGCCGCCGGTCTTCAAGCAGCGCCACCGAGCCGTTCGGCCCGGTCGTGTCCAGGGCTAAGAGAATCATGGCCTTCCCGGGTTCCCCAGCGTCCTTCCGAACAGGAAAAGGTTTCCGGCCCGCAGGATATCCGCCTGGACCCGGCTGAGGGGCACCACCTCAAAGGAGACGGCTTTGTTCACCACTTCAGCCCGGCCGCTCAGCCCGTCCACTTTGATTTCGTCGCCGGAGAGGAGTTTTTTCGCTCCGACCATCCCCTCCAGAGTTCCGCTGCGAAACACGGGCAACCCCGAATTGACTGCGTTGCGGAAATAGATGGCGCCGAAAGAGGGGGCCAGGATGGCCGCCAGGCCTAAGGCGATGAAGCAGTCCACGGCCTGCTGCCTCGAGGAGCCGGCGCCGAAGTTGCGGCCGGCGACCAGGATGTCGCCCGGCCTGGCTTTCGATGGAAAATCCTTCCAGCCCTCCAGGTTGCCCAGAGCGTAAGGCCCCATTTGTTTAAGGTCGGTGATATGGAGGTGGGCGTTGTGAAAGATTTGATCGGTATCGATGTCCTCGATCAAAGCGCCCTTTTTGTCCAGGAGCACCCAGACTCGGCCTTGGAATTCGGTTTGGTTCATCGGACATCCTCCGGCCCGGCCAGGACGCCCAGCAGCGAAGTAGCGGCCACCACCGCCGGACTGGCCAGGTAGGTCAACCCCTGTCCCTGCTTGCCGGGGAAATTGCGGTTTCCGGTCGAGATCTGGACCTCGCCCTTGCCGGTCAGGCCGGCATGGCCTTCGGCGCAACCGCCGCAGCCCGGGTTGATGACGATCGCTCCGGCCTCAAACAACGCCTGGAGAATCCCCTGGCGGAGCAGGTCTTCATAGACGCGCCGAGTGGCGGGCACCGCTTTCAGCATAAAGCCCGGTTTGACCCGCCGGCCTTTGAGCAGCCGGGCAGCCGCGGCGAAGTCCTCGGTCCGGCCGTTGGTGCAGGAGCCGAGGAAACCGGAGTCGACCGGCAGGCCCTTGAGGGCCGCCACATTCTTGACCTGTGTCGGCGAAGGCGGCTCGGCGATCTGAGGCTCAAGGCCCGAAGCGTCAAGCTCGATGATGGCAGCGTAATCCGCATCGGGATCGGCCTCAAAGGGTTTAAAAGGCCGGCCGGTGAAAGCGCGCACCTCTTCCTCCAGGGCCGGGCCGTGCTCCGGGACGAAACCGATAATGCCGGCCATTTCGGTGACCATGCTGCACAGAGTGATCCGTCCGGCGAGTGTTAATTCCCCGACCGCCGGCCCGCTGAACTCCACGGCCCTATTGGCCAGGGCCTTGGTGCCCAGCTGGCGCAGAATAAAGAGGGTCAGGTCTTTGGCCGTGGCCGAAGGATGCGGCCGGCCCTTGACCACCACCTTGACCGAGGGCGGCACTTCGAACCAGGTCCGGCCCGTGCGGAAGGCGAAGGCGATGTCCACATCGCCCATGCCCTGGCCGAAACTGCCCACCGCTCCCAGGATGTTCATGTGGCTATCCGTGCCGACCACGGTGCTGTTGGCCACGGCCAACCCCTCCTCCATGAGGACATGGGAGCCCACGCCCCGGTCCACGTCGAAGACGGTCAGGCCGTGCCGGCGGGCGAAATCGCGACAGAGCTGCTGATTGTCGGCGTATTTCAGCGAGCAGGCCGGCGCGCAGAGATCGAAGGTGAAAAAGGTCCGCTGCGGGTCAAGCGGCAGGCTTCCGTATTCCCGCTGGTAGTGCTTGACCACGTTGGGGCCGCCGAAGTCGCGGGCGGAGCGGACGTCCAGATCGAGCCAGACGATGGCGCCCGGCCGCACCTCATCGGCCGAATGGGCCTGGATGATCTTTTCCAGAATGGACTGTCCCAAAGCCGTATCCTTTCCCCAGGCTCAGAGTTTGGCCGCCACGGCCTGGGCCATGTCCGAGGTGGAAGAGCGGCCGCCCATGTCGTAGGTCCGCACCCGGCCCTCGCGGATGACCTCGGCCACGGCGCCCTCCAGCACCCTGGCCTTATCCCCTTCCCCCAGCCAATCGAGCATCAGCACGGCGGCCAGAAGGGTGGCCAGCGGGTTGACCTTGTTCTGGCCGGTGTACTTGGGCGCCGAGCCGTGGGTCGGCTCAAAGACGGCGTATTTGGCGCCGATGTTGCCGGCCGAGGCGAAGCCCAGCCCGCCCACCAACTGGGCGGCCAGGTCGGAAATGATGTCGCCGAACAGGTTCTCGGCCACCAGGACGTCGTAGTCCTGCGGGTTCTTGACCAGCCACATGCACATGGCGTCCACGTTGGCTTCCTTGAACTCGACGGCCGGATGCCGGGAGGCGATGTCGCGGGCCACGCCCAGCATCAGGCCGCCCGTCTCGCGCAGCACGTTGGGCTTCTCCACGATGGTCACCGAGCGGCGCTTGTGGCGGAGGGCGAAGTCGAAGGCGGCCTGGACGATGCGCCGGCAGCCCTCCTTGGTCATGATCCGGGTGGAGACGGCGATCTCAGCGCTGGGCGTCGCCCGAAAAGCCTTCATCTTGGGGTGGAGCTCAAAAGCGCGGCGGACCTCCTCGGGGAGGGGGTGCCATTCGACGCCGGCGTACAGGCCCTCGGTGTTTTCCCGGAAGATGACCAGGTCGATGTTGTGCCGGTAGTTGAGGGGATTGCCGGGATAGGCTTTGCAGGGCCGCATATTGGTGTAGAGGTCGAACTCCTGGCGGAGCCGGACGATGGGGCTGAAGTAGGACAGCCCTTTGCCCTGGAGCGTCGGCGCCAGCTCCCGGGTCGCATCCTCCTTGGGCTTGGAAGTGATGGCCCCGAAGAGACAGCAGTCGGTTTCCTTGAGGAGGGCGATAGTGCGGTCGGGCAAGGCGTTCCCTTCCCGGCACCAGAATTGCCAGCCGATTTCGCCATAAACATACTTGGCCTCCAGCCCCAGTTTATGGAGGGCCAGCATAGCGGCTTCCACGACGTCCAGGCCCACGCCGTCGCCCGGCAGGACCGCGATCCTGTACTTGGACATCAATCGCTCCTTAGGTTGAATAATGAGGAAAAAGTATTTTACCCGTTTGAAATAAATTTATCAAAGGACGGGAAGAGCCTTTAATCTCCGCCTGAAACGGCGGACCTTCATCAGGTTGCCGCAGGTATTCTCGCACCAGCGGCGGCTTCTATTTTTGCTCCGGTCCAGGAAGACCCACAGGCAGTCCTTGTTCTGGCAGGTTTTGAGGCGGGAGGGATCGCCCTGAACCACATCCTGGGCAAAAGACCCGGCGATAGCCGCCAGGGCCGTTTCCAGTTTTCCGCCCTGGGGAACCAGGGCCAGCTCCGGAATCGGGCCCGACAGCAGGACCTTTCGGTTTAAGGAGACGCGGCTGAGATAAGCGTTCACATTGTGCCAATCTTGAGCCGACACTTTTTGGCGGGCGGCGGTATTATCGGCGATGCGCCGCAGATCGCTCCTGAGCCCGCGCAGGGCGGAGATGACCTTTCTGCGGGGAAGGTCGGCCAGGTCCAGCTTCCAGCCGGATAAAAATTTCTCCAACCAAAGGGGATCGTCCAGCCGGTCTTCCCTCCGGCCTGAGCCGCGGTGGTCATGCCAGTCGCTGTTCAGGAGGTCGAGCCATAGCCCGTCAGTCATAGTAACGTCCAAATAACTACTTGACAATTACATCAAAACTGCGCTAAAGTCAATGTGTAACTGGCTTAATATGTTTTACAAGTTACATGGGCAAGACGCCGGGAACAGGCCCTAGAAGGACCGGCGTCAAGTCCGGAAGGAGTAGCCAACATGATGACAGAGGTTTTAGGAGCCTGGGCGGAAAGGCGAGGCTATCGGGTCGCGGCGGGCGGGCTCGCTGTCTTGGACGATATCCGCAACACTTTGCATAGACGGCGGGAGAGGGGCGAAATCGAACCGGCTTTTTTCCGGGAGAACCTGGCCTCCTTCACCTATCTTCAGAACATTTCCCTGGAAAATCCGCGCTCGGTCATCCTGGTGGCCGTTCCCCAGCCGGCCCACATCCTATCCTTCAGGTACCGGGAAAAGGACATCGAAACAATACTCCCCCAGACCTACGTCCGCTACCGACGGACCTACGACGATGTTCGCGACGATCTCCGCCAGGCGCTGTCCGGAACCGGCTATCGCCTGGAACTCCTCAATGCTCCTTTGAAATCCCTGGGGGCGAGTCTGGGGATTCTGTCCTATGGCCGGAACAATATCGGCTATATCGAGGGCTTGGGAAGCTTCGTCCAGCTTATCGGCCTGGTGTCGGATTTACCGGCCGAAGAAGAAAGCCGTTTTCGTCCGCTCGAGGAAGCGCTCATGGCCAAATGCCGGAAATGCCGGGCCTGCGCGGCGGCCTGTCCGACGGGAGCCATCGGCCCGGACAGGTTCCTCCTCCGCGCCGAGAAATGCTACACTCTCTTTTCCGAATCCAAAAACCCGATCCCGGAGGATATCAAGGCGCCTTCCCCCCAATGCCTGATCGGGTGCCTGAAATGCCAGGAGGTTTGCCCGGAAAATAAGGGCCGGTTGCGATATGAAAAGGCTGCGGTAGCCTTCTCCGCCGAAGAAACCGAGATCTTTCTGAAGCAGGATAAGGGGGCAAACCAGAACGAGGCGACAGATTGTGCCGCGGATATGATCTTGCCCAAGTTCCGGGAACTGGGCTTATCCGAAAACCTGAGCCTCTATGCCCGGAACCTCAAGCGTCTATTAAATACTTGCTTTGGGGCCTCAAGAAAAGGAAAATAAAAACAGAATTTCCCATCAAGGAGGACCCATGGCCGAGCTGAGTCTTGATGATCGGGAAAAAAGGCTGGCGCTCAACCGCCGCAAATTTCTGGGTTATTTCTCCGCCGCCGGGCTGGGCAGCACGCTCCTGCCCGGGGCGCTCCTGGCCGTAGCCCAGGATGCCCCGCAGGTCACGATTGAGATGGTCGCCTCCGCGGCCAAGATTGCCGGCGTTCCCCTCTCCGAGGAGGCCCAAAAACGCGCGGCCGAAAGCTTGAACCGCCAGGACGGTCTGCTCAAAAATTTCCAGAGCCTGCGAGAGATGAGCCTGGGGAACGATACGCCCTCGGCCCTAATCTTCAATCCGATCCTCCCGGGTGTTAAGCATCCCGCTGGGGAATCGTACCTGCGCACCTCGAAAATCAAAGTGACGGTCCCTCAGACAGACGAAGACCTGGCCTTCCTGCCTGTCACCCACCTGGCCTATCTTCTGAAAAAGCGGGACATCAAATCCGTTGATTTGGCCAAAATTTGCCTTGAACGTCTCAAAAAGCACGACCCCGTCCTCAAGTGCGTGGTGACTCTGACCGAGGACCTGGCCTTGAAACAGGCAGGCCAGGCCGACCGAGAGCTCGCCGCCGGCAACTGGCGCGGCATGCTCCACGGCATCCCCTGGGGAGCCAAAGATCTATTGGCCGTGAAGGGGTACAAGACCACCTTCGGCGCCTCGCCCTACAAAGACCAGGTCCTGGACCGGAACGCGACCGTATATAACCGCCTCACCAAGGCCGGCGCCGTGCTTGTGGCCAAGTTGACCATGGGCGCCTTGGCCCAGGGCGACCGCTGGTTCGGCGGCCAAACTAAAAGCCCTTGGGACCCGCAGAACCCCAACCTTGGTTCGAGCGGTTCCTCGGCCGGCCCGGCGGCGGCGGT
>Ga0315274_10014575_pt1 | contig 11145 bp, 9 predicted proteins | sample YL17G02_20_MG_FD_203700 | JGI IMG/M metagenome (GOLD analysis project Ga0315274, IMG submission 203700) | Sediment microbial communities from Yellowstone Lake, YNP, Wyoming, USA - YL17G02_20 | ecosystem: Environmental > Aquatic > Freshwater > Lake > Sediment | place: USA: Wyoming | collected...
TCAGCTCGTAATCACCAGTTTCACTGACGCCGACACGCCTTCGCCTTCAAGTTTCGTGACGTAGACACCGGAACCCAGTTTCCTGCCGTTTGCGTCAGTTCCGTTCCACACGAGAAGATTGAAACCCCGTTCCAATCTTCCCTCGGCAAGCACCGCGATTTTGTGACCCGAAACGTCGTAAATAGAAACTCTTCCGTTCACGGGTCTCGCAAGTTCAAAAGTAACGTGCACGACAGGATTGAATGGATTTGGCCGCGCTTCCATTCCCCATGGTTTTCCTCTTGCTGCCTAAGGCATTGACGTAGTCCGTATAGCTCTGACTGGAATACGAATACCCTCCGTCGTATCCATAGACGTTTAACACAACGCCTGCTGCCACGAGATCATCGAAACAGCCGGTGTGGTCAGCGTGGTGATGCGATGCAAAGTTGTAGTCAAAGCTCGTTATTCCCAGACCCTGGATGCAATTCACAGACAGCGAGCAGTTGGTGTACGTGCCGTCCTCAACGATTGCTATTTGCCCCTGTGGGCTGACGATCGGAAAAAACGCGAGACGCAGGGTTCGTGCCTGCAAGAGACGATGCCATGATGAGGCAAGCCGAAACAAGACCTGCGTTCAGATACCAGTTATATCGCATCATGTTGTGACCAAAAAGACCTAGCAAGAGTAGAAGCCAGTAGGCAGCCAGACAGGCCCGGCAAACGGCACTGATTCTTTTCGCTTCACTCGTGTCCGCGGAGGATAGCCGTGACTTCACCCGTGCCGCTCCTCTCATGCAGGCAATCACAAAGCCGGCAAATGCAATCAGGCCAAGCAGTCCTGTCTCACCACCTATCTGCGCGACGAGATTATGAGCCTCCATCCAGCTGCGCCTATTGAGGGGAGAATAACGCATGCCGTGTGCGATGCCGAAATTTCCGACTCCCACACCCAAAAGCGGCCTGTCCATGAACATCCTGGCACCCATCTTTAATCCTGTGATTCTTCCCATTGCAGATTCGGCCGCAGAAGGATTCTCTTCAAAATCAAAAGTGGTCATGAATCTCTCCTGATACTGCGAGGGCATGACAAACCATGCGACCACGACAAGAATCGCGATTAAGATGGCAGTCAACACCTTTCTTTTGTTTGTGATCCACAGGTAGAGTAGAAGAAACAGGGCGCCCAGCATTGCCGACCTGGAGCCGGTGAGAACCACTACAACGCTTCCGGCACAGATTACGCCGAGCCAACATAATCGCCAGAAGAAGTTTTGACTGGCTTTGATGGTGTACAGCCCAAAACACACGGCGAGGAGTAAGCTAGTGGCAAGTGAATTCGGATCTCCCCTCGAAGCAGACCCTGTGGTCGCCCTGAGGATGCCCATCTTGATGTAGTCGTAGCCCTCAGAGTAATACAGCCTCAAGCTCTCCGTCGCCATCCAGGCGTGTCCCAGGGCAAACACCAACAGAAAGATGAAGAGCCTCCTTGGAGTATTGACCATCTGGGAGATCAAAAAAGCTAGAACCCCGAGCTTGAGAAGCTCAATCCAGGCATTGGCTGACCCCAGTTTCCACACCGACGTAAAAATGGAGAGAAAGCAAGCGACCACGAACGCAAACAGCCATGCAGCAATACCGCGCGAGACGGGCCCGAGCTTTCTCTGCGTAGCGGTCTGAACGCCCCAGCCAACCATAGCAAGCACCGCACACAATCTTTCAACGTGCATCGCCTCAAGCTGAGGTATGCCTTCCTGCGGTCTCACGGCCACGAGAAGCATGAAAAACAACAGGGCAGGAAAAGGGTTGAAGATAAACCATAATGACGCGTAGAGTGCCACCGTGATGAGAAAGACGAGCAAGGGGTCGAAGAAGAGAAGCATGACTCCTGCGGCCACGGGTATGACGAACACAGCGAATATCTTGAAGAGCGTTCCTGGATTTATTAGTGGCTGCAGGCTCAATCCATGCAGCCGTCCCGGTTTGTATCCGGCACGTTCACTTTCGTCCTCGTCGATCTCTTCAGGGATTCGATCGTCTTCAGTGTTGCGCCCCTTCAATTGTCAATCTCTCCATTAGTTATCACGCCTGGTCCTCGACTCTGCGTCATAATGTCAAAGGCTACCACATACGGCACAAGGGCATTCAAAGAATCTGAACTGCTCACGAGTTTCTATTTTCTCAGCGCTGCGCGCCTTCCGTCCCCCTCTGGCCCGAGAGCCGAAAGCCAGTCAGACCCTTCCAGAAGCCGAGCAAAAGTCCCACGTGAGTCATTAGCAGAGCCGCAAAGATTAGCGGCATCAACCGCAATTCGTTTTTCCCGGATAGTACAAGAGAGGCAAGTGCCACAACGAGAACGTACCCGCATGCCGCCGAGAGCAGGAGCGACCCGGCCGCACCTGAGAACGGAGCCAGGATGACAAGAACAATTGCAAGAACAAGGGGTGCTCCAAGTAGAACCGAGCTCGACACTGTGTCTCTGGGATGTTTTAAGAAAAGCTGAGCACGACCGGCACCGTAGCGTAACATTTGTCTGAACAGTGAACCAAGGGTTTCCCTGGGTTTATAGCGTACCGTTACGCGAGGACTGCTGAATGCTCGTAAGCCGGCTTTCCTTGCTCTCAGATTAAAGTCAACGTCCTCGCATGCATCGAATCTTTCGTCGTAGTAGCCTATTCGTTCAAACACGCGACGCGTGTATGCTGCACCGGAGCTGTCGGGAGTCACAAAACCCTCCTTGGCTGTCGAAAAAATTAGCGAAGAAGGATTATGTCCAAGCCGCGAGGCCCTGGCGATGGCTATGGCCTTCTGAACCCTAGCCATCCCGGCTACCTCCAATGGCTGAGGCCTGCATATGACGTCGGCAGAAGTGCTTCGAAAAAGCTCCGCGAGATTCCTGAGCAAAAACTCGTCGGGAATCTCACAATGACCGTCTACGAACAAGACTATGTCCCCCTTTGCAGCCCTGGCGCCGACGTTTCTGCCGGAGCTGGAAAGGCGCCGAGGATTCTCGATCACACGAATGTTCAGGTGAACCTTGCTAAGACTCGTCGCGAGAGGGACGGTTTCGTCCGTGGAACCGCCGTCAACCACGAGAATCTCGAATTTATCCGGCGGATACTGCTGCCCCGACAGCGCTTCAAGAACGCCGCCTATGTGTTTATCTTCGTTCAGCACAGGAAGAACTACGCTGACGAAGAGTGATTCGAGTTTGCCCCTTTCTTTCATGAACCCCTCACGTCTTCTCCACCGAAAGAGTCTTCTTATACACGTCCATGAGAAGTCGAAGTTGTTTTTCAAAAGAGTAAGATTCGCGAATGACCTCTTGCCCTGCCCGACCCAAGGCTTGGGCAAGCCCTGGGTCAGATAGTAGTTCAGTGATCGCATCTCCAAGCCGGGCACTGTCCCGAGGCAGGACGACGATCCCTGTTTTCCGGTCAGTAACAATATCCGGCACGCCGCCGACCGCGGTTGCAACGACCGGTTTTGCCGCAGCAAGAGCTTCGAGCAGCGCGTTGGGAAGCCCCTCCATCAGAGAAGGAAGGACGAAAAGATGAATGTCTTTGAGAAACGAAGAGAAACCCGGAACATATCCGAGGAAATGAATCGAGTCGCCGCACCCGACTTTTCCCGCAAGTCTCGTGAGATGTTCTCGAAGCGGACCGTCACCGAAAACCAGGAGAACCGCGTCCTTTCTGCCGGCAGTCACGCGAGGCATGGCTTCTATAAGGTACTCGTGCCCCTTCTCGGGTGATAGCCTTCCCGCGGTTGCGATGATCGTCTTTCCGCGGAACTTGCGGAGCAGTGTCGAAGGCGTCGAGAGATTGTCGTCCAGTTCGATTTCTACAGCGTTTGGCACAAGAGAGACCTTGCCGGCGGGGCAGCCCTTCACAATGACGGAATCCTGTTGCTTTTTGGAGACCACTACAACGTGGTCCATTCCTCTCAGAAGCCGATTTTCTATCTTGTAGAAGAGAGCAACCTTGAGATTCTCTTTCGTGACGCCTCTCAAGAAAGCGATCTGCCTTACTGGGAGCATCGGTCTTGCGATGAGAGAGAGAAATGTGGATCGATAGTCGTGCGTGCACACCAGATGTGGTTTCTCTCTGGTGAATATCTTTCTCAGACGAAGGACCTGTGCCGGGTCATAGGCGCCAAGACATCGTACGGAGAAGCTTCGTATGCCCAAAGCCCTGGCCCTTACGGCTAGCTCTGTCTCACCACCTTTTTCGCAGAAGCTGCATAGTAACGGCTGAATCTGACCCTTTTTGAGCAGTTTCAGGTGCTCCAGTATTTGCTTCTCGGGCCCCCCGAAGAAATTGCTCGCTCGGATGTGCATCGCTCTGATTTCGGGGAAGCTGATCGCATCAGGTGCGATAATCTTGTCGGGAGAATCGATCATCCTGTCTTAGCTCCAACTCTTCAGTTCGACGAAAACGGGTATCCTGAAGTTGAATACCGTTCGGTGGTGAACCACCCCTGGGCCAGGACAGCCGAAGGAGAACTGCGCAGCAGTGCTTGTTCGCTAGACGCTTTTCGGTATGGAGCCATCCTTGGGCTGCATAAGCCTCCAGTAAAGGCACCACAGTTGTCGGAGGGCATCCCTGAAGAGAAATTTTCGATCCGCTTCCCTCCTCGCTTGCGACCCAAGCCACGTGCGGAGATGTGAGTCTCTGAGAAGCCTCAACATCCCCTTTCCTAGCAGGACGGGATCGTCTGCCGGAACGAGCAGACCGCTTTCACAGTCGGCTATTATCTCAGGATTTCCTCCCACTTCGGTTGCAACAATGGCGGAGCCCGCAGAGCAGTACTCTAGCAACGCGTTGGCGCAGCCCTCGCTTCTCGAAGAAATCACTGCCACGTCGAACCCAGGTATCAGTGTGTATGCATCCCATCTAAAACCGAGGAATCTCACTGCCTGGGCAAGGCCCAGTTCCGAGGCCAGTTTCTCCAGCTCTTCGCGGAGCTCTCCTTCCCCAAATATGCAAAAACGTGATAATGGCTCTTCTTCAAGGACAACCGACGCGGCTCTAAGAAACACGTCGACACCCTTGACGTATCTGAGATTGGATACAATTCCTACACTGAGCTCTCCCGGCTTAAGCCCGAGCTTAAGCTTGGCCTCGCCCGCCGGCAGCGCCACGCCTTGCGGTCCAACCATACCGTTGTGAACTACCAGGACCTTACGCGGTGGAATCCTCTCCTCTTGCAGAACCGATTCTTTTACGGCGTGCGAGTTGGCAAGAATACACGTGGCAAATCTGTCGAGCATTCGGATGAGTAGTATCTCGGCTCGCTTGGATGCAAGACTCCTGATACCTCTTCTGCTCGTGATTATCACGGGCACTCGAGCCAGCAGCGCCGCGAGGGTACCCAGAACCACCGAGTCAAAGAACGACAGGTGAACAACGTCTATTTTCTCCGTCTTCATGAGTCCGGTCAGACGCCACAGGGCAGGGACAAAACCTCCACCGAGCAGTTTTTCGACTCCAAGCACCCTAACCGGGCACCTAAAATCGGGCGTAATTACACCGCGAAGAACGCACAAGAATGGATTCACGAAATTTCTGTCGGCATTCCTGATGGTGTTTTCGAGTTGAGTCTCAGTGCCCCCGGCATACTCCGGGTGGAGGGCATCTATTACGTATAGAACGTTAACCCGTTTGCCGCTCGCGGCAAGTGATTTCAGTGTTTTCTCACGTTTCGCACACATGAGCGACTCGACGGCCGCGAGGCAAGAGAATAACGCCAACGGTTGTTCCTCATATCCACCGGGCGCCTCGATTCGCGGGAGAAGGAAAGCACCTCCGGACAGTCTCACGGCGCCGCGCACGGTTGTCAAAGCTGCGCGGTAACCCGCTTCTCGAACAAGTGAGACATCCTGGGGTCGAAAGTCTGACCGCGTTCCGCTCGGAAATGCAAAACAGTCCACCTTCTTCCCGGTTGTTTCCTCTAGAATCCGCTTGGAGGTAATGAGTTCACTTCTTGCCTCTTCTCTGGAGAGCAAGGAGAAAACCTCATGAGAGTGGCTGTGAGAACAAATCTCGACGCCGGATTCAAGCAGTTCCGGTATGTCTTCTCTGGTCAGATAGAGTCCCGAGGTGGAGAGATCCTGTTCCTTGATCTCGTTCAATCTCAATAACTCCCCGACCGCCGCCTCCCTCCGGCCTAAGGGAAGATACCTGAGGTACGCTTTGAGTCTTATTACTGCCGCTCTTTTGAGCGGAAAAGTACCTGTTTCGAGTGACGCGACGTAATCGAGGTACTTGGGAAGACGTACCCTCTCAAGGTTGGCCACGAGCTGCTCTACCACGTCGGTCCATAGCGCGAAAGACGGCTCAAGTGTCTTCGTGACTATGGAGACGGCGGCACTGATGTCGTGCTTTCGGAGGATGGGAAGAGCATGAGTTACAAAACTCTTTCTGCCATCATCGAAGGTAATTGCCAGGGCCGGCGGTTCAAGCTCTCTCTTGCCTTCTATTGCATCGATTATGTGGCTCAACGGAACGACATTGAAGCACTTTATGAAATAGCGGACGGTATCTTCGAGCGCGTCAATCGTGATACCGTATGAGAGCTCGTCACCCTTGGCACGGATATCGTGAAAAGTGATAATCGAGGCGTGAGGGCCCGAGAGCAGACTACCCAATCTTGACATCACAAAGGGGAATATTCCCAGTCTCTGGCCGACTCGGCACAAACTGTGTAAAGGCCTGAAGTATTCCCTCGACCCTCTACCGTTGATGGAAAGACGCCGATTTTGGCCTTCGGTCAGGTGCATATGCAAGTCACACCTCTGATCTTACTTGATCTGTAGCTCTGATCCATTCTTCTCCTTGCTTGGACGATCGCCGTACTTCGGGAACGAGTCGAGTTCCACTCTGGAAGCTGTGCTGCTCTGAGATAAACGAGGCGCTGCGTTCGCCCCAAGGGAGTCTCTCATGCCTTTCGGAGACTCGCAACTCTCTTGATCGGCCCCACCACTCCCTTCTCGACCGTGTAGAGTAATTTGCCCAACGCCGAGTCACCGAAAACGAGAAGCTCAGAATGTTCTCTCACATCGTCTGTCCACCGCAGCTTGTAGAAGTCCGATTCACCGCCCATGTCGTATTCCTTGAATCCGGATTCAAAAAGCCGCTTCACGATTTCTTTGTCAAGTATGCTGCCTACCCCAAGGTTCCTGTACTTCTCGTCAAACTCCGCCCTGAGAGCTTGCACCTTCCGGTCCTTGGTCAGGTGGAACTCGAACGCCGCGGGTTCGTCATTTACTCTCATCAGCCAAACGCTCACCTCCCCTTGCCTGCCGAAAGTCTCGGCAAGAAGGGAGTAGAACTTCCTGCTCTCCGGTTGACTGCCGATGGCGCGGCCGCCGCGAGCTTTCCAGCTTTTCTCGCCCAGGGCGATCAGCGTGGGCATTATCGAAACGCTAGACGCATCTTCCGTGAAATGCTCTATTCTCATCTTTCCTGCATTCGATAGCTTCTTCTCCTTGCTGCGCAGGGAACGCTTCAGGTTTCTGGGTCTGGAGTTGAGAAAGTCCTCCCACGATCCCTCGATCTTAAGAAAGGGAGAGCTCATCGTTCTTCTCAGCAGCATTGAATGTCGTCGAGAATCTCGCACGCTGATGCAGAGTTCATACAGATAGCTGTCGTGCGCAATGTTCTCCAGGATGGCGACATCCCAACCGCGCTGCTTGAGCGCTTCTTCCAGAAGAACGTGTATGTAATGAGCGTATCCGTCCCTCATCATGAAGGAGCATCTCGGCCCGTGTCGATTGTACAGGAATCTGAGTTGCCCGCAGCGGATCCCGCGATAGGTTGACCTTACAATTTGCATTGGAGCTGCGCCGACCAGTCTTTCGACATCGGCAGCGCCCGTGTCCTCATCGAAAAGAGCAAGGATCGCCAGGTCGAGACCGTTCCCAAAGGCTCCAAGCCAGGCGGAGAACCACTCGTGAGTGAAAGCGGGTGAGACAGGCCCCGGGTTCGGTCTGAGTGAATTCCATTCATTCTTCAGCTCGAGAAAGCGTTCCAGATGACGTATGTGCTCGATTCTCATTTTCAGAAGGCGCGAAAGCCAGCAGGATGCTTGCGATTACGTACAGTCATCGTCTCAAGCATCGCTTCTGGCCTCCTTGAGAACATTGACAGTCCCATTATCCTGATGAAGCGAATCTGACCGAACGGACGAAAGCCCAGGGAAACAAAAAGCCTGGTAGAGGCCGTGTTGCCCGGCGGTATGTGACAACTCAAGACTGAAACTGAACCTTGCACAAGAGAATTCATGGTGGCGAGAAGAAGCTGCCGGCCGATCCCCTTTTTTCTCGCGTGAGGGAAGACGTACACGTCACTCAAGAAGGCAAGGTTGTCCGGGAGTGAGATTGGCCTCTCGAAGTCAACGACGAACACTCTACCTCGCCCGACCTTACAGAATGCTACTATTTCGCCGTCGAGCCGCCAGCAGGTCCACTGGTGCTTCAGACGCGAAGCAATACTGAGCTCGCGAGGATCAACCGCCCAGGCGCGACCCTTGCAGTTCAGCAACAATTTCGCCAATTCCCCGGGTGCGATCAAGGAAAACATACCGGGAACGTGCTCGTCGGCAGCTCCGTCAGTGTCAAGAACAGGACTACCGACCAGGTCCCTTGCAAACCAAAATGCAGCATTGCTGCGAAAGAGGATATTCCTGATCTTGGCCCCGGCTCTTCTGCTGACAGGCGCGAGCCCCTCGTCTCTGTATACGTCCTTCGCCCTGCTAACAAGGCTCTTTTGACAAATGTCCTTCTTCACCACTCAACGCTTGTTTGATCTTGTACTTTCTTCTCTTCCAATACTGTGAATATCGCTTCGCCAGCGCCTCTATCAGGCTGGGGTTTCTTTGAACGGTCAAAATGCATTCTTCGCAAATGGCGATTTTCCTCCGCGCCTGGGCGCGAATAAAGTGCAGGTGTCTGGAATTGCCCCATATCCCGGAAAGTGGCTCACTGGTAAGGTTGCCGAGCGAGTATTTCGAGAAAAACGGACAGCAGAGGACGGCACCCGAGGGATCTACAAGCACGGTCGTCCTGCAAACGTAGCATTTTCTCCACGGCACCAAACCTGAGCTCATCTGCTCCTCCGAGAGAGCGTCAACGTTCTCAGTATTGAACACTACACCTTTCGGTCTAACGACCCTCCGCTTTTCTTCAATCCATTCCTTGAGAAACTTCGCTTCTTCTTTGCTCAGGCAACTACTCTCATCCTGAGCGATGAAATACGGGTCTGGCAGGATACCGTCCACCGCCGATGCGCGAATAGCGGCGTCGCTAATCTGACCGACGTACTCGAGAGCCAGGACATCCGGCTGCTCCTTCTCCACGAATTCAAGGAGCGTCTCCATCTCTCTTACGTTGCGTCTGGATACGGTTGTGTTGACAACGATCTCGGGCTTCCCACTGATTGAAGAAATCGCTTCCTTCGCCGACTTGAGGTTTCTCAGCGCCCAAAGGGCCTTGTCGAAAGCGCCGCGCACTCCTCTTATGGAATCATGGATCTCACCGACGCCATCGATCGAGAGGTATACAACCTCCGATCCGGCGAGCACGGTCTGCCGGGAAATCTCTTCGCTCAGCAGAATGCCGTTTGTCGTGAGATCGCATGCAACTTTCTTCTCCGTAGCATATCTGATCAGCGGAAATAGGACATCGGGTCTTAAGAGGGCGTCTCCACCGAACATTTCAATCTTGTCGAGCTTAGCTTTCGCGCATTCATCGACGATCCGCTTCCAATCTTCGAGTCCAATCTCCTTCTCGGGGCCTCCCCTTCTCCACATCACGCAGGTCGTGCATCTCGAGGAACATCTGTATGTGATGAAGAACAGGGCGTGGATCGGCCGGACAAGATGAAAGGCGGCCTCGCGCCTCAGGAGTTTTCCGGCAAAACGGGCGCCGTCTGCCCAATCCAACGTCTCGTCCTCCATGCAGATGTGTTCGAAAAAACGCTTAGCTTGAGCGCCGCGGGCTACAATGAAGCCTGAGCCCGTGAACCTACTGTACACCGGGAGAATAAGGCAAGAAGACCTTCTGTCAACTGAGAAAAAACCGGGAGAGATTTACTCGTGAGGACTTGTAAACGCGGAACCTACGAACATAAGCGCCACGATCGCCGGTGAGTCGCTCACACGTCACGATCAAGAAGGCAACCGGCGCCATCCAGATTACACTACCTGAGGACAACCAGCTTGAGGGTCTGGGACGTTCGGCCCGCTTCCATGCGGCAGATGTATGTTCCGCTCGCAACCTGCCGGCCGCGCCTGTCTTTGCCATCCCAGGTCACGTCGTAGAGCCCGGGCGGCAGAGCTTCCTCCACCAGCTTCCTTACCAGGCGTCCGCTCACATCATAAATGTACATTCGTACGGTACGGGTTTCTTTGGTCACCAGGAACTTGATGGTGGTGAAGGGATTGAAGGGGTTGGGATAGGCGGCGACAATACCAGCAGACGCTTCCGGCGGCACTTGCCGAGGAACCGATACCACTTCCGCGTTGACAAGTGCAACGTCGTCTATGTACCAGCCTCTATATACTATGGCAGCGTCACTGCCGAATCTAAACCTCAATCTGGCCGACCCCGAGTAACCCGAGAAAACGAACCGCTGGTATTTCCAAACAGTTGATATACCTGAGTAGCAAGGGGTACCGGCTGGAAACGGGCTGTCCAGGCTCGCCTTTATCGTGTATGGATAGCCGCCAACGGGTGTTACAACCTGCCACGGACCTCCGTTCACCGACATCTCAACCACGCCGCCGTCCCAGGCGGAAGTGGAGCTGTAAGTCTCGGCCTCAATCCAATACCAGAAGGTAAGTTCCGTGCCTTCGGTAATCCCGAACGCAATCGTGTAAAGTGCGGCGTCAACCTTGTTGGCGTAGTTGTCGAGAACCGTGCTCCCGCACTTCCAACAGCTCATATCGCCCGCAGAGTGATTCTTCTCAGTGCTGATATGCCACTGGTCCTTGTAGCTTTTCTTGAGGTTTGAGTGAGTCCAGTCGTAGAAACGTACGGTGTCCTGCACGCCGACGAAACACCTCCTGGACACGGCATACTCGGGCCCGGCGGAAATATTCATATCAAAAATGATTCCATGAGGAGCAGGACAACTCGGCGATACGGAAAACCTGAATGGAATCTCG
>Ga0315274_10014577_pt1 | contig 11142 bp, 5 predicted proteins | sample YL17G02_20_MG_FD_203700 | JGI IMG/M metagenome (GOLD analysis project Ga0315274, IMG submission 203700) | Sediment microbial communities from Yellowstone Lake, YNP, Wyoming, USA - YL17G02_20 | ecosystem: Environmental > Aquatic > Freshwater > Lake > Sediment | place: USA: Wyoming | collected...
AACTTATTCTTTCTTTCTTTCTTCGTCTTCTTTCTCTTCTTTCGGGAGGCGACCCGGGGAAGGAGGAGAGAGGGAGAGGGAGAGAGCGAGAGAGGGAGAGAGGGGGAGAGGACGGGGAACTTGCGTGTGTGAATTTTTCCTTCTTTACTTTTTTCTTCCCTTTTTTGTCAGCAAGCTGCAGTCGCTCGAGCGCCTCGACCTCTCCTACAACTACGACGCCCCGCTCGACGCCTCGCTCGACTTCCTGAGCAGGGGGTGCCCCCGCCTGCGCGAGGTGAGGCTGACGGGCATCCATCGGGGACCGCGGGCGCCCGTCGAGGCCTTCGCAGCGAGGCTGCTCGCGGGAAAGCCGAACGTCAAAGTGGTCTACTGAGTGAAAGCGAAGCGTTTTCTTCCCCTTTTTTCGTTCTTGTGCGTTTTGTTCTTTGCCACGCAGTGTGTTGAGAGAGAACGCAGGGAGTGAGGGAGTGCCTTTCGTTGTGCGCTTGGCGTGGAGGAGAGAGAGAGTGTAAAAGAGAGAGCGACGGGGTTGAGTTTCCTCAAAAGAAAAAAAACGAAGTGAGAGGAGAAGAAGGGAAGAAACTCACTCCTCAGCCGCTCGTGCTTGTCTCTCCCACGGGGAGTTTCTTTCCTCTCCACTCTCTCTCTCTCTCTGTGTTTCTTTCAGGGAGCAGTTAAGCACAGACTCGCCTGTCCGCTCGGCGCTCACGCGGGCGCAGAGAGACAGAGAGTCGAGAGACTTTTGGGAGAACGGGAAAGAGAAAGAAGAAGAGAGCGGACCATCAGTTCCATCATCTGCCCGCGGACTTCCCTTCTAGCGCCTCCTTCCACTCCTCCTTTCAAGATGGAGCGCGCTTTGTCCTCCCTGCGCTCGTCGCACTCGAGCGCAAATCTTGCCGCAGCCGCGGCGCCTCAGCCTGCGAGGTGAGAAGAGGCGGGGGGGGAAGAAGATTCCATCAAATTTGTCCGGCGGTGTTTTTTCTCTCGTCGTCGGCGGCGGCACTCGCTCGCTCTCTCTCCCCTTCATCTCTTCTTCCCTTCTCGTTTCCATCCGCTGGCCCACAAGCTCGCTCGAGGGAGAGCTTCGTCGTGTACACCGCCCGACCCGGGGAAGAAGAACAAACGAGAGAGAGAGAGAGAGAAAGAGAAGCAAGGGAGGAGGAGGAAAAACGAGGCAGCAACTTGCTAAGCGAGAACGAGAGAGAGGAGAAAAAACGTCGGCGGCCAGCGTGGCGATCGCTGGGCAACCTCTCGGCCTCCTCTTTCTTTCTCTCTCTCTCCTCTCTCGAACTGGCTTTGACGCCTCTCTCTCTCCCTCTCTCTCTCTCCCCCCTATAAAACGCCACCCTGCGATAACAAAAACAACAAAAAAACAACCCCAAACAGAAACTACCCCACCTCTGCCGAGGCCTACGAGCTCCTCGAGGAGTGCGGCCGCGGCGTCTCGGCCACCGTCTGGCGCGCCCGCGTCGTCGACCCCGACTCCCCGCACGTGAACGAAGACGTCGCGGTGAAGCTGATGGACCTCGAGTCGGCGCAGCTCTCGCTCGACGAGATCGTGCGCGAGGCCGCGACGATGCGCGCGCACTCGCACCCAAACGTGCTCCCGCTGCTGACGAGCTTTGTCGACGCGGGCGCGCGGCTCTGGATGGTGATGCCCTTCGTCGCGGGCGGCAGCGCGCTCAATATCATGCGCTTTGCGTTCCCCGACGGGCTCGAGGAGCCCGTGATCGCGACCGTCATGAAGGAGGTCCTCAAGGGCCTGTGCTACGTGCACGCGTCGGGCGCGATCCACCGCGACGTCAAGGCGGGCAACATCCTGGTCGGCGCCGACGGCAGCGTCGTGCTCGCGGACTTTGGCGTCGCCGCGACGATGGAGCGCCAGGGCTCGTGGGGCTCCGCGCTCGCGTCGAGGTCGACCTTCGTCGGCACGCCCTGCTGGATGGCCCCCGAGGTCATGGAGCAGAGCGCCGCGGGCTACTCGACGCTGGCGGACATCTGGTCGTTCGGCATCACGCTGCTCGAGCTCGCGCACGGGCACGCGCCGTTTGCCAAGTACCCGCCGATGAAGGTGCTGATGATGACGATCCAGAACCCGCCGCCGACGCTGGACGGCGGCGGCGGCGGCGGCGGCGGCGGGGGAGGCGGGGGCGGGACCGGGAGCACCAGCGGCGGGGAGGGGAGCGCTGGCGGCGGCGGGAGCGGCGGCGGCGGCGGCGGCGGCCCGGGCAAGAAGCACTTTTCCAAGGCGATGCGCGACATCGTCGCCAAGTGCCTCGTCAAGGACCCCGCCAAGAGGCCCACGGCCGCGGCCCTGCTCGAGCACAAGTTCTTCAAGACGGCGCACGAGCCCACCTACCTCGTCAAGAACCTGCTCGCGGGCCTGCCCTCCGTCCCGGAGAGGGCGAGGCTGCTCCGCGAGGGGCGGCGCGGCGGCGGCGCGGGCTCCAGGGCGCCCTCGGCCGAGGCGCCGCCGCTGCCGCCGCCGCCCTCCGCCGCGGCGCAGGCGCGGGAGGACGCCGCGTCGCAGCAGGCCTACGTTCGCGGCGTGTCGTCGTGGAACTTTGACATCCCGGCGCTCAAGGCCGCGGCGGCCGGGGAGGGCGGCGAGGGCGGGGGCTTCGACGACGCCGCTCCGAGGCGGCTGCCGACGCTGACCGAGGGCAACGAGGGCTCCACCGCCGCGCCGGCCCCGGCTGTTGCCGCCGCCGCCGCCCAGGCCTCTTCTTCTCTCCCGCCCCCGGCCTCCGCGCCAGTGCGCGCCGCGACCAAGCGCGCGGGCCGCTTCGAGGTCTACGAGGGCGACGAGATGCCTCCGCTGTCCCCCTCGGAGGGCGGCGGCGGCGGCGGCCTCGGGCCCCCGTCGGTGCTCGGCAGCCGCGAGCCGTCGGCGACGGCCGAGGGCTGGGCGAGCCCTGACCGGCCGCCCTCTGCCTCCGCGCAGCAGCAGCAGCAGCAGCAGGCGCCGCCCGTGCCTCTGACCTACCCGCACCCTCCGCCCCTCTCCGTCGCGGGAGGCGACCTCGACAGCGGCGCCCCCTCCCCCGCCCCCGGAACGGGAAGTGCGGCCAGCGGCGCAGGCACGGCGGGCGCCCGCGGCGCGAGGAAGGCGGGGAGGTTCCAGATCGTCCAGGACGACTTCGGCCCTTCTTCTTCGAGGTCGAGCTCCGTCGCAGATGCGGGAGCGCTCGCCGCTTCTGCCGCCGGAGGTGGCGGGGGAGGAGGGGGAGCGCCCGGGGGGGCGGCGGGAGGCCTTGGAGGTCTCTCTGCCGGCCTCGGCCGCGCGGGCAGCGTCGGCGGCGACGGCGGCGGTGGCGGCCTCGAGGGAGCGGCCCCGCCGCGGCGGGATAAGAGCTCCCCCGGGGGGCCGCCGCTGGGAAGCCTGCTGCCTCCTCTCAAGGACATGCTCGAGTCGATGGCGGAGCAGGTGAGATCGATCGGAGAGAGAAAGAGAGCAGAAGAGGAGAAAGGAGCAAGGAGCGGAGCTGCAGGGGTGCTGCGAGCGAGCGAGCGAGCGGCGTTTCTTTTTTCTTTTCTTCCTTTCCTTCGCTCACCCCGCCTCCTTCCAACTCTTTCCCGTCCCCGGACCCCCGAACCAACCGACCATTCCAAAAAACGCCACCCCCCTCCAGTTCGATCTCCTCAAGGAGCTCGTCTCGGCCCTCCAGGACGTCGAGCGGGGCCGGCCCAAGAACCTCAGCTCGCTGCTCGACGAGGTCGCCGCCCGCGCGGCGCTCAAGCCGAGCGCGCAGGAGGCCGAGCGCCTCCGGCTCGAGGTGAGCTCGCTGAGGTCGGAGGCGACGCGGCTGCGGGACAGGCTTCGCGTCGCGGAGGAGGAGGTGGACCGCGCGAGGAGAGCCGCGGGGCACGACGTGCGGTGAAGTTGACTGCGGAGAAAGGGAAGGAAAAGGGAAAGAAAGGGGAGAGGGAGGGAGAGAGAGGAAAACAAGGAGAGAGAGGGTGAAAGAGAAAAAGAGAAAGGGACAGAGAGAGAGAGGGATAGAGGACTAGCCTGTAGTTAATTCACCAACACACAATGACGCCGTCAGACACACGCACACACATCAGACGAGAGACAAGGAGTGATCGAGAGAGGAGAGAGGAGAGAGAGAGAGAGAGAGAGAGAGAGAGAGCAGAGGGAGACGATGAGGGTGAGGGGGGCGCGAAGGAGGAGGACGAGTTTTTTTTTTCCTTCGCTCTCAACTCTCAAAACACTCCTCTTTTTCCTTTTTCTTTATTCAGCTTCCCCCTTTTCAGAGCTCCGCCCCCTTTCTGATTCCAATGGTACGTTCGACGAGAACCTCCTTCTGTGGCCTCCTGGGCTCTCCTGTCGCGAGAGAGGCGCTCTGGAGAGAGATGGCTCGTTTGCTAGGCTTGAGATCAAGGCCTGGCCGATGAAATTGTCGACGACGGCCGCCGCCGGCCGATTCAAGGCAGCCTTCTTGCCTCTCTGCCTTCTCATCTCGTGGCGTGCTCTCTGGCACTCTCAACGCCCCGCGAGCTCTCTCCGAGGCGACCTCTGGAAGATCTCTCTAGATCACATTCCGAAGCCAAAAGTCTTTGATCGGTTTCCCAAGAGCGACGCAGCGGGCCCGCTCTCTCTGATGAGATCGCCGACACCGAGCCGCCGCCGACGCTCTCTTCTCCATCGCCCCTCTCTCTCCCCCTCTCTTTTCGCTCTCTCGGTCTAACCTTCCCCCCTCGTTCTCCCTCGCTCTCCAACTCTCATCCCACTTCCTCCCACTCCACAGGCGCCGCCCAAGGGAAAGAAGCCCGCCCCGGCGCCGGCCGCGGTCCGCAAGGTGAGTGGAAAAAAGACGACGACGACGACGATGACTGGAATTGAATTTTGCAGGAATCCACTCCTGCGCGCGACGATCGCCGCTGCCGCCGCAGTCGTTCCTGCGGGAGGGCGCCTCCGAGGCTTCTCGCCGCGGCCCGTCTCCTTGAGCTGTCTTTGCGGTCACGCCAGCTGAACTGATCGTCGCGCATCGAATTCAAGAGCTTCGCTCGCCTTTGCCTTGCTCTATCGGCGACGACGATGAAGAGGCCAGCCGTCGTCGCCGGCGCCCGATCGATCAGCAAGCAGCAGCGAGCGAGCGAGAGATCGCGTCTTCGTGCCCCTTTTTCCTCGTCCCCCCTCCCTCTCACTCCCTCGCCTCCCCGACCCCCTCCCCCCCCCCCTTCAAAACCCCCCCTCACCGCGCAGTCCGCCGCCCCCGCCAAGGAGTCCAACCCGCTCTACGAGCGCCGCCCCAAGTCCTTTGGCGTCGGCGGTGCGCCGCCGCCCAAGGGCGCCGACCTGCACCGCTGGGTCAAGTGGCCGCGCTACGTGCGCCTGCAGCGCCAGCGCCGCGTGCTGACGCAGCGGCTCAAGGTGCCGCCGGCGCTGGCGCGCTTCGCCAAGGCCGCCGACCGCAACCTGGCCGCGTCCGCGTTCAAGCTCCTGCTCAAGTACAGGCCCGAGGCCAAGGCCGAGAAGAAGGCCCGCCTCGTCGGCGAGGCCGAGGCGCGCGCGTCGGGCGCCGAGGGCGCGAAGAAGAAGAAGCCCGTCGTCGTCAAGTTCGGGCTCAACCACGTCACCGACCTCGTCGAGTCGGGCAAGGCCAAGCTGGTCGTCATCGCGCACGACGTCGACCCGATCGAGCTCGTTGTGTGGCTCCCGGCCCTCTGCAAGAAGGTGGGCGTCCCCTACCTGATCGTCAAGGGCAAGGCGCGCCTCGGGGCCGTGGTGCACCAGAAGACGGCGGCCGCGGTCGCGATCACCGAGGTCAAGGGCGAGGACGACCGGGAGCTCGCCAAGGTCGTCGAGAGCGCCAACGCGCTCTTCCTCGACGGCGCGCGCGTCGGGTGGGGCGGCGGCGTGATGGGGGTGAAGTCGCAGGCGAAGACCAAGGCCAAGGAGCGCGAGCTGGCCCGCGAGCTTGCCCAGCGCGCGTAGAGAGGCTTGGGAGGAGAGAGAAGAGAGAGGAGAGAGGAAACATTTTTTTTTTCCTTCTTTTTTTTCTCCCTTTTCTTTTTTCTTTTCTGGCTTGTTTTTTTTTCCTTTTTCCCCTTCGCGTGTGTTAAAACAAGAGAGGTTTCCCTTTTTCTTTACTCACAAATCCTGGTTTCTTCTCTTCAAGCGTTGCCGTTGTCTCTCCTCGCGGCGGCGGCGGAGGAGGCTCCCTTCGTCTTGCTCCTGTCGTTGCCGCCCCTCGTCGCCGTCCCTTTGCCTTCCTCTTCCTCCTCTCCTCCGGCCCAGGCGACGGCGGCGCGGGCCCAGTCCAGGACCGCGGCGAGCTCGGAGGCCCTGGGAGGTCGCGGCCCGGAGAGCAGCGAGGCGACGATCTCCCTGGCGGTGAGAGGGCCGCGGAGAGGAGGGGGCGCGGAGGGGGAGGGCGGAGGAGAGGGAGGAGGAGGCGGAGGGGCTTCGCCGCCTTGGCCGCCGTTGCCGCCGCCGCTTCCGCCGCTTCCGCCACTTCCGCCGCCGCCGCCGCCGCCCTTCTCCCCTTCTCTCCCCCCCCTCCTCCTCCTCATCCTCGCCTCCAGAGCCCCGCGCACGGCGCGGGCGAGGTCCCCCGCGACCCACCCCTCGGCGGTGAGGAAGAGCGCGTCGAGCTCGGCGGCGGCGGCGGAGGAGGAGGACGACGACGACCGCGCCGGCCCCCCCGGTCCCGCGCCCTCGGCCGCCCCCCCTTCCAGCCTCGCCCCCGACGCCGCCGCGACGGCCGCCACCACCGCCCGCCGCTCCTCGCTGCCCGAGGGGGGGCCCACGGGCACGAGCCCCCCGGCGAAGAACAGGGCCATCGCGCGCGCGTCGCGCCGGCCGGCGGCCTCGTGCGGCCTCGAGCTCTCGCCGACGAGAGCGAGCCGCTCCCTCGCGCGCAGGCGCGAGGCCTCGCGCAGCACGGCGGGCAGGAGCGACGCCGCCGGGGGCAGCCGGCAGCCGGCCCCGCCGAGCCTCGCGCTGCGGCCCCCGCCGCCGGCGTCGGAGACGAAGAGCGACTCGGCGCGCGGGAGGTGGACAACGGAGGGGCAGGAGCAGGCGCGCGCGGCGGCGAACGCGGCGGCGACGACGAGGGCGCAGGAGGACGGGGAGGGGCCGCCGCCTTTGCTTCCCGCCGCGGCGCTCCTCCTCCCGTACAGCTCGTATAACGCCGGCGCGGCGGCCTCGACGGCGGCCGGGTCGAGCGAGAACACGGCGGCCCCGGCCGCCGCGGCCGCGCGCCGCAGCAGCTGCGACTTCCCGGCCCGCGGGGGACCGAACAGCAGGACCCTGTTTCCCGCGTGGTCCCGGTAGGGAGGCGAGGGAGAGGGAGCAGGAGAGGAGGAAGAGCAGGGGGGCGGGGTCAGCCGCGCGGCGGAGGCGAGCGCCCGCGAGCAGAGCGGCAGAGAGATCAGCTCGACGGCCGCCGCGGCCGAGGCCGCGAGCGACGGCCAGCCTGCGAAGCCCGAACCTCCTCCTCCGGGAGAGCTCGACAAGGGGATGGGGGAGGAGGAGGAGGAAAAGTCCGGGGCGATGGGAGAGGTCGCGAAGAGGACGTCGCCGCGCGCCGGCGGCCTCGCGATGCCGAGCGAGGAGAGCAGCGAGAGCAGCGCCTCCGGAGGGGAGGCGAGGACGAGAGGCGGGGGGGGGTCGAGGGCGGGAGGGAGCGGGGGCTGCCGTTTCGTCTGCCTCTCGCTGCCTTTCGTCTTCGCCGACGTCTTCGTCGTCGATCCTTTCCTCGTGGGCGAAGCAGACGGGGAGAGCGGCGTTTTCTTCCTCTGCGGAGAAGTGGAAGGGAAAGAGGGAAGGGAAGGAGAAGAAGAAGAAGAAGAAGAAGAAGAAGAAGAGGCGGCGTTCGCCGCTGTCGTCGTCGTCTTCTCCGTCGTCGCCGCGCCGCCCGGAGGGGGAGGCCGAGGAGGAGGAGCTCGAGCCACCTGCGCCGCTCTTTCGGCAGCAACCCTCTCCCGCGCCGCGGACGCCGCGCGGGAGACCGCGAGCGGCAGGAGGGAGGCGGAGAGCGCCGCTTCGTTCCTGGCCGAGAGAGGCGACGAGGAGGGGGGAGAAGAAGAGGCGTTGCTTTTCTCGCCGCCCTCGCCCTCGCCCTCGCCCTCGCCCTCGCCCTCGCCCTCGTCCCCGTCTCCGCAGCCGCCGCCGCTCCCCTCCCCTCCTTCTCTCTCTCCGCGGCCGCCGCTCTTGAACTCTCTGGCCCAGAGGCGCACGGCGGCCTCGACGCGGCCGAGGGAGGCTCCCGCGGGCGGGCAGCGGGCCACGGCGAGGACGAGAGGGGGCGGGAGGGGCAGAGGGGGAGGCGAGGGAGACGAAGCTCCACCCCCCATTGCGCCTTTTTCCTCCTCCCCTTCGCCCTCCTCTCCCCCGCCGGCTGCCGCCCCTGCCTCTTCCTTCGCCCTCGCCGCTGCCTCCTCCGAGGCGGCGCGCGCCTCCGCGCTGTTCGCCTCCAGGTCGGAGAGCACCGCGGGGACTAGCCTCGCTCGCAGCCCCTCCGCGGAGGCCCTCGCTGCGGCGGCGAGCGAGGGGGCGGTCGAAGGAGAGGACGACGAGGGCGACGACGACGACGAGGGGGAGGGAGAGGAGGAGCGAGGGGGAGGAGGTCGGGGGCGTGCGCGAGGGTGGGCGGCGCGGGCGGCGCGGCCCCACCACGCCGCCTGGATGCGAGTGGCGGCGGCGTCGCGGGCTCTCTGCTGCTGCTGCTGCTGCTGCTGTCTTTGCGCTTCGTCGCCGCCGCCGTCACCGTCGCGGTCGCCTCTCCTTTCGCTCTCGCCGCCGCTTTCGCCGCCGACGCGAGCGCCACCCCCGCCCCCTCCCCCCCCTCCCCCCTCGCTCGCCCCTCCATCCTCGCTCGCCCTCCCCCTCCACCTCGCGCCGGCCCTGATCGCGGCGTCCCGGGCCTCGGTCCGCAGCCTGACCCCCTCCTCCCCGCCCCGCTCGAGGAGCCTCTGCGAGCGGAGCCCTTTCCGCGGGGGCTCCCTGCCGTCGGGAGGCAGGAGGCAGGAGGAGGGGAGAGGGGTCGAAGAAGAGGGAGAAGGAGACGGAGAAGGAGAAGAGGAGGAGGAGGAGGAAGAAGGAGGAAGGAGGAGGAGCGGGAAGACGACGCCGCAGCCGCCGTTGAGCCTCGCGACCTGATGTTTTTTGTGTGTGTATCGCGTCATTCCCCCTCTCGCTCTCTCTCGCTCTCCCGCGTGAGTCTCGCGGAGAGGGGCCCCGCGCGCGGGGACCTCCAGCCGGTAAGAACGAAAAAAAAGGAGGAGGAGAAAGAACACGGAAGTACCATCCACGCTCGGAGCTCGAGCGCCCGGGCCGCCGCGGCCCCCGCCGCCGCCGCCGCGGCGCGCGCCCTGCGGGGCTGCCCCTCGAGCAGCGCGGCGGCGTCGATCGCGGAGGCGCAGGAGAGGTAGCGGAGGTACAGCGAGGGGCAGGAATCGATGAGAGGGGCCGAGGCCTGCGGAGGGAGAGCGGGGGGGGAGGGGACGGAAAAAAAAAGGTGAGGGAGGAGACTAGGGGGAACGTGGGAAGAGGAAGGGGCTCGCGAGAATAGGAAAAGAAAAAAGGGGGAAGAAAACGCTCGCTCGCTCGCTCGCTCGCTCGCTCCTTGTTCCTCCCTCGTCCCTCTCACGTTGCTGCTGGTCGCCTCTTCCTCCAGAAGGGAGAGCAGTAGGAGGCAGCCGCGGTCGAAGCCGTCGGGCTCGGCTCGCCGCGGAAGAGGCATATCGGGAGAAGAGAGAAAGAGAGAGAGAGAGAAAAGAGGGAGGTCGCTGGAAGAGAGACGACGAACCGTTTTTGAAGAAACAGTTATTTTCCCCAGGTTTGTTTTCGTTTTTTTATTTGTTTCACGCTCTCTCTCGAAGCGCGCCAACAATCACTTTGCCACCTCCTCCTCCGCCGCCGCCGCCGCTGCCGCCGCCGCCGCTCCGCCGCCGCTCTTCGACAGCAGCTGCTCGCTCGCGTCCACCAGCTCCTTCCGCGCCCTCGCGTGCTCATGCGCGAGCTCCGCCATCTTCAGCTTGGTCGAGACGAGCTCCTCCATCACCTCTTCGAAGCCCGAAGGGGTGCGGCGCGGTCCCCTGCCGTCGGCGTCGGAGGAGCGGGAGGAGGAGGAAGCGGAGGCGCAGGAAGGGGCGGCGCGCGAGGCGGCGGCGGGGAGGGGCTGCGGCGGCGGCGGGAGCGCCCGTGGCGGCCGAGAAGAGGCCTCCGCGAGCCTCGACTTCAGCCCCGCGGCCTCCGCCTCCGCCGCAGAGAGAGCCGCCTCCAGCGCCTCCGACTTCAGGGACTGACCCGCGAGCCGCCGCTCGAGGTCCTCCGTGCGAGCCTGCTCCGCTGCGAGCTGCTGCTCGCCGCCGACGCCGACGCCGACGCCGACGCCGACGCCGACCCCGACGCCGGTACTGCTGCTCTGCCGCTGCTGGAAGGCGAATGGCGCCGCCACTGCCGCCGTCATCTTCGCCGTAGTCGCCGTCGTCGACGTCGTCGTCGCCGTCAGGGTGCGGGAGGGAGGGCGAGGGAGGGAGGGAGACGAGGAGAAGGAGAGGGAGCTCGAGGTCGAAGTCGAGGAGGAGGAGGAAGAAGGAGACGCTGCCGTCGCCGCCGCCTGCGCACGCAGCGTCTCCACCTCCCACTCGAGCCTCCTCCTCGCCTCCTCGGCCTCCATCCTCCTCTCCCCGTGCAGCCTCGACAGTTCCCTCGCCTCCCTCAGCTCGCGCTCGGCGGCCTCGGCCCGCGACAGCGCCCCGCGGACCCGCTGCGCAGAGGCCTCCGCCTCCCTCGCCTGCCACGCCGCGCCGGCCTCGGCGGCCTCGAGCCGCGCGAGCGGCCCCCTCGCGGCGGCCCTCGCGGCCTCCCAGTCCAGGGAGACGCAGCGGCACTCCGGGGCCAGGGCCTCGTGCCTCGCCTGCAGCTGGGAGAGGCCCTCCTCGGCGGCGGCGGCCCGGGCGGTGGCGGCGGCAAGGGCGGCGGCGGCGGCGGCGGCGGCGGCGGCCGAGGGCGCCGCCGGAGAGGCGGCCGCCTCGGCCTCGGCGGCGCGCCTGCCCGCGGCCGCGGCCTCTGCGCGAGCCGCCGACGCGTCCTCCACGGCGGCCAGCGCCTCGGCTCTGGCTTCGTCCAGGGCAGCCTCCAGCCTCGAGAGCTCGTCCGGGGAGATGGGGGGAGGAGAGAGAGGGGTG